>JAABUQ010000720.1_pt1 | contig 76427 bp, 77 predicted proteins | sample 5560001 | NCBI WGS metagenome assembly JAABUQ01 (sample SAMN10711888, study PRJNA513371) | rock metagenome | isolation source: Antarctica rocks | place: Antarctica: Victoria Land, Finger Mt nord | collected 2015-12-18 | reverse complement strand
TGACTACGAAGCCATCGTCGACGCATGCTGCATTGCTTGGAATGCACTCGCCGCAGCGCCCGAAACGATTCGATCCATCGCATCACGCGCCTGGGCACAGACGGTCAATGCGTAGGGCGATTGGTATGATTGGAGCTGGCGCGAGCGGCGGCAATCCGGCGGACTGGGCAGCCCCGTTAACAACGCCGGGCGAGCAGTTCTATCATGTCCGCGTCGTGATGGGCATCGTGATAGGGTTGGGGCTCACCCGGCTGCTCAACGGCACGTCACGCTTCGTGCAGCACCCGAGGCGACAGGCCGTGTACCTCGTCCACCTCGGCTGGGTGGGCTGGACGATGCTGCTGATGGTGCATTTCTGGTGGTGGCAGTTCTGGCTCGCCGCGACGCCGCGCTGGACGTTCGGGGTCTATTTGTTCGTGATCGCCTACGTCGTGCTGCTCTTCCTGTTGTGCACGTTGCTCTATCCGGACGATCTCAGCGATTATGCCGGATACAAGGATTTCTTCCTTTCTCGCCGGCGCTGGTTCTTCGGTCTCGTGGCCACAACCTACGTGTTCGACTTCGTGGATACGCTGCTGAAGGGCGCCGAGCACTACGCGATCTTCAACGACGAGTACCTTGTCCGGCTTCCGGTCTGCCTGGTGCTCTGCGGCATCGCGATCGCCACCCGGAACCGGTGGTTCCACGGCGGTTTCGTTCTCGCGAGCCTTGCCTACGAGGTTTCCTGGGCTTTCCGGTTCTTCGACCGGCTGACGCCGAGCTAGACGGCGGCGAGCATCGCGGTGACGCGCTTGGCAAACGCGGCCGGGTCGCGCGGCAGATCGCCTTCCTGCACGCGGGCCAGATCGAGCAAGGTGCCGGCGGTTTCGGCGAAGCCGTCCGTGCCCATTGTCTCTGCCAGCTTGCGGATCAGCGCGTGCCGCGGATTGATCTCCAGCACCGGGGGTGCGGCGAAGGAGGGGCGGCCGGAGCGGCGCATCAGGCGCTGCATCTGGAGGTCGGGACCCAACGTGCCGGCGGCCAGCACCACGGCGCTGTCCACCAGCCGGTCGGTCGGGCGGACGTCGGAAACCTCGTCCTTCAGCGCGTCCTTCAACGCCAGCGCGAGCGCCGAGACGTCCGGGGCGGGCTCGGCGTCCGGGCGGGAGAGGTCGGGCGGGGCCTGGGTGACGCTGCGGAGCGGCTTGCCTTCGTGGGTGTCGAAGCGCTCGGGCCAGAACGCGTCGATCGGGTCGGCGAGCAGGAGCACCTCGATGCCCTTGGCCCGGAAGCCTTCGAGCTGCGGCGAACCGCGCATCGCGTCCGCGTCGTCGCCGACGAGATAGTAGATGGCCTCCTGGGCGGATTGCATCCGCCCTACGTAGTCGGCGAGGCTGGCCCAGCCTTCCGCGCTCGACGAGCGGAAGCGGAGCAATTCGGCCAGTTCTTTGCGATGCTCGGTATCTTCCCAGACGCCTTCCTTGAGCACCGGGCCGAAATTCTCCCAGAACTTGGCGTAGCCCTCGGGCTCGTCCTTGGCGCGGGTCTTGAGCTCGGTCAGCACCCGGTTGGTGACGGCGCGGCGGATGCGGGCGAGCACCGGCGTCGACTGCAGCATCTCGCGCGAGACGTTGAGCGGCAGATCCTCGGTGTCCACCACACCTTGCACGAAGCGCAGCCAGGCCGGCAGCAACTCGGCCTCGTCGGTGATGAACATGCGCCGCACGTGCAGCCGCACGCGCGACTTGCGCTCGCCCTCCACGGCCTCGAACGGCTTCATGCCGGGGACGAACAGCAGCGCGTAGAACTCGAGCATCCCCTCGGCGCGCCATTGCAACGTGGCCCAGGGGCTGTCGAACAGGTTGCCGAGATGTCGGTAGAACTCGGTCGCGGACTGCTCGCTGACCTCGGATTTGGGCTTGCGCCACAACGCGGTGCCCTCGTTGGCCGGCTGATCCTTGCCGTCGCGGGCCAGGGTGATCGGCACCGTGATGTGGTCCGCCCATTTGCGGATGATCGCCTCGAGCCGCACCGGCTCGAGATACTCGTCCGCGTCGGACTTCATATGCAGCACGATCTCGGAGCCGGCCGCCTCCCGCGAGGCCGGGCCGATGGTGAACTCGCCGCTGCCCTCGCTGGCCCAGGTCCAGGCCTCGTCGGTGCCGGCGCGGCGGGAGGTGACCTCGACGCGGTCGGCCACCATGAAGGCCGAGTAGAAGCCGACGCCGAACTGGCCGATCAGGCTCGGCCGGTCCTCGGGCTTGGCGGTCTCCAAGGTCTGGCCGAAGGCGCGGGTGCCGGAGCGGGCGATGGTGCCGAGGTTCTGGATCAGCTCGTCCCGGGTCATGCCGATGCCGGTATCGGCGATGGTGAGCGTGCGGCCGGGCTTGTCAGGGACGATGCGGATCTTGCTGTCGTCGGGCGGCGCCAGCGCCGGGTCGGTCAGCGCCTCGAAGCGCCGGCGGTCGACCGCGTCGGCGGCGTTGGCGACCAGTTCGCGCAGGAAAATCTCGCGCTCGGAGTAGAGCGAGTGGACCACGAGGTCGAGCAACCGCCCCACCTCGGCGCCGAAACCGTGCCGCTCCGTCTTCGCTTCGGCCTCACTCATGCGGGTCTCCTCCTGCTCGCGCGCGCCATATGTGCCTGATAACGTTTGCGTTCAATATAGGCGAGAGAGCGACTCCGCGGCGTGCTTGCAAACCAAGGCGCAAGCCCCAAACATCAATGCATGGACTTCGCTCCCCGCGTGAAGGCCGTCCTCGGTCCGACCAACACCGGCAAGACGCATCTGGCGATGGAGCGAATGCTGGCGCATTCGTCCGGGATCATCGGCTTCCCGCTGCGCCTGCTGGCGCGCGAGAACTACGACCGGATGGTGGCGCGCAAGGGCGTGCGCAACGTCGCCCTCATCACCGGCGAGGAGAAGATCGTCCCGCCGGACGCGCGCTGGTTCTCCTGCACGGTGGAGGCGATGCCGCTCGACCGGCACGCCGAGTTCGTGGCGGTCGACGAGATCCAGCTCTGCGCCGACGCCGACCGGGGCCACGTCTTCACCGACCGGCTGCTGCACGCTCGGGGCATGGTGGAGACCATGTTCCTCGGGGCCGAGACGATCCGCCCGCTGCTGCAGCTGCTGGTGCGGGGCGTGCAAGTGGAAACGCGGCCCCGGCTGTCGCAGCTCACCTATGTCGGCCCGGCCAAGCTGTCGAAGCTGCCGCCCCGCAGCGCCGTGGTCGCGTTCTCGGCCGGCGAGGTCTACGCCATCGCCGAGATGATCCGCCGCCGCCGGGGTGGCTGCGCCGTCGTGATGGGGCGGCTCTCGCCCCGCACCCGCAACGCCCAGGTGGCGCTGTATCAGGAGAAGGAAGTGGATTTCCTGGTCGCGACGGACGCGATCGGGATGGGGCTGAACATGGACGTGGACCACGTGGCCTTCGCCGGCCTCGGCAAGTTCGACGGCCACCGGCCACGGCGGCTCACCGCGCCCGAGATCGCGCAGATCGCCGGTCGCGCCGGGCGCGGGATGCGGGACGGCACCTTCGGCACCACGGCGGATTGCCCGCCGCTCACCGACGAGTTGGTGAACGCGGTGGAGAACCACAGCTTCGACCCGCTCACCTACCTGTTCTGGCGCAACAGCGATCTCGATTTCAGCCATGTCGACGCGCTGCTCGACAGCTTGACGATGCCGCCGCCGGCCCCCGGGCTGGTGCGGGGCAACGACGCCTCGGATCTCGAGACCTTGGCGGCGCTGGCGCGCGAGCCGGAGATACGCGAGCTGGCGAGGGGGCGGTCGCGCGTCCGCCTGCTATGGGAAGCGTGCCAGATCCCGGATTTCCGCAAGCTCGCCGATGAGACGCACAACCGACTGTGCGCGCGCGTGTTCGGTCACGTGGTGCGCGAGGGCGAGTTGCCGACCGACTGGCTGGCCGGGCAGATCGCCTCCCTAGCGCGCGCTGAGGGGGATATCGACACCCTCATGCAGCGACTCGCCGGGGTGCGGGTATGGTCCTATATCGCCGCCCGCGCCGACTGGGTGCGGGACTCCACGCATTGGCAGGCCAAGGCGCGCGCGGTGGAGGATCTGCTCTCGGACGCCCTGCACGAGCGGCTGACCACCCGGTTCGTCGACCGCCGCTCGGCGTACCTGATGCGCCGGCTGGAGGCGGGCGATGGCGAGGAGCAGCTGCTGTCGGCGGTCACGCGACGGGGCGAGATCGTCGTGGAGGGCCATTCGGTCGGCCATGTCGGCGGCTTCCGCTTCTTCCCCGACCCGCTCGCCGAGGGCGAGGCGCGCAAGCTGGTCATGCGCGCCGCCCGCCGCGCGCTGCGCGAGGAAATGCCGCTGCGCGTGGCCCGGCTGGAAGCGTCCGACGACACCGCGTTCGCGTGGGATGACGAGCAGCGCGTCCAGTGGGATGGCGAGGCGGTGGCTCGGGTCCGGCGCGGCGCGACCGCGCTGCGGCCGTTGGTCGAGGTGCTGGACAGCGAGTTCCTCGATGGGGCGCAGCGCGAGCGCGTGCGTCTGCGGGTGCAGCGCCTGATCGACGGCTTGATCGCCCGTGATCTCGCGCCGCTATTCGCCGCCGTCGAGCGGGCGCGGTCCGAGCCTACCCTGCGGGGCGCGGTCCACCAGTTGACGGAGGCGCTCGGGCTGGTGCCGGGCGCCACCGAGACGTGGGTGCCGGCCGAGCTGCGGGCGGCGTTCAAGGCGCTCGGGGTGCGGGCCGGGCGGTTCGGGCTGTTCCTGCCGGTGCTGCTCAAGCCGCGCGCCGCGGTGATGCGAGCACGGCTTTGGGCTTTGCAGCACGGCTGCAAACTGCCCGCCTTGCCCGCGCCCGGCCTCGTCTCGATGGCACCCCCGCCCGATTGGCCGGCGGGGTTCGCCGCGGCGATCGGCTGGATCGAGGCCGGGCCGGTGCTGCTACGCCTCGACGTCGCCGAACGGGTCGCGGCCGAACTCGCCTACGCCGCACGGCGGAACCCGGTCGCGTTGCCGGACGACCTCGCCTCTCGTTTCTCTGCCAAAGCCGAGCTGCTGCCGGTGATCCTGCGGCGTCTCGGCTTGCGCGTCATTCCCGCGACGAGCCCCGGGCCTGCGGCGTACGGGCCGCCGGCGCCGGCGATGCTGCTGCCGATGCGCCGCAAGCGCGCCGCGGCCCCGGTTCCCGAGTCGCCGTCGCGCGTGGTCGCCGGCCCGTTCGCCGCGCTGGCCGCGCTGCGTCGCTGATGGTCACGGGAGACCGGACCATTGAGGACAGAGACTGGCAGCGCCTCGACAAGTGGCTCTGGTGCGCCCGGTTCATGAAGGCGCGCAGCGACTGCGCACGACTGGTCGGCGGCGGGCTGGTGCGGATCAACCGCCAGCCCACCGACAAACCCCACGCGCGGCTTCGCATCGGCGACGTGCTGACCGTTCCCCTGCGCGGCGACGTACGGGTGGTCCGGGTTGTGGCGCTGGCCGCAAGGCGCGGCCCTTCACAGGAAGCGCGGGGGCTGTACGAGGACGTGCGAGGCGACACCCTCCCACCTTGCGCTGCAGCAGAATCGTCGGCATATCGCCGGGCCTGAGCATGTCGGCTGGCATAGCCGACCCCGGCCCACGCCCCTTTGGGAGTCGCCGATGACCTACGTGGTCACCGAAACCTGCATCCGCTGCAAATACATGGACTGCATCGAAGTGTGTCCGGTCGACTGCTTCTATGTCGGCGAGAACATGCTGGTGATCCATCCCGACGAATGCATCGATTGCGGGGTCTGCGAACCGGAGTGCCCGGTTGAGGCAATCGTGCCGGACAGCGACGACCGGGCGGGTGCCTGGCTCGAGCAGAACCGCACCTACTCGACGCAGTGGCCCAACATCACGCGCAAGGGCGAGCCGCCGGCCGATGCGGACGAGTGGAAGGACAAGCCCGACAAGGCCGACCTGTTCTCTCCGGAGCCCGGGACCCCCTGACCGGAACGCTGGCGTGCAACGCAATGCTTGCAGGCCCATGACCGCGCCCCCATCTCGTGCTACAGTTATTGAGACGGACGAAACGCGGCCTTGGGGGTAACCGCCGGACCGCTTTCTAGAACCCGACTTCACGGCAGCCGGGCGGCGTCCGGGTGCGCCGCACCCATGCGCAAGCCCGGTGCTTAGAGTCGCAGCGAAGGATACGAGGTGTCGAGCATGAAGGCATCCCCTGCATCAGCGGTTGCAAGCCGGGGTGCTGAACCGCCGGCCGTATCGACCGGCAAGGGCAGCGGCAAGCCGATCAGCGCCAAACCGACGATGGCGAAGGCCTCGGCTGGCAAGTCCGTCACCGGCAAACCCGCCGTCGACGAGATTGGTTCTGCCACGGACACCAAGGCGGCTGAAATCAGGAAGCCGGAAGTCGCGCACGCTGAAACGGGAAGCAGCAAGGCAGGTGCGAGTGCAACGGCCCGGCCGTCGATCAAGACCGTCAGCAAGCCGCCGCATCCGGTCGTGAGGCCGGCCGCCGGTTCCGAGACCATAGGTGACCTGGCCGAGCCAAAATCGCCGGTCGGTCCGGGCATCTCCGAGTCGCAGAAGGCCGACGCGCCTCAAGCTGCCGTCAAGTCCGCCGATGTCGCCGTCTCCGCCGTCAGGTCTTCCGGCGGGGAGGGCGCCGCCCGTTACTCAATGCCGCCGCCGCGCCCGATGGCGAAGGCCGAGACGTTCGTCGAAGGCGATCACGTGGTCTATCCGACGCACGGCGTCGGCAAGGTGGAGCGGATCGCGATCGAGGACATAGCGGGACATCGGCTGGAGTTGATCCACATCACCTTCGAAGAGAACCGGATGACGCTGCGCGTCCCCGTGGCGAAGGCGCGCAGCGCCGGGTTGCGCAAGCTCGCCACGCGCAAGATGTTCGACGAGGCGTTGGGTGTGCTCAAGGGCCGGGCGCGAATCAAACGCACCATGTGGTCGCGGCGTGCCCAGGAATACGAGGCGAAGATCAACTCCGGCGATCCCCTGGCGATCGCAGAAGTGGTGCGTGACCTGCACCGGAACGCAGGTCAGCCGGACCAGAGTTTCTCCGAACGCCAGATCTATGAGCAAGCCATGGATCGGCTGGCAGCCGAGTTGGCAGCGCTCGACCAGACCGACAAGAATGCGGCCGCGACCAAACTTGCCGAGTTTCTCAAGACGGTTTGACTCGCTTGCCCGCCGGTGCGCTGGCCAAGCCCGCGCATGACGGCAAGGACTTGAATGCAATGCAAAAGGGCTCCGGCGGAAACCGGAGCCCTTTGTGTTGCTGATCCGAGGTCAGCTGTTGCTGCTGCGATTGCCCAGCAGCTGCAGCAGCATCAAGAACAGGTTGATGAAATTGAGGTAGAGGCTGAGCGCATCGTAGACGCTCCGCTTGGCCGCGACCTCGGTGCCCCCGGCGGAGGAGAACTGGACATACTCCGCCTTGATCCGCTGCGTGTCATAGGCAGTCAGGCCGGTGAACACCACCACGCCGATGATGCAGATCATGAACTGCAGGGCCGAGCTGGCGAAGAACATGTTGACCAGGCTCGCGATGACGATGCCGATCAAGCCCATGAACAGGAAGCTGCCCATTCGGGTCAGATCGCTCCGCGTCGTGTAGCCCCACAGGCTCATCGCCGCGAACGTTCCCGCCGTGATGAAGAACACGGAGCCGATCGAGCTTTCAGTGTAGATCATGAAGATGTTGGTCAGGCTGGCGCCCATTGTCGCGCAGAACGCCCAATACAGCGCCTGCGCAGCGCCGCGCGACAGCCGCTGCACTCCCATGCTCAGCACCAGCACGAAAGCAAGCGGTGCGACCATCGACACGAGCCCGAGGCCGGTCGGGTGCAGCGCCATCTGGCCGTTACGCGTCGGCGCGAGCGTGTAGAAGAGTTGGCTCGCCCCGGTATGCGAGATGGCGTAGGCGACGATGCCGGTGAGCAGCAGCCCCGAGGTCATCCAATTGTAGACCCGAAGCATGTAGGCCCGCAGCCCTGCGTCCAATACGGCCGCAGATGCGGTGGCGCCCGGCGCGCCAGGGTACGTCCGATAGTCGGGACTGTAGGCCATGGTTTGCGTCTTTCCTCAGCGGGCGAGACTGCCCGTGGCTGTTAGTTTGTGGACGGACCCGATCCGTTCAAGCGGATCGAGCGGCGGGCCGTGGGCTAATCATTCCGTAACAGGGGCGCCGCCTTCGCCCTCAGCGCGCCCGCTGTGCCGGCATACCCGAACACCAGCATGAGCACCACGCATAGCAGCATCGTAGCAGCAAGGCGGGCGGGCAGGAAGGCCCACTCCGCCGCCATCAGGAAGTGCACCACCCCGTAGCTCGCCGCCGTTCCCACGATCGCGGCGATCAGGCCGGCAACGAAGCCGAGCACGCCGAATTCGACCAGCCACGCCGCCCGGATCTGCGCCCTCGTGGCGCCGAGCGTCTTCAATACCACCGCCTCCCGAAGCCGTCGTTGCTGCCCGGAGGCGACCGCTCCGGCCAACACCAGCATTCCGGCGATCAGGGTGACCGAGCCGGTCGCTGCCAGCGCGGTCGCGATGCGGTCCAGCAGGTCGGCGACCGAGCGAAGGATGTCCTCGATCCGGATGCCGGTGACGTTGGGCAGCGCGTCGGTGACGGCGCGGAGCAGCGCGCCTTGCGCCGCCGGCGCGGCACGGACGGTCGCGATGAAGCTGTGCGGCGCGTGGGTCAGCAGCCCGGGGCTCGCCACCATAGCGAAGTTCAGCGACAGGGTGCGCCAGGCGATGTCGCGCAGGTTGGCAACCTTCAGGTCCACATCGCGGCCGAGCACGTTGATGCGGATGACGTCGCCGATGCCGACTCCCCAGCCTTTCGCAAGACCGGCGTCGAACGAGACCAGCGGCGGCCCGTCATAGTCCGCCGGCCACCACCGGCCGGCGACCACGTGCGTGCCCTCCGGCGGCTCGGCCGCGTAGGTCAGGCCGCGGTCGCCGCGCAGCGCCCAGCGCGTATCGGGCGTCGCATGCACCTGCTCGGCGGGCACGCCGTTCACGGCGACCACGCGCGAGCGCAGGCTCGGCATGCTGTGCACCGACATGACACCAGCCGAGTGGTTCACCAGGGCGTCGAACCGGTCGATCTGATCGCTCTGGATATCGACGAAGAAGAAGGAGGGCGCGTTCGCCGGCAATTGCTCGAGCACCTGCTGACGGACGTTGCCCTGGATCAGGGCCACCGCGGCCAGGGTAGACAGGCCAAGGCCCACGGAGACCAGCATCAGCGGCGTCGCGGAGCCCGGCCGATGCAGGTTGGCGAGGCCGAGGCGCGCCCACGGCGCCCGCAGACGGGGTGCGACGCGCGCCGCTGCGACGAGGCCGGCGCCGGCGAGCCGGAACAACAACAGCGCGCCCACCGCCGCGGCGCAGAACCAGAGCGCGAAGCGGCGGTCGGGCGCGGTCGCCACGGTCATCCCGACCAGCGCCATCGCCAGCAAGGCGTTGGCGGCGACGACCCCGGCGCCCGGTCGCGCCCGCTCGGGCATCAGCGCGTCACGGAACAGCGCCGCGCCGGCGATGTGCCGCACCCGGCCCAGCGGCCACAGCGAGAAGGTCAGCGCCGTGAGCAGTCCGAACCCGGCCGCCTGCGCGAGCGGGCCCGGGAACAAGCCGAGCCGGGGCGGCACCGGCAGCGTATCGGCGAGCGCGGCGGCGAGCACCGACGGCAGGGCCGCGCCTGCTACCAGACCGATCGCGATGCCGAGACCGGCGAGGGCGAGGACCTGGATCAAGCACACCTGGAACACCAGCGCCGCCGATCCGCCGAGGCAGCGCAACGTTGCGATCGTCCGCCCACGCGCCTCGATCCAGGCGCGGACGCCGTTCGCGACCCCGATGCCGCCCACCAGCAGCGCGGTCAGTCCGACCAGGCTCATGAACAGCGAGGTCTGCTCGATGAAGCGGCTGACGCCGGGCGCCGCCTCGCGAGGGCCGCGGATACGCCAGCCTTGGTCCGGGAAGGCGGACCGGATCGCGTCCGCGGTCACGGCCGACCCCGGCGGCAGCACCACGCGGAGCGCGTACTGCACCATCGACCCGGGCGCGATCAGCCCGGTCGACGGAAGGGCGGCGAGCGGCACCAGGGTGCGTGCGCCGAGCATTGAGGGACCGGCGACCCGGTCGGGCTCCTCGGTGAGCGCGGCCCGCAGATCAAGCGTCGCGTTGCCGAGGCGGACCGGGTCGCCCGGGTGCAACCCGAGCCGGTCCAGCACGATGGGCTCGGCGGCCAGGCCGAAGCGGCCGTCCCGCTCCGCCAGCGCGCCCGGCGGGGGCGTCGCCGAGCCGACCAGCGGCCAGGCATCGTCCACCGCCTTCAGCTCGACCAGCTGCCGCTCCCCATTCGGGGCGACCAGCATGGAGCGCATCAGCACGACGTCGCCGAAGCGGCCGCCACGGACGCGCAGCCAATCTCGCAGCGCATCGGGCAGCAGCTGGGCGCCGCCCTCGACTTCCAGATCGCCGCCCAGGATGCGTCGCCCGTCGGCGTCGAGCCCGCGCTCGATGGCGACACGCAAGCTGCCGACCCCGGCGATCACCGCGACGCCGAGGGCCAGACAGGCGAGCACGATGCGCAGGCCGCGCACCCCGCCGCGCAACTCGCGGGCGGCCAGGCGGAAGGCGAGCCTCACGCCGCCACCAAGTCGTCGACGCGGCCGTCCGCGATTCGCACCCGCCGATCGCAGCGCGCCGCCAGCCCGGCGTCGTGCGTGATGAGCAGGAGGGTGGTGCCGGTGCGGGCGCGCAGCGCGAACAGCAGGTCCATCACCGCCGCCCCGGTCGCGTGGTCGAGGTTGCCGGTCGGCTCGTCCGCCAGCAGCAGGCGCGGCTCGGGAGCGAAGGCGCGGGCCAGGGCGACGCGCTGCTGCTCGCCGCCCGAAAGCTGGCCGGGCAGGTGAGTCAGACGATGGGCCAGGCCGACCGCGCGCAAGCTGGCGACGGCGCGGTCGGCGGCGTCGGCTCGCCCCGCGAGTTCCAGCGGCACCGACACGTTCTCCAGCGCGGTCATGGTCGGGATCAGGTGGAACGCCTGAAATATGATGCCAACGGCGCCCCGCCGGAGCCGCGCCAGGGCGTCCTCCGACATGCGCGATAGTTCATGTCCGGCGACGCGCACGGTCCCGCCTGTCGGGCGCTCCAGCCCAGCGAGCACCATGAGCAGGCTGGTCTTGCCCGAGCCGGACGGGCCGACGATGCCGACCGCCTCGCCCGCCTCAAGCGTCAGGTCGACGCCGCGCAGGATGTTGACCGGTCCGGCCGCCGCGGGCAGGGTCAGGTACAGGTCCTTGATCCGGACGAGCGGTTCCGGCGTATACGGAGGAATCGAAGGCGGGGACATGGCATCCATTGCAGCTGCATATGGCCCCCTTGCCGCACTGCGGAAAGCGGCAGCCGGTGCGCTTCTGGTCCTGCTCTCGAGCGGCGCCGTAAACGCCGCGCCGCTGCGCCTGCTGGTGCTGGGCGACTCGCTCTCCGCCGGCTACGGGCTCGCCCACGCGGACGGGTTCGAGGCCCAGCTGCGGGGGGCGCTGGCCGCGCGCGGCCACGACGTCCGCATCATCGATGGCGCGGTGTCCGGCGACACCAGCGCGGGCGGGCGGGCGCGACTCGCTTGGGCGCTGGCGGACGGCGCCGACGCGGCGATCGTCGAGCTCGGCGCCAACGACGGGCTGCGCGGGCTCGATCCCAGGGAGATGGAGGCCAACCTGCGTGCCATCCTGGACGCGCTGGCGGCCAAGCGCATTCCCGTGCTGCTCTCCGGCATGTATGCCCCGCCCAATCTCGGCCCCGACTACGGCCACGCCTTCCGCGCGGTGTTCGACCGGCTGAGCCAGCGTCCGGGCGTGCTCTACGACCCGTTCTTCCTCGACGGCGTGGCGACGGTCGGCGGGCTCAACCAGGCGGACGGGATGCACCCCAACCCGGCGGGCGTGCAGCGCGTCGTCGCCCACATCCTGCCGCTGGTGGAACACCTGCTGGCCGAGGCGGCGGGATGAGGCTGTTCCTTGCGCTCGACCTGCCCTGGCCCTTGAAGCAGCGTCTGTCGATGCTCGCGGGCGGCGTCCCCGGCGCGCGCTGGGTGCCGCCGGAGAACTACCATCTCACGCTCCGCTTCATCGGCGAGACGCCGAAGCACCGGGCCGAGGAGATCGACGCGGCCCTGTTCGCCCTGCGGGCCCGTGGGTTCACGCTCGCCCTGTCGGGCATCGGCGCTTTCTCCAAGGGCGGTCGAGCGGTGTCGCTGTGGGCCGGCGTGGAGCGCAACCCGCAGCTCGACCACCTGCAGAACAAGATCGAAACAGCGCTGCAGCGGGGGGGCGTGGAGCCCGAGCGACGACGGTTCGCGCCGCACGTGACGCTGGCGCGGCTTGACAACGTGCCGGAGACGAAGCTCGCCGGTTACATCCAAGCGCACAACCTGTTCCGCGCCGAGCCGGTCGCGGTCGAGCATTTCACCCTGTTCAGCTCCCGCCTCGGCAAGGAGCAGGCGGTCTACACGCCGGAAGTGGAATACGAACTGGCCTGAGGATTGGGAGGAACACATGCCCGTCGACCCGCAAATCCGGGTGCTGCTGGACGCCATGGCCGGCCTGCCGCCGGCGCACACGTTGTCCGTCGCCGAGGCGCGGCGGCGCATGGAGCAGCGCCCGCGCGACGGCCTGCGCGTGCCGCCCGTCGCCCGGGTGGAAGACCGCGCGATCGCCGGCCCGGGCGGCCCGCTGACCGTGCGGATCTACACGCCGCACGGGGTGCCCGGACCGCACGGCGTCGGCCCGTTTCCGTTGCTGGTATTTTTTCACGGCAGCGGCTTCGTGGTCGCCAGCCTCGACACCCACGACATCATGTGCCGCAACCTTTGCGCCGGCGCGGGCTGCGTCGTCGCCTCGGTTGATTACCGGCTGGCGCCCGAGCACAAGTTCCCGGCCGGTCTCGACGACTGCCTGCACGCGACCCGGTGGGCGGCCGAGCACGCACATGACCTCAACCTGGACCCGCGCCGGATCGCGGTCGGCGGCGACAGCGCCGGCGGCAACATGGCCGCCGTCACCGCGATCCGGGTACGCGACGAGGGCGGCCCGCACCTCTGCGCACAGCTGCTGATCTATCCGGTGACCGACTACTACGAGCCCGGCACGCCCTCGTACGCCGAGAACGCCGACGGCTATGGCCTGACCGCGAAAGGCATGGCCTGGTTTTTCGACCACTATCTTTCCGATCCCGCCCAGGGTGCGGAACCGCTGGTCTCGCCGTTGCGCGCCGCTAGTCTGCGCGACCTGCCGTCCGCGCTCGTTTACAGTGCCGAATACGACGTGCTGCGCGACGAGGCGGAGCGCTACGCCGCCCGGCTTGAAGCAGACGGCGTGCCCGTCACCCTGAAACGCTGGCACGCGATGAATCACGGCTTCTTCCAGTGGGTGGGCAAGGTCGACCGCGCCACCGCCGCCAACGACGAGGCTTCGGCATGGCTGCGGGACGCGTTCGCGCGGGCTTGAGCGGCTCTCCCCCTCCCCCAACCCCCTCCCGCAAGGGGAGGGGGCTTTCTTCTCCCTCTCCCCTTGCGGGAGAGGGCCGGGGTGAGGGGGCGCTTGCCGCCGTTGCCGCCCAGGCCCGTGCATGCACCGCCTGCACCGATCTCCCGCTGGGGCCGCGGCCGATCCTGCGCGTCTCGACCACGGCGCGGTTGCTGATCACCAGTCAGGCGCCCGGCACCAAGGCGCACATGACCGAGGTGCCGTTCAACGACGCGTCGGGCGACCGCCTGCGCGACTGGCTCGGGCTGGACCGCGACGTGTTCTACGACGCGGCGCGCGTCGGCATCCTGCCGATGGGCCTTTGCTATCCCGGCCGCTTGCCGCAGGGCGGCGACGTCGGGCCGCGCGCCGGGTGCGCGCCGCTGTGGCATCCCCGGCTGCTGCCGCTCATGCCCGCCATCCGGCTGACGCTGCTTGTCGGCAGCTACGCGCAAGCCTATGCGCTCGGCCCCGGTACCATGGGCCATCGCGTACGCGATCACGCGCGCTACCTGCCGCGCTACTTCCCTCTGCCGCATCCGTCCTGGCGCACTGTCGGCTGGGAGAAGCGCAATCCCTGGTTCGGTGCCGAGGTGTTGCCCGCGCTGCGTCGGATAGTGACCGAGACACTCGCCTGATCGGCTCCGTCCGCCACAGGGGGACCGCCATGACCTATCCGGCAACCGAGCACGTCGCCCGCACCGACCGCCACACGACGTTCTGCCTCGCCAGCGGCGCGGAGGACGCGCCGGCGATCATCCTCGTCCACGGCTTGGCCCGAACTGTCGACCGGCTGGCGGCACCAGCTTCCGATCTTCGCCGCTCTCGGGTTCCGCACCGTCGCCCCCGACAACGGCGCTTGCGGATATCGCCCGCATCAGGGGTTACATCACGCCCGAAAATCCGGTGGCCGGCGCTCCAGCGGCACGCGAGCTACTCTTGGCCGGCGACAGCTTGGCAGAGTTTCCCGAACGTCTCGGTCGCTGACCCGGCACCCGCGAACTCGTCACCGTCCGGCCCTACATCATCGTTTGCCGTGTTGACGGAAGTGGCAGGGTGACGATCCTACGCGTCTGGCACGCCGCCCAGGACCGCTGACGTCGACCGACCCTTGCGGACGGCCCGGTTGCGCGCTATTTGCCAGACCTCAATTATTCTCCGCGAGGATACGGAGGGTGGCCTTCGCGGGCCGCCTTTTCTGTCTTGGACCCTGACCAGCCATATCATACCGGCCTCGAAGCCAAGCTCGCCGGGATCGTCACGCCCACCCTCGAATACATGGGCTACGAACTCGTGCGGGTCGCGATCTCCGGCAAGGATCGGCCTGCCGTGCAGGTGATGGCAGACCGGGCCGACGGCGCGCAGATAACGGTCGAGGACTGCGAGGCGATCAGCCGGGCGATCAGCGTAGTGATCGACGTCGAGGACCCGATCGCCGGGGCCTGGAACCTGGAGGTCAGCTCGGCCGGCATCGACCGGCCGCTGACGCGCGTGAAGGATTGGAACCGATACGTCGGACATCGCGCCCGCACCGAGACCGATGAACCCATCGGAGGTCGCAAGCGGTTTTCCGGTATCGTGCTCGGCGCCGACGAGCAAAACGCGCGGATGCGGCTCGACGACGGCTCGGAGGTGGACTTGCCGCGGCTGCGGTTGCGCCGCGCCCGCCTCGTGCTGACCGACGAGCTGATTGCCGCGACCTCCGGCAAGCCGCGCGCGAACTGACGACCCGGACGCATCGAGGGAGACCGTCATGGATACCGCTATTGCCCGCCCCGAGCTACTTCTGGTGGCCGACGCCGTCGCCCGGGAGAAATCGATCGATCGCGAGGAAGTGCTCGAGGCGATGGAGCAGGCGATCCAGAAGGCCGGCCGCGCCAAGTACGGCCACGAGAAGGACATCCGGGCGACGATCGACCGGCGCACCGGCGATGTGCGCCTGTCGCGCTGGACCGAGGTGGTCGACCCGCCGGAAGGCACCACCGTGGAGAACGAGGAAACCCAGATCCCGGTGCGGATCGCGCGCAAGTTCCAGCCCGAGATCAACGTCGGCGAGTTCATCGTCGATCCGCTGCCGCCGATCGATTTCGGCCGCATCGCCGCGCAGACCGCCAAGCAGGTGATCGTGCAGCGGGTGCGCGAGTACGAGCGCAAGCGGCAGTACGACGAGTTTAAGGACCGCGTCGGCGAGATCATCAACGGCGTGGTCAAGCGCACCGAGTACGGCAACCTCATGGTCGAGCTCGGCCGCGCCGAGGCGTTGCTGCGGCGGGACGAGCTGATCCCGCGCGAGAGTTTTCGCAATGGCGATCGGGTGCGCGCCTACATCTACGACGTGCGCGAGGAGCCGCGCGGGCCGCAGATCTTCCTGAGCCGCACGCATCCGGGCTTTCTCGCCAAGCTGTTCGCGCAGGAAGTCCCCGAGATCTACGACGGCATCATCGAGATCAGGGCGGTGGCGCGCGACCCGGGTTCGCGCGCCAAGATGGCGGTGATCAGCCGCGATTCCTCGATCGACCCGGTCGGCGCTTGCGTCGGCATGCGAGGCTCGCGCGTGCAGGCCGTCGTACAGGAACTGCAAGGCGAGAAGATCGACATCATCCCGTGGTCGCCGCAGGCGGCAACCTTCGTGGTCAACGCGCTGGCGCCCGCGGAAGTCACCAAAGTGGTCATGGACGAGGAAGCCGGCCGGGTTGAAGTGGTCGTGCCGGACGACCAGCTTTCACTCGCGATCGGCCGGCGCGGGCAGAATGTGCGACTGGGAAGTCAGCTCACCCGCTGGGACATCGACATCCTGACCGAGGCCGAGGAAAGCGAGCGTCGGCAGGAGGAGTTCCGTCGGCGCAGCGGCCTATTCGTCGAGGCGCTCGATGTCGACGATGTGATTGCCGGGTTGCTGGTCACCGAAGGATTCAGCACGGTAGAGGAACTTGCGTTTGTGCCGGAAGATGAGTTGGCCTCCGTCGAGGGTTTCGACGAGAGCGTGGCGGCCGAACTGATCCGTCGCGCGCAGGCCTTCCTCGAACAGCGCGACACCGAACTGAATGAGAGACGCATGACACTGGGCGTGAGCGACGACATCGCCGGGATCGAGGAACTGACGCCGGCGATGCTGGTGGCGCTCGGGGAAAAGGACGTGAAGTCGCTGGACGATCTTGGTGATCTCGCGTCGGACGAGTTGATCGAGATCGTCGGTGCCGACAGCATGGACGAGGCCACCGCGAACGCCATCATCATGTCGGCGCGTGCGCACTGGTTCGACGGCGAGGACGCGCCCGTCGCCGAGCCGTCAGGCGCCGGGCGGGAGGCCGATCACGACTGAGCGTGGGACGCCGGACCTAGGCAGCTCGCAAGACTGCGATCCGGAAGCGGAAGAGACCGGCCCGCTGCGTCGGTGCATCATCACCCGGGATCGACAGGCCAAGGAGCGCATGATCCGCTTCGTGATCGGCCCCGAGCGAATGCTGGTGCCCGACCTCACTGCAAGGCTGCCCGGGCGGGGAATCTGGTTGAGCGCGCGGCGGGATGTGGTAGAAAACGCGCGCGCTCAAGGCACCTTGGCAAAGGGTTTCGCTCGCGCGGCACGCGGGCCGGTTGTTGTGCCCGCCGACCTCACCTCGGTCTTGCAGGCAGCGCTGGTTCGGCGGATAGGCGAGTTGCTCGGGCTTTCCCGGCGCGCGGGGCAAGCCGTCGCCGGCTTCGAGAAGGCTCGGGAATGGCTGCGGTCCGGCCACGCCGGCCTTGTCGTTCAGGCGGCGGACGGCAGTCGCGAGGAGCGTGCGCGTTTTCTCTCGGGGGCCGGTCCGGAGATCCCCGTGCTTGCTCCGTTGCCGGCGGCGTCCCTCGGACGCGTGTTTGGCAGGGATCGCGTCGTGCACGTGGTCGTGACGCCCGGTCGGCTTGCCGGGTCACTTGTCGTCGAAGCGGGGCGCCTGGCCGGTCTGGCCGAGTGTCTCCCGGCGGAGACGGGTCGCAATGGGTTGCAATTTCCGGCGGTCGATGCCACCGGGAACGAAACGATGAACAAACGGGCGTGTGAATGAGCGAAGGCAACGATCAGGACACCGGCAAGGGCCGCCTCTCGCTTCGTCCGGCGGGACGTATGGAGCTTGGTCGGACCGTTGATGCCGGGTCCGTCCGGCAAAGCTTTAGTCATGGGCGGTCCAAGGTCGTGCAGGTCGAGGTGCGCAAGAAGCGCGCGCCGGTGCCGGGCGCGTCGCCCGGTTCCGCGCCTGGCGTCGCCGTCCCCGGCGAGCAGCAGCCGCGCCCGGCTGCGCAGGCGCCCGGCGCGCGCGGTTCCGGGCCGGGTGGCAGCCGTGCCCCGGCTGGCCCGGTTCGCGCGCTGACCGCGACCGAACTGGCCGCTCGTCAGCGTGCGCTGGCGGACCAGCAACGCGAGAACGCCAAGCGCGATGCGGAGCGGCGCGAGCAGGAAACCATCTCGATCCTTTCCGCCGCCGAGGAAGCCCGCAAGCGCGCCGAGGAAGAGGCCAAGAAGGCCGCCGACGACGAGGCGCGGACGAAGGCCGAAGCGCAGGATGCCGCGCGTCAGGCAGCGGACGACGAAGCGCGCAAGGCGGCCATGGAAGCCGCCGCATCCGTGCCGGTGCCGGCCGCCAACCGCGCCGAGGAGGCCCGTCGCCGGCCCCCATCTCCCGCAACCCCCACCGCGCCGGCGACGCCGAGCGAGACGCTCCGCCTCCGTACCGGCCGGGTCGAGGAAGAGGAGGAGACGCGACCGGTCCGTCGCGTCGGCGGCATGACCCTGCCGGCGCGCAAGCCGGCCGTGGTGCTGCCCAAGAAGGGGGCGGACGGCGGCCGCCGCGCCGGGCGCATCGACGTGCAGGCCGCGATCGAGGGCGAGGACGAAAAGGTCCGCAGCCTGGCTTCCGTGCGCCGCCAGCGCGAGCGCGAGCGGCGTCAGGCCGAACTGGAGCTGTTGCGCTCCGATCAGGTGAAAGTCGTGCGTGACGTCATCCTGCCGGACACCATCACGGTGCAGGAGTTGGCCAACCGCATGGCGGCTCGGATGCCGGACGTGATCAAGGCGCTGATGAAGATGGGCGTGATGGCGACCGTCACGCAGTCGCTGGACGCCGATACGGCGGAGCTGGTGGTGCAGGAGTTCGGCCATCGCGCCCGCCGAGTCTCCGAGAGCGACGTCGAGATCGGCATCGAGGGCACCGCCGACACGGCGGAGGAGCTGGAGCCGCGGCCGCCCGTGGTGACGATCATGGGCCATGTCGATCACGGCAAGACCAGCCTGCTCGACGCGCTGCGCACGACCGACGTGGCGGCCCGCGAGGCGGGCGGCATCACCCAGCATATCGGCGCCTACCAGGTGACGACGGAGGCCGGCGACGAGATCACCTTCATCGACACTCCCGGCCACGAGGCGTTCACGTCGATGCGGGCGCGCGGCGCCAGCGTCACCGACATCGTGGTGCTGGTGGTCGCCGCCGATGACGGCGTGATGCCGCAGACCGTCGAGGCGATCCGCCACGCCAAGGCGGCCAACGCGCCGATCATCATCGCCATCAACAAGATGGACAAGCCGGACGCCAATCCGGACCGCGTCAGGAACGAGCTGCTCAGCCACGACATCGTGGTGGAGAAGCTCGGCGGCGAGACGCAGGACGTCGAGGTCTCGGCGATCAAGCGTACCGGGCTCGACAAGCTCGAGGAAGCGATCCTGCTGCAGGCCGAGATCCTGGACCTCAAGGCCAATCCGGAACGCTCCGCCGAGGGCACGGTGATCGAGAGCCGCCTGGACCGCGGCCGCGGTCCGGTGGCGACCGTGCTGGTGCAGAAGGGCACCTTGTTCACCGGCGACATCATCGTGGCCGGCGCCGAATGGGGCCGCGTGCGCGCCATGCTCGACGACAAGGGGCAACAAAAGAAGTTCGCCACACCCTCCACGCCGGTCGAGGTTCTCGGCCTGACCGGGGTACCGTCGGCGGGCGAGCCGCTGATCGTCGTCGAGGCGGAAAGCCGGGCGCGCGAGATCGGCGAGTTCCGCGGCCGCAAGCTGCGCGAAACGGTGGCCGCCGGGCACGTCGCGGCGCGCGGCACACTCGACGAGATGCTGGCCCGCATCGTCGCCGGCGAGCAGAAGGAAGTAGCCGTCGTTATCAAGGCCGACGTGCAAGGCAGCGCCGAGGCGATCTCGGCGACCGTGCTGAAGCTCGCGCATGAAGAGGTGCGGGTGCGCGTGTTGCACAGCGCGGTGGGCCAGATCACCGAGAGCGACGTCCAGCTCGCCCGCGCCTCGAACGCCTTGGTGATCGCGTTCAACGTGCGGGCGACCAGTCAGGCGCGCGAGTTGGCGACCCGCGACGGCGTCGACATCCGCTACTACTCGATCATCTACGAGGTCTCCGACGACATCGAGAAGATGGTCAAGGGCAAGATCGCCCCGAAGGCGCGCGAGCGATTCCTGGGCTATGCCGAGGTGCGCAAGGTGTTCAACATCACCAAGACCGGCAAGGTCGCGGGCTGCATGATCACCGAAGGCCTGGTCAAGCGCGGCGCCGGGGTGCGCGTGCTGCGCGAGAATGTGGTGATCCACAGCGGCGAGCTGTCACAGCTCAAGCGCTTCAAGGAAGACGTGCGCGAGGTGGCGCGGGGCTACGAGTGCGGCCTGTCGTTCGCCAACTTCCATGACCTCCAGGAAGGCGACGTGGTCGAGTGCTACGAAGTCGAAATGGTGCCCGGATGAAGAAACACGCTCCCGCCGAGACCGGCCCGTCGCAGCGCCAATTGCGCGTGGCCGAGGAAATCCGCCACGTGCTTTCGGGCCTGTTCGCTCGCACCGAGTTCCGCGACCCGGACCTTGCGGGCGAGCAGGTCACCGTGACCGAGGTGCGGATCGGCCCCGACCTCAAGCGCGCCACCGCGTTCGTCGCCCGCCTTGGGCGGACGGACGTGGACGCCTTGCTGCCCGCGCTGCGGCGCGCGACGCCGTTCCTGCGCGCGCACGTTGCGCACGCGCTGCGGCTCAAGTTCGCCCCCGATCTGTCGTTCCAACCCGATACGGCGCTCGAGTACGCCACCAAGATCGACCGCCTGCTGCACTCGCCCGCGGTGGAGCGGGACCTGGAAAAGCCGCGCTGAGGTTGGGTCCGCACGGTGAGTGACACTGAAACTGCCTCGCGTTACCCTGCCGCGAGCGAATGATCCGGCTTGGGACCATAGCTGATGAAACCCGCCGGAGCCTTGAGCGGCTGGAGCGCGGTTTGGAACGAATGGATGCCAAGCTGGACCGCAAACTCGGTGCCGTCCGGGGAGAAATAGGCTCCGTTCGCGGAGAGATCAGCGCAGCCCGCTCGCAGGCTTGGCAGCAATTCGCGTTCCTAGCAGCCGGCCTGGTCGGACTGGCAACCGTCATGGCGCACGGGTTTCACTGGATACCCTAGCGAATAAAACCAGCCGGAATTACTCAAGGCCGTCCGGACCTAGTGGTTGTGCGCCAGAGTACCGGCAGTTCTCGCGTTGAACACTGATGCAACACGGAGGAACCCACTTGCCCGGCGAATCCGCCGTCATAATCAAACGCATCAACCCGCCCGAACTCGGCACTCCTCCTGGTTACTCGCAGGTTGTTGAAATCCGAGCCAATTCGTCTCGTCTTCATTGCGACGTCCGTTTCACGGCGTCCCCGAACGTCGCTATCCTGGCGAATGCGGCGGTACAATCCGCCTGATTTTATCCCGCAGCTCGCGCCGGTTGAACCAAAGAGAAAGTGCCCATGCGCCGCAAACGCGGCCACCCCCTAGATGGCTGGCTTATCGTCGACAAGCCGCCGCGGCTGACCAGCACCGACGTCGTGAACCGGGTACGCCGCGCGTTCAATGCGCAGAAGGCGGGCCATGGCGGCACGCTTGATCCCCTGGCGACGGGCGTGTTGCCGATCGCCTTCGGGGCGGCGACCAAGACCGTCCCCTACGTGATGGACGGCACCAAGCTCTACCGTTTCACCTTGCGCCTCGGCGAAGCACGCGACACTGACGATGCGGACGGGCAGGTGACGGCAACCTCCGCCACCCGGCCCGACAACGCGGCGATCGAGGCGGCGATCCCGGCGTTCCGGGGCGCCATCATGCAGGTGCCGCCCGCCTTCTCGGCCATCAAGGTCGCCGGCGAGCGGGCCTACGACATGGCACGCGAGGGACGGCCGCCCATGCTCGAACCGCGTCCGGCCCGGGTGGACCGGTTCGATCTAGTCGAGCGTCCCGATGCCGACACCGCCGTCTTCGAGGTGCAATCGGGCAAGGGCGTCTACATGCGCAGCCTCGCCCGCGACCTCGCACTTGCCTGCGGCACGCTCGGCCACGTTGCCGCCCTGCGGCGGCTGCGGGTCGGCCCCTTCACGGAGGCGCAGGCAATTACCCTGGACAAACTGTCCGGTGGGGAGGATACCGGCCCGGCTACCCCGGACATCCTGCTTCCGGTCGCGACCGCGCTGGCCGACATCCCGGCGCTGGCCTTGACCGAAGCGGAGGCCTTCGGTCTGTCGCATGGCCAGGCGATCAGCCTGGTCACGCTGATGGGCCGCATTCCACGGGCGGCCGACCCCGATGGCGGGTTGGCGCGCGCCATGGCGGGGAGCCGCGTGATCGGATTGTGCCGCCTCGCAGATGGCTGGCTCAAGCCCGAACGGCTCCTGTGAGCAACACGCGCTCCTTCCACCCGAGACCGGAGCACAACCGATGTCGATCACCGCAGAGCGCCGTACGGCGCTCGTCTCCGAGTACGCGACCAAGGCTGCCGATACCGGCAGCCCGGAAGTTCAGGTCGCCTTACTATCCGAGCGGATCGGCAACCTCACCGAGCATCTCAAGACGCACGCGAAGGACTTTCACTCGCGACGTGGCTTGCTGATGCTGGTCGGCCGGCGGCGCCGGCTGCTCGACTATCTCAAGGCGAAGGACAACGCCCGCTACACCGCCCTGATCGGGCGCCTGAATCTGCGGCGCTAGTCCCTGACTTGGCCGGCTCTCGTTACCATATGACAGAGACCGGCATCTCGCCCGCGCCATGGTGGCGTGGGGCGATGCTCGGGGGCGGCCCGCCCCCCATCGCCGCGACCGCGGCGGACCGACCAGGATCGTCGATCCGGCAACGGTTCGGGATTACCGACGGCCTCTCCGGCTGCATGGCCCGTGGCTGCACCAGATCGCAGCCCCGTCCATGCAGCCCGAGACGCCGTACCCGGCCAATTGCCACGGATTGCCGAATTGGTGCCCGCTCGGAGCGTGCATTCCAAAGGACCACTGCATGTTCAATTATTATCGTAAGGAAATCGACTGGGGCGGGCGCAAGCTCGTCCTGGAGACCGGCAAGATGGCCCGCCAGGCGGACGGCGCCGTGCTGGCGAGCTACGGCGACACCATCGTCCTGTGCGTCGCCGTCGGCGCTAAATCCGCCAAGGCTGGGCAGGATTTCTTTCCGCTGACCGTCGACTATCAGGAAAAAGCTTTTGCCGCCGGCAAGATCCCGGGCGGTTTCTTCAAGCGCGAGGGCCGTCCCTCCGAGAAGGAGGTTCTGACCAGCCGGCTGATCGATCGCCCGCTGCGACCGCTGTTCCCCGAAGGCTTTCGCAACGAGGTGCAGGTCGTGGCGACGGTGTTGAGCCATGATCTCGAGAACGACCCCGACATCGTGGCGGTGATCGGCTGCTCGGCCGCCCTCACGTTGTCCGGCATTCCGTTCTTCGGCCCCGTCGCGGCCGCCCGTGTCGGCTACGCGGACGGCGCCTACATTCTCAACCCCAATGCGGACCCGCTTGAAAATCCGCTTCTCGAGCTTGTGGTCGCCGGCACGACCGAGGGCGTGCTGATGGTGGAAAGTGAGGCGCAGGAGTTGACCGAGGAGGTGATGCTCGGCGCTGTGACGTTCGGCCACCAGGCATTCCAGCCGGTGATCCAGGCGATCATCGAGCTGGCCGAGCGCGCCGCGAAGGAGCCCTGGCCGCTGTCCGAGCCCTCCGAGGAGCAGCAGGCGCTCGCCGCACGCGTCGATGCGCTGGCCCGCGGGCCGCTTGCCGAGGCCTACAAGGAGAGCCGGAAGCAGGTGCGCTACGAGCGCGTCGGCGCGGCCAAGAAGGAGGCCGCCGCCACGCTGATGGCCGAGGGGCTGGACGCCGACAAGGCGAAGAGCCTGTTCACGGACATCGAGGCGGACATCGTCCGCAACGCCATCCTCGATACCGGCCTGCGGATCGACGGGCGCGACACCAAGACCGTCCGGCAGATCGTCGCCGAAGTAGGCGTGCTGCCGCGCGCGCACGGCTCGGCGCTGTTCACCCGCGGCGAGACCCAGGCGCTGGCCGTCGCGACGCTCGGCACCGGGCAGGACGAGCAGATCATCGACGCGCTCGAGGGCGAGTACCGCGAGCACTTCATGCTGCACTACAATTTCCCAAAGTACTCGGTGGGTGAGACGGGGCGCATGGGCTCGCCGGGGCGGCGCGAGATCGGCCACGGCAAGCTCGCCTGGCGCGCGGTGCATCCGGTGCTGCCGGCCAAGGACAAGTTTCCCTACACCTTGCGCATCGTCAGCGAGATCACCGAAAGCAACGGCAGTTCGTCGATGGCGACGGTGTGCGGCGCTTCGCTCGCGCTGATGGACGCCGGCGTGCCGTTGAAGCGGCCGGTGGCGGGCATCGCGATGGGGCTCATCAAGGAGGATCGCGGCTTCGCGGTGCTGTCCGACATCCTCGGCGACGAGGACCATCTCGGCGACATGGACTTCAAGGTCGCCGGCACCGAGCAGGGCGTGACCAGCCTGCAGATGGACATCAAGATCACCTCCATCACGCCCGAGATCATGCGCATCGCGCTCGATCAGGCGCGTGACGGGCGCATCCACATCCTGGTCGAGATGGCCCGCGCGATCACCGGCGCGCGGGGCGACGTGGCCGCGACCGCGCCGCGCATCACCGTCATCAACGTGCCCAAGGAGAAGATCCGCGAGGTCATCGGCACCGGCGGCAAGGTGATCCGCGAGATCGTCGAGCAGACCGGCTGCAAGATCGACATCAACGACGACGGCACCATCAAGATCGCCGCGACCGAGCAGGAGAAGGCCCAGGCCGCGATCGACTGGATCAGGGGCATCGTGGCCGAGCCCGAGATCGGCGTCATCTACAACGGCAAGGTGGTCAAGACGGCCGATTTCGGCGCGTTCGTGAACTTCCTGGGCTCGCGGGACGGCTTGGTGCATATCAGCGAGTTGGCCCAAGGCCGGGTCGCCAAGACCTCCGACGTCGTGAACATGGGCGATCAGGTCAAGGTGAAGGTTATCGGCTTCGACGAGCGCGGCAAGGTCAAGCTCTCCATGCGGGTCGTCGACCAGGCGACCGGAGCCGACATCACCGAACAGGTCGGGGCAAGGCCGGGACGCGGCGAGCGGCGCGAGCGGTTCGACGAGCAGCCCGCACCGATGGATCAGCCGCAACCGGCGGTCGGTGAGTAATCAGCGGTTGAACCTGGATGCGGACGCGCCAACCTGCATCCAGGATCACGGCCCGACGCAAGCGGCGGTCTGACGGAAGGACCCAGGATCATGAAGCTGATCAACGCAATCCGCATGGGCGGCGTGGATGTGCTGCCGATCATCGAGGGCGGCAAGGGGATTTCCGTCTCGACGGGAGTTTCCTCCGGAAACTGGGCATTCTCCGGCGGCGTCGGCACGTTCAGCGCCGTCAACGCGGACAGCTACGACGCTGCAGGTCGCCGCATTCCGCAAGTCTACAGCGGACGCACCCGTCGTGAGCGGCACGAGGAGCTGGTCGGCTACTCGGTCCGCGGCGCGGTTGCCCAGGCCCGGCAGGCGTACGAACTGTCCGGCGGGTTGGGGCGCATCCACGCCAACATCCTGTGGGAGATGGGCGCGGCTGAACGCATCATCACCGAGGTGCTCGACCAGGCCAAGGGACTGATCCACGGCATCACCTGCGGCGCCGGGATGCCGTACAAGCTGTCCGACATCGCGGCGCGGTTCGGCATCCATTACTATCCGATCGTCTCCTCGGCTCGCGCGTTCAATGCGTTGTGGAAACGTGCGTACAGCAAGGCGGCGTCCCTGCTCGGCGCGGTGGTCTACGAGGACCCGTGGTTGGCCGGCGGCCATAACGGGCTATCGAACAGCGAGGACCCGACCAAGCCCGAGGACCCGTTCCCGCGGGTGCTGGCACTCCGCCGCCAGATGCGGGAGTTCGGCCTGCACGAGACGCCGATCATCATGGCGGGCGGGGTTTGGTGGCTGGAGGAATGGCAGGACTGGATCGACAACCCGGAGCTGGGGCCGATCGCGTTCCAGTTCGGCACCCGTCCGCTGCTGACCAAGGAGAGCCCGATCGGCGAAGCATGGAAGCGGCGACTGCTGACGCTGAAGGAAGGCGACGTGTTCCTGAACCGATTCAGCCCGACCGGGTTCTATTCCAGCGCCGTCAACAATGGCTTTATCCGGGAGCTGCGCGAACGCAACGAGCATCAGGTTGCCTACACCACGGAGCCGGTGGGCGAGCATGTCGCGGAGTTCGGCGTCGGCCCGCGCAAGCGCGTCGTCTACGTCACGCCGGGCGACCTCGCCCGCGCGCGTTGCTGGGAAGCCGAGGGTTTCACCGAGGCGCTCCGCACGCCGGACGGCACGCTGATCTTCGTGATGCCGGAAAAGGCGCGCGAGATCGTCGCCGACCAGGTCGCCTGCATGGGCTGCCTGAGCCAATGCCGGTTCTCGAACTGGAGCCAGCACGACGCCGACCACAGCACCGGCAAGAAGGCCGACCCGCGCAGCTTCTGCATTCAGAAGACGCTGCAGGCCGTCGCCCACGAGAGCGACTCCGAGGAGGCGCTCGACCGCAACCTGATGTTCGGCGGCCACAACGCTTTTCGCTTCGCCTCCGACCCGTTCTACTCGAACGGGTTCATCCCCACGGTCAAGCAGCTCGTCGAGCGCATCCTGACCGGCCGCTAGCCTCGGTTCGGCTGGGCCAGCGATGAGCCAGCCCACCCACGCCACGCCGACGATCGTGCGCGTGGCACTCGGCCTGATATTCGCCGGCATCGTGATCAAGGCGGCCTCGTCCGATCTTACCTGGGACGAGGCGTGGACCTACCTGTTCTACGGCCGCACCCCGCTTGGTTTCACTCGGCTCGATTACGCCAACGACCATCCGCTCAACAGCATCCTGGTCTGGGCCTCCACCCGGATGTTCGGCAATTCGGAGTTCATCATCCGCATCCCGAACGTCCTGGCCGGCGGGCTCTACCTCTATTCGTCCGCGCTGCTGATCGGCGCGGTGCGCGGGAAGCTGCTCGCCTTCGCGCTGTGCGTGCTGCAACCCTACCTCCTCGACTATTTCGCCCTGGCGCGCGGCTACGGCATTGCCGCCGCGTTGGTGCAGTTCGGGTTGGTGGCGCATTTCTTCGGGCCGAGGCCGCGCCCCTGGCTCATGCTCGCGTCCTGCTTGCTCGCCAGCCTCACCGTGTTCTCGACCGTGGTGGTGTTGTACGCGCTGATCGGCAGCGTCCTGCTGTTGCGGTTCCGGCCCACCCTCACCCAACCCTCTCCCGGAGGGAGAGGGCTTTCTCTCCCTCTGCCTCCGGGAGAGGGCCGGGGTGAGGGCCTTGGCCTCCTACTCGTCTCCGGCCTGCTCGGGCTGATCCCCGTGGCGGGCCTGCTTCGGGTGTCGCGCGACGGGCTGCCGCTCTATGGCTCGACAGCGGGGTTCTTCGACGCCACCGTCCGTGGGGTCGCCCTGATGTATGTCCCCGACACCTGGTCCACGGCGGCGGCCGTCGCGATCCTGCTCGGCCTCGCCGCCCTGCTGGTGGGCGGCTCGCGGTGCTTCGGCCGGCGGGCGGCGACGTTGTTGCTGGCGAGCGCGGCTGGGCTCGGCGCGACCTGGCTATCGGCGCGGGTGCTGGGCAAGCCGCTGCCGACCGGGCGGCTGCTGCTGCCCTCCGTGCCGCTCTGGAACCTGACGGTGATCGCGATGGCGGAAGACATCCGCGTCGCTGCCGGCGGCCTGGGCCGGCGCGCGACAGCTGGCGTCGGCCCGGTGCTCTGCATCGTGCTCGGCGCGATCTTCCTTCATAAGCTCCATTTCCAGCGCTATTCCGACTGGCCGCAGGACTACCGGCTGCAGAACCGGCTGGCCCAGGCGCTCGCCGCCGGCAAGTGCCTGCCGCCCGATGTCTGGGAGCGATACGGGCACGTCTACTACCTGGAGCGTTGGTTTCCGCCGGACCGCCGGCCGCCGGATGTCCGATGCCCCCAGCCGTAGCGGCTCCGCATCCTGGGGCCGCGCGTGCTAGGCTGAGTGTAATCGAACGAGGCACACAATGACGCGCTCACTCAAGGTCGCGGTGCAGATGGACCCGATCGAGGCGATCAACATCGACGCCGACTCCACCTTCGCGCTGATGCTGGAAGCACAGGCACGCGGCCACGCGCTATGGCATTACGAGGTGCGCCACATGGCGTTGCGCGAGGGCGTCAAGCACGCGGCGGGGCGCCACGAGGAGCGGCTGTCCGCCCGGGCGCGGCCGGTGACCGTGCGGCGCGTGCAGGGCAACCACTACGCGTTCGGCGAGCCGGTGCTGCTCGATCTGGCGGGCATGGACGTGGTGCTGATGCGGCAGGACCCGCCGTTCGACATGGCCTACATCACGGCGACGCACCTGCTCGAGCATATCCAGCCGGGCACGCTGGTGGTGAACGATCCGGCGGCCGTGCGCAACGCGCCCGAGAAGATCCTGGTGACGCACTTCCCCGACCTGATGCCGCCGACGCTGGTCACCTGGGATTTGGACGCGGTGCGCGGGTTCCGGGCCGAACACAAGGACATCATCGTCAAGCCGCTGTTCGGCAACGGCGGCGCCGGGGTGTTCCGCATCAAGCCGGACGACGAGAACCTTTCGGCGCTGCTGGAGATGCATTTCGCGCGATCGCGCGAGCCGCTGATGTTCCAGCGCTACGAGCCCGCCGTGCGGCTAGGCGACAAGCGCATCATCCTGGTGGACGGCGAGCCGCTCGGCGCGATCAACCGGGTTCCGGCGACCGGCGAGGCGCGCTCCAACATGCATGTCGGCGGCCGGCCGGAGCGGACGACCTTGACCGCCCGCGAGCGCGACATCTGCGCCGCCATCGGGCCGGCGCTGCGCGCGCAGGGCATGATCTTCGTCGGCATCGACGTGATCGGCGACTACCTGACCGAGATCAACGTGACCTCGCCGACCGGCATCCAGGAGGTCGCGCACTTCGACGGCGTGCACCTCGAACGCGCGATCTGGGACAGCATCGAGACCAAAGTCGCCCGCGCGGACGCGGACGGTCCCGCTAGCCACCCACCTTCCGGATGATCTCGGCCCAATGGTCGAGCACCGGCAGGATCACCTCCGCGTTGGCCGAATCGAGGCTCGGCGACACCCGATCGACGCCGAGGTCTCGGTATCGCTCGATGAGCGCCACGTCCGGGGGCTGGGCGCCGATGTTGATCTGCAGCGCCGACGGATCGCGTCCGGCCTCGGCCGCCATCTGACGGAAGCGCGGGATGACGTCGGCCAGCGGCGTCTTGGCGGCTTGCGTCACTTGCGGCATCCAGCCGTCGCCGTAGCGGATGGCGCGACGGGCGCTGTAGGGGAACGCGCCGCCGACGAGGATCGGCGGGTGGGGCCTCTGCACCGGCTTGGGCCAGGCCATGATCGGGTCGAACCGGACGAACTCACCGTGATAGGCGGCCTTTTCCTGCGTCCAGATCGCCTTCATGGCCTCGACCCGCTCGCGCACGAGCTTGTTGCGCGTGGCGAAATCGGTGCCGTGGTTCTCGATCTCGTCCTGGTTCCAGCCGCTGCCGACGCCGAACACGAACCGCCCGCCGCTCACCTGGTCGATCGAGGCGACGAGCTTGGCCGTTTGGATCGGGTCTCTTTGCGCGATCAGGCAGACGCCGGTGCGTCGTCGTCGCCATCGCCGCCGCCGTCAGCGTGACGAACGGGTCCATCACGTCGTAGTACTTGTGCGGCAGCTCATCGCCGAGCGGGAACGGCGTCTTGCGCGAGACCGGAATGTGCGAGTGCTCCGGCGCCCACAAGATGTCGAAGCCCCGCGCTTCCAGCGCCCGCGCAAGCTCCGCGGGCGACATCGAATAGTCGGTGAAGAACATCGACGCGCCGAATTTCATGACCGCATCCTCGCTGAGGCTGGCCGCCGATCTTGACCCCGACCGGAGCGCGCGTCGATGCGCAGGGAAGCCAACTTAATGAGCCGCTCATTTCTCGGGGGCATGATCGCGGCATGATCGCCGCGGGGATCGATCCATGTCCGTAGTCGCGCGATGCCGTCTGACGTGGCGGCGGATCATCAGTGCACCGGAGTTGCCGGAGGAGATCGAGGCCGCGCTCGTCCGGCCGCTCTACACGCGCGCGTCCTCGCTGCTGCTGGCGCACGCCACGGGGCTTGGTCTCTGCGCCATGGTGATGGTGCGGGTAGGGGGGCTCTGGCCCGTTGTCTTCATGGCGGCCCTGCTTGGCCTGCTCGGGGCGCGAGCTTGGGTCATTCTTCTGGTCCGGCCGCTGTCCTCGTCTCCGTCAGCCGCATTGCTGCGCTGGCGCAAGCCCTACCAGCTCGTCGGGCTTGCCTGGGCGCTCGTGACCGCCGCGTTCTGCAGCTTCTGTGTGGCGGCGAGCGGCGACGAGATCACCCGTGTCCTCGCGATCACCATGGTGCTCGGCAATGCGAGCGGCACCGCATTCCGCAACGCGGGAACGCCGCGGTTTGCCATCACCCTGCTGTGCATCTGGCTGCTGCCATTGATCGCGGTCGCGCCCCTGGTGGGGTCTTGGTATCGGGTTCTGTCGCTGATGGCGGTTCTATACCTGCCAAGCCTCTGCTCCGTCGTATGGCAGCACTACGCCGAGATGCTGTCGCTGATCACCGCCAGGCGGCACGAGGCCGCGCTGGCGTCGCGCTTCGACGCGGCGATCAGCAACATGACGCAGGGCTTGGTGCTGTTGGATGCCGGGGGATCGCTGCAGATCGTCAACCGGCGCTTCTGCGAGCTTTTCGGGCTGCCGCCGGACGCGCTACGGCCGGGCCTGACCGAGACCGAGTTCGCTGCCGCCTGCGCGGCCGTCGGCGCACCGTGCGGCTTGGTGCCGGGCTCGTGTGTAGCCACACCGAACAAGGGGCTCCGCACCGTGCTCGACCTCGACGACGGACGCGCGGTCGCGAGGTCGCAGGAGACCCTGCCGGACGGGGGTCGGGTCGTCACCTTCGAAGACATCACCGAGAATAGGCGCGCGCAGTTGGCGCTCGCCGAGCGGGAGTCGGAGTTGCGGACGATCTTCGAGAATGCCGCTGCCGGCGTCACCGAAATGGACTTCGCATCAGGCCGCCTGGTGCGGGTCAATCGCGTGTTCTGTGAGATGCTCGGCCGGAGCGAAGCCGAGCTGCTGGGCCGGCTGCCCCGCGACACGCTGACCCACCCGGACGACGTGGGTGCGGCAAACGAGCGCTTGTCCGCCATCTGCGAAACCGGACAGGCGTATGACGCGGAGAAGCGCTATCTCCGCTCCGACGGGGCCGTTGTCTGGGCTCGCATCAGCGCGTCCGTTTCGGCCTTTGATCGCGACGGGCGTCCCCGGCGTGTAGTTGCGATCCTGACGGACATCACCGCGCGCAAGGCCGCGGAGGCCGCGTTGAAGGCCAGCCAGGAAATCCTGCGGATGTCGCTGGATATCGGCCGGATCGGCAGCTTCCGCCTCGACCACCAAGCCGAAATGATCCATTGCGGGCCGGAGACCCGGCAGATGCACGGGTTTCCTGCCAGTGACGAGCCGCTCCCGGTTGCGGCCTGGTCCGCGACGTGGCTGGCCGAAGAGCAAGACAGGGTGGCCGCGGAACTGACCGCCATCTACGCGCAGCGACGCACGAATTTCAGGCTCGAGTATCGCTTTCGGCATCCCGTGCTCGGCACCCGCACGATCGAGGGGCGGGCCCGGATCGAGTATGACGACGCGGGACGCCCGATCGAATCGGTCGGAGTGGCGATCGACATCACGGAGCGTCGCGCAGCAGAGGCGCGCATCGCCCATCTCGCGCACCACGATCCGCTCACCGATTTGCCGAACCGGGCCTTGTTCCGCATCCGGCTCGAAGAGGCGCTGGCCCGGGCGGGTCGAGGCGAACAGTTCGCCGTCTGCTGTCTCGATCTCGACCATTTCAAGGATGTCAACGACACGCTCGGCCACCCGGTCGGCGATGCCTTGCTGCAGGCCGCCACCGAGCGGCTCAAAGTGGCGTTGCGGCCGACCGACACCGTCGCCCGCCTCGGCGGCGACGAGTTTGCCGTGATCCAGTCGAGCGTGGAGCAGCCTGGAAATGCGACAGCGCTCGCCGAGCGGCTCATCGCCAGCTTGGCCGCGCCATTCGAGATCGACGGCCATCACGTCGTCATCGGAACAAGCGTCGGCATCGCGGTCGCACCGGAAGACGGGCTCGACCCGGACCTGCTCATGCGCAACGCGGATATGGCGCTCTACGGCGCCAAGACGGATGGTCGCGGCCGTTACCGGTTCTTCGAACCCGAGATGAACCGCCGGATGCAGGCGCGCCGGGCGCTCGAACTCGACCTGCGGCGCGCCCTCGATGCCGACGAATTCGAACTGATGTATCAGCCGCTGATCAACCTAGCAACCCGATCAGTGTGCGGCTTCGAGGCGCTGCTGCGCTGGCGGCACCCGACCCGCGGCTTGGTCTCGCCCAGCCTGTTCATCGCTCTCGCCGAGGCGATCGGGCTCATCGTGCCGATCGGGGCGTGGGTGCTGCGCCAGGCCTGTGCCGAGGCAGTGAGCTGGCCCGGCGGGCCGCGCGTCGCGGTCAACGTCTCCGCCGTCCAGTTCGCGAACGACACGCTGGTCGAGACCGTGGCAACCGCCCTGCGAGACTCCGCGCTTGATCCGCACCGGCTCGAGCTCGAGATCACCGAAACGGCGATGTTGCAGGACGCGGAAAAGGCGTTGGAGATGCTGCACCATCTCAAGGCGCTCGGCGCCAGCATCGTCATGGACGATTTCGGCACCGGGTACTCGTCGCTGAGCTACCTGCAGCGTTTCCCATTCGACAAGGTGAAGATCGATCGATCCTTGGTCGCCAATCTCGGCCGCACGAAGGAAGCGTCGGCGATCGTGGGCGCCGTCATCGACCTCTGCGCCGGCCTCGACATGAACACGACCGCCGAGGGCATCGAGACCGAGAGTCAACTTGCGGCACTTGCCAGAACCGGCTGCACCGAAGCGCAGGGCTACTACATCAGCCATCCCCGTCCCGCTTCCGAGGTTCCGGCGCTCATCGCAACCCTCGCTCCGTCCGTGCGCGCGCTCGTCGGCCAATCCGGCTGAGCCGACAATCACCAACTCCGAACTTCGGGCGCAGACCCTGTTGCCAGTCCCGCTTCCAGCCCGTAGCAAACGATCTCCCGAGGCCGGAGCGTTGGCCGTCGGCACCGAAGCAAGCCATCGTGCGCATGGTGTTCAAGGCGACTGTCGTGAACGTCGAGGTCAAGAAGCCGGCGGGCAAGTGGGAAAAGGTTTCGGGCGCGCCGTACAATCGGATCGTGCCCGACCCGGAGCGTGGGTTGCCTGACGGGCTCGGCCTTGCCACGATCCAGGGCTTCACCATGCTGATGCGCGAGAACAAGGATCGCATGGTGTTCGCCGGCATGGCCGGCGCGCCGAAAACCTGAGCACGGTCTGCCAAAGGAAGCATCTCCATGGAACCGCTGCACCACGCGGACCTGCCGCCCGGCGTCCGCGCCCGGTTCGTCTCCGGCGTCAACGGCCTTACCATGCATGTGCTGGAGGCCGGCTTCGAAACTCCCGGCCGACCGTGCCTGCTGCTGCTGCACGGGTTTCCCGAGATCGCCTACTCCTGGCGCAAGATCATGGCGCCGCTCGCCGCAGCCGGCTTCCACGTCGTGGCGCCCGATCAGCGCGGCTACGGCCGTACCACGGGTTGGGATCCCGCCTACGACGGCGACCTCGCCTCGTTTCGCATGATGAACCTCGCACGGGACGCGATGGGGCTGGTCTGGGCGCTTGGTCATCGCTCGGTCGCCGCCGTGATCGGGCACGATTTCGGCTCCCCGGTCGCGGCCTGGTGCGCGCTGCTGCGGCCCGACGTGTTTCGCTCCGTGGCACTGATGAGCGGCCCGTTCGCGGGCCCGCCCGCGCTCCCGTTCGGCACGGACGCTGCGCCCGCAACCCCGCCGTCGCCGGACATCCACGCCGGGCTCGCCGCACTCGAACGGCCCCGCAAGCACTATCAGTGGTATTATTCCACGCCGGAGGCCGACCGGGACATGCGCGAGGCGCCGCAGGGCGTGCACGCCTTCTTGCGTGCCTACTTCCACGTCAAGAGCGCGGACTGGCCGGACAACCGGCCACACGAACTGCAGGGCTGGACGGCCGAGGAACTGGCCAAGATGCCGACCTACTACGTGATGGACCGCGACCGGACGATGCCCGAGACGGTGGCGCCCGAGATGCCGGATGCGGCCGGCATCGGCGCCTGCCGGTGGCTCACCGAACGCGAGCTCGCGGTCTACACGCGGGAGTACGAGCGTGTCGGTTTCCAGGGCGGGTTGCAATGGTATCGCTGCCGCACTGATCCGCGCTTCGGCGCTGACCTGCAGCTGTTCGCAGGACGCACCATCGATGTACCCGCGATCTACATCGCGGGCGCCAGCGACTGGGGGATTTTCCAGACCCCGGGTGCGCTCGAGCGAATGCAGCGCGACGCCTGCACGCGGATGCGCGGCTGCCATCTGATCGAGGGCGCCGGCCATTGGGTGCAACAGGAGCAGCCGGGTCAGGTGACTGAGCTGCTCCTGGGCTTCCTACGCGAACAGCCGATAGCCAACCCTGCTCGCTAGCGGGACGGTGGCCCCGGCGGGGGCGGCGGCGACACAAAGGTGGCGCCTGGCGGCGGCATAGTAGAGGCGGCGCCGGGCGGCGGCGCGGGCTGACCGTTCAAATAGTACCAAGGACCGCGATAGTTCTGGTCGAGCTGGCCTTCGTTGAGCCTTTCGATCTGGGAGTCGCCGGTATCGTTCCCGGCGTCATTGCGGCGGTCGACGTTGCGGTAGGGATGACGCGAGTTGGCCCCGTGGCCGCCGACCGGCGCGAGCGCAATTGCAACTGCAACTGCAACTGCGGCTGGCAATCTGCTGATCGTCATGGGGTTCCTCCTCGCCAAACCGTCCGGTCAGCGGGATTGGGCCGGTGGCGTGCCAGCCGGTGCCGAACCGTTACGGCCCGCCGTGGGGCCTCCGGCGCCCGTCGCGCGATAGTCGTATGGTCCCTTGAAATTCTGGTTGAGCTGGCCGGAATTGAGTTGGTCGACCTTGGCGTCACCGGTGTCGTTGCCGGCATCGTTGCGATGATCGACGTTGCCGTAGGGGTTGTCGGCGTTGGCGGCCAGCAGCACCATGGACTCCGCGCCGGGCGTCAGCGCTGTGTCCTGACTGGAAAGCCCGGGCGTCGATGCGAGGGCCAGACCCGTCGCCAGGGCCAGAGCGCAGGCGGGGACGATCAGATTTGGTTTCATCTCTGCCTCCTTAGGTTGCAATGTATAGTCGCAACGCGACCGGAGGGAAATGGATCCGCAGCGTTGCGCCGCGTGCATTTCCAAATCTGACAGCGAAGGTGCCGGCCGATGAGCGAGATCAGGATGCGCGAGGCGAGCACGCCCGCCGAGCCCTGCGACCTTCCGGCCCGCGACGCGCGCCGGCTGATCGGCACGCGGCAGCTCTCGCCGGTGGCGCTGCTGGAGAGCTGCATGGCGAGGATCGAGCAGGTCAACCCCGCCGTCAACGCCATCGTCACCGCGAGCTTCGAGCGCGCCCGCGCCGAGGCGCGCGCGGCCGAACAAGCCGTGATGGCCGGCGAGGCGCTCGGCCCGCTGCACGGCCTGCCGGTCGCGATCAAGGACAACCAGAGTACCGAGGGCATCCGCACGACCCAAGGGTCGCCCGAGCTTGTGGGGCATGTGCCGACCGAGGATTGCGGCATCGTAGCCGCGATCCGCAACGCCGGCGGCATCGTCATCGGCAAGACTAACATCCCGGAGTTCAGCATCGGCGCCAACACGGTCAACCGCCTGTTCGGCGCGACCGGCAACCCGTTCGACCCGACGCTCACCTGCGGCGGTTCGTCGGGCGGCTCGGCGGTCGCGGTCGCCTGCGGCATGGCGCCACTCGCCACCGGCTCCGATCACGGCGGCAGCCTGCGCATCCCGGCGAGCTTCTGCGGCGTGGTCGGCCACCGGTCGAGCCCCGGCGTGGTGCCGAACGAGGGGCGGGTGCTGGCGCAAACCTTCTACAGCACGCAGGGCCCGATGGCGCGCACCGTCGGCGATGCCGCGCTGCTGCTGTCCGTCATCGCGCGGCGCTCCGACCAGGACCCGATGGCGTTCCCGCTCGACCCCGCGGCGCTCGCGGAGCCGCAGGCCGTGGACACCAGCCGCCTGCGCGTCGCGGTCTCGGCCGATCTCGGCGGCGTGCTCGTCTCCGACGCGATCCGCCGGACATTCGAGGACCGCGTGGCTCGGATCGCGCCCCTGTTCGGCGCCTCCGCGTGGCACGCGATCGACCTGCGCGACGGACCGGATACCGACTGGAAGCTGCGTGCCGAGATCTTCGTCGCACAGTATCACCGCGACATCGACCGCTACGGACCGGACCTCAACCCCAACATTCGCGCGAGCTACGGCGCGGCCCTCGGGATGCGGATGCAGGACGTCGCCGTCGCCAAGCGCCGTCAGATGGAGTTGTGCCAAACGTTCGCCCGCGTGTTCGACAGCTACGACCTGCTGATCTGCCCGACCGTCTCGGTCTCACCGTTCCCTTGGCGTGAGCTGTACCCCGCCACGGTCGACGGCCGCGCGATTGAGACGTACATGGAATGGCTCGCCCTCACGTCGTCGCTCACCGTGGTCGGACATCCGGTGACGGCGCTGCCCTGCGGCCGCGACTCTGCCGGAATGCCGTTCGGATTGCAGATCGTCGGCCGCCGCTACGCCGACCGCTTCGTGCTCGGCGCGGCCCTCGCACTCGAGCGCGCCTCCGCCGGCGACCCGGTGCTCGCCCAGCCGCGCCCGGACATCGAGGCCCTGGCGGCCGCCGAACCGATCACGGCCGGCTAGCGAGCGCGGGCTCGGCTTGCGCGCGACTGCGCGTCGCCGCACAACGGCCGCATCGAAGCAACGATTCAGGAACCGCATGAGCGCCGGAGAAGTCCACGAGCACATCGAGCACGCCGCGCACGGCCACGAGATCGCGCCGGCGGCGCGGCGCGCGGCGATCATCATCGCCGTGCTGGCGGCGGCGCTGGCGATCACCGAGTTCGCGGCGAAAGGCGCGCAGGTCGCGTATCTGACCGATCACATCGCGGCCAGCGATACCTGGACGCAGTATCAGGCCAAGGCGGTCCGCCGGACCACCTACGACGAGATGGCCGGCGTCCTCGGCAGCCTGCCGAATGCCGCGGAAGCCGAGGTGCAGAAGCGCGCCGCCACGGCCCGCGCGGCGGCGGATCGGATGCGCTCCGAACCAGGCGCGGACGGCATGGAGCAGCTGGCGGCCCGGGCGCACGAGCTCGAGCACGAGCGCGACCACGCGCTGCACCGCACTCATGGGCTGGAGACGGCGAGCGGCGGCCTGCAGATCGCGATCGTGCTCGCGTCCATCTCGGTCGTCACCGGCGCGCGCATGCTGATGACCGGCGGGATCGTGCTCGGTCTGGCCTCCGCGCTCTACGCCCTGCTGGCGAGCCAGTCGCTGGTCTGACGGGGTGCGAGCCGGGAGCCGATGAGCAGCCAACCCCCGGCCCGGCCCAATTTGCCGCTCGCCGGCCTCACCGTTCTCGACCTCGGGCAGATCTACCAAGGCCCCTACGCCACCTTGCTCATGGCCAAGGCCGGCGCGACCGTCATCAAGATCGAGCCCCCGGGCGGAGAGCCGATCCGCGCTCGCACCCGCCTCGGACGCCACGCCGCCATCCCGCTCGCGATGCTGAACGCCAATAAGCGCGCCGTCACGCTCAACCTCAAGGCGGCGGGCGGGCCGGCCCTGCTCAAGCGCATGGCCGAGCGCGCCGACGTGCTGCTGGAGAACTTCGCGCCCGGCGTGATGGACCGGCTCGGCGTCGGCTGGACGGTGCTGCAGGCGGTCAATCCGCGCCTGGTGTACGCCTCGGGGTCCGGCTACGGGCTGTCCGGCCCGGACCGCGACAGCCTGGCGATGGACCTCACCGTGCAGGCGACCTCCGGCATCATGAGCGTCACCGGCTTCTCCGACGGGCCGCCGACCAAGGCGGGACCCGCGCTGGTGGATTTCCTGGGCGGCATCCACCTCTACGCTGGCGTGCTCACTGCCCTCTACGAGCGCCACTTCACCGGCCGGGGACGGCTGGTCGAAGTGGCGATGCAGGACACGGTGTTCCCCGCGCTCGCCTCTTCGCTCGGCTACGTGCACCAAACAGAAGGCGCCGTGCCGCCTCGCACCGGCAACCGGCACAGCGGGTTGGCGAGTGCGCCCTACAACGTCTATCCGGCCCGGGACGGCCACGTCGCGATCACTTGCGTGGTGGAAACGCACTGGACCGCCCTCGTCGCGGCGATGGGCCGGCCGGAGCTGGACGGCGATCCACGCTTCGTCACCAACGCGAGCCGGGTCGCCAACATGGACGCCACCGACGACGCCGTGCAGGCCTGGACCGAGACCTTGCCCAAGGCGGAAATCTTCGCCGTCGCCAAGCGTCACCGCATCCCCTGCGCGCCGGTGCGCGATCTCCTGGACGTCATGAACGACCCGCACATGCACGGCCGCGGCATGCTGGAGTGGATCGAGCATCCCGAGTTCGGCCGCCTCGTCGCCCCCAACAGCCCGCTGCGCTTGCACGGCGCCGACGCGGTGCCGACGCGGCCGAGCCCCGCCCTCGGCGAGCACAACGCCGAGGTCTACGGCGGCTGGCTCGGCCTGACCGACGCCGAGATTGCGGCGCTTCGTGCCGAGGGCGTCATCGGGTGACCGCTCGCGGTCCGCGCGCGGTCAGAACGCGGCGATCAGCGCGACGCCGGCAACCATCAGCACGCCGCCCACCACGCGCCAGAGATTGATCGCGTGCACGGGCATGTTCAGCAGTCCCCAATGATCGATCGCGAGCGACATCAGGATGTTCGCAGTGATGACCAGGCCGTTGAACGGACCCGCCCCGACCGTGCCCACGAACATCAGCCCCGCCACCACGGCAACCGCGCCCACCAGGCCGCCCAGGGGCGCCCACCACGGCATCGCGGCGATCCCCTGCGCCGTCGGCAGCGGCTCGGCGTCCGCGGCGCGTGCCGCGGCGTAGACGGCCGGGGTCAACACCACCGCCGTCGCGTCGTTCGACAGGAACACGGTGACCAGGGTGCCGACCGCATAGACCAGCGCGAACAGCCGGGTCGCCGACCCGTGTTCCTAATATAGCAGCTCCACCGCCCGAAATCGCTAACGGCGGCCGTCGCCGTCCTCCGGCGAAACCGAGCGCGCGATCACCTCGCCCCATTCGCCCGCGACCTGCACGTCGCCCTCCTTGGGAATGCGCAACTGGATGGTGAAGGTGGCGAGGCCGGTCGTTTCGGCCCGCCGCTCGGCGCTGCGGCAGTCCCACGCGACGTCGCCGGTCACGGTGCAGAGCCGGGCGCCCTCATCGCACTCGGCGCGCAGGCTGCCCGGACGGATTAGATAGATCCGCGTCGGCCACCGTTCCACGTAGCGTCGCTTCTCGTCCATGACCTGATCGCGCGGGATCGCGGTGCCGCGAAAGTTGACGCTCGGCGCGTAGATACGCGCATAGAAGCGCAGCGCCGCCTCGTTGCTCTCCGACCAGTGGGCGAAGAACAGGTCGGCGTAGCGCGCCGCCGCCGTCTCCGGCGCGTCCGGCGCTCCGTGCTCCGCCTCGGCAGGCGCCCGGCCCGGTTGCTCCCGCCCGTCCTCGCGACCGGCGGACAGGATCGCGAAATCGATCCCCACCGCCTTCGCGTCGTCCGGATGCAGCCACTGGATGTCGCTCGGCTTCGGCGTCGTGATGTAGATGACGGCGCGCTCGGACAGTCCGAGTTGCGCGAGGTAGGAGCCGATCAGCGCGTTGCCGACGCCGCTTTCCACGGCCTGTCCCCGATGCATCACAGCCGCGGCGTGAAAGCCGAGCGCCGAGTGCGGCCCGAGATAGCGCTTGGTGCCGCCGAGCCAGGCCAGGGCGCAGGCCGAGGCGCACAGCGCGTCGTCGGGCACCGCCGTCGCGAACGCGCGCAGCCTGACAAGCCGACCGATCGCCAGACCGGCGACAAGATTGCCGCCCGGGCTGTTCAGGACGACTACGGCATGGTCCATCCCGTCGACGAGCTTCGCAAAGGCTTCCCCGTCCGCGAGCTCCAGCTTGCCGTCGAGGAGCACGAGGTCCCCATTGTCGCGGTGGCGAACGGACAGGGTGGCCGCCTCGGCAGCCAGCGGCAGCAGCAGCCCGAGCGCCCAGAGAGCGAGCCGAACCGCCCCGACCGACCCTCGCGTTTCAGGTCGCCGTGACACGCGCCCAGTCGCCGTCCGGCGTCCGGCAGACCAGCCCGGTGTCGCCCACCACCGGTGCGTGGCCCTTGATGTAGTAGTCGGCGTTCACCGGCCGGCAGACGCGCCCGGCGACGGTGCTGGCCGGGCCGGCGGGCGTGTAGGCGCCGTGGCTGCCGGAAGCGGGGTTGCTCCAATAGATCGGCGTGCCCGCCGGAGCGAACGAGAGGCGTTGCAGCGCCGCCTGCGCTTCGCGGCAGTCTGCCCGGTCCGCCATGTTGCCGGCCACCGTGCCGACCAGCAGCCCGGCGAGCAGGCCGACGCCGGCGCCGATCGCCGCACCCTTGCCGCCGCCGCGCGCCGCGCCGATCGCGGCACCGCCGGCGGCCCCACCGAGCCCGCCGATCAGGGCACCCGACATCGCCTTGGGCCCAAGCGCGCTGCACGCGTTCTGCACCGCCGCTTCCGGCGTCGCGTAGGTCGGCGCGCATCCGTCGAGCGTGCCCAGCAGCATGATTGTCGCGACGGCCCGAACGGGCCATTTCGTTGCAAAGCAGCGCATCGTGCGTCCTTCGGCTCAAATGTCCTGTGATTGGTTCGGTGATGCCGCGGGAGCGCGCGAGGCCGCGCTCGGCGTGGCGAGCGGCAGCACCGTCGTCGATCGCAGCAACAGGTCCGGATCGACCGCGGCGGCCTGCGTGCTCGCCGGCGTCGGCCGCACCTTCAGGATCTGCACGGTGGCGACAGGCGGGCGGGCCGGCGTCGCGCGAGCCACCCGGAACAGCGCCGGGTCAATCGGGCGATTGGCGATCACCTGGAGGTTGGCGTCATAGCTCGCCGAGATCAGGAACTCGACCCGGCGATTGCGCGCCCGTCCGGCCGCGGTCTCGTTCGGCGCGATCGGCTGACGTCGACCGATAGCCGCCGTGCTCAGCGCGCCGGGATCGACGCCGAGGGCGACCAGCCGGCTCATGATCTGCGCCGCGCGCCGCCGCGACAGCGCATCGTTCGTCGCGTCCGAGCCGACCGCATCGGTATGGCCGAGGACCGTCAACGCCGCGTCCGGCACGTCGCGGCGCATGCTGTCGGCGATGATGGCGAAAGCCGCCTCCGCTTCCGGGCGCGGCACATCCGATCCGGAGTCGAACATCGCCCCCTCATCGAACGTCACCCGGACCACCGGCACCGGCGCACCCACGCTGCGCAGCGCGCCGGGCGGCGCGGTCAGTTGCGTGACGCTCGGCGCGGCGGTCCCACGCAGCGCCGACAACCTGCGCAGACGTTCGATCCGGTCGCTGTTCTCCAGCCCGAGCGTGTCCGCCTGCGTCGCGTTGGCGCCGCGCGGCCCGAGATAGCTGTCCCGCCCCTGCACGCAGCCGCAGAGCAGTGCGGCGACACCGACGACAAGCCCGCGCCTTGGCAGCACTCCGCACCCTCCCGCAATCGCGTGATGCCGGAAGCTACCGGCGGACCGTTACCGAACTCATAAGCGCTAGCGGGGCTGTGTTACCGGCCGCCGGCGGACATGCGTTGCGTCACCCGCTCCAGCGCCGCGTGGGCCGAGCGCACCGCGCCCTCCTGCCAGCCGTTCAGGTAGGACAGGTGCTCGCCGGCGAACAGGAAAGGCCCGTCGCCATCGAGCAGGCGGCGGTAGCCCGACGTGCGAACCTCGGGGGTCCACTCGGACCACGCGCCGCCCGTGAACGGTATCTTCGCCCACGCGACGCTGACGCCCTTGCGCAGCTGCTCCCGGCAGCCGGGATGCAGGATCTCGTCATCGGCGAGCGTGTCGGCGAGCCGGCGGTCCGGCGGCTTGGCGGCGAAGGCGCGGCCGATCTCGTCCGACCAGATATACGCGCCCACCAGGATGCCCTTGCGCTGCTGGATGCCGGCGCTCGGATACCAGAGCTGCGTCGCGTCGCGGCTGGTCCAGGAGATGCCGCCGTAAATCTGCTGCTCGGTCTCCCAGAACCGTGTCTGCGCCTCGAAGGCGACCTTGCCGGCCGGCACGTAGTCCACCGCGGCGATCGCCGTGCGCGTCTCGGCGGCGAGGTCGGCGTCGATCGTGCGCAACACGGGCAGCGGTATCGTGCAGATCACAATGGGTGCCTCGGTCGCCTGCTGCACCCCCGTGCGCGCCTCGCGCCACTCGACACGCGCGCCCGCATCGGTGCGTCGCAGCGCGGTCACCTCCGCTCCGTACGTGATCGCCGCGCCGAGCTTGCGCCCAAAAGTCTGGCCGATGACGCCCATGCCGTTCACCGGCTGCAACATGGTCGCCGCCTGGTTCGCGAGCTCGCCCCACTGCATCGGCCCCTGCCAGAAATCCGATAGCAGCAGCTGGCGAAGATCGAGCGGGTGGCCGGCGGTCGCGTCCTCCACGCCGGGCGGCGTGGCGCTCCCCGCGCGTGACGAACCGCGATAGGCGAGGTCGCCATCCAGCGCGCCGAACGCGCGCAGGAAGTCGCGCAGCCGCTCGCGGTCCTGCGTCGTCACCGGGCCGGAGAGCTGCGCCTGGTCAACCGCCTTGGCGGCGAGTTCGGCGACGTAGCCGCGCGCGTCGTTCACCACCGCCGCGTTGCGCTGGGGGACGCCGCCGTAGGCCGCGTCGTCCTGCAGCAGCGCGCCGCGATTATCGTTGCTCATCACTTCGAGCTTGACGCCGAGCGCGCGGCAGTAGGCGAGGATGCCTTCGTGGTGCCACGGAATGCGCGCCGGTCCGGGATTGAAGTAGAGGTGCTCGCCGGTGTCCCAGCGGACGTGCTGCACGCTGTCGGTCTCGACGATCTCGTCGCCGGCGCGCAGCGACCAGTTGCGCCCGCCGGCCCGCATCCGCGCCTCCAGCACGGTCACGTCGTAGCCGGCCCGGCCCAGTTCCCAGGCCAGCACCAGCCCGGCGATGCCGGCGCCGAGCACGATGATCCGCGCGCCGTTGCCGGGCGGCAGCGCGGGCGGCCCCGCATAGGCGGCGGGCACCGGCAGCAATCCCATTGCGGCCATCGTGCGGTATGCCGCGGCGACGCCGCCGGCGCGGCCGACGTGGTGGATCAGCGCCCGGCGGGTGAGGCTCACGCCGGCCGCCGCGCGCGCAGGGCGGCGGCCAAGGTGCCGTCGTCCAGCACGTCGAGCGCGCCGCCGATGGGCACGCCGTGCCCGACCCGCGTCACCGCGACCCCGAACGGGCGCAGGCGATCACCGAGCCAATGCGCGGTGGTAGCGCCGTCCACCGTGGCGCCGAGGGCAAGGATCACTTCCCTCACGTCTCCGCCACGAAGCCGGGCCAGCAGCGGCGTGACGTTGAGGTCGTCCGGCCCGGTCCCGGCGAGCGCGGAGAGGGTGCCGCCGAGCACGTGGTAAAGCCCGCGATGCACCCCGGCCCGCTCCAGCGCCCACAGGTCGCCGACGCCCTCGACGACACAGATCAGGCTCCGGTCGCGCGCCGGATCGGCGCAGATCGAGCAAGGGTCGCGGCTGTCGAGGTTGCCGCACTCGCTGCAGGGCCGCACCGCGTGGGCGGCATCGGTCAGCGCCAAAGCCAGCGACGACATCAACGCGTCCGGCTGCTGCAGCATCCTGAGCGCCGCCCGCCGCGCGCTGCGCGGGCCGAACCCCGGCAGCTTGGCGAGCAGGCCGATCAGGCGTTCAATCTCGGGGCCGCCCATCCCCTCACCCCGGCCCTCTCCCGGAGGGAGAGGGAGCAGAAAGCCCTCTTCCTCCGGGAGAGGATTGGGTGAGGGCAAACACGCTCAGAACGGCAACTTCATCCCCGCCGGCAGGTCCATCCCGCCGGTGACGCTTTTCATCTCCTCGGCGGCAACCGTCTCGATCTTGCCCTTGGCGTCGGCATGCGCCGCGACGATCAGGTCTTCGAGCATCTCGGTCTCCGCCGGGTCGGCGAGCTTGGGATCGATCTTGAGCCGCTTCAGCTCGCCCTTACCGTTCAACGTCACCGTCACCATCCCGGCGCCGGCGATGCCTTCCAGTTCCAGGGCCTCCAGCTTGGCCTGCATCTCCTGCATCTTGGCCTGCATCTGCGACGCCTGCTTCATCAGGCCGGCCAGGTTCTTCATGCGTCGGTCTCCCAAGGGGTTTCGTCGTCGGCGGGCTCGGCGTCCGGCGGCGCGAAGGCCGGGATGTCGGGCGGGTCCGACAGGCCGTAGGCGTCGGCCCGCTCATCCGCCACCGCCTCGATCCGCGCGCCGGGGAACGCCGCCAGGATCGCCTGCACCAGCGGATGATCGGCGGCCGAGGCGCGTCGCGCCGCGTCGGCGGCGCTGCCCTGCTCGGCCAGGGTCGGCTCGCCCGGCGCACCCGAGAGCGCGATCGTCCAGCGCGTCCCGGTCGCCTGCAGCAGCAGCGCGGCGAGGCGCGGGGCGAGGTCGCGCGGCGCCTCCGGCTGCGGGCGCAGCTCGATCACCGGCGGCGCGAACCGCACCAGATGCACGGAATGCACGAGATGGCCGTGCAGCATCGGCTCGCGCCGGTCGGCGACCAGCGCCGCCACCTCCCGGAAACTCGCCAGGCGGGGCAAGTCATCGGCCTGCGGCGCGGGACTTGCCTGGGTCTGCGGCTCGGCAACGGCGCGCATCGCCGGCGGGCCGTTCGCCACCGCTCGGGTGCCGCCGCTCGGCGAAGGCGGCGCGGGCGGCGCGACGGCGGCAGCAGGCGGATTCCCGCTCAGGCTGCGCACCAGCTCGCCGGGCGTCGGCAGGTCGGCGACGTGGCACAGCCGGATCAGCACCATGTCGGCCGCCGCCCGCCGGTCAGGCGCGTTCTCGACCTCGCCGATCCCCTTCAGCAGCATCTGCCAGGCTCTGCCCACCACCGGCACCGACAAGCCGGCGGCGAACGCAGCGCCACGGGTGCGCTCGGCTTCCGGCAGCTCGCGGCTGTCCTTCAGCTCGGGGATCGCCTGCAGCCGAGTGACGGTGTGGAGCAGTTCGAGCAGATCCTGCAGCAGCACGCCGGGGTCGGCGCCCCGCTCGTGCGCCCGCTCGGTGATGCCGAGCGCCGCCGCCGGGCGCCCCGCCATCACCGCGTCGAGGAGATCGAACACGTCCTCGCGGTCGGCGAGGCCGAGCATGTCGGCGACCGCCTCCTTGCTGACGGGGTCCCCGCCTGACTGCGCGATCGCCTGGTCGAGCAGCGAGAGTCCGTCGCGCACCGAGCCGTCGGCGGCGCGCGCGATCAGGTCGAGCGCCTCTGGGGCGACCGTCACCTGCTCCATCGCGGCGATCCGGCCGAAATGGGCGGACAGCTCCGCCATCGACACCCGGCGCAGATCGAAGCGCTGGCAACGGGACAGCACCGTCAACGGCACCTTGCGGATCTCGGTGGTGGCGAACACGAACTTCACGTGCGGCGGCGGCTCCTCCAGCGTCTTCAGCAACGCGTTGAAGGCGTTGCGCGACAGCATATGCACCTCGTCGATGACGAACACCTTGGTCCGCGCCTGCAGCGGGCGGAACCGGGTCGCCTCGATGATCTCGCGCACGTCGTCGACGCCGGTGCGCGAGGCCGCGTCCATCTCGACGACATCGGGGTGCCGGTCGGCCAGGATCGCCACGCAATTGGGGCACGCGCCGCACGGGTCGGCCGTCGGGCCGCCGGTCCCGTCGGGGCCGACACAGTTGAGCGCGCGCGCGATGATCCGCGCCGTCGTGGTCTTGCCGACGCCGCGGACGCCGGTGAGCATGAAGGCGTGCGCGACCCGGCTGATCGCGAAGGCGTTGCGCAGGATCCGCACCATCACGTCCTGCCCGATCAGGTCGTCGAAGCGGGTCGGCCGATAGGTGCGCGCCAGCACGCGATACTGTGCCGCATGAGCGGGCGGCGCGGCCGCGGGCTCAGCTTCGCCGAACAGGCCCGGCCCCTCGGTCGGCGGGAGTGGCGGTGCGTCGGCTGGCGGATCGTCCTGGAACAGGCCGGACATGCGGGGCGGGTGCGCCTGACCGCCTGGGCGGCCATCCTCTGTGATGGTGTCGCGGGTGGGAGGCCGAACGAACGACCCGAGCGGAAACTCGTTGCGGCTGCTTCCTTCCGGACCTGACCGGGTTGGCGAGGCGCCCGTCCGCCGCCGACCTCCCAGTGGCTGCATATCACGATTTGCCGGTGCGCCGACAACCCCGCCGCCCCCGGTCGGGACCGTTGCCGCGCCGGAGGCCGCATGGCAGGTTCGGCGCGACAGCGTATGTCCGCCGGAGCCGCCCCCGTGTCCCTCATCCTCGCCCGCCGCCCCAACGTGTACGCCGGCAGCCCGCTCGACCGGGTCGCCGAGCGGCGCGAGGACGCGCAGTGGGTGGAGCGCGCGCTGGCCGATCCCGAGACCCTGTTCGTGCCGGTCTGGCGCAGCCGCAGCCTGGTGCGCGGCGCGGAGGGCGGCGGCGCGGTGGAGGCGGTGTATCTCACCGGCGAGGCGGCAGCCGCGCTGCACATGGCGGGCGGCCGATGGTGCTTCCTCGGCCTGCTCGCCGAGCGCGCCGTGTTCGCCGTCGACATCAGCCAGGCGGACGACCCGCTGCCGCTGCTTCCCGAAGGCCTCGGCAGCTTCGTCGACCTGCGCGCTGTCGGCGGCGGCCGGCTGCCGCAGACGGACGCCTCCGTGCTCGCCCATGCGCGCGGGCTGATGCACTGGCGCACCAAGACCCGCTTCTGCGGCATCTGCGGCCAGCCCTGCGAGCCGCGCACCGCCGGGCACATGCTCCAATGCACCGGCTGCGAGACGCAGCATTTCCCGCGCACCGATCCGGCCGTCATCATGCTTGTGCATCGCGAGGACCGCATCCTGCTCGGCCACTCCACGCGCTTCCCCCGCGCCCGGATGTATTCGACGCTGGCCGGGTTCGTGGAGCCGGGCGAGAGCCTGGAGGAGGCGGTGCGCCGCGAGGTGCTGGAGGAGGTGGGCGTCGAGGTCGGCGCCGTGCACTACCATTCCAGCCAGCCCTGGCCGTTCCCGGCCAACATCATGCTCGGCTTCTACGGCGAGGCGCTGACCGAACGCATCACCATCGATCCCACGGAGCTGGCCGACGCGCGCTGGTTCACCCGCGCCGAGCTGCTCGATCCCGACGCCCACGATTTCAAGCTGCCGCGGGGCGACAGCATCGCGTGGCATCTGATCGAGGACTGGTTGGCGAATTGATGCGGGTTCACCCCTCACCCCGGCCCTCTCCCGAAGGGAGAGGTAGCAGAAAGCCCTCTCCCTTCGGGAGAGGGTTGGGTGAGGGGCTGCTGCTGCTCTCGCTCTCCGCCTGCTCCACCGCCCCGGCGCCGGACGTCCTCGCCACGTACCGCGCTCCCGAAATCCCGCACGAATGCGAGATGGCGGTCTACAACGACCCCAAGGTGCGCGAACTCCTGATCGCAAACGCCGGCGTACCTTCCTTGATCGGCGAGAACCAGAACCAGCTCGCCTTCGCGCAGGACGAGGCGTTGCGCACGTGCCTGCGCGCGCGGGGGCTGCTCCCCGCCGGCGGCGTGGAGCCGGTGCGATACCAGTCCTATCCCTCCCCACTCTGAGCACCATCGGCTACGAGGGCGTCACCCAGCCGGCGGTGCTCGACGCGCTCGCCGTCGCCGGCGTCAAGCTGTTGATCGACGTGCGCGCCGTCGCCGCCTCGCGCAAGCCGGGCTTCTCCAAGCGGTTGCTGGCCGGCAGCCTCGCCGAGCGCGGCTTGGGATACTTGCACCTGCAGGGCCTCGGCACGCCGAAGGAAGGCCGGCAGGCGGTGCGCGCCGGCAACCCGGGGCGCATGCGCAGCATTTTCGCCGCCCACATGACGGGGGATCGGGCGCAAGCCGAACTGGCGGAGGCCACGGAGGCGGCCCGCGCCGCGCCGGCCTGCCTGCTGTGTTTCGAGCGAGACCACCGGACCTGCCACCGCGCCATCGTCGCCGACCTGATCGCGGGCCGGACCGGGCAGCGCATCAGCCATCTCACCCCCGAGTGCCGTTGATCGACACCGCGCGCCTGCTCTGCCGCGTCGAGGACATCCCCGATGGCGGGGCACGAGGCTTCCCGGGTCCGCCCGGCAGCTTCACCGGCCTCTTCGCCATCCGCCGCGGCGAGCGGGTGTTCGTCTACGTGAACGTCTGCCCGCATATCGGCACGTCGCTCAACCTGCTGCCGGATCGGTTCCTGAGCGCCGACGGCACGCGGATCGTGTGCTCCACCCACGGTGCCGCGTTCCGCATCGAGGATGGGTTCTGCACGGCCGGTCCCTGCGCCGGGGACCGATTGGAGGTGGTGCCTTGCGAGATCAGGGACGGCGCCGTCCGGGTCGCCGTCGACGCCGGCAAGTAAGGGGCGGCTTTCCCGCTGTCGCCGTCGGGCCTAACTTCACCCGCACGGATAGGGAGGCGGCAGCATGAGCGAGGCGCACGGCCAAGGCACGATCCCGGTCAGGCACGAGATCGCGGCGAAGGCGCATGTCGATGCCGCAAAATATCAGGTCATGGCCGAACGGGCGGAGCGGGCGCCGGACGCGTTCTGGGCCGAGCAGGCCAAGCGCATCCCCTGGATCACCGCCCCGACGAAGATCAAGAACACCAACTTCTCCGGCGACGTCTCGATCAAGTGGTTCGAGAACGGCGTGCTCAACGCCGCCGCCGTCTGCCTCGACCAGCACCTGGAGTCGCGCGGCGACCAGATCGCGATTATTTGGGAGGGCGACGACCCGGAATCCTCCAAGTCGATCACCTACCGCGCCCTGCACGAGCAGGTCTGCCGGCTCGCCAACGGCTTGAAGGCGCTCGGCGCGAGGAAGGGCGATCGCATCACCATCTACATGCCCATGGTGATCGAGGCGGCGGTGGCAATGCTCGCCTGCGCGCGGATCGGCGCCGTCCACTCGGTGGTGTTCGGCGGCTTCTCGCCCGACAGCCTCGCCAACCGCATCCGGGACTGCGAGTCGACCTTGCTCATCACCGCCGACGAGGGCCGCCGGGCCGGCCGGCGCGTTCCGCTGAAGGTGAATGCCGACGCCGCACTCAAGAGTTGCCCGAGTGTCGCCAACGTCGTGGTGGTGCGCGTCACCGGCGGCGAGGTCGCGATGCAGGCGGGACGCGACCACGCCTACGAGGCGCTGCTCGCCGACGCGTCGCCCGACTGCCCGTCCGAGCCGCAGAACGCGGAGGACCCGCTGTTCATCCTCTACACGTCGGGCAGCACCGGCCAGCCGAAGGGCGTGCTGCACACGACGGGCGGCTACATGGTCTGGGCCAGCTTCACCCACGAGCTGGTGTTCGACTACCAGCCGGGCGAAGTGTACTGGTGCACCGCCGACGTCGGCTGGGTGACCGGGCACACCTATATCCTATACGGCCCGCTGGCCAACGGCGCGACCACCTTGATGTTCGAGGGCGTGCCGAACTACCCCGACACCGGCCGGTTCTGGCAGGTGGTGGACAAGCACCGGGTCAACATCTTCTACACCGCGCCGACCGCGATCCGGGCGCTGATGCGCGACGGCGAGGCGCCGGTGAAGCGCAGCTCGCGCCGGTCGCTGCGCATCCTCGGCAGCGTCGGCGAGCCGATCAACCCGGAAGCCTGGCTCTGGTACTACCGCGTCGTCGGCGAGCATCGCTGCCCGATCGTCGATACGTGGTGGCAGACCGAGACCGGCGGCATCCTGATCAGTCCGCTGCCGGGTGCCACGCCGCTCAAGCCGGGCTCGGCGACCCATCCGCTGCCGGGGGTGCGACCGCTGATCGTGGATGCCGAGGGGCACGAGCTGCACGGCGCCACCGAAGGCAATCTGTGCATCGCCGACAGCTGGCCGGGCCAGATGCGCACCGTGTTCGGCGATCACGAGCGGTTCGTGCAGACCTATTTCTCGACCTTCCCCGGGCTCTACTTCACCGGCGACGGCGCGCGGCGGGACGCGGACGGCTACTACTGGATCACCGGGCGGGTGGACGACGTGATCAACGTCTCCGGCCACCGCATGGGCACCGCCGAGGTGGAGAGCGCGCTCGTCGCGCATCCGAAAGTGGCGGAAGCGGCGGTGGTCGGCTTCCCCCACGACCTGAAGGGGCAAGGCATCTACGCCTACGTGACCTTGACCGCCGGCGAGGAGCCGACCGAGGAGCTGCGCGTCGAACTGGTGGCCTGGGTGCGTCGGGAGATCGGCCCGATCGCCTCGCCCGACGCGATCCACTGGGCGCCTGGCCTGCCCAAGACGCGCAGCGGCAAGATCATGCGCCGCATCCTGCGCAAGATCGCCGCCAACGAGACGGACAGCCTGGGCGACACCTCGACGCTTGCCGATCCGGGGGTGGTGGACGATCTGGTCAGCAATCGTGCCGGATAGGCGACGCGTTCCACCCAGCCTGACAATATGCTAGGAACTGGCTCTCGCCACTGCTTCAGGCCGGCCGGCGGTCCGCCACAGCCATATCCCACACACGCCCACGGCAAGCTCGCGGATCCGCTTGACCACCGAAAGCGAGAGCGCCGCCTCCGTCGGCAAACCGACTGAAGCGGCGGCAAGCATGAAGCCGCCTTCCTGCGCCCCGAGGGCACCCGGGATCGCGAACCCGGCGCTGCGCGCGGCCATGCCAAGGCTCTCGACCACGAACGCCTGCAACGGCGTTACCGGAACGCCGATCGCTTGCAGCACCAGCCATGTCTCGATGCTGCCGAGCGACCACGCGAGCGTATGGACGAGCACCGACCGCAGGAGCCGGCGCGGATAGCAATAGAAGCCGAGCGCTGCGGCCTGCAGGCCGGCCAGTGACTTGCCCCCGAACGACGGAAGCCGCTCCGCCAATTTTTCGACGAACATTTCGAGGATGCGGAGCACTCCGAGCCGCTGACCGGCGAGGAAGCCAGCGGCCATCAGGCCGAGCCCGCCGGCCACCTCGAGCCAAACAAGCCAACGCGTCTCACCCCGCAGCAGACCGAGCACGGCAAGGCCAATCAGCAGGAACAGGACTTGCGCCACAAGCTCCATCGTGAGGTCGACAACGACGCTCGCCCCGGCGACGGCCGCCCCCATGCCGCGCCTGACAAGCAGGCGGGCGCCGACCACCTCGCCGCCGATCTGGGCAACGGGCAGGAGCGAATCGATGCTTTCGCGGATCAGACGGAGCCGGAAGAACGTGGCCAGCCCCGGCGCCGTCCCGGTCGCGCAGATGGTGCGCCAGGACAAGGCGGACAGCAGGAGCTGCAACAAGTGCAGGGCGATCAGCACGGGCAGCGTCCAAAGCGCGCGCGCCACATCGTCCGCGACGACGATGATGCTTCCCCATGTCGAGGAGACGGCCCAAACCACGCAGGCGCATACGACGACCGTGACGGCCAGCCACACGGCCGGCCCTCTCGCGCGTCGCCGCGCGGCGGGATGGTCCGGTGCGGCGCTGCTCATGCTTGGGTCAGCACGTCCGAAGCTGCGCTTCGTTCCAGCACCGTGGTCAGGAAAAACGGGCGGCGGCGATTGCTGAGGACGCTAAATTGGGGCGACCAGGAAAACGCGTCATGGATGCGTCGCGACAGTCGCGAGTCGCGGTCGGCGGAGAAGAAAAAGTGGTTGGCGAGGACGCAGATGCCGCCGGGCACGAGCAGGTCCGCAATGCGACCGACCAGCGCCTTCAGCAGCGTGTCGTTCATCGGCGAGAGATAGTAGAGCGTGTCGGCTATAAGGACCAGGTCGAAGCGCCCGTCCAGGTCGCGCGGCAGTTCCATCAAATCCGCCTGCGCGAAGCTGAGCGTGTCGATGCCACGTGCGCGGGTACGAGCGAGCTCAATGGCAGTCCCTGCCACGTCAAGGCCCAGCGTCGAGTCGGCCCGCGCGGCCAAGCGTTGCGACAGCAGCCCGAGGCCGCAGCCGAGGTCCAGCGCGTGCCGGAATGGGCGGCGGGGCAGCGCCTCCACGATCGTGTCGTACTTGCGTCGCTGGTAGCTGTAGCGAAGCGATGCGGATCTCCAGGGATCTTGCTCCGCCTGGTAGACTGCCTCGAACGCCGCGCGCCCCCCGTGTTGGTTCCGCAGTCGGACGATCGCCGCATCCGTCCGCGCGCTCCTGAGAAACAGCCCGATGTCTAGCGGCGACATGAAGAACGGCCATTGCATCGGCGCGCTGAGCAGGCTTCGCAGCCATTTCTTGGGGGCTGGCACGCAAGCTCGTCGATGAGCCAGCCCAACCGACGCGTCCACACGGGTCAAATGATCTTCCCATACGTGCTCACGATTAGATGAGACGGTCGCGCACAGTTGTCAAACCGAGGCCGGTCGCGCCAATGAACCGGATAGCGGGCAGCTTGTCGAAGCTTGCCGATCCGGGGTTGGTTGACCAATTGATCGAGGACCGCGTCGGATAGTTCCGGCGCCGCCGCAAGGGATCAGACGCATTGCAACGGAACACGATCGCGGTGGTATGGCTGGTCGGCGCGCTCCTCGCGCTCGGCGCTTATCTGATCGGGCCTGACCGGTTCCTCCACGTCTCGTTCGCCGTGCTGCTGGATATGCAGGCGACGTTCCAGACATTCCTGGCGGGAATCACGGTCAAGGCGTTCGAGCTGATCCGGGCGCTGGCGATCGGGTTGTTCGTGGTGTTCCTCGTGCTGGGGCTGATCGCGGCCCAGCGCGGGCTGCGCGCGCGGGCGGCGCTGGTGAGCTTGACGGTCCTGTATCTGGCGCTGCTCTACCCGGCGATCTACGGCCAGTACGTCTCCGGCGGTCACTGGACGGGCGCCTTCCTGCTCGCCGGGGTCGGCGCCGTGGTGATGACGCGTCGGCTGATCTCAGCCACGCCGCCAGGCGCAGAACGGACCGGTTCGCTGCGTCGTCAGGCGCGGACTTGACCGGCACATCCAGGAGTCGTCCGCGCGGATGAACCAGATTTCCAATCGCCGGATCGTCCTGGCCTCGCGCCCGAACGGCACGCCGACGGCGGCCAATTTCCGGCTCGAGACGGCCGCAGTCGCCGATCCGGCCCCGGGCCAAGTCCTGCTGCGCACCATCTGGCTGTCGCTCGCCCCGTACATGTTCTGGCGGATGCGGGACGAGAAATCCTACGCGACGCCCGTCGAGCTCGGCGAGGTCATGGTGGGCGCGACGGTCGGCGAGGTGGTCGCGTCGCGGCATGACGACTTCAAGCCGGGCGACATCGCGCTGGGTGGCGGCGGGTGGCAGGGCTATGCCGTGCTAGACGGCCGCGCGCTGCGCAAGGTCGATCCCGCCTGGGGCCCGACCTCGCTGGCACTCGGCGTGCTCGGCGGCAACGGCCTGACCGCGTATGCGGGCCTGCTCGACATCGGCCGTCCGAAGCCAGGCGAGACGGTCGTCGTCGCAGCGGCGTCCGGCGGCGTCGGATCGATCGTGGGCCAGATCGCCCGCATCAAGGGCGCCCGCGCGGTCGGCATCGCCGGAGGCGCCGAGAAGTGCCGCTTCGTGCGCGAGGAGCTCGGCTTCGACGGCTGCATCGACCATCGCGGCGCGGATTTCCCGGCCAAGCTGGCCGCCGCCTGCCCGGGCGGCATCGACGTCTACTTCGAGAATGTCGGCGGGGCCGTGTGGGACGCGGTGTTCCCGTTGCTCAACGATTTCGCCCGCGTCCCGGTCTGCGGCCTGATCTCGCAATACGACAAGACCCAGCTTCCGCCCGGTCCGAACCGGATTCCGGAGTTGATGCGGGCGGTGCTGACCAAGCGCCTGCTGCTGCGCGGCTACATCTCCAGCGACTACGCGGCGATGCAGGACGAAGCCTTGGCCGCCGTGCGGGGCTGGATGCGCGAAGGCAAGTTGCGCCATCGCGAGGACGTCACCGACGGACTGGAGAACGCCCCGCAGGCGCTACTGTCGATGCTGAGCGGACGCAATTTCGGCAAGGTTGTCGTGCGGGTCGGACCGGAGCCATAACGCCGCGGGCTCTCCGCCGTATGAACGGCAAAGGGACATGACGCGTCCGCACTGACCGTCGCCATGGTCCGCGCAGGCCGACCATGGCAATAAAAGGTCGGGGTCAACGGCCCTTGCTATCATTCACCCCCGCAGCATCGGCCGGAGCACGTCCTCGACGCCCGTGATGAGGATCTGCACGCCGATGCAGAGCAGCAGGAAGGCGAACAGCCGCGTCGCCGTGCGGCTGCCGGTCGGGCCCAGCATGTCCACGATGTGGTCGGCGAAGCGGAACGTCACCCAGATCACCACCGTCATGGCGACGGCGGCCGCTGTCGTGCCGAGCAGGAACCAGCCGAGCGGCCCGACCCCGGCCGGGTGGCCGGCGCTCAACGCGATGGCGACCGAGATCGTCCCCGGTCCCGTCGTGAACGGCAGGGTGAGCGGGAAGAACGCGATGTCCTCGCCGGCGTCGGGGGCGTTCGCCTGCTCCTGCCTGCGCGCGTGCCGCTCGTCGGGCGCGCGCAGGATCTCCCAGGCGGTCGACATCACCACGAGCCCCCCGGCGACGCGCAACGCGGCGAGCGTGATCCCGAAGAAGCCGAGCACGTAGGAACCCGCCCAGAGCGCCACCAGCATCACTAGCAGCGAGTAGGTCGCCACCCGGCGAGAGAGGGCGATCCGCTCCGCCGGGGTGTGCTCGGCAGTCACCTCGCGAAAGATGAACGCCGCGGAGGCCGGGTTCACGATGGAGAACAGCGCCGGGAACCCCAGCAGGAACGCATGGAGCGCCGCTTGCATCGCCGAAGCTTCAATCCGTTGTTCCGACCGCGCAACCCGTGCCGGCTGCGGCCTTGGCAGCTGCGCCGGGCGCTGCGAAGAGAGCGCTGATGAGAGTTCCCAGGTGGCTGCCCCTGCTGCTCGGCATCCTGACCGCGGTCGGGCCGGTCTCCATCGACATGTACCTCCCCGCCTTCCCGCAGATCGAGGCGGCGCTGGGCGGCGCGCCCGGAACGGCGCAGGTAACCCTGGCGGCGTTCTTCGCCGGGCTCGGGATCGGCCAGCTGATGCAGGGCAGCCTCGCCGACCGTTTCGGCCGCCGGCTGCCGTTGCTGATCGGCACCGCCGTCTACACGCTCGCCTCGGTCGGCTGCGCGCTGGCGCCGGATCTGTTCTGGCTGTCGGTGCTGCGGCTGGTGGCCGCACTCGGCGGCTCGGCGAGCATGGTGATCCCGCGCGCCATCGTTCGCGACCTCTCCACCGGGCACGCCGCGGCGCGCATGATGTCGCAGCTCATGCTGGTGATGGGCGCCGCACCCATCCTGGCGCCGACGCTCGGCGGGATCGTGCTGGCGGCGGCGAACTGGCAGGCGATCTTCTGGGTGATCGCGGCATACGGCGCGATCTGCTGCCTACTGGTGTGGCGCTTCCTGCCCGACACCCTGCCCGAGCACTACCGCGTCAGGCTGTCGCTCCCGGCCCAGCTCGCCCGCTACGCCGGCATCCTGCGCGACCGCAGTTTCCTCAGCCACGCCCTACTGGGGAGCGCCTGCTCGTTCGGCATGTTCGCCTACATCGGCGGCTCCCCGGTCGTTTTCATCGAGCAATTCGGCCTCAGCCCGGCGCGGTTCGGGGTGCTGTTCGGCGTGTGCGCCGCGTGGCTGATAGCCGCCTCGCAGGTCAACCCGCGCGTGCTGCCCCGCTTCGGCGCCGGGCGGGTGCTGCGCACGGCGGTGCGCGCCTCGCTCGCCGCGACCGCGGTGCTGGCGGTGGTCGCGTTCACCGGACGGGGCGGCATGCCGGGCGTGCTGCTGCCGATATTCGTGAACATGGCGAGTTTCGGCTTCGTGATGCCGAACGCGACGGTCGGCGCGCTGTCGCGCCAGGGCGCCCGCGCGGGCAGCGCCTCGGCGGTGATGGGCACCTTGCAGTTCATGCTGGGCGCGTCCAGCGGGCTGCTGGTCGGGCTGCTGAGCGACGGGTCGGCGCGGCCGATGGCAGGCCTGATGCTCGCGGGCGCCATCGTGGCCAACGTTGCCGACGCGTGCCGGCCGCGGACATAGTGTGCGCTTGATCGGGAAGGGATTCGCCGCATGGACCTGCAATTGGCCGGCAAGCGCGTGCTGGTGACGGGTGGTTCGAAGGGCATCGGCCAGGCAAGCGCCGAGGTGCTGGCCGATGAGGGTTGCGACCTGATCCTGGTCGCGCGCGATCCGGCCGTGCTGGAGCGGACCGCCGCCGCGATCCGGGACCGGCGGCAGGTCAGCGTCCGCACCATCGCCGCCGACCTGTCGAGCGACGAGGCGATCCGCCGGGTGGCGGTGGAAGCGGGCGAGATCGACATCCTGGTGAACAACGCCGGCGCCATCCCGCCGGGCAACCTCGCCACCGTCGACGACGCGACCTGGCGACACGCCTGGGATTTGAAGGTGTTCGGCTTTATTTCGCTGTGCCGGACGGTCTACCCGGCCATGGCCGCCCGCCGCTCGGGGGTCATCGTGAACGTGATCGGCGCCGCCGGCGAGCGGTTCGACCCGAACTATATTGCAGGCAGCGCCGGCAACGCCGCGCTGATGGGGTTCACCCGTGCGCTCGGCAAGGCGGCGCCGGCCGACAACTTGCGGGTGGTCGGCATCAATCCCGGACCGATCGCCACCGCCCGGCTCGAGATGCTGAGCCGCACACGGGCCGGGCAGCAATTGGGCGATCCCGAGCGATGGCGCGAGCTGTTCGCCAAGATGCCGTTCGGCCGGGCCGGCGCTCCCGAGGAGATCGGCAATGCGGTCGCATTCCTCGCCAGCCCGCGTTCCGGCTACACCTCGGGCACCATCCTGACCATCGACGGAGGCGGCGCATGAACATTCGACGGGTTGCGCTGCTTGCGCTGGCGACGGCGCTGATCGGCGGTTGCCAGAGCAGACTCGCCTCCAACCCGGCGCCGGTCATCCCGACGCTGCAATACAGGACGAACTCCGTCAACGAGCCGGGACACGTGTCTGCCTGCGCGGGAGGGCAGCCGGGGATGCATTACAACTGTCCGGAGGACCGGAACTAGGGTGCTTTCGCCGGCGGAACCCTCGATGGAAATGTCTCGCATGGGTCATTGCTACCATTCGTTAGTATGCTATCGCTGGGCACACGCAAACTCCCGACTGACCCCGTTCCGGAGGGCTTGAGCGCCGTATGAAAATCCTTCTGACCGGCGGCTGCGGTTTCATCGGCTCCGCCGTGATCCGCGCGGTCGTCCGTGGCACCGGCTATCACGTCGTGAACCTGGACAAGCTGACCTACGCCGCCTCCGAGGATGCGCTGGAGGAGGCCGGGGCGCACGAGCGTCATGTCCTGGTGCGCGCCGACATCGCGGATGCCGCCGCCGTCCGCGCGGCATTCGCGCGCTTCCAGCCCGACGCGGTGATGCACCTTGCCGCCGAGAGCCACGTGGATCGCTCGATCGACGGGCCGGCGGCGTTCATCCACACCAATGTGGTCGGCACCTTCACCCTGCTCGAGGAGGCGCGCGCCTACTGGTCCGCCCTGCCGGAACCGCGCCGGGCGGCATTCCGTTTCCATCACGTCTCGACCGACGAGGTGTTCGGCGCGCTCGGCGCGGGCGACCCGCCCTTCACGGAGAGCACCTCCTACGACCCGCGCAGCCCCTACTCCGCCAGCAAGGCGGCGTCCGACCATCTCGCACGCGCATGGTGGCACACCTACGGCCTGCCGGTGATCGTCAGCAACACCGTCAACAATTACGGGCCGTGGCAATTCCCCGAGAAGCTGATCCCGCTCGTCGCCCTCAACGCACTCGAGGGCAAGCCGCTCCCGGTCTACGGCGACGGGTCGAACCAGCGCGACTGGCTGTTCGTCGACGACCACGCCGAGGCGCTGATCCGGGTGCTGGAACGGGGCACGCCGGGTGCCACTTACGCGATCGGCGCCCGCCAGCCGCGCAGCAACCTCGACGTGGTGCACGCCATCTGCGCGCATCTCGACCGGCGCCTTCCCGATCCCGTCGGGCCGCGCGCCAGGCTGATCCGCTTCGTCACCGACCGGCCCGGGCATGATTTCCGCTACGAGATCGACCCGTCGCGCAGCGAGGCGGCGCTCGGCTGGGCGGCGGCGCATGATTTCGAGGCCGGGCTGTCGCGGACGGTCGACTGGTATCTCGCCAATCGCGGCTGGTGGGAGGCCGTGCGCGCCGGGCGCTACGCGGGGCAGCGGCTCGGAACGGCGGCGTGAGGGCCGGCATATGAAAGGCATCCTGCTGGCCGGCGGGTCCGGCACGCGCTTGCACCCGATGACCATCGCCTCGTCGAAGCAGCTGCTGCCGATCTACGACAAGCCGATGATCTATTATCCGCTGTCGACCTTGATGCTGGCGGGCGTCCGCGACCTTTTGGTGATCTCCACGCCGGAGGATTTGCCGCAGTTCCGCCGGCTGCTGCAGGACGGCTCTCGTTTCGGCGTCAGGATTTCCTATGCCGAGCAGCCGCGCCCGGAGGGCCTCGCGCAGGCGTTCCTGATCGGGCGGGACTGGGTGGCCGGCGAGCCCTGCGCGCTGGCGCTCGGCGACAACCTGATCCACGCCGACCACCTCTCCGCCCTGATGCGCAACGCGGCCGCCCGCGAGCACGGGGCGACGGTGTTCGCCTATCAGGTGCGCGACCCCGAGCGCTACGGCGTGGTCGCGTTCGACGCCGCCGGAAGGGCGTCGGAGATCGTCGAGAAGCCGGCGGCGCCGCACTCCAACTGGGCGGTCACCGGCCTGTATTTCTACGACGCCCGCGTCTCCGACCTGGCCCGCGAGATCCGCCCGTCGGCGCGCGGCGAACTCGAGATCACCGACCTCAACCGCATCTACCTCGAAGAGGGCAGCTTGCACGTCGAGCGCCTGTCGCGTGGCTGCGCTTGGCTCGACGCCGGCACCCCAGACAGCCTGCTGCAATCGGCCACCTTCGTGCAGACGATCCAGTCGCGCACCGGGATGCTGGTCGGCAGCCCGGAGGAAGTCGCGTTCCGCATGGGCTTCATCGACGCCGACCGGCTGCGGGATCACGCGCTGTCGCTGGGCAAGACGGAACTCGGCCGGGTGCTGATGGAGCTGGCCGAGGGAGAGCACGCGTGAAGATCGAGCGCCTGGCCATCCCCGACGTGCTGCTGATCGAGCCGCCGCGCTTCCAGGACCCGCGCGGCTTCTTCTCCGAGACCTGGAGTGCGACGCGGTTCGCCGAGCACGGGGTCGGTCCGGCCTTCGTGCAGGACAATCACAGCCTGTCGGTTCCCCCCGGCGTCATTCGCGGCCTGCATCTGCAGATCGACCCCAACCCGCAGGGCAAGCTGGTCCGCGTCGTTCGCGGCGCGATCTGGGACGTGGCCGTCGACGTCCGGCGCGGCTCGCCCAGCTTCGGGCACCACGTCGCGGCTGTGCTGAGCGCCGCCAACTGGATGCAGCTCTGGGTTCCCGTCGGGTTCCTGCACGGGTTCTGCACGATCGAACCCGACACCGAGGTCATCTACAAGGTGAGCGCTCCGTACGACCGGGCCGCCGAGCGCGGCGTGGCGTGGGACGATCCCGACCTCGACCTGCCCTGGCCCGTCGCGCGCGGGGAGGCGCTGCTGTCGGACAAGGATCGCGCCCTGCCGCGCCTGTCCGAGTGCCCCGAGTGGTTCCGGCTCTGATGCGGGCCGGCCCGATCCTCGTGACCGGCGGCGAAGGCCAGCTCGCCCGCGCGCTCGACGCGGCGGCGACGGCGCGCCGGCTGCCCGTCGTTCGGGTCGGGCGGCCGGCGTTCGACTTCGATCGGCCCGAGTCCATCCAGGCGGCGATCCGCGACCATGCGCCCTCGCTGGTCGTGAATGCCGCCGCCTATACCGGGGTGGACGCCGCGGAGACCGACACCGACGCCGCGTTCCGCGCCAATCGCGACGGCCCGGCGCAGCTCGCCGCCCTGGCGCACGCCGCCGGCGTCCCGTTGATCCACGTCTCGACGGACTACGTCTACGACGGGCTGAAGGGTGAACCGTACGTCGAGACCGACCCGACGGCGCCGACCGGCGTCTACGGCGTGAGCAAGCTCGCCGGCGAGGAGGCGGTTCTGGCCTCCGCCCAGATGGCGATGATAGTACGGACCTCCTGGGTCTACGCCGCCACCGGCAAGAACTTCGTCCTCACCATGCTCAACGCCGCCAGGCGGACCGATCGGCTTCGGGTCGTGGCGGACCAGAAAGGCTGTCCGACCGCGGCTGCCGACCTTGCCGAAGCCATACTCGCCGTGGGCGACTGCTTGAGGGACACCGGCTGGCGTTCGGCGTATCACGGTGTCTATCATGCCGCCGGATCAGGGTGGACCACCTGGCACGGGCTCGCTACGGCAGTGTTCCGGGAGGCGGCGCGGCATGAGGCTGGGACTCCCGTCGTCGAGCCGATTGCGACCGCCGAATGGCCGACTCCGGCCCGCCGCCCGCCGGACTCGAGGCTCGATTGCGCAAAACTGAACCAAAGCTTCGGCGTTGGCCTGCCAGATTGGACAGGCACGCTTTCCCATACGATCGACACGATCTTCGGTCGTTCGCCGTAGGCTGCGCCGGCACGGTTGCGGACGGTACGGACGGCAAACGAACCGCGGTCCTGCTTTCCACCTATAACGGCGAGCTGTTTTTGCAGGAGCAGCTCGACAGCTTGCTGACCCAGACCCACGGCGCATGGGTCCTGTTCTGGCGTGACGACGGCTCCACGGACGGCACCCTGGGGTTGTTGCGTGCCTTCGCGGCCGGACCGGGACGCGGCCGTTGCGTGCAGGTAGGCGAGTCAGCCCGGCTTGGTGCAACGCCGAGCTTCCTCCTCGTGCTTCGGGCAGCGCTGGCCGGCGCGTTCGATGCGTTCGCCTTCGCCGATCAGGATGATGTGTGGCTGCCGGGAAAACTAGCCCGCGCAATCGGGGCGCTGAGCCGCGCCGAGGCTGACCGGCCGGTGCTCTATTGCGCGCGACAGGTGTTCGTCGACGAGAAGCTGTCGCCCATCGGCTTGTCCTGCCGATTGCGCCGGGAACCCGGCTTCCCGGCGGCGCTGACGCAAAACATCGCGACCGGCTGCACCATGTTGATGAACCGGCAAGCGGCCCTGCTCGTGGCGGAAAGCCGGCCGCCCTCGGCCGCGCTGCATGACTGGTGGGCTTATGTCCTGGTCGCCGGGGCCGGTGGGGCCGTGCTCGCCGACGACACGCCCGCCGTGCTCTATCGCCAGCACGGCCGCAATCTCGTCGGCGCGCCGAAGTCGATGTGGCGGCGCGCGATCGCGGCCTCCAAGCGCGGTCCGGCGGTGTTCATGAACGTGTTCCGCCAGCAGGTGAGAGCCCTGGCCGAGCAGCCTCACCTGCTATCCGGCCCATCGCGTGACCAGGTCCAGATCCTCGCGGCGGCATTGCGGGGCAGCAAGCTCGACCGCCTGCGCGTGCTGCGCGGGGTCGCGGGCCTGCATCGGCAGACCTGGCTTGAGACGCTGATCTTCCGAACCTGGTTCCTGCTCGGTTGACGTCTTCCGTCGGTGCCGCCTCGCAACTACGCCGCATCCACACCACGTTAAGTCGTGTATAATTGGCAACCGGATGCGCGGGCGGTAGTGTGGACCACTGCGGGCCGACGTGGCGGTCGTGCATGATGATCTCGGGGCGCGAGCGAACCCCTACGGAGGATAAATGGGCAGCTTTAGCATCTGGCATTGGCTGATCGTGCTGATGGTCGTCTTGTTGCTGTTCGGCAGCGGCAAGGTCAGCAATCTCATGGGTGACTTCGCCAAGGGCATCAAGTCGTTCAAGAAGAACATGGCTGACGAGAACGACGCTTCGATGGAGGCAAGCACGGAGCGGCCGAGCGGCACCATTTCCGGCCCCGGCGTGCAAACCTCCGCCAAGACCAAGGAGCCCGTCTAACCACCCGGCGCCCGCGTCTGCCGTGGCGGGCTTGTGACATCCCGTCATGGCAGGGCACCCTTTGGCTGAGTTAGCCGGAGGGTTATAAGGACCACGCACCGCATCGCGGCGACGCCGCAGACCGTCCGTTGGGGAAGCTTCGACGCGGCCTACCCGCCCGTCGCGACCGTGCAGTCTGGCGACGTCGTTGTCCTTGAATGCGTCTCGGGGGCCGAGGATGTCATGCCTGAGGCCTCGACCGGCTTCGCCATCCCGCCGACCCTCGCCGCCATTCAAGCCTCCGTGCCACGGATGCCGGGCCACATCGTCACCGGCCCGGTTGCGGTTGCCGGGGCCGCGCCGGGCGACATGCTCGAAGTTAACGTCGAGAAAATCGAGTTCGGCGCCGATTGGGGTTACTGCGGCTTCCGTCCGCTGGTCGGGACGCTGCCCGAGGATTTCCCCGAGCGCTTCCTCAGCCACATCCCGATCGATCGCGCGAAACGGACTTGCAAGCTGCCCTGGGGCACCGAGCTTTCCCTCGCGCCGTTCTTCGGCGTCATGGGCGTGGCGCCGCCGCCCGCATACGGCACGATCTCCACGATCCAGCCGCGCGAGCACGGCGGCAACCTCGACAACAAGGAGCTCGGGGAGGGGAGCACTTTGTTCCTGCCCGTCTGGGCCGAGGGCGCGCTGTTCTCCGCCGGCGACGGGCACGGCGTGCAGGGTGACGGCGAGGTTTGCATCAACGCGCTGGAGATCTGCCTGACCGGCACGTTCCGGCTCACCTTGCACCAGGGCGGCGGGGCGAAGGCGCCGCAACTGCGCTACCCGCGCGCCGAGACTGCGAACCATTTCATCAGCATGGGCATGAACGAGGACCTCGACCTCGCGATGAAGCAGGCGCTGCGCGAGATGATCGCGTTCATCTGCGGTCGCGCCAACCTGTCCCGCCAGGAGGCCTACCAGTTCTGTTCGCTGGCGGTGGACTTCCACGTCACGCAGACGGTGAACGGCGAGAAGGGCGTGCATGGCCTGCTACGCAAGGGGTTGTTGTTCTGATCGGGTTTTCCACAACTTTTTGTGGTCGGGCGCAAATACATCGTTGAGCGAGGCTCTGCTGCCGTCTACCATATCTTGGGTCACGGGAGCGGGGAGCCACGATATGGAGTGGAACGACGAGACCATCGTTCGCTTGCGGGCGCTTTGGTCGGAGGGCTTGTCGACCGCCGAGATCGGCCGACGGCTCGGCGTGTCCAAGAACGCCGTGGTCGGCAAGGCGCACCGCTTGGTGCTGCCGCCGCGCGCCTCGCCGATCAAGCGCGAGGGCGGCGCATCGCGCGCCCGTCCGGTGGTCCGCCGGGTTGCCGGCCCCACGCTCCCGCCGCTGCCGAGCGCCGTTGCGCGGCCCGCGCAGCCTACCCCGCCGCGCCCCGAAACGAGACCGCTTCCGCGACCGGTTGCCCCCGCGGCTTCGCGCGTGCAGGTCGTAGCGCGCCCATTCGGCCGAGTCGTCGCCTGCTGTTGGCCGCTTGGCGAGCCGGGGACGAAGACGTTCCGCTTCTGCGACGGCGGGTCAGTGCCGGGCAAACCATACTGCGCCGAACACGCCCAGCTCGCCTACGTGAAGGTGCGCGACCGGCGCGAGGACGCTGCCTAGCCGTCCAGCTTGGCTCGCACGAGATCAGCAAGCATCGTCGGCTCGAACGGCTTGCGGAGCACTTCGTGGCCAGGTCGGGGTGCCGCTCCCGCACTTCGTCGCAGACCTGCCGACGGTTCATGCCTCCGGGCAGGCCCACGTCGCTGGTCAGCAGAACGAGGCGCGTGCCGGCCTGCACCAGGCGCAGCGCCGCCGGCCCGCTTTCCGCCTCCAGCACCCGGTAGCCGAGGTCGTGCAGCAGCTCGGCCGTCAGCTCGCGTATCTCCCGTTCGTCCTCGACCAGCAGGACTGTCCTGCCGGAGCCGGGCACTGAGTCTTCCTCGGCTTCCAGATTCTGCTCATGAAACGGGCAGGCAAAGCCGGAACGGTGGTGCCCTTCCCCGGCGCGGTCTCGATCTGCACGATGCCGCGCTGCGCCGTCGCGCTGCTCCGTATTCCCGCCGTCACCCGGAGGCGCGTAACAGCGGCGGACAGCAGGTTGGCGTAGGTGCGCAGGAACTCGGTTTCGGCGAACGCGCGCGGCTCGCGGCTGTCCACCTGCAGGATGCCGTAAGGCGGCTTGCCCTCCCCGCCGATGACGATCACGTTCACGAATGCGCGCACGCCGGCCTCGATCATGAACTCGGCGCACCTGAACCGCGTCTCGGCCGCGACATCCGGGCAGATCACAGGCTTGGCGATCTGCAGAGCATAACTTTCCGAGAAGCCCTCATCGGCGCCGATGGTCGCCTCGCCCACCATGCCGGGCTGCCAGCCGATCCCGGCGTGCATCAGCAGGGTGGTCCCGTCTTCCTGCAATTCCATGACCTTGGCGAGGTCTGTGCCGAGTGCTTCGGCGACCAGGCGACACGCTTGGGGCAGGATCTCGGCTAGATCATCCGACCGAAGGTCGAGTTCACCGAACTTGGCCAACACGCTCTGGTGCCGGAGGAGTTGCTCCTCCCGCTCTGATGCCACTTTGTTTGCTGACCGGGTAAATGGAATGCCCTCAGCGCGCTAGCCAGCTTGAAGGTTGCAGTCGCGAGGCCGTTTTCACCCGGAAGTCCGCGCGCCGAAGCATCTCGCGCTCTCACCCGTGCGATAGCTTGTACAGGACCGATTGCGGCGGCCCGTGCCCCGACGTATCGTTACGGTCGGCTGAGCGTCCTTCGATCGAAGGGGGCTCGCTCGCTCAGGAGGGTTTCGAGCTTTGCTACCGGTGGCGGCTATGCCGGCGGCTGGACCGACGCCCGGCAATCAGGCAGCCGTGCTTCCGCCGGCTCGGGAAACTCAGGCTCGCCGCAGGCAAAGAGGCGCTCCGCCGATGCCAAAAGGCACCGTGAAGTGGTTCAACCCGACCAAGGGATACGGGTTTATCGCCCCTGACAGCGGGGGAAAAGATATCTTCGTGCACATCAGCGCGGTGCAGAAAGCCGGTCTGCGCAGCCTGAACGAGGGTCAGAAGATCGGCTTCGAGATCGAAGAGCAGCAGAACGGCCGAAGTGCCGCCGTCGACCTGTCGCAAACCGACTGACGTCGCACGTAGCGGACTTCTCGGCCGTTCGCCCGCCGCCAACGTGACCGCTCGCCGCTTGCGTCCGTCCGGCTTGAGGGCTACGCAGCCTTCCCGGCCCGTTCCCGGAAGGTTTTCCGCCGCGCATGACCCAGGCTCTGCAGACCCGTCGCGCTTCGGGACCCGCCCCGTATCCCCGGTCCACCCTGGACACCGACGCCGTGCGTGCCGCCTACCGTCGTTGGGCGGGGATGTACGATACGGTGTTCGGCGGCGTTTCGGCCATCGGTCGCCGCCGGGCGGTGGCGGAGGTGAACCGGCTGCCCGGCAAGCGCGTGCTCGAGGTCGGTGTCGGAACCGGGCTGGCATTGCCGCATTACGCGCCCGGCAAGCGGATCACCGGCATCGATCTCTCCGCCGAGATGCTGGCCTTCGCCCGGGCGCGCGTCGTCGACCGCCGCATCGCCTGCGTCGACGCCCTGCTCGAGATGGATGCGGAGGCGATGGCCTTCGCGGACGCGCAGTTCGATACCGCGGTGGCGATGTTCGTCGCCTCCGTCGTGCCCGACCCGCGCAAGCTGCTGGCCGAGATGCGTCGGGTGGTGCGGCCGGGCGGACACTTGCTGTTCGTCAACCATTTCGCCGCGGAAGCAGGGCCACGCTGGTGGGTGGAACGCGCCATGGCTCCGGCCTCGCGCAAGCTCGGTTGGCACCCGGACTTCGCGGTCGAGGCGCTGTTCGCACCGGAGGACCGCGCCCGGGCCGCGCTGTCCTCGGTGCCGCCGTTCGGGCTGTTCACGCTCGCGCACATCCCCAACTGACGCTCGGCGAGCCGCGCGGAGGCAGCTTCCTCGATGGTTGCGTCGGTGCGCTTGATCTGGGGCCGAGGCTCCGGTAGTCGCACCTGAATGCGACCGGGCGCGAGGTCCGGTTTGCGACGGAGCAGGATGTTGCGGTCAATGCAGCAGTGGTGGCGGCGTCTGGCCGCAATAGGTTTCGCGCTGGCGGTTGCGTGCGCCTGGCCTCCGCCCGGCCTCGCGGACGGCGTCCCCCGCCCGTGGCAAATCGGCATGCAGAAGGCGGCCGGCCCGATCAAGGCGCACATCATCAGCCTGCATAACCTCGTGATGGTCATCATCACCATCATCACGCTGTTCGTCGGCGGGCTGCTGCTTTGGGTGGCGTATCGCTACAACTCGCGTCGCCACCCGACGCCGAGCCGCACCAGCCACAACACCGTCCTCGAAGTCGCCTGGACCGTGCTCCCGGTGCTGATCCTCGTCATCATCGCGATCCCGTCCTTCCGCCTCGTCTACTACGAGGACAGGACCCAGGATGCCGATCTGACGGTGAAGGTGACCGGGCATCAATGGTATTGGGAGTACACCTACCCGGACAAGAACAACCTCGACTTCTCAAGCTACATCGTCCCCGATGACCAGCTGAAGCCGGGCCAGAGGCGGCTGCTCGAGGTCGACAACCAGCTCGTCGTGCCGGCCGGAAAGAATATCCGCATCCTGACCACCAGCGCGGACGTGATCCACAGCTTCTTCATTCCCTCGCTCGGGGTGCAGCGTTACGCGATCCCGGGGCGCACGATCGAGACCTGGTTCAAGGCCGACCAGCCGGGCACGTATTACGGCGAATGCAACCAGATCTGCGGCCAGAATCACAGCCGGATGCCGATCGTGGTCCACGCGGTGCCGGCCAACGACTTCGAGGCCTGGGTCGATCTGGCGAAGACGAAATTCTCGGATGCCGCGCCTGCGCCGTCGGCGCAGCCGGTCGCCGTTGCGGCGGATCAGCGCTGACCTACATGGTCGGTGTCAAGGAGCTAGGATAGATGTCGGTCACCACCCACGACCATGATCACCTGCATGAGCACCACGACCACAAGCTCAGCTTCGCGCAGCGTTGGCTGTTCAGCACGAACCACAAGGACATCGGCACCCTCTACCTGATGTTCGCGGTGTGCGGCGGCCTGGTGGGCGCCATTCTTTCCGTCATCATGCGGGCGCAGCTGCTCTACCCCGGCAACACGCTCGTCACCAGCGGGCAGGAGTGGAACACGATCGTCACGGTCCACGGGCTGCTGATGATCTTCTTCGCGGTGATGCCGGCGATGATCGGCGGCTTCGGCAACTGGTTCGTGCCGATGATGATCGGCGCGCCCGACATGGCGTTCCCGCGCCTCAACAACATCAGCTTCTGGCTGCTGGTGCCGGCGATGATCCTCAGCGTGACCGGCCTGCTGATGGGCGAAAGCGGCTCGGGCTGGACGCTATACCCGCCGTTGTCGAACGCGACCTACGAGCCCGGCATGGGCATGGACTGCACGCTGTTCGCGCTGCACCTCGCCGGCGCCAGCTCGCTGCTCGGCGCGATCAACTTCATCACCACGATCTTCAACATGCGCGCCCCGGGCATGACGCTACACAAGATGCCGCTGTTCGTGTGGTCGATCCTGGTGACGGCGTTCCTGCTGCTGCTGGCGATCCCGGTGCTGGCCGCGGCGATCACCATGCTGATCTGCGACCGCAATTTCGGCACCGCCTTCTTCGACCCAGCCGGCGGCGGCGACCCGGTGCTGTTCCAGCACCTGTTCTGGTTCTTCGGCCACCCGGAAGTCTACATCATGATCCTGCCCGGCTTCGGGATCATCAGCCACGTCGTCTCGACGTTCAGCCGCAAGCCGGTGTTCGGCTATCTCGGCATGGCGTATGCGATGATCGCGATCGGCGTCGTCGGCTTCGTGGTGTGGGCGCACCACATGTTCGTCTCCGGCATCGACGTCGACACCCGCGCCTATTTCATGGCGGCGACCATGATCATCGCGGTGCCGACAGGCATCAAGATCTTCTCCTGGATCGCGACCATGTGGGGCGGCTCGGTCGAACTCAAGACGCCGATGCTGTGGGCGATCGGGTTCATCTTCGTGTTCACCGTCGGCGGCGTCACCGGCATAGTGCTGGCGAACGCCGGCATCGATCAGATCGTACACAACACCTATTACGTGGTGGCCCACTTCCACTACGTGCTGTCGCTCGGCGCCGTGTTCTCGATCTTCGCCGGGTTCTACTACTGGATCGGCAAGATGAGCGGCCACCCGTATCCCGAGTTCTGGGGCAAGGTGCATTTCTGGCTGACGTTCATCGGCGTCAATCTCACCTTCTTCCCGATGCACTTCCTGGGTCTGTCTGGGATGCCGCGCCGCTATCCGGACTATCCGGAGGCCTTCGCGGGCTGGAACTTCGTCGCCTCGATCGGCGCGTTCATCTCCTTCGCCGCGTTCGTGGTGTTCCTCTACGTGGTGTTCCGCACCCTGACCTCTAAGCAGGCGGAGCCCGCCAACTACTGGGGCGAGGGTGCCACGACGCTCGAGTGGACGGTGAGTTCGCCGCCGCCGTTCCACACATTCGAAGAGCTGCCGCGCATCCGATGAGCGATCCCCTCACCCAACCCTCTCCCGCAGTGGCAGAGGGCCACTCCTTCCCCCCTCCGCTTGCGGGCGGGGTCGGGGGAGGGGTCGACTACACCGAAGTCCGCGACTGGTTCGCGCTGCTCAAGCCGCGCGTCCTGAATCTGGTGGTGTTCACCGGCCTGGTCGGGTTGCTGGTGGCGCCCGGACACCTGCACCCGGTGCTCGGCGTGGTGGCCGTGCTGTGTATCACGGTCGCCGCCGGCGCGTGCGGCGCGATCAACATGTGGTACGACCGGGACATCGACGCCGTGATGCGTCGCACCCGCAACCGGCCGATCCCGTCCGGGCGGATCGCGCCTGGCGCCGCGCTCGGCTTCGGCATCGTGCTCGCGGTCGGCTCGGTGCTGGTGATGTGGCTGGCGACGAACACCGCGGCTGCGACCGTGCTCGCGCTGTCCATCCTGTTCTACGTGTTCGTCTATACGATGTGGCTGAAGCGACGGACGCCGCAGAACATCGTCATCGGCGGCGCCGCCGGCGCCTTCCCGCCGGTGATCGGCTGGGCCGCGGTGACCGGCAGCGTCGATCTCGCCCCGCTGATCCTGTTCGCCATCGTGTTCTTCTGGACGCCGCCGCATTTCTGGGCGCTCGCGCTGTGGGCGCATGACGACTACGAGCGGGCCGGCGTGCCGATGCTTCCCGTGGTGTCCGGCGCGCGCGAGACCCGGCGACAGATCCTGCTCTACACGCTTCTGCTGGTGCCCGTGTCGATCGCCCCGTGGGCGCTCGGATTTGCCGGCCTGATATACGGGGTGGCGGCGCTGGCGCTCGGCGCGGTGTTCCTGTGGAAGGCGGTCCGCGTCGTGCGCGACCGGCAGGACGCACGCGGGATCAGCCTGACCCGCGACAGGCCGGCCAAGTCGGCGTTCAAGTTCTCGATCTACTACCTGTTCGCCTTGTTCGGCGCCCTGGCGGTGGATCGGCTGGCCGGCTGAATGCGACCACCTGACACGGCTCCGGTCAGCCGCGCGGAGTCGGACCTGATCGCCCGACGCCGGCGGGGGCGAAACATCGCGATGCTGGTCGCGCTGCTGCTGGTGTGCGCGATCTTCTACGCGGTGGCCTGGGTCAAGATGACGAAGTCCTGACGGCATGAGCGGCGCACGCGGCAATAGGTGGATGGCGACCGGGCTGGCGGCGGTCGTGGTGGGGATGGTCGGCCTCTCCTTTGCCGCCATCCCGCTCTACAAGCTGTTCTGCTCGGTGACCGGCTACGGCGGCACGCCGAAGATCGGCCTGGCCGCGGCGCCCGGTGCGACGGCGCGGATGGTGACCGTCCGGTTCAATGCCGACACCAATCCCAACCTTTCTTGGAAATTCGCGCCGGCACAGTCCGACGTGAAGCTGCCGCTCGGCGACGAGCAGATCGCGTTCTACACCGCGCGCAACCTCGCGAGCACGCCGGTGACGGGCATCGCGGTCTACAACGTCACCCCCGACAAGGTCGGCAAGTATTTTCACAAGACGGCGTGTTTCTGCTTCAACGAGCAGACGCTCGCCGCCGGCCAGCAGATGCAGTTCCCGTTGAGCTTCTGGGTCGATCCCGCGATGGCGGACGATCCGAACACGGCCGATGTGCGAACCATCACGCTGTCGTATACCTTCTTCCGCTCGCTCGACGACGCGGCGAAGACCGGCGCGCTCGAGAAGGCGGGGCCGCATGTCGGCCCGCGCGCGGACCTGTCGCGTTAAGTGAGGCTTTCGCCCTTGAACAGCCGGGCGTTTTCGCGATGATGCGCCGCCGCCGGCGTAGCCCGCTCGGCGCAATTGATATGGGTCAGGCATGGACAGCGACGCGCACGCGGTAACGGCCTCAACGGCTCCGGCAAGCTCGGGATTGAAGCAGCCTTATCACCTCGTGGACCCGAGCCCGTGGCCGGTGATCGGCGCCCTCGGCGGCGGATTGCTGCTGTTCGGCATCATCATGGCCGCGCATTTCGGCGACTACATCGTGCTCGCGGTTGGCGCGGTGATCGTCGCCGTGGTGATGTTCTTCTGGTGGCGCGATGTTGTGCGCGAGAGCCGCACGCCCGGCCTGCATACCGCCGTGGTGCGGCTCGGCCTCCGCTACGGGATGATGTTCTTCATCGCCAGCGAAGTGATGTTCTTCGTCGGCTTCTTCTGGTCCTACTTCAACTACGCCCTGTTCCCGGAGAACGTGTCCGGCGCCACCGCCGCGGTGTGGCCGCCGGCTGGGGTGACCACGTTCGACCCGTTCCACCTGCCGTTCCTCAACACGATGATCCTGCTGCTCTCCGGGACCACGATCACCTGGGCGCACCACAGCCTGCTGGTCAACGATCGGCGCGGCCTGCTCATGGGGCTCGGCATCACAATCCTGCTCGGGCTCAGCTTCACCACCTGCCAAGCGATCGAATACTCCGACGCGCCGTTCAAGTTCGCGGGCGGCGGCGTCTACCCGTCCGTGTTCTTTCTCGCCACCGGCTTTCACGGCTTTCACGTCATAGTCGGCACCATCTTCCTGATCGTGTGCTGGATGCGCGCCCGTGGCGGCCAGTTCACCCCGCAGGGGCATTTCGGGTTCGAGGCGGCCGCCTGGTACTGGCACTTCGTCGACGTGGTGTGGCTATTCCTGTTCATTTGCATCTATTGGTCGGGCGCGGCCTCCGCGGTCACCGGCGGCGGTTGACGCGTCTCGCTGGACAAATGAACAGCCGGCGGCGCCTGCGGGCGCTGCTGGTGCCGGGCCTGATGACCGTGGTGATGCTCGCGATCCTGCTCAGCCTGGGCACCTGGCAGCTTCACCGGCTCGCCTGGAAAACGGCGCTGCTCGCCCGGATCGATCAGGCCGAAGCCGCCCCCGCCATGCCGCTGACGTCCGATCCATCGCCGTTCGCCAAGGTCCGGGTGCAGGGGCGGTTCATGACCGGCTCGCGCGGGCTCTACGGCGTCGCGGTGCATGATACCGGCCAAGGCCCTCGGATGGGTGCCGACCTGCTGATGCCGCTGCAGCCCGCCGACGGTGCGGCGCCGGTGCTGGTGGACCGCGGCTGGGTGCCGCAGTCCCGCGATCAGGCCATTCCGCTGCCCGAAGGTCAGGTCTCGGTCGAAGGCTTTGTCCGTCCGGCGGAGCGGCCGGGTCTGTTCAGCCCGCGCGACGATCTCGCGACGCATCACTTCTACACGCTCGACCCGGCCGCGATCGGCGCCGCGCTCGGCGTGGCGAACCCCGCCCCGTTCACGCTGATCGCGCTCGGCGCGCGCGGGGCCGACGAGTTCTACCCCGATCCGGCCCGGCATCTGCCCCGCCCGGACAACAACCATCTTTCTTACGCGATCACCTGGTTCGGCCTCGCCGCGGCGCTGGTGGTGATCTTCTTCGTGTATGCCCGGAAGGTGCTGCGACCATGAGCCCCGCCTATGACCGTCTCACCACTCGCTTCGCCCGAATGGCCACCGTCGGCGAGGCCTCCGCCGTGCTGCATTGGGACGCCGCCGCGGTGATGCCCGCGGGCGGCGCCGCCGCGCGCGGCGACCAACTCGCCGTGCTGGCGGGCCTGTCGCACGGCCTGCTGATCGCGCCCCCCGTGGCGGACGACCTGGCCGAAGCCGAGGCCGCGGGCGAGGCGGGCGATCCCTGGCGCGCGGCGAACCTGCGCCTCATGCGCCACGCTTACACGCGGGCGACGGCGCTGCCTCCGGATCTCGTGGAAGCGCAGGCGCGCGCCAATTCGAGCTGCGAGAAGACATGGCGCGAGGCTCGGCGCGACGCCGATTTCGGCTTGGTGCTGCCCTATCTGGCCGAGGTGGTGAGCTTGGTGCGGGAGGCGGCCGCCGCGCTCGCGCCGGCGCTTGGCTTGAGCGAGTACGACGCGCTGATGGACGGCTTCCAGCGCGGCGTGCGGGCGGCCGATGTCGCTCCGGTGTTCGCCAACTACGAGGCGTTCCTCACCTGGGCGTTGCCCCAAGCGGAGGCGCGGCAGGCGCGCGCGCCGGCGCCGGCGCGTTTCACCGGCCCGTTCCCCGCCGCCGCGCAGGAGGCGCTGTGCCGATATCTCTCCGGCCTTGTCGGGCTCGACTTCGCCCACGCGCGCCTGGATCGCTCGGCGCACCCGTTCTGTGGCGGCTCGCCGTCCGACGTGCGGATCACGACGCGCTACGATGAGGCCGATTTCGCACAGAGCGTCCTCGGCGTGCTGCACGAGACGGGTCACGCCCTGTACGAGCGCGGGCTGCCCCCGGCATACGCGCGCCAACCGGTCGGCCAGTCCGCCGGCATGGCCGCGCATGAAAGCCAGTCGCTGATCGTCGAGATGCAGGCCTGCCGGTCGGACGTCTACCTTGCGTGGCTCGGCCCGGAGCTTCACGCGACGTTCGGCGGCGATCCGGCGGCTTACGGGCCGGCCAATCTCGCGTCGCTCTGGCGGCGGGTGTCGCGCGGCTTCATCCGCGTCGACGCCGACGAGATGACCTACCCGGCGCATGTCATCCTTCGCTTCCGCCTGGAGCAGGCGCTGATCGCGGGCGATCTCGCGGTGGTCGACCTGCCCGGCGCCTGGAACGAGGGTTTTTCGCGCGCGCTCGGCCTCGTGCCGCCGGACGACGCGCGGGGCTGCCTGCAGGATATCCACTGGTACGACGGGGCGTTCGGTTATTTCCCGAGCTATACGCTGGGCGCGATGGCCGCGGCGCAGTTCATGGCGGCGGCGCGACGCGAGGTTCCGGACGTGGACGCGGCACTCATGCAGGGCGATTTCGGCCCGCTTCGCTCGTGGCTCGGCGAGAAGGTGCATCGGATGGGCAGCCTGCTCGGCTTCAACGACCTGCTGCGCGCAGCGACGGGCAAGCCGCTCGATCCCGCCGATTTCGAGGCGCATCTCACCGCGCGCTATCTGGCGTGATGACCGTCCGCGCCCGACTGGCCTTGGCGCTTGTTCCGTGCTGCGTGATCGCCGCCTGCGCCGGGCGGCCGGTCCCGCCGCCCGCTCCCGCGCCGGCCGACCCCGCACCGGGTCAGCTCGACGGGCTCTATCGCGGCACCAGCACGCGCTTTCGCGCCGACAGCCGCGCCTGCCCGTCGCCCGGCCTCGTGGTGCTCCGCGTGGTGGGCGGCCAGTTCGAGTATCGCTGGAACGGCCGCATTTTGGTCGACGCCGGCATCGCGCCGGACGGCGCGGTGCAGGGCGGGTTCGAGACCATCACCTTGAACGGCAGGCTCGCGGGCAACCGGATCGAGGGCGACGTGTCGAGCGATAGCTGCGGCTACCATTTCCGCGCTCTCAGGCGCCCGCAATGAGCGCCGGCGTCGTCAGCCTTCGCGCCAAATTGTGAGGCGCGCCGCCCCGTGAATGCGTTCGGCGAGCGACGCGCCGGCAAGCGGCGATGCCTCGGCGTGGCCGGTTTCGGCGATAATGAGGACGCCGGGCGTCAGCCAGCCGGTTGAGCGCAGCCGGGCGAGGGCGCGGGGGATCAGGCTCTGGCCGTAGGGCGGGTCGAGGAACACCAGGCTATAGCCCTCACCCAACCCTCTCCCGGAGGGAGAGGGTTGGGTGAGGGTCAGCACGTCGCGGGCCACGATCGTGCTCCGCGCCTCCGCCCCGCACCGCGCGACGTTGGCCCGCAACGCTCCCAGCGCCGCCCGATCCGGCTCGAAGAACGTAGCGTGCGCCGCGCCGCGCGACAGGGCCTCCAGGCCCAATGCCCCGCTGCCTGCGAAGGCGTCCAACACGCGGGCACCCTCCACCGCGTCGCGGCCGCCCCAGGGCGCATGCAGCAGCATGTCGAACAGCGCCTGCCGCACCCGGTCGGCGGTCGGGCGTGTGCCGTGTCCCGGCGGGGCAGCGAGGGTGCGCCCGCGCCATTCACCGGCGACGATGCGCAACCGGCGGGGCTCCTTCGCGCGGCAACTGGTCGCGCAGCACGCGGGCGGGCACTTCTTCCACGGCGCCGCGCTCCATCAGGCCGAGCTGGAACGGGCCGTAGGCGATGCGGATGAGCCGCGTCACCTGCAGCCCGAGATGCGCCATCACCCGGCGCACCTCGCGGTTGCGCCCTTCGCGCAGGCCGATGCTGACCCAGGCGTTCTCGCCGCGCCGCGAATCGAGCCCGGCCTCGATCGGGCCGTAGCGCGTGCCGTCCACGGTCAGCCCGCCGGCCAGCGCCGCCAGCGCGTCGGGCGCCACCTCACCGTGCACCCGCACGCGGTAGCGGCGCAGCCAACCGGTCGCGGGCAGCTCCAGTCGCCGCGCCAGGGCGCCGTCGTTGGTCAGCAGCAGCAGCCCCTCGCTGTTGAGGTCGAGCCGGCCGACGCTGACCACGCGCGGCATCTCGCGCGGCATCTTCTGGAACACGGTCGGCCGGCCCTCCGGGTCCTTGTGCGTCGTCATCAGGCCGGCCGGCTTGTGATAGCGCCAGAGCCGGGTGCGCTCGGCGGCGTCCACCAGGCGCCCGTCCACCTGCACCATGTCGCCCGGGGTGACGAAGGTGGCCGGATGCGTCACGGTGGCGTTGTTGAGCTTGATGCGCCCCGCCTCCACCATCGTCTCGGCGTCGCGGCGGCTGGCGACGCCGGCGCGGGCCAGCCACTTGGCGATACGTTCGCCGCGCTCGGTCGCCGCCGTTTCCGTCATCGGCAGGCGGCGACCAGCGCGGCCATGATCCGCCGGTCGCCGGGGTCGATCAGGAACTCGGGGTGCCATTGCACGCCGAGGCAGAAGCCGAATCGCGCGTCCTCGACGCCCTCCACTACGCCGTCCGGTGCGCGCGCGTTCACCGTCGCGAACGGGCCGGGATCGCCGACCGCTTGATGGTGCGCCGAATTCACCCGCATGGCGTCGGCGCCCACGATCCGGTGCAGCAGGGTGCCGGGCACCAGCGCGATCGGGTGGCCAGGCTCGTGGCGCGGGTTGGGCTGCTCGTGCTCCAGCGCGTCGGGCAGGTTGTCGGGGATGTGCTGGACCAGGCTCCCGCCGAGCGCCACCGCGAGCAACTGCTGCCCGCCGCAGATGCCGAGCACCGGCAGGTTCCTGTCCAGCGCGCCTCGCACCAGCGCCAACTCGGCGGCCGTGCGGCCTTCCTTCAACGTCACTGTCGCGTGCCGCTCGCCCGCGCCGTACAGCGCCGGATCGACGTCGAACGCGCCGCCGGTCACCACGAGCGCGTCGATGCGGTCGAGATAGGCCTCGGCGAGCGCGGGGTCGTGCGGCAGGGCAATCGGGAGCCCGCCGGCTCCGGCGATCGCTCCGGCGTAGTTGGCGCGGAGCGCGTACCACGGATAGGCCGAGTAGCCGCCGGGCGGCTCGGAATCGAGGGTGACGCCGACGAGGGGCCGGCGCTCGCGCGTGTCGCTCATGCCGCGTTGCTAGACTGCGCCCCGTGCGTCGGCAAGGATCACGCATGTCGCCGATGGACATCGCCCTGGAGGAAGCCCGGCGCGCGGGGGCGCGCGGCGAGGTGCCGGTCGGCGCGGTCTTGCTCGGCCCGGACGGCGCTGTGCTGACGCGGGCGGGCAATGCGGTCGAGGCCTGCCGCGATGCGTCGGCACATGCCGAACTCATCGTGCTGCGCGCGGCGGCCGCGGCGCGGGGCGCGCCGCGGCTCCCCGACTGCGACCTGTTCGTGACCCTCGAACCATGCCCGATGTGCGCCGGGGCAATCAGCCTGTTCCGGGTGCGCCGGCTGGTGTTCGGCGCCTACGACCCGAAGGGCGGCGGGGTGGAGCACGGCGCGCGGGTGTTCGACTCACCCTCGTGCCTGCACCGCCCGGAGGTGATCGGCGGCGTGCGGGAGGGCGAGTCGGCCGCGCTGCTGCGCGCGTTCTTCGCCGTCCGGCGACCCCATTCTCCCCGACCGTGACCTTGGTGCATGGACCGGACGGTTGGCGGCAGGGGCGTTGCCGGTTAGGAGAGTGGCCCCTCGGACCCGGACGCCCGTCGTGCCGTTCAAAGCAAACCAGGATCGCCGCCACCATATCCCGAAG
>JAABUQ010000719.1_pt1 | contig 76527 bp, 63 predicted proteins | sample 5560001 | NCBI WGS metagenome assembly JAABUQ01 (sample SAMN10711888, study PRJNA513371) | rock metagenome | isolation source: Antarctica rocks | place: Antarctica: Victoria Land, Finger Mt nord | collected 2015-12-18 | reverse complement strand
ACGTTGGCGTAACTTCATTTCTTGCCTCACTCTCGGGTTGTCTAGAGGTTAGTCTAGACTCACACGGTGGCTTTTCTTCGCCTGGCCTCTCTTGGTACCACTGTCCCGCTTTACGTTGGTAGCCCAAAAACCGCATTTGTCTATTACTTATTGATGTCCAAAACACGTTCTGCATTCCGGAATTTGAACTGTTCGTTGCTGGACAGTGCGGTACTGGCGCGATCTATGACAATGTGAGGCTGTGTGAATTCATCTACCGAAATTTGGGGGTGATTAGCGCGATCGCACCCACTCTAGATACCCACACAGCAATGCAAATTTTCCATCCAGTTTTTTGGGTTAATGAAGCGGGGGAACACCCGATTCCAGCTGCTACTACCATCACACCGGCAGACATCGAGCAAGGTGTTTGGACAATCAACCCAGCTGTTGCTTATAGTATTACCGGCGACTACTCATCGTTACAAAATCATGCTCTGCACTATGTTAATCAGCTGAGTCACTGTGGCAAGTACCCGTTAACTGTGTGGCCTTACCATGCTATGCTAGGCGGCATCGGTCATGCCCTGGTTTCATCTGTTGAGGAAGCAGTGTTCTTCCACTGCATTGCTCGTAATAGCCAGCCGCAGTTTGAACTCAAAGGCAACAATCCCTTGACCGAAAACTATTCCGTCCTGCGACCTGAAGTATTAGATAGTGCCGACGGTCACCCGATTGCCAGAAAAAACACGCAGTTAATTCAGCAGTTGCTAGAGTTTGACACACTCATCATTGCTGGTCAAGCCAAGAGTCACTGCGTTGCCTGGACAGTTGATGATCTATTAAGCGAAATTCAGCTGGTAAATCCTAGTCTTGCCAAGAAGGTATATCTGCTAGAGGATTGCACCTCCCCCGTAGTTGTTCCGGGTATAGTTGACTACACAGAGCAAGCTGAGGATACCTTCCGAAGGTTTGCAGCGGCAGGAATGCACCTGGTTAAATCTACCCAACCGCTTGAGAGTTGGCCTGACATTGGATGAAAAAAGGGTTACCCTAATTAAGCATGGTTCAAAAACAGGTTACCAACGTAAAGTGTGCCCTGCCAAACTTAGGTAGCATTGGCAGAGGCAGTGAACCAGGATGAGGACAAGCTCAAAAAAACTGCTGCTGAAGGAATGACTAAAGAGCAGCGATCCTGCTTGACTACAATGCTCGCCACCCATCTATGCGACAATCCCTGTGACCTGGATCAGTTAGTGTGGGTGCCAGTCAAGCTCAGAGATAGGGCATTGGAGCGGCGGAGTTTCACAATCCGCCGCATAGGGGGTGCGGCTAACGTCCTTGATGCCTGTTGGGAAAGCATATCTGGCTGTAAGTTCGTCGCGGTTGAGCAGATTGGAACTCGCAATGAAAAATGGGTGTTCCAGGAAAAAGAGGGGAATCGGCTGGCTGTGTTTGGGGTAGATGCAATTGAAGCTATTGTCTACGGCACCGCTGGCTAGCGCTCACAAATAATGGGACTACGATTTGAGGAAGCAGGAGGATTACGAGCCAATACGGGATGCGAACGATGCATGCAAAAAGTGGCTGCCAGCGCCAAGCGGAATACAAGGGGACAGACTATTATCGGCTATCAAATGACAACTATTCTGGGCTCTTCCCAATTTTTGGTGAAGCTTTGGCAAGATCGAAGAATCACCATCAGAATTATTGAGAGGGTTGAGAATTCTTTCAACAGCTTCTACCAGAACAGGACTATCTTCAACTCGAAACTTGGGATTTTAGTGCAGCAACTGCTCACCTTACCTTGACGGTTTCCTCAACTCAGACAAATACGTGCTGTCCTCTCTGCCAATGCTCAACGAGAGCGAGTGCATAGCCGTTACGAGCGCACTTTACGAGACAAGCGCGTGCGTTAATTATGGGATGACGTTACACCTTGAGGTTCGCAAGTTCTTCTGCATCAACTCTGCCTGCAAACGTCGCATTTTCACCGAGCGCTTGCCTAGCGTGACCGTCCCTTGGGCACGACGGACCTGCCGCTTAGCAGAACGTTTAACTGCCATTGGATGGATGAGCTCTGGGAGGTGCAGCAGGAGCACGATTGAGCCGTCGATTAGGTTACGCTGTGGCTGGCAGTTCGTTGTTGTACTTACTCGCCAAAATTCCCTTGCCAGCGATGACGACTCCAACCACGCTGGGAGTTGATGATTTTGCCTGGCGTCAGGGTCGGCAATACGGCACCATACTGGTCGATTTAGAGCGACATCAACCCATTGCCCTGTTGGCAGGCCGGAAAGCGGAGACGTTGGCAGACTGGTTGACTCAACATCCTGGGGTGGAAGTGCTTTCACCAGACCGCTCTACAGCTGATAAAAGTGGGATGGCACAAGGGGCTCCAGAAGCCTTACAAGTAGCTGACAGGTTTGATCTGGGGCAAAACTTAGGTGAGACCTGGGAAAAAGTCTGGCCTCAGCTATGGCACTGAACTGAAAGCGATTGAGCAAAAGCAACGCCAGGCTGCAACTGAAACTGTTGTCGTGACAGCGAAGCCAACCGCAACGGTGAATGCTCAACAACAAACACACGCTGTTCATCAACGACGTGGAAAGCAACAGCAGGAGCTCAGGAAACTGCATGAGCAACAGTGGTCACAAATCGCCATTGCCCAAGCGGTTGGTGTCAGCGTTCGGACTGTACGACGCTTCCGGCGTCTGCCGAACTTGTCGGCAACACCCCCTCGACGCCGTTCGTTTAGCAGGAGTTTACTTGACTCTTACAAACCGGCGCTCTTAGCGTGGTGGAATGCAGGCATCAAGCAGCTGAGGCTGCTGATGACACTGTTGCAACAGCAGGGATACACCGGCAGTCAGCGGACACTAACACGCCACATTAGCCGACTCCGTGAGGCTCAAGGTCTACCCCCGACACGAGTGCAGCCAATCAAAGATTTACCGCAAGTGATTGCTCCTCAATCCCCTCCCTTGACTGCACGTCGGGCTACCTATTTGATTTTGCAGCGGGAGGATAATCGTGCTCCGGAAGACACGGAACTGAACCGCCCAGCTGGTTGCACAGCACCCAAACCTGGCAATAGCAGTTGACTTAGCTGATGAGTTTTTACAACTGCTGTGTCAGCAACGAGCAGATGCTTTTGAGGCTTGGCTGATGCAGGCTCTTAAAAGTTCGTTAAAACCCTTTCAGACGTTTGCCGAAGGTCTGTTTAATGACTATGCTGCCGTCCAGGCAAGCATGATGTCAAATGTGAGTAATGGCCCAGTCGAAGGGTTGAACAATCGATTGAAAATGTTGAAACGACAGCTGGATGGACGAGCCGGATTAGAATTACTCAGTAAACGCTTCATCTTGGCTCAGTAAACGGTTTTCGAGAATCGTCAGTTTCCCAGGTTGTCACTGGATCGCCAAAAATTGGGAAGAGCCGGTGATTGGTTAAGTTATCGTCGTAAATCATCAGCGTATCTAACTTAGCGTGATGGCTGAGTTTCTGCACTCGGCGAACGTCGCCGCCTGTAGCATCGAGTGCCGCCGTTAGGTTGTGTTGCAAAAACTAGTGGAGATCTGGTAAAAGTAGCAATTGTACTTACTACCTGAAGCCCCAAAGGCTCCTCATGAACTTTAAGTCTCCTTCCAAAATTCGTCATTGTCCCCCTGACATCTATCCTGTGGGGAGTTCGTTGGTATTTTCTCTATACCATCAGCTATCGCCAGCTAGAGGAGGAGATGATGTGCGAAGCAAGACGAGCAATAAGAGGATTTGAACCAATGAACATGCTGTGTAAAGGACAAGTCGTAAGAGTCAAAAAAGGAGATGTTAAGGCTTGCACAGAATTCGTGTTTCAAATTTTTGGAGTAGCTGCTTTAACTAAGTGTTGGAATTATCCAAACTGGAGCGAGCGCTTAAATACCCTGATGCGTGGTATCAAATCGGCGAATTTCAACTTCACCTAATAGTTGCGCCCGAGTATACCGTGACAGACAAACTACAAAACCTCAAAAAATGGGGTCGCAACCCAAACCTAGCCTATTGCTAGTGATAAAACTACAGTACGTTTACCAAACTATCAGACTTAGGGGCATCCACCCCTAAGCCTAGTTTACTCATCCTCTTTGAACGAAAGTGCGCTCTTTTAAGCGCGGGTGATTCCCAACTTAATTGTTAAGCTGGCAACGGTGCAGTAATTAGCAACTCTGTTACCTAATCCTTGCCTGTTACCTTGTCCACTAGCTTTTCCGCTCCTTCTACCGTTTTATCTACTAAGCCCTCTCCTGGATGTGATTCTTGGTAGGACTTCAAATTCTCTTCGTAAACCTTATCCGGGTCTTTAGCTGCCTCTATTTCTGCTTCATAATCCTTTGAGCGTTCATCTGCAGTTGCACTTTCTTTGTCTAGGTTTTCTTGCTGTATAAGTTTCTGACCCTCACGTGAGATTGGTGCTGCTAAACTCGGCTGCTGGACGAAAATAAATAGACTTGAAAGGATGAGCAAACTGAGCATAACTAAGCTCAAAATGCTCTTGCGAACTGCTTGGTTTAAGGTTGAGAAAATGGCCTGCATTTAAAATTCCTCCTCGTTGTTTTTCTTAGATTGTTGTGATGCACCGAAGTAGGTAAACACCACCGCAACTGGTAAAGATGAGATGTATTTAACAAAGCTCAAATGAATCCTACGCGGCTAGCTAGAGCAGTGGCTTCTACCCGAAGGAGGAAGAAGAGGGGGAGAATCACCCCATCACCCCCTCATTCAGCTTTTAGGCATCATCTAGCGCTGCGATGCCAGGGAGTTCTTTACCCTCCAGTAATTCCAGACTAGCACCGCCGCCAGTGGAGATGTGGCTCATTTGCTCGGCTACACCTACCTTTTCTACAGCTGCCACTGAATCGCCGCCGCCGATGATGGTGGTAGTCCCCTGTTTGGTGAGGTCGGCTAAGGTACGTGCGATCGCTTCCGTCCCAGCGGCAAACTTTTCAAACTCAAAAACACCCATCGGACCATTCCAAATCACTGTCTTGCAATCCGCCAGGGCATCCTGGAACACCTTTACTGACTCAGGACCAACATCCAAACCCATCCCCTCACTAGAGATATTGTCAACACTGACCGTTTGGGCGTTTGCATCAGGTGCAAACTTATCAGCAACCACTACATCTGTCGGCAACAGCAAGTCAACGCCGCGCTCTTTCGCCTTAGCTTCCAAAGACTTTGCCAGTTCCAGCTTGTCATCTTCCACCAGCGACTTACCGACATTGAGACCACGGGCTTTGTAGAATGTAAAAATCATGCCGCCGCCTAGCAGTAGCTTGTCACACTTGTCCAGCAGCGTTTCAATGACGCCAATCTTACTGGAAACCTTAGAACCACCAATAATTGCCGCTAGGGGACGCTGAGGATTTTCAATCGCGCTTTGCAGGTACTGTAATTCTTTCTCAATCAAGTAACCAGCCACAGAAGGACTGAGGTAGTGGGTAACGCCTTCAGTAGAAGCATGGGCGCGGTGAGCTGTCCCGAAGGCATCATTCACATATACGTCGGCATTCGACGCTAACTGTTTGGCGAATTCTGGGTCGTTTTTCTCCTCTTCTTTGTGGAAGCGGACATTTTCCAGCAACAGCACTTGACCATTTTGCATTGCTGCCACCTTAGCTGTGACTTCCTCACCAATACAGTCATCGCTCTTGACCACCTCTTGACCAAGCAATTCTGATAGGCGCTTGGCAACCGGGGTGAGGCGCAGTTTGTCATCCACGCCCTTGGGACGCCCAAAATGGCTGACTAGGATGACTTTGGCTCCTTTTTTGATTAAATCCTGTATGGTTGGAAGGGCAGCGCGAATGCGAGTGTCGTCGGTAATGTTGCCCTGGTCATCCAAAGGCACATTGAAATCGACCCGTACCAGTGTACGTTTTCCTGATAAGTCTGATGACGATAAATTTGCTAAAGTTTTTTTGGACACAACGTTAATCTCCTGATTGCGTTTTTGTTCGATCCGACCGTTTAGCGCCGTCCACATTTTACCGGAGCAAGGGGATCGCAGGTGCATGCGATGTTTGAGACAGTTTTATTTCCGATTGATCAAAGCCGAGAAGCGCGGGAAGCCGCTGAAGTGGTTGTCAATGTTGTGCAAAAGTACGGCAGTCGCTTAGTACTGCTGTCGGTGGTGGAAGCCCCAGAATCAGCAGATCAGAGTGCTGATACAATGGCTTCACCAGAGGCAGTTGCACAATTGCTCAGAAATGCCCAGTCTCTGTTCACCCAGCAAGGCATCCAAGCACAAGTGATTGAGCGTGAGGGCAAGGCTGCTTTCACCATTTGTGATGTAGCCGATGAAATTGGGGCAGATTTAATTGTGATGGGTTGCCGAGGACTAGGTTTGACTGAAGAGGGGGCATCTGACAGTGTCACCAATCGGGTAATTAACCTATCTCCCTGCCCTGTTTTAATTGTCCCTTAGAGCACTATGACTACTCCTGCGATTCACTGGTACCCAGGTCATATTGCTAAAGCTGAGAAGGCGCTGAAGCAACAGCTGAAGCTTGTGGATGTAGTCCTAGAGGTAAGGGATGCCCGAATTCCTCTAGCTACAGACCATGCCCAAGTGCGAGAGTGGGTAGGCAATAAGGCACGGGTGTTAGTCCTGAATCGGGTAGATATGATTCTGCCCCAGGCGCGGCAGCGGTGGATGGAGTGGTTCAAGGCTGAGGGAGAGGAGCCCTATTTTACCGATGCTCAACATGGCAAGGGTATCTTAGCTGTGGCACAAAAGGCGTGCTTAGTTGGGGTGGAGATTAATCAACGGCGGAGCGATCGCGGGATGTTACCCCGTCCAGTCCGGGCTGTAGTCATTGGGTTTCCCAATGTCGGCAAATCAGCATTAATTAATCGGTTGTTAAACCGACGAGTAGTGGAGAGTGCAGCTCGTCCGGGTGTGACGCGGCAACTACGTTGGGTCCGAATCTCCGACCAACTAGAGTTACTAGACGCCCCTGGTGTAATCCCAGCCAAATTGTATGACCAAACAGCTGCCCTCAAGTTAGCCATTTGTGATGATATCGGGGATGCTTCCTACGATAACCAGCGGGTTGCGGCTACTCTAGTCGATTTGCTCAACCATATGGAAACTGCGGCAGTTGGTTTGTTACCGGAGCATTCTTTACAGAGCCGCTATAAACTCGATTCCACACTAGTTACGGGCGAAGTCTACCTGCAGGCTTTGGCTGAGCAGCGCCATCAAGGAGATGTAGAACGCACAGCACGGGAGCTGTTGACGGATTTTCGCAAAGGTTTACTTGGCGCGATCACTCTGGAACTGCCGCCAAGCTCGAAATTTGCAAATTTTAACCAGTAACTTCGATAAGAGGAAAATTGGCAGACAGCAACGAGAACATCTGCGTAGCAGTATTGTTTGATGAGATGCTCAATGGATAGAAATCCCCGTTTAGAAGTTGCTCCCAACGGGGTTTGTTTTCTTAAATCCTGACTCTTTATTTAGATGGTGTTGTTTGACCATTCGTAGGCTGTGAACTGCCGCCACCCTGCAGATCGCGGGGCAACATCACCTGGTCAATCACATGAATAACGCCGTTGCTTGCTGGAATGTCTGCTTGGAGCACCTTAGAGTTATTCACCATCACTCCACTATTGCCAACCTTAATTGTTACCGGGCTACCTTCCACGGTTTCAACGTCACCAGCTTTCAGGTCGCTGGACTGTACCTTGCCCGGAACCACATGGTAGGTCAAAATCTTAACCAGTAGATCTCTGTTCTGCGGCTGCAACAATTGTTGCAGAGCATCTTGTGGCAATGCAGCAAAAGCTTTATCAGTCGGTGCAAAAACGGTAAAGGGACCTGAGCCTGATAGGGTTTTATCTAAACCTGCCGCTTTCAAAGCCGCTGTGAGGGTGTTGAAGGAGCCATTCGATGCCGCCACAGCCACCACATTACCGCTCTGGGTTCCAGTCACCGACCCCCCAGAGGCGGGCGTAGATGGTGTTGTTTCAGGGGTCGGCTGAGTGCTACCACCGTGATTATAAGGAGGCTCATTAAAAATACTGGGGCGAGGATTCCGGCTTCCTCCCCCCTGCTGCGCCCCAACTGGGAGACAGATGAGAACACTGGCGCCCACTACTCCGATCAAGCCAGCCAACTTCTTGCGCAAATTGGTGTGATGCTGAATTTTCATGGTGGTCACTTTACCCTTGTGTCAAGAGACTCTTTATAGCAGATTTAGCTTTCGCCAAAATCTAACCTAAGAAAGAAGATTAATTTAGTAAGATCTGAGTGTGAAGCTTCGGAACTTGAAAGCACGGCCCAAAAAGAGGCTAGGGCTACCCCGAAACTTGCACTTTAGAACGGTTGGGGTTTGTGCTACCAAAATTTGTTAGCTTCAAGACAATTTTCGGTGGGAGTAGATAACTGTTTGCCTACTGATTCGTTACTGTTGGTATTGTAGATAAGATAGAAAGCCACAGAACGCCCTTATTATGCTTGATTTTGAGGCTTTGAGTTACTAAATAAATAATTGCTCACGGACCAGCAATTTACACTTAGTTTAGATTGCCTACCTTATTTAAAACTGTAATATTTATAACTAGATGCAAACCGTTATAGTTTCCGAACTAGAAAAAAAATAAGTTATGACTTTTGTATTACTTTGCTTGCGATTTTTCTCCGATCTTTATTGATTGCCAGAATTATTTTAGATAAGTAAGCTCTTAATAAAGACCTATATATTTTTATGTAGTGCTGCCCAAAGTTGGGGGACTCATATCTTACCCCTTTATTTAGTCAACTAGGTAAAAGCTTTTTATTTGTAGTCGATGTTGCAAATTGACATCGGGTTCGGATGAAGATATCTGGTATTACTGTCTAAATACTTAACCCAATAGCTTTAAATTAAAGGGTTTTATCGTCCTAAACATGGAGGTGAAAAGTATGACTGCTAATACATCGAGCGAATCTATGCTAGACCTGCGAGCATCTTTATTTACACGACTGCACAAGAGAGTCGGTACAGAGTGGCTTCGAGTAACCACACTGGTTTTAGTGGATGCAACTCTTTTGGCTCTGGCTTGGCAAATAGCCGAAACGTATGGTGCGGATTTAGATTCCCCTTGGAACACGCAACATTATCAACTTGCAATAGTGCCAATCGTTGCTACTGAGATGGGCCTAATTGCTGCAGAATGATTTTATGGCTCTGGAGAAAAGCGTCGTAAGTATTTCAGCCTGGTTAAAAACCTCACGCTTGCCCACGTCCTACTGCTAGTGCTCGCATTCTTCTATAAACCAGGTGTTGTTTCACGTTCAACTTTTATACTATCTTGGCTGTTGAGTATATCTCTTACTTGTATTGGTAGATTTTGTTTGGATATTGGCCTTAAACATTTTCGCCAACAAGGTGCTGCCTGCAGTAAAACATTCTTAATCTGTCGTCCAACAGATCAGAAAAAAGCCGTAAGATTACTAGAGAAAGAAAATTGTTATAAACTCGTAGGCTGGACAGATACAGCAGATTTCAAGTAAGCAGAGTACACGGGTTGTGCCAGGGTATCGGAGTTCACAGGTTGCCACTGTACTTCATCAAGCTGAAATCCGCTGTATTGGCTCACTAACAGTAGATCGACAAAGCTTTGATGCTATCTTAGAAAAGATTTGCACTTTAGGTGTAGCAATAGTCTTTATCTGTTATTTAGATTGTATCGAGAGTCGCATGTTTCTTTACTGGAAATTGCGAAATGCAGGCATTACAATGCAGATACTGCCTATAGGGTTAGAAACTTTTGGGCAAAAAGCAGAAATCAGGATGGTAGGTGGGCTACCTTCAATCCAATTCTCTCCGCCGCTAATCACAGGCAGTGATTTTTTATTAAAGCGCTGCTTTGATTTTTGTTGCGCTGCTTCCTTGATGTTACTAACGATGCCACTATATCTATGCATCGCCTTACTAATAAAACTAGATTCTCCAGGAGCAGTTTTTTACAACCAAACTCGTATTGGTCTACATGGGCGACCGTTTAAAGTGTGGAAGTTTCGCACTATGGTAGCCAATGCAGACCAGTTACAGAAAGATTTGGAAGCAAGTAATGAAATGAAAGATGGCGTCCTGTTTAATAATGAAAAACGACCCTCGCATTACTCGCGTCGGCAAGTTTCTCCGCCGTTATAGTTTGGACGAGTTACCGCAACTGTTTAATGTACTTTGTGGGGAAATGAGTCTAGTGGGTCCTCGCCCTTTCCCTTTGAGAGATGTGAATAATTTTTCTGAGCACCATTTTGTTCGCCATGAAGTTCTGCCTGGCATAACAGGTCTTTGGCAAGTCTCTGGTCGGTCGGACGTGATCGACTTTGAAAAAGTAGTAAGCCTGGATTTAGCGTATATGGAAAGCTGGTCACTCTTGTTAGACGTGCAGATCTTGCTACAAACTATCATGGTCATTTTTATGAAAAAAGGCGCTTATTAGATGAAAATATTTTTTTTACAGAGATTATGATAATATAGTCAGTGTTTTCTACCTTTTGCAAATTGCATGAGTCTTGCATGGAATCTAACGAAGCTATAGATTTAGATCTGCAAAAAATCTGGTTAAGCATAAAACGCCGTTGGCTACCTGCTGCGGGTGTGTTCAGCAGTGTTGTTGCGATCGCAGCCGTGCAAGCCTTCTTTTTGCAGAGACCAGTCTACCAAGCGCAAGGAAAGCTTTTGCTCAAGAAGATAGATCAGACTTCCGCCTTAACAGGCCTGGGAGAACAAATAGGACAATTAAATGGTGTAAGGCTAGAAAAAAGTGACCCTCTGAAGACAGAGTCAGAGGTAATTGGTTCTATACCACTTATACAAAAGACGATAACCGCGCTCAATCTAAAAACTGCAAAGGGTGAACCGCTCGACCCAGAGGCACTCGCAACTCGATTTAAGGTGAAGGAGCTTCCAGAGACGGATGTGCTGCAGGTATCCTATCAAGGCACTAACCCTAAGGAAGCAGCAGCAGTAGTTAATAAACTCATGCTCCTCTACATAGAAAATAACGTGTTCACCAACAGAGAGGAGGCTGTGGCGGCTGCTAATTTTATTAATCAGCAGTTGCCTGAAACCGAGGCTGTAGTTCTTCAAACGGAGTTGGCTCTACGACGATTCAAAGAACAGAACCACGTTGTGGCCCTGGATGAGGAATCCAAATCGGCAGTGGCAGTAATTCAAGACCTAGAAAGCAAAATTACCAATGTTCAATCTCAACTTGCGAATGCAACTGCCCGCTCAGCAAATCTTCAAAACAAAGTGGGTATGAATTCCCAGCAAGCCATGGTCATAAATTCTCTTAACCAGTCTTCTGGGGTACAGAAGGTGCTTGAGGAATCTCAACAAATACAAAACCAGTTGATAGTGGAGCGGACCCGCTTCCAAGAAAACCATCCCACGATAGTCAGGCTGAAGGTTAAGCAAGCTGAGCTGAAAGCCTTACTACAAGAGCGGGTAGGACAGGCTATTGGATATTTGCGGCAATTGTCCGGTGGAAATTTGCAGATTGGAGAAAGCAAACAAAGATTGATCGAAGACTTGGTCAGAACGGAGGTGGAACGCGTAGGTCTGGCCAGTCAGTTGGCAAAGCTATCTAACGCTCAGATCGCCTATAAACAACGAGTAAATATACTACCCAAATTGGGACAGGAGCAACGCGAACTACAGCGACGACTGGAAGCGGCTCAATCCACATATGAAATTCTTTTAAAAAAGCTCCAAGAAGTACGGGTTGCAGAAAATCAAAACACGGGTAACGCCCGTATTATTGAGCCAGCCCGAGTTCCTAGAAAACCCTTAAGCACCCAGAAAATGATCACCCTGGCATTAGGGGTTGTACTGGGTATTCTGCTTTCTATAGCCACTATCCTCATTTTAGAGCTAAGAGACACATCCATCAAAACCCTCCAAGATGCGAGGGAGCTATTTGGCTATACCTTGGTGGGAGTTATTCCTTCCTTGAAAAAGAAAGCAACTCCTCGTGCTAGGGATAGGGATACAGAATCGACAGTTCCAGAACTTCCTGTCAGAGACACTCCCCGCTCACCGCTCACTGAAGCATATCGAATGCTTCAAGCTAATCTGAAGTTTCTCTGTTCAGATAAAGCACTGAAAGTCATTATAGTAACGAGTTCTGTTCCCAAAGAGGGTAAGTCTACAGTCTCTGCCAATTTAGCAGCAGCAATGGCTCAACTGGGGCGCCGGGTCTTGTTGGTGGATGCCGATATGCGCCATCCTCTGCAGCACCATATATGGGAATTGACCAATGTAGCGGGTCTGAGCGATGTCATTGTTGGTCAGGCTGAATTTAAGGCAACTGTGAATGAAGCGATGGATAACCTGGATGTACTTACTTCAGGAGTCATGCCTCCTAACCCAGTGGCCCTCCTTGACTCTAAGCGGATGGCTTCGTTGATTTCAGATTTTTCCAAAACCTATGATTTTGTAATTATCGACTCCCCTCCCCTTCTACTTGCAGCGGATGCTCTTACCTTAGGCAAAATGACGGACGGTCTGTTGTTGGTGGCACGACCAGGGCTGGTCCATTCTCACAGTGCTGCTGCTGCCAAAGATTTGTTGGAACGTTCAGGCCAGAAAGTCTTGGGTTTAGTGGTTAATGGTGTGATCCCAAAAAACGAACCCGATAGCTACTTATACTATTCCAGGGAATACGCCGTTGATAAGAACTCTATAGATCGTGGTGGAAAAGCTACATCCAATGGCAGAAAAAATGCTAACCGCTACTAATGGGAGTTAGTTATATGAATCCAGAAGTATCTGTAATCATTCCTGCATATAATACCGAAGCGTACATTGAATTAGCCATAGAGTCTGCATTAGGACAGACTGAGAAGAATATTGAAGTAATTGTGGTAGATGACGGATCTACTGATGCTACAGCAGAGGTGGCTAGAGGCTTTCCTGACAAACGCCTCAAGGTGCTAGTTAATCAGCAAAATCTCGGAGTGAGCGGTGCGCGTAACCGTGCACTGAGAGAAGCCAAGGGGAAATGGGTTGCTGTCCTTGACTCGGACGACTGGTACGCGCCGGAACGGTTGGAAAAACTTTTGCAGGTGGCATACGCAAAAGACGCAGATCTGATTGCTGATGATCTATATCTCATGCGAGACAGTGAAAAGTCCCCAGTCACTACATTGCTCCGTAAAAATGGAGAGCAAACTAACAAAATCAGACAAATCGACTCCATAAGTTTTGTCGAAATAGAAGTCACTACATTTGAGCAACGAAGAGGGGTTTTGAGTCTTGCCTTGACAAAGCCTATAGTAAAACGAGACTTTCTGATTCAGCATGGCATTAAGTACGACGAAACTATAGAGGTGGGTGAAGATTTCGCGTTCTACCTGAAATGCTTGTTGAATGGAGCTCGCTTTTTCCTGGTTCCCGAACCGTATTATTTCTACCGCAAGCGTCAAGGCTCCCTGATTAATCAAAGCAGAGTGAAACATTTCAATCAATCCTGCAGATTAACCATAAATTTTCTCCAGGAAGATAAAAACGTCAAAAACAATCCTGAGTTAGTGCGCTCTCTGTCTAAAAACCTTGCAGGCTTGAAAAAAAACATAGCCTACTACCGTGTTGTAGAACCTCTCAAGCAGGGTAAATTGTTAGCAGCGTTGATTGAAATGGTACGTAATCCCTATTTTTTTATGCATTTTATTACGCAACTTCCGATGATATTGTCACGTCGGGTGCAATACTATGTTTTTGGAAACAACTTATTATAATATATTTTGCATATTCAAAGAATTAAGCAGCGGATTTTATAAATATCAAGCCACAAGTAGTATCAAGTTGTAACTGTTGCTAATGATAGGACGACGCAAATTAGTAAAAAATTCACTCTCAATATTAGCTAATCGGTTGGCACAGAGCATTACAACTTTTGTACTAGTTGCATTTATTGCTCGTATTCTGGGACCGTATGCGCTAGGGCAGTATCTGCTCGCTTTCAGTTACTACTTTATTTTCGTGACCATAGCTTCAGAGGGTTTGAAGACGCTGTTCACGCGAGAGATAGCACGCAATCCACTAGACACACCAGTTTATTTGGTAAGCGGCACTCTGGCGCAGTTGCTTTTCAGCATTGTCGCTTATGTGCTGCTGTTTCTTGTAGTATTCGTACTGCCTTACAAGTCCGACACCTCGACCGTCTGCTACATCCTGGGCTTAACGATCATCCCATTTTCGCTCTCTAACATTACTGAAGCAATCTTTCAAGCCCAAGAGAAAATGCACCTGATTGCCTTCAGTACAGTGCCGGTTTATATCATACGCGTCGTATTAATGATCTGGGCAATGAAGCTGAAACATGGAGTCAGCTTCCTGGCTGGAATCATGGTGTTTTCGGAGTTTTTAATTCTTTTGTTTGAATGGGGCTTGATCGCGCGGATAGTAGTCAAACCTAGCTGGCAAATTAACTGGAATTTTATGTGGCACCTTGCAACGTTTGCCCGTACGTTTGTCGCTATAGAAGGGATGGCTGTGATCAACGGTAGACTACAGTTACTCATCCTCTCCTTATTAGGTGGTGAGGTTGTAGTTGGTCTATATGGTAGTCTCTCCCAATTAATGCAGCCCTTTCAAATTATTTCACAGAGCCTTGTAGTAGCTGTCTTTCCCGGTATGTCAAAAGCAGCTAAGTTAGGTTTGGGAGAGCAGCGTCGCCAGGTCGAAGTTATTGCTGAAATATTGTTAGTCGTGGCATTGCCACTTATTATCGGAATATTTTTTATAGGAAGTGATATACTAAAGTTTGTCTATCGTGACCCTAGCTTTGCTAAAGCAACTTTAGCCCTTAATATACTCTCATTGACACTTATTACAACATCCTTTAGCCGACCACTTAGCTTTTTGCTTGTGGCAAATGGCTTCGAGTCGGTTAATCTGCGTGAAGTGTTCATCGCAACTATTGTAGGTGGGTTGCTCAGTGTGGTGCTAATCTCGCAATATCACTTGGTAGGTGCAGCAATAGCGGTACTCCTAACGTACATTCTTGGTTTATCTCAATTTATGTACTCTGTCTATGTCCGCCTATTTTCTTTAGATTTGTGGCGTATTACACATCGTCCACTTCTGATTAGTGTTTTGATGCTGGCTATATTCTTGATTTTAAAACAAGCCAGCCATGACCTTCTACTGACTCTGATTGTTGCTAGTTTAACTTACGGGTTGATCGTGAGTATTCTCGGCGTTTATGCCCTTGGTGGACCTAGTGTTGTTTGGAGTAAATTATTGCGTATTCAGCGAGGCTAGTGGCTCAACAAACCTTTTGATTTCCTATATAAACCGAAAGAGGTTTTTTCCAGAGGAATGCAAAGTGAACGAGAAAAACGAATCCGAAGAAGTCAGTGGCATCAAATTTTCTCCAATATCAAAAAGTTAGATCATCAATTTGTTTTTGAATGGAGTCGCAAAGACAAAGAATCGCCCGAAAAAATCGACTCATCTATTCAGTACATAGATGAAGACGACCTGAGAGTAAGCCGCATCGGGGTAATCGGGAAAAAGAAAAAGGCTGTTAATGGTGTTGACTGAGCTAAATCAATGCGTAACCAGCGATGAGCCTGATGAAAGTTGCTTTAGTACATTTTTGCTTTTATGACTACACTATCGAATTGGCAAATGGTTTAGTCAAGTATGTTGATTTAACGCTGATTCATCCAGAACAACTATCTGTACAAGGCAAAAAAGATGTTCTAGACCCACGCATTCGCGTATGTAGCTTTGATAAACCGCGGATTCGCGATCCGCGCAACCTATTCGCCATGTACACAATGATGGGCATTATCCGAGACCTGCAGCCTGATGTGCTGCATGTCCAGGAAACTAACGATCCCTGGTACGACTTAACGCTTTTGCTGAACAAGATGCCACCGTTGGTGACAACTATCCATGATGTATTCCGCCACCCTGGAGATTGCGACAATCCAATCGGTTCGGAGTATACCCGCCGAATTGCTTTCTACCGTTCACGACAGCTCATCGTCCATGCTCAGCTACTTAAAAATGCTCTGATTCAACAATTCCATTTACCCGAGCAGCGAGTGAATGTTCTAGCTCATGGGGAACTTGGCAGTCTGTATCAGCGCTGGTCAAATGACAAAGGTATGGCACGTGAACCTTATACGCTGCTGTTTTATGGGCGTATATGGCCCTATAAGGGTTTAAAATACCTGCTTGAGGCAATGCCACTGATCGCCGAACGTATCCCTGAAGTCAAGCTAATTATTGCCGGCCGGGGAGAAAGCCTTAAACAATATTTCCCCAATGGCTACGACGACAAACGCTACAAAATTCTGGCTCGATTCATCCAGCCTGAAGAGGTTGCCGGTCTGTTCCAACGAAGTACGGCGATAATTCTGCCCTACATCGAAGCGTCTCAGAGCGGTGTTGCAGCGATCGCGTATGCTATGGGGGCGCCGGTTATTGCCTCTAACGTGGGTGGTTTAGGCGAGATGATTCGGCATGAAAAAGACGGGCTACTCGTTCCACCCCGCAACATTCATGCCCTAGCCGATGCCATCATTCGTCTGTTGAGTGATCGCGACTTGCAGCACCGGATGCAAGCGGCAGCGCTGGTTCGCTGTCAGGAAGGTTTGAATTGGTCGAATATCGCCGCTCAAACGGTGGAGGTTTACCGCAAAGCAATAAAAGTAAAAAATACCTCGTTCAGGTTATGAGAAAACTTCTAGGATTTGCTGAACTGGCATTCACAGTTCTGTCCCTGCTGCTTTATACAGGAGGACCACTGACTGTGATTATAACGGGAGGAGCCAGTCAGGGGGATGGACTGAACGGAGAAGAAGTCGACAGCTCCTTGATACAGCTGATCTTCCTTCTAAATTATGTGGTGACTTTTCTTTTACTTGTGGCCCGGTGGAAGAAGGTGATTTATGCGCTCCGTAAAGAAAAGTTCATCTTGGCATTAGTGGGAGTTGCTGTATTCTCGGTCTTTTGGTCTGTTGCACCAGCGAAGACTATACGCCGTGGTATGGCCCTAGTTGGGACAACTATGTTCGGACTTTACTTAGCGACACGATATAGCGTCAGACAGCAGTTGCAGTTACTAGGCTGGATGTTTGGCATAGCAGCAACGCTAAGTGTGCTATTTGCTCTGGTATTGCCGAAATACGGGATTATGGGCGGGGTTCATGCAGGAAGTTGGCGGGGAATCTACCCCAACAAAAATTCTCTTGGTCAGTTTATGTCACTAAGTGCCATGATCTTTTGCCTCCTGGCGATTGGCACCAAAAGAAATTATTTGCTTTTATGGTGTGGTTTTGGCCTTTCACTAATTCTCTTACTCCTTTCAGCTTCAACGTCTTCCCTAGTAAACCTCGTGATTCTTTTGACCGTATTACCTGTTTCCCAGACTTTACGGTGGCACTACAAGCTAATGATCCCTGCTCTTATTGTCATAGGAACGGCAGGTGGAAGCTTATATGTGTGGTTTAAGGCTAACACTGAAAGTCTGCTGGCTTCAATCGGTAAAGATCCAACACTTACTGGTCGTACAGAAATGTGGCCGTTTGTGTTGGAGATGATTGGAAGACGCCCTTTGCTGGGCTATGGGTACAACGGATTCTGGCTGGGCTGGAAGGGTGAGGAGTCTTCTTATGTCTGGAGTGCAATAGGGTGGGAAGCGCCAAACTCCCACAATGGTTGGTTGGAACTCTGGCTCGATGTGGGCTTATTAGGAGTATCGATATACTTGATCAGATTTTGGACAATTTTGCTTAGGAGCCTAATCTGGGTGCGTCTGAGTAGAAAAACAGAAAGTCTTTGGCCATTGATTTTTCTGGTATACACCGTGCTAGCTAACCTGACAGAGAGCGCAATGATGGGAGAAAACAGTATTCTTTGGGTACTCTATGTAGCCTTAAATTTCTCAGTCATAAATCAGCCTCAAAAGAAATAACAGTAGTTGCCCGAATACAGCATAAATATTTATTTAATCCACTAAACAAATGAAACAACTGAAGATTGTAATGATTGGCGCCAGTTTAAATCAGAATGGAGGAATAGCAACCCTTGAAAAACTCATTTTGAAGCACGCTACCCCTGACATTGAAATTCAGCATTTTACTAGTCATGATGAGGGTTCAATTGCACATAGAGCCATAGTGTTTGGGCAAGCTTTGGGAGCATTGTTGTGGAAACTATTAAGCAGAAAAGCCGATCTTGTACACATTCATATGTCAGATGGGGGTAGCGTTGTACGAAAAGCCATTCTAGCTCTCACTACTTTCCTATTTCATAAGCCTGTGTTGATGCATGCAAATGGAGCTGAATTTCATGTAACTTACTCTAAACTTCCTCCATGGGCACAGCAATGGTTGAGTGTGATCTTTCGTCGATGTCATGGTTTTATTGCCGTCACAAATCTCTGGAAAGATTACTATGACGCCAATCTGGGCTTAAACGCGAAACAAGTTTTTGTCCTGCCTAATCCTACAGAGCTACCAGCTCAAGCACCAAACCGCACAAATTCCTCTCAAGTCAAACTGGTCTTTTTTGGGCGCATTGGTCAACGCAAGGGGGCATTTGATTTGATTAAGGCGTTTGCCAACCTGTCCGCTGAGCTAAAAAAACGCTCAGAGCTGATTTTGGCTGGAGACGGGGAACTCGAACAAGGACGTAAGTTAGTTGAGAGTCTTAATCTCACAGAACATGTTACTTTTCTCGGCTGGATAGATACACAGCAACGGGATACGCTATTGGCAAAAGCAGATGTATTTGTCTTGCCTTCCTACAACGAAGGCTTGCCATTGGCTTTGATGGAAGCAATGGGTTGGGGCTTACCCGTGATTACAACACCAGTGTCAGGTATTCCTGAGATAGTGACTTCAAACAAAAATGGTTTGCTAGTTCCTCCAGGAAATATTCAGCAGTTATCTGAGGCAATGCAGTTGCTGATTGAAAATGAGACTTTAAGACTATCCTTGGGAAGGGCCGCCAGAGAAACCGTCGCTCCATTGGATGTAAAGCCTTTTTTGTGTCGCTTAACTGATATCTATCGCTCAACGCTGGAATCGAATCAGAAACGAGGTGATGCATGAGGATAAACATCGCTGACGTCAAGATTGATAAATATAGTTTTAATGAAGTTGTTGAACGTATAGTGGAGCATGCACTCTCAGGTGGTGCACCAGAATATGTGGTGACACCCAATGCACACCACATTCTGACCCTGCGGAAGGATGCCCGTTTTCGTGAGCTCTATAGCAAAGCTTTTTTAGTAGTGCCAGATGGTGTTTCACTGCTATGGGCAGCAAAGTTTTTGCAGACACCCCTGAAGGAGCGGGTCAATGGTACAGATCTGTTTGAAAGGCTCTGTGCGATCGCTGCAGAAAAAGGATTAAAAATATTTTTGCTGGGCGGTCGTCCTGGAGCAGCTGAGAAAGCAAGAGAAACTAGCCAGTCGCGGCATCCGAGTCTCAAAATTGTTGGTACTTATTGTCCACCGTATGAATTTGAGTCTAAGCCAGCAGAACTAGAAATGATCAACGCCAATATTAAGGCGACGTCACCACATATCCTCTTTGTAGGACTGGGCGCTCCTAAACAGGAGAAATGGATATATGCCAATTATCAGGAGCTAGAAGTGCCAATTTCAGTTGGCATTGGGGTCAGCTTTGAGCTGGTTGCCGGTATGGTGAAAAGAGCACCAGTCTGGATGCAGAGACTGGGTTTAGAGTGGTTCTTTCGCCTGATTGTCGAGCCAGGCCGATTGTGGCAGCGTTACATCATTGGCAATCCCATCTTTATTTGGCTGGTGCTGAGGCAACGACTGGCTTTATCTAAATTTAAGTAAGGATTACATGAGATGTCCAAAAGGTTTTTACTGACTAGACGGAGTGCCCTTTGGTTAGGCTTAGCGTCTTTGGCAGGCATGGGTGCTTTGGTAAAGGGTAGAGACAAGTTTGATAATTACCAAGTCCAGGCGCTTGATAACCCTAAAAGAGACTTTAAGGTAGTTGGTAAAACTTCCTTAAAGGAGCGTGCTGCGGTCAAAAGATTGATATATGGGGGATCAAGTGTATACCATGAACTCTCCTTAGACCCAGAATTTGCCGCTTGTTTTGTTCAACAGTGTGGCATACTTGTCCCCGGTTTGGAGCTAAAGTGGTCTAGTCCCTATAAACCTCTCCGCCCCAGCCCGGATAAATTTGACTTTACCGCAGGGGATTGGATGGCTAAATTTGCAAAAACTCATGGCCTGCTTTTCCAAGGAACTACTCTTGTTTGGCACGATGCTTTACCCTCCTGGTTCAAAGATACAGTTAATCCCCAAAATGCTGAGCAGTTCTTGATAAAACACATTAAAACGGTTGTTGAGCATTATGCCGGACAAATGCACTCCTGGGTTGTGGTTAACGAGGCAATTGAGCCGACCGATGAACGGTCTGACGGTTTGCGAAAAACGCCATGGCTAGAGTTTTTAGGTCCAGATTATATTGACCTTGCTTTTCGGGTTGCCGCTAAGGCTGACCCCAAAGCATTGCTGCTCTACAATGACTATGGGCTGGAATATGATAATGGTAAAGATGAAGCCAAAAGGACTGCTCTTCTGAAGCTACTAGAGCATTTGAAGGCTAGGGGGACGCCGATTCATGCCCTCGGCCTCCAGGCTCACTTGTGGGGCAATGAAACCCGCTTTAATCCTAAAAAGCTACGGGATTTCCTCAGTAATGTCGCTAGTCTCGGTCTAAAAATCCTGATTACCGAGATGGATGTAATAGACAAAAAATCACCTTCAGACGTGCCTGTGCGTGATCGTATTGTCGCTAGAGCCTATGAGGATTATCTTTCAGTAGTGCTGGATGAGCCAGCGGTAATCGCGGTGTTGACTTGGGGACTGAGCGATCGCTATACGTGGCTCTCAGAGTTTCAACCACGAGGTGATGGCGCCCCGGTTCGTCCACTGCCGTTTAATGCACAGCTGCAACGCAAGTTGGCATGGAATGCAATTGCGAGAGCTTTCGACAAAGCGCCCATGCATCACTTTTAACATTACTGAAATATATCACATGGGCTTTCCAGTACCTATTGGATTCTTCCCGTTGTTAAGCCAATAGGCATCAAGGTTTGTCCCACCCGTCATAAACAACAAAAGACTTAGTTAGATAGAAAAATTTTTCCTCTAAAAGCTTGGCACCAGGAAACAAACTAACAAATTGTTTTTTATTAAGTAATTTAATTGAATTTGCTATTTCTATGGCAATTGTTTTTTCAGGAATTTTTTTCATACCATCCTAAATCAAAATGAGTAAGCAACCAAACCTTAAACCCTAATGGAAGAAACTGAAAAAAAGGAAAAACAAAATGAGGCTCAATTGGAAAATATAGATTAGGTGTCTGAACAAAATATCTTTTCCCTACTCTTCTTATTTCATCAGCCATCTTAAGCTGATCGTTGTAATCTCCTACATGTTCAATTACAGAATTTGAAAATACAACATCAAATTGCTGATCTTTAAATTCTTTCATATTCCTTGCATCACCAACAACACTATTAAAGATTGGATGGCTTGCTGTATTTTCTTGAACATTCATGATAGTAATTTCTACCTTTCCTACTCCTTGATTAACAAAGCCTATACTCTCCCAAAAAATATTTGTTCCACCTACGTCAAGTATTTTCAAGGGACCAGGAATTGATTTTAGCAGAGAATTAAACACAGAAACCCGCTGCCTTCTTAGATTTGTTGCCAAGGAGTTAGATTGTCTGCTGTCATAAATATTTTTCAAAAATTTTATTACCATGAATATTCTCCTTCCGTTGTTTTACAGCAATAGAAACCATCCACAAATCTTATGCAATGAACATGACACAGCTTTGCTACTTAATTTCACACTTCTTTGGTTCACGACTCAGAAGAAATCATAGTTTAATTTTGCTCTTACTTACTCACGCTTTTCTATTTTCCAGAGTGGCCCGTAAATCGGCTTTATTTTTAAGCTATACACTCTTTCAAGTCCAGATCTTAATAACTCAGAGGGTTTGAATAAGAACATGTCAGTAAAGCCATAAGTAATTGCAGGTATATTAGGTTGAGCTACCAACTGAAGCTTCACTTTTGGAGCAAGCATGTGACCAAGAGATTGTACTGTAATTAAGTCATCGTCACTAATCAAAAGTGGTTGAGTAGCCTGATTAACAATATAAGCTATTTTATAGTTATATTCGTTTCTGTCAGGAGCTTTATTCCACCAAATTTCTGCTTGAGAACTCACTGCACAAGATAGGACTCCAAGCGAGACTAAGATAATTGTGACAAGTTGCCACAGCTGCTGTCGCCTGCTGTTAGCGGAAATAGAGATAATTTGAGTAGTAAGCAGGTAAGTCACAGATAGCTGGATACCTAAGATGCAAGGAAGTACATATCGAGTAGTACCTCGTCGTTGTTCCATAATTAAATCTGGCAGTATTAGGGCTAATCCTGTAACCCCAATTAGGGTCAAGACAAATAACCAAACTCGTTTGGGGGTTCTTCGACAAAGAAAATAAATTGAATATATTATCAAAATTAACAGAATTAGAATGGTAGTAATTAAAAGAATCATTAAGGAATTTGTTTTCAATGAGTAGCTAGGGCTAACACCCAGATCAATAAAAGTACGGCTAATGATACCAGCCCACCTTATCATTGAAGACAAAGGCGGTGATTTAGTATCCATCCAACTTACTGTTTGTGATTTGGGCGGGTTAATAACAATGACTAAAAGCCAGGGCACAAAAGCCAGAAGCCCCGCAAACGATGCAAGCAGGTAAGAAGTCAACGTCCTACTAAATCGGAAGCGTTCGATTACAGCTACGTAGATCCCATGTCCAATCGCAACCAGCCCAAAAAACAAATGAGTATAGAGCCCCAGCGCCACTGTTGCCGCATAAATGCCCCAACTAACCCTTGTTTTTAGTCGCATGGCTTGAAGTAGGGTAGCACTCGATAGTAAGATTGTTACTATCCACAAACCATATGAGCGTGCTTCTTGTGCATATAGAACGTGAACGGGTGAGACTGCTATCAGTGCGATAGCTATCCACCCTATTAGCGAAGATTCAAATAATTCTTGGCATAGCCAATAGAGACAAGGGAATGCTAGTAGGCTAATGAACGCCGATAAACTTCTCGTCACTGCCACAGAATTGCCAAACAATTGTACCCATAACCGAGCTATTAGGTAGTACAGTGGTGTATTCTGAGAGTCCTCTAAAACTAAGCTTTTAATTGTATCAATTGCACTTGTTTCACGGGTAGGATACTGGTACTTTTGTAAATCTTTGCTGCTAATTACACGTCCATTACGGAGCTGTTGGTTCATTTCTGCCAATGTGTGACCAGAAATTTGCATTGAAGTATAGACTTCATCAGCTCCGTAAACTTTTCGGTCAAAATTAGTAAATCGAAAAAACAAACCTAGTGCCAATAATATGATGATTAAAAACCTTAGCCAAGTTTGAGGAATAATTCGTTTTTGGATGGATTGATTTTTCATTATATCCCGCTCTCCTGCATTGTCGTCTCCATCAAGTATCTTCAACAAATGTGAGCGCTAGGATTGACTGACAAAAGTGGGGAGTGTGAATTTTCCCGATTGTGGACAGTTACATTAACTAGCTTGATACTTTTACTTATTAATTTATAAACTTAAGCTTAAAAGTTTTTAATTTGCTTTTGTCAAACTCTACCTATCTATAACAGGCTTGACAAGTAGTGAAAATCAGAAATAAATCATCAAAAAAACAGACAAAAGTCATAGCTGAGCTTTTGCTTATTTCTAACCAAAAACCATAAATTATCATGAACTGCAACTGTTATCACAAATACCACCCGACTTTAATGGTTAACTTGCAAAAACAGAAGGGTAATTTTTGCAGTTATTTAGCCAAATTGTATTTTCAAAGTCAGCAAGCTGATTTGAGAAGTTCAGATGTAGCAGCGTACAAGTGAGCAATATATACTGAACCACATTACGGAGACAAGGGTATTAATACCTGCTGGACATAAGTGAGGAAGGCATGAGTATAAGTGCCACTGGGAAACGTCATTGCTCCAACGATTCCGCGCTGTGCAATTGCCCAAAGATTCCTTACTCTTTCCCGAGTTCTTCACTTTTAGGGTCTAATCTTAGCTTCAGAAGCGCTCAGTTAATACCCTAGTATCGGCTGAAGGAGCAACAGCTACAAGTAAGATACAGCTTCTTGAAATCGCTGAGCTAAATGAGCGGTTGTGCAAGAAAGAGTTCGGTCTTAGGAGATTGTCTATATCGCTAAGGCTAAGTCCTAGTTACTGACAGAATACAAGCATACTCCAAGTTACATAAAGCCTTAACAACTTAAGCGGAACCGAATTAGTTACCTCATTAAGAATGGATGAATTTTGTTTAGTAATTCCAAAACATTGAGAGAGTGACTCAAGATTTCTGCTGTGGGGAGGTAGAGAAGTTCTCTACTACTTCTACGCCACAGGTTGTTATCGTCTTTAAGAATTCCAAAAAGACAGAAGACCGGCTAGCTTAAGTTACAGCAAAAAAGGAAGAACGGAGGTTGGGAGAAAGAAACGACTAAACATAAAGAATTGCCAAGCTGTATCAAAAGATAGCAAGGCAGTGAAAAGATTTTCATTGTCAGACGGTTACCAATTACTTGATAATTGGCAATTCAGAAGATGGCGGCTTGAGTCCAGCACATTTAATGTTTTTTTCTGACGTAGCGAAAATGATGTTTAATACTAAGTCTGCTTTACCAGGTCTGCTGCTGCTTGTTGTTAACGCCATGTTTGGCATGTTGCTGGCGACCCCAGTGAGGGCTGCTACAACCTATTACGTCGCTACTAACGGTAGTGACAACAATCCGGGAACCCAAGACCAACCATTTGCCACACTCGCCCAGGCAGCGAAGAAGGTGGCTGATGGCGACACCGTCATAGTTCGTGGCGGAACCTATTACCTCAATAGCCCTGTGTGGATAGAGAATAGCGGCACCGCATCAGCGCACATCGTTTTCCAGTCCTATACAGGAGAAAAAGTAATCTTAGATGGCAGCAACTCGCCCGCTAACAAAGACCTTGTTGTCATTACCGGACAGTATATCGACTTTAAGAACTTTGAAATGCGCCAGAGCCATCATATCGGAGTTAGCATCTGGGGTGGCAGGCATGTCCGAATTCAAAACAACATCATCCATGACACGTCGATTGACGGAATCTATGTAGGCTCTACAGACACGGATGTGTTAGTAAACGGCAATACCGTGTACAACACCAACCTCCTCTACAGTTCCTCTCACGGAACGGGGGGGTGGGGGAGTGCCATCAATGCTAATGGGAACGGCAGGATTCGCGTCACCGCCAACAATGTCTACAATAACTACGGCGAGGGGATCGCCTTTAGGGGGTCTGGTGCCCTGATATCTGGCAACACTGTCCACGATAACTTTAGCGTCGAGATCTACCTGAACAACGCTACCAACTCCACAGTGCAAAAAAACCTGATTTACACCACCAATAATTCAAACTTTTACCGGAATGGACAACCATCCGCCGGCATTCAGCTAGCAAATGAAGACAACTCGAACCTGCTGAACAACAACAAGATTTTAAACAACGTTGTGCTCGGCGGCGCGGAAGGCTTGGCATACTTTTCAAATTATGGCTTTGGCGGTGGCTTAAAGAACACTGTCATCGCTAACAATACTTTTTACACAGCTACTGGAACCATGCTCGTAATTGAGCAGGATGCTGGGCATACGAACACGGTGATTGCTAATAACATTTTCTACCAAACCGGCAGCGGCGCGATGAGCGAGGTGGCAGCTAACTCTGGGTTGAGCTTTCAGAACAACTGTTGGTACGGCGGTAGCGCTGGGTCAGCGGCGGGCTCAGGCGATATGAGTGCGGACCCACTACTGGTGAACCCCGGAAGCACGTTGGCAAGCGATTACAAGCTGCAACCTGGTTCGCCAGCGATACATGCGGGTAGTACGGTCAGTCAGGTCAGCGACGATTTTTTCGGCACTCCCAGACCTCAGGGCCAATACGATATCGGGGCTTATTGAGAATCCATGACATCCAGCCGAGCCTAACCACAAGCGTTATGGTATGAGCTGATCAATCTTACTATTAGGCGTTCCTGCTTCATGGGCCGCCCGAACCGAGCCCCTCTACAGGCAATTTATCTATCCTGAGTCTCAAGGCAGCAAGACCCCGTCGAAGTATCACTTGTCCTGATGCTACGTCTCTATGCGTTGTGTATTTGCACTCAGAGCAAAAATGAATCCCCGCACTTAAATCTTTGGTGTAGTGAGCATCAGATTCAGGACAGGTTAGCGAGGTGTCATTAGAGTTTACTTTTGCAAAGTAAACTCCTCTTTTTCAGCACACGAATGACGAAATACTGAGGAATTAACCAAAACCTGCATCTAGGGGATGTTTGCACAACATCCCCTGACTCATGGCTTTAAGGTTTAAATCCTCGGCAAATATTATCACGGCTCTGTAACACAAACAATGAGCAGTCCTAAAGTGATAATCCTTCCGTGAACCATTAAACATAAGCTTGGGGACTTGCAAGTCCAGCTTAGAGTTGTTCGATATGAAGGCTTTTTCTATCTCATTAAATTCCCTTAAGAAAATTATTAAAGTAAATTCACGGCAGTGTTTTCACTTATTTCGAGCAGCGTTATAGCCTAACTTTAGGCGAATATTTTAGCATATTCACTGATGAATACAGAGTAAAGGAAGCGTTAGTTTGAATCTGTAATTTCGTTTTGCAAGGTTTCCTTGAAAGTCGTGTTAAAAGTTTTTCCTTAAGCCAACCTAACATCCACCCGATTAGGGATTCATGCAATTCTAGTTTTACTTATGGTAATCCAATTTGGGTTGTAAAAGTAGTACGGGCATTTTGTCTGCACAGGTTAGAAGTCGTTTGCACCACAAATTGATTTCATGAATCATTCAGGTTTGCTATATCACCATTATAGCCATTTTTAGCTTTGCTAGATCAATGGCTGACTTAAACAGGAAGTAAAACCGTTTTATCTTTCAAATGGTGCAGCAACAGACGAATTGATAACTTAAGCATCTCTTTTAATTTGGCATAACAGAATATTCATTAAGATTTTCTGGAATTTCGTATGTTCCAGGGCATTGTGCCGGAGAGTTGCTCGCTATCTGCGTCAGTAAATAACCTTGCGTGATGCATGTCTTTGATGCATTCAACCCCCTAGAATTCTATGCCTTTGAGGTGTATAGCGAAGTATTTTCGCTTCGCTTCCTGCTTGCGAATGCAGTTTTGCTTGCTGCGATTCTGCCCGTTTTTGCTGATTTAAGTGGGTTCACATTTAGGACAGTTCATCTCTTAATTATCCAACGCTTAATAATCGGCAATTCCGAATATGGCGTGTTGAAACCAACACATTTAATGTTTTTCTAACAAGGCAAAAAAGTGTCTAATACCAAGTCTGCTTTACCAGGTCTGCTACTGCTTGTTGTTAACGCCATGTTTGGCATGTTGCTGGCGACCCCAGTGAGGGCTGCTACAACCTATTACGTCGCTACTAACGGTAGTGACAACAATCCGGGAACCCAAGACCAACCGTTTGCCACGCCCGCCCAGGCAGCGACGAAGGTGGTGGCTGGCGACACCGTCATGGTTCGTGGCGGAACCTATTACCTCAATCCGGGAGTGTGGATAGGGAATAGTGGCACCGCATCGGCGCACATCGTTTTCCAGTCCTACCCAGGAGAAAAAGTGATATTGGATGGCAGCAACACATCTGCTACCAGCGACATTATTAGTATTGGTGGAGATTATATCGACGTTAAAAAATTTGAAATGCGCCAGAGCCATCATATCGGAGTTAGCATCTGGGGTGGCAGGCATGTCCGAATTCAAAACAACATCATCCATGACACGTCGATTGACGGAATCTATGTAGGCTCTACAGACACGGATGTGTTAGTAAACGGCAATACCGTGTACAACACCAACCTCCTCTACAGTTCCTCTCACGGAACGGGGGGGTGGGGGAGTGCCATCAATGCTAATGGGAACGGCAGGATTCGCGTCACCGCCAACAATGTCTACAATAACTACGGCGAGGGGATCGCCTTTAGGGGGTCTGGTGCCCTGATATCTGGCAACACTGTCCACGATAACTTTAGCGTCGAGATCTACCTGAACAACGCTACCAACTCCACAGTGCAAAAAAACCTGATTTACACCACCAATAATTCAAACTTTTACCGGAATGGACAACCATCCGCCGGCATTCAGCTAGCAAATGAAGACAACTCGAACCTGCTGAACAACAACAAGATTTTAAACAACGTTGTGCTCGGCGGCGCGGAAGGCTTGGCATACTTTTCAAATTATGGCTTTGGCGGTGGCTTAAAGAACACTGTCATCGCTAACAATACTTTTTACACAGCTACTGGAACCATGCTCGTAATTGAGCAGGATGCTGGGCATACGAACACGGTGATTGCTAATAACATTTTCTACCAAACCGGCAGCGGCGCGATGAGCGAGGTGGCAGCTAACTCTGGGTTGAGCTTTCAGAACAACTGTTGGTACGGCGGTAGCGCTGGGTCAGCGGCGGGCTCAGGCGATATGAGTGCGGACCCACTACTGGTGAACCCCGGAAGCACGTTGGCAAGCGATTACAAGCTGCAACCTGGTTCGCCAGCGATACATGCGGGTAGTACGGTCAGTCAGGTCAGCGACGATTTTTTCGGCACTCCCAGACCTCAGGGCCAATACGATATCGGGGCTTACCAGAACCCCTAATAAACCTCGTGTCTCTTGGGCTGATTGAAGAGGATAAGGGGATTGGGAGACCAGGAGCGCAGACCTTGCTAAATCTCATCCCTCTTTACTTTTGTTAACTTGGTAAGAATAAAATAAGAGAAGAGCTCGTGAAAGCCATGTCCTGGATATAATCGGGCTTAGAGTAGCAGTATCAACAGCTCACTTGTTGGGCCAGTTCTATCAATGAAAACTTAACTTCCGGTGAAGCAATCTTACCCTTGACCGGAAAAAATTTTTATTGACATCTACAGAATAATATTTGCTAATAAATTCTTCCAAAATCTCACACTTAAAATTGACCTCAAAATATGTGCAATCAGATTGATTTATAAGCCAAATAAATTGGTGGTCGCCTGGAATATGCGACAGAGCTGTAGAGATTTCTTTTTCATCTCTTAAAACAAAGTCACGCACGTTAAAAGTCTGAAAATCAAGCTCTTTTGGTATCGGCACAATTGCATTCGGACCAGAGTAGTAATATGCTAAGGTCATAGCACTTTCCTGATTAAAGGCCAAAATAGCTTGACTCGGTTTTTCGGCAGCCATGATGTAAGACGCAACTCGAGCCCAGTCACCTATCTTAGCCATCGGCTTGTAAGTAGTATAAAGTGATGTTGAATAAAAGAACATTGTAATAACAGTCCAAATGAGGAGAGTATTTTTTATAGGGATACCTTTAACGACTGCAAATACAGAGAGTATTGTTGGGAGAAAAAAAATAATAGTGTGCTGAGGTTCTAGGAATTGCGGCCCAACTAGATTGAAAAGAGCAAAAAAAACAATAAATAGAATGAAATTAATCGTCAGTATGGCGACATGAGTAACAGCAATAAAACGATAAATTTTCCTAATAAAAAATACTACTACAATGCAAAAAAATGAGATAAAAATTCTTCTTAAAAAAGAAGTAAAAGATGTCGACTCAATTACTGGCAATGTGTAATTTGCCGCTCTTTGGAACATGAACGCAACTCCCTTGAATAAGGAACTTACGCTAGTAGTTGTTTGTATATGAATAGCCGCCTCATAAGGGATATAATGGATAACTAATATGATTGGTGTGAAACAAAGCCCTACAATAATTATTCCAAAAAGGTAACTACGAAAAGCGTACCAACATCTCAAGACTAGAAGAGCCACAGCATTAGCAACCAAAAGGAAGCCAAAATAATATTGCGTATAAAGAGCCAGAACAGAAAATAAAATATAACACCATCGTGCCTTGGTTTGGGGAACCTCAGTAAGGTAGCCATCAAAAAACAACAAAAGCAGCAAAGCGGATAGTAAAATTGCAAATGCATAAAGCCGAATTTCTACAGCAGCCCAGATCACAAAGGGATTGAAGGCTACAGAAGCAGCAACCCAACCTGGATGAATTTCTTTTAAAAATCTTTGCGATACATCTGCAACGACATAAATTGTTAACGCAATACAAATAACAGAGAATAATCTTGCAAAGAAAAATGAACTATTAACACTTCGCCATAGGTTCAGGAGTATAAAATATAGCGGAGGGTGTAGTTCAAAATAAAGTGCCTGGTGGATTGCATATCCGACATCTTTCCCAGATGCATGTAGGGAATAGGCTTCATCTGTCCATATGTTGAGATTTGCAGCGAGAAAAAGCGTGATACTAAGATTTAGAAAGATCAAGATAGGGAGTAACATTCCTAGCTGATTGCAGGAAATAACTAATGATTTGATGCATATCCAAATCCAATAAAGTCGTCTTAAGAAAGAAAAAGCTAAATTTGGCACTTTATAACTTTTTTGCAATAATAGTTAGTGTTAGATCAAGCGTTACCCAATGACTTACCTAAAAGGTATTTAGGGCTTATTTCTTGGTTACCTCTGACGACGCATATCGATAAAGATAGCGCGGCCACGTAATGTCATATCGTTTCGGTAAATTTGCAAGTTGCTTGAAGCGTTCTCCCATGTCTGTATCGAGTACATATCTGTCTGCTAGGAAGGCAAGCAAAATATCGCCTTCTAGGGGAAAATTATGCAGAATGTAAGCTTTTTTCTTAGGCTGCAAAACTGGTTCAAGCAGCTTTCGCGTGGTTGGATTATTTCGTTCATCAAGTCCTGGTCCTCGGATCATGTCTTCCATTGGAACCCAGTGTACTGCCGGGTATAACTTGTAGCCATCCTGTAATTGACCAACCCAAGGTGCATAAACAGTTCCATTCAAAGATTTGAGATAATTTACCATGTCCTGGTAGACTGCAGTAGCTTGGGAGGGAACAATAACAGACATAGGGTTGTACAGCAAGAGTAAAAAAGATGCCCCAAGAGCAAACAGGTGAAGACCCCTTTGCTTAAATGCCAGGTAGCGTGTCAATCGCTTGAGCCCTAAAAGCCCTGTGATAATGAACCATACCCCCATGGGGATGAACACGTTATTGTTGGACATGTCAAGCGCTCCCATAAATCCACTTAACATAGCAATTGGGAGCATAAAATACCAAATGCTAACCTTGTGGCGCGATCGCACTAAAGCGTACACAGAAGTAATGCAGGCAACAATGGCCAGAACGAAGTAAGACCTAGCAATGAATTTGACTAAGCGACTAATAGTACCCAGGTTTAAATTACCCCATCGACGTGGCACTTCCCAAGTAAAATAATGAAAACGTGGCCCAAATAGCGAAGTTGGAGCGGCAAGGTATAGTCCAGGACCCAAAACTATTGCCAAGAGCCAGATCTGCCATGATTTCTGCCAACCGTCTCGGTAAGTAAGATACAAGAGTGCACCGACGAGAAACAATGCACCATGTTGCTTGAACCAGAAAGCGCTCACCATTAGGAGTACACCAAGAATATTCCTAGTCTGTGAGCGACTCTGATCGATCAGGTAACATCCCAAGAGAACAGTAAAAAGTAGCCAGGAATCGGCATGGGCATTGTCAAGATAGGTATCCATAACCCGATAAGCAGCAGCAAACAGCCCTACAGCCATTAAGCCCCACCAGCTAGAACATGTAGTCCGTCGCACCGCCAAGAAGATGACGCTCCCTGCACCAAGCATGCCAAGAATAGCTACCAACCGCAGTGTGAAGAGATTGCTGCCAAAAATCCAGGCGAACGGTACAGCCAGAAAGTAGTAGAGGGGATTGTAAGCAAGCGCGACAAAATCGGGCGTAGGATCTGGATAAAGCGGCATCCCACTCATAACTCTCTTGAGGTGCTCTAGCACAGTGAGTTCCATCGCCTCAAGATTGAGTGGAAAAGCAGCGTGGTTCAGCCACAAAAAGATGATGAACAAGACATGGGCTAAAGCATAGCCAGCAAAAAGGGCTGGTATCTGATGTGCTAATTTGAAACAATAGCTTTTTATGCTCATTTACACACTAGGCAGAGCTTACGTCGCAAACAATAGCGGCATGATATTTAACTTCTAGGCTAATTACTTACTTCCTGACGTATAGGCGCTAATTAACCGTCTCATTCTTTGAGCGTCAAGTCTTGCGATTTCTTCTGGGGTAAGGATACGATAAATGATCCAATCGCGACTTTTAGATTTTAATTCACAAGTGTGTTTTATATACTCTACTAACTTAGGGTGATCCTGCCAAAAGTCATTTGGGTGTTCGTCAATGATTCCCATCCAATGTGCAATCCCTAGCCAACCCGCACCCCTATGTCTGAGTTCCTCGAACAGTCGAATTCCCTCGTTGTCGTCTTCAGGTAGTTGTTTCCAAGCGAAATTTCCACTAGCAGCCGGCTTAGCAGGCGGGAAAACCCATCCACGTCGTTGACTGTAGTAAATGGCGACCGGATCACCAATATCAGTAGCTATGGTGACGACAAGATCTTTTGGTTGAGTGATCTGACGTAGAGCCACTCCTAGGTTGTAACTGGGGGCTCCGCGGGGGGTATACAGCATTCTCAATACTTTTTGCCCAGACCAACCAAGGAGCAGCAGTAGCGCTACTATTCTCGACAAAGAGGCTGGTGATTGTACAATCTGGGTCGTGCATGACCCGAGCAAAATAAGCGCACGCCCTGCCAGTACCGCTACTAGAGGGTCGAAAATGTGAAAGTTCCAGGGGTTGTCCCAAAGCTCCTTGGCTCCGATTAAGTAGTAGATGACACACGCAAGAATCCACCAGTGGAATAGCCACGGTACCCTAATCCAATCTTCTACTGACACTTGGTTGTCTGCGGACTTTTTGTAGTTATGCTCTTGTCTAGGAGGATGAAAAAGAAGACTGAACACGGCTAGATATATGATTGGTAGAGTCCAAAAGCTTTTCAAAATAGGAATAACTCCCGTAAGGAAGTATTTCTGATCCCACCACTTCTTTAGCCCATCAATCCAAATCCAGCCTCCAGAACCTGCAAAATGATAAGGTGGATAAGAGAGTGCAAGATGTCTGGCCCAGAGGTAGTATGCAGTCACTGGTACAATTGTTAGGAACGCAGCAATACCGATTGGGATCAGCTTCTTCGAGTACAGCATCTGCCTACGACTAAGAATCACAAAAGTTGCGTAGGCCATTGGAATCCCAATGATTAAACCAGGAAGTTTTGTTAAAAAGCCCCAAGTACCGACCGCACCCGCAAGCAATAAATAACGCAGGCAGTCAGTTTGTAAATAGGCAACCAGCATCCAGAAACTGGTAATCACAAGTGCTACCATTGCCGAGTCGGGAAGGAATGAGCGCTCAATGAAGATACTCCCTGGTAGTAACGCCATTAATGCCGCGCTGACAATAGCATGCTTTTCATCCCATACGAGACGAACCAGTTGATAGAGTGCAAAGATGCCCCACAAGCCAAACACCACTGCTACAGAACGCCCAATCCAATCATGCTGACCAACAAGGGTATATAGTAGTGCTGCTATATAACTTACTGTTTGGAATTCGCGCCCTTGATAACTGGGTCCTGGTCCAGTCCAATTCACCTCCGGGTAGAAAATATTCCAGTTCTTACGGTAAAAGTTCTCTGCCATCATTGCCACGCTGGACTCTCGCCAACTAAAGTCATCTACAAACGGTTGATTGATGTGATTGAACCGCAAGATTGCCGCCACAACCAAGATTGTTATCAGGTAATTTGAACTGCGAAAAACTTTTTTGTCCATTAGCGATTCAGGTCAACACGAGTAACGAATGAGGTGGCCCCAGCGAGGTCGTGCTTGCAGACATCGCGAGTACGTATCTAGCAACCATAATCCTGGAAGAGACAACGGCTTTTTGTGCGATCGCAGATAGAGCAAAGTTTCGTCACGACAGCTAAGACCGAGGGCAGAGCCTTAAGGCAGTGTAAAGGCAAATAATCGTGCTGCCAAATTGAGGTACTGCCAGTTCTTTTTGAATAGTGAAGTATCTCAGTAAGGTTGGGATGAGAAATTGGCGGCGATCGCCATAATCATTTTTTGCACTTTTTCCAGTCAAGATTTTCAAGCCGAAGTCGATAATGGGTGAGTGACCAGGCGTCACAATAACTAAAGAACCGTCCGGCTTAAGAACACGCTTAATCTCCACACAGGCAGCTTCAAGATTTTCGACAAACTCAAGACTGCTGACTGCTACCACGCAGTCAAAAAAACCTTCACCAAAAGGCATAGCCTCGGCGCTTCCAGAAGAGAGTTTGGTAACAACATTAAACCTCATTAATATATCGGTGACTTCCTGTTGTTTGGGATGAATATCAATTCCATAAAGTTCATCGCAGTAACGAGTCAATTCGGGCATCAATATACCGCTGCCATAACCGATCTCTAGGAGCCGATGAATCTGATGCTTTGGCAGCAGAGAAACGAACACCTTTAAGCGCATGCGTATTATCCAACCGAGCAACGGTTGGAAATGCCAGTCTCCATGATCTACTGGACCGGTTTTGATCAATGCCTCCCTTGGCAGAAGTCTCAGGGAGCGCTTCCGTTTATTCATAGTTCACTTGTTTCGGTAGTGCGTTCCAGGTTTTGGGCTCAATATCGGCAAATACGGGAAGTAATGCCAGCGGATGTTAAGCAAGTGCAGCCTCATTACGGCCTATTCTCCTTGTCTTCTCGATTCTTTTTATAAATAGCAGTGCCTAGATAGAAAATTTCTTCGAAATAGCTCTTGCTTTGCACCGACAAAATTCCCAAGCTGAATAACTGAATCGCCAGCATTAAAGTCATACCGCCGATAAAGAACGTATGAGGAGCCTGGTTGTAGGCATTTGCTACTGCTTCCGTCACGTCAGGCAAACGATGGGACTGGGCTAGTTGATTGTAATTCGTCCAGCAGTGTAGCAGCACCCAGGCATTGGCATACAGGGACAGCAAGAAGAACACAAAGCTTGGGATGATAAAAAACATTACTGGTCGGAACAGGAACCCCGAGAAGAATATTGCCCAGATATGCCGCAGTAGCTTCATACTTGAGCGTCGTTTCGCCCGCTTTGCTTTCTGGGGTTGCCAGTTCAGATGCGCCGGCACTTCTTCTATCCGGGCGTTCAGCAGCAGCGCCTTGCGGATAATTTCCGGGTTAATCTCCATCCCCATTGATTTGAGGTCAAGTGTCCTCAAGAACCTGGCGTTATAGACCCGCACCATTCCAGTTAATGTCGCCAGATTCCGTTTAGCAGTTGCAGATAAAAACCGATTCGCCCAGATGCTTAAAGTCAGTCTCAACCACGGCACGTTGGAGATTTTGCCACCTCTCATGTACGGAGATGCCACAACGATATCGGCCCGGCTTTTCCTCATCTGGATTAGGAGTTTACCGATGTGTTGTGGCGAGTAGCTCAGGTCTAAGTCAACTACGACGACATAATCACCTTTGCAGTAGTTAAAACCTGATTTGAGCGCTTGTCCGAGACCCAAGTTAACTGGGTGATGCAAGACATATGTGTTGTCCTTGGTTGCGGCAAAAGTCTCAGCTAACTCACCTGTATCATCAAGACTACCGTCATTGACGATAATTAGTTCCCAGCTGTAGTCGTCCTCAAGGGACTGCATGTACTGGCAGAGTAGATCTAGGTTTTGCTCAATAATTAGGGCTTCGTTGTAGGCAGGTGCAACTATTGAGACAAGGGGTTTATAATTATACTGACCCACATGACCATTTTCACTAGTCGATTCGGTGCTGATATAATTGGAGAGGTTTTCTTGCTGAAGCCGCGCCTTTTTTTTTAACATATTGCTACACTATATCTATGTGTATTTTTTAAAGAATTCTGCAGATCTGAAAAAACTTCTAACCTAGATGTCTATTTCTTGTAGACTATAAAACTATTTACTCAACATTTGTCACTAGCGCCGTAAAATAAATCTTGTGTAAATTACTGCATTACTTTCTTCGTAAAAACTGCATATCTCAGCTAATCTAACTAAACCAGTTATTTTCATTTGGGTTTATAAATTAGGTATATAATTTTATAAATAGGAGAAGCTGACGGTTTTCACCTAGCTGACTGGATAAAAGCGGAGGCTTTTAATTTCCCTACGGTGTGGATTATGTCATAATGTAGCTTGATTCTTTTCCATTACCTGATAAATAAGCTTACATCTCTTACTTTTCTTTGTAAAGCATTACCTACTTAAATAAATTTAACAATCGGTAGAAGTCATAGATAAATCATAAAAAATTGTAGAAAAAGTCTTAGTTCTGATGTTCTCGGAGCGCCTTGAAGTAAAAAGACACTTACGTTACGAAAGCTCGTATAAACGAGTACAAATGTCGGAGAAAGATTAAAATTAAATTTAGTTAGATAAAGAGAGCGAACATTGCAATTTAAGCTTAGATGCCTCTAGTACAGTAATTAATTACTGCTTGCTCCCTTGCTTTGTGACGTTGCAATCGTACACAGTCCTCTGTAAGGGATGTATGTTTAATTATACTGTGACCAAACGTGCTGGCAATAGGAATTTCTGTACCACTTCTCTTAAAAATTGGCATTAATCGGTTTCATAGTCAAAAGCGATTCTCAGCAAGCTGCTTATTAAGCGTCTTAACCCTCCCCAAGTTAAAAAACACTATATATAGATATATAGGATTTTTTCTCGTTCCCAGGCGCCAGCTTGGGAATGCACATAGTCCGAGGCTCTGCCTCTGGTTCAGTGCTGGGACTGGAGGCTAGAGCCTCATAGAAAGCATTCCCAGGCAGAGCCTAGGAACGAGTGCTAGAGATATTCAGCCTAAGATAGCCAGCAAGCAAAGCCAGGGTCAGGAGATGGAGAGTTGGGGTAGAGTAAAATCGAGCCTTAGTACAAGTCTGACGATGGAACAGGGGATGAAAAAAAGGGAACTGCAACTGAAGTGTATGGCTTAAACAATAATAGCGGCCTAATACTAAGGGGTAATACTAAGTTACACCTTGGGGTAGAGTGATCCAATCGGTTTGGAGTGATAAGTTATACATGTTGAAATAATAGAAACAAAAGGAGAGAAAGAAATGATTGGACTTTTAGCTTGGGTCGTTTTGGGTCTGATTGCTGGAGCAATTGCAAAAGCTATATTTCCTGGTCATCAAGGCGGCGGTTTTCTAGCAACTATGATTCTAGGAATTGTGGGAGCTCTAGTTGGGGGTTGGCTGGGTAGCTATATCTTCCCTGGAAGTACTGGTGCAGCTGCAGCCTCAATAGGCGCTCTGACACCAGGCGGTATTATATTCGCAATAATCGGCGCGATCATCGTACTGTTCGTGTGGAGCTTGCTAGCGCGTCGCACAGTTTGATGGCGAAAACGTTAGTTGAACTATATATTCCTTATGACTCCTCCGGCTACTAGACTGGGGGAGTATTACTGTGATTAAAATTTTTCTGGTTAGATAGGTATTATTCTCATATAAGGAAATACAAAATGCTCGAGTTATACCAATTTGAACTATCTCAGTACAGCGAGAAAGTGCGGTTGATTCTGGATTACAAAGGGTTGGCGTACCGCAAGATAGAGGTAACGCCAGGGATTGGACAGGTGGAAATATTCCGGCTGACTGGTCAAAAGCAATTGCCGGTTCTTAAGGATGGCAATCGGATTATTGCGGATTCGACTGAGATTGCTAAGTATCTGGATCGACAGTACCCTGACCGTCCACTAATTCCTACAGATCCTAAACAACGCGGGCTGTGCTTGTTGATTGAAGAGTGGGCAGATGAGTCAATCGGTGTGAAAAGCCGAAAGGTACTATTTGGTGCTTTGAGCCAGGATCAAAACTTTCGTCAGGCGCTATTACCCTCAATGACACCAGATATTGTCAAAAGTCTGGTCCAAGCCGTACCAAGTGACGTGCTGAAGATTTTGGGTTTTGGAGTGGGTTTAAGCCCGGATGTCGTCAAGAGCGCGGAATCTGACCTGAAGCAAGACCTGGAAGCCGTCAGTCTGTTGCTGTCAGATAGTCCATATCTGGTAGGAGACCAACCGACATTAGCCGATTTTGCTGTGGCAGGCTTGTCGATGTTAATCAAGTTTCCGGATGGCCCATATCTGGCTCTACCCGGGACGCTGAGAGGCAAAGGAGTGCCGGGATTGGCTGACAGGGTTGATTATCAACCGTTTTTCACCTGGCGCGATCGCCTCTATGCCCAATATCGCAAACCGCTGGCACCATCTAGTTACGCTAGTTCAGCACCCAACTCTATCAACATTGACTAGTTGGATCAAATCCGTCTGAATGCCCCTATGACTTGATTGCCCATTTCCTACTCCCCGTTCAATCGAGGGTAAATAAACAGAGGCAATATTGCAGCTTTTTGCCAAGTTTTGTAGTTTGGAGGCAAAATTCGACATAATATAAGCCAAAGAGTTAGCAATTCTTGGCGTCGACAACCTCCGGCTGCCTTTTTTATGAATCCAGACAAGCCATTAGGTTCGGTTACACAAGGCTCTCTCAGTCAAGGATTGGAAGTGCGATTACACCCAGATGTCTTGGTAGAAGATATGCGGGTGGGGAAGTTCCTGGTGGTGGAGGGGGTGCGATCGCGTTTTTTCTGTATGCTTACTGACGTAACATTAGGGACGTCTAGCTCCAGGATTGTCGCCAATCCTCCCACTCCCAACGACGATTTTTTGCGAGAAGTGCTGGCTGGGAGTGGCACCTTTGGTACCATCAACCTCACCCCCATGTTGATGTTTACTCCAGAAGAAGTCAGGAGTCAGGAGTCAGGAGTCAGGAGTAGTGAGTTAGGAAAACTCCTCAATGGTCAAAACTCGCTGGCATCATTTCAACCGCAAAGCAGTAGCACTATGGAACTGCTGCCGGTCAAGACAATTCCTAGCCACTTCAGTCAGGTTTATGATGCCAGCGTTCGGGACTTTCGAGCGGTGTTTGGTTGGGAAGACGACCCCCATAAGCGTAACTTTGCCATCGGTCAACCACTTGACATGGATGTACCAATCTGTATCGATTTAGACCGATTTGTGGAACGCAGTAATGGGGTGTTTGGTAAATCAGGGACGGGGAAATCCTTTCTCACGCGGCTGCTGCTGTCGGGTATTATTCGCAAACAGGCAGCAGTTAACCTAATTTTTGATATGCACTCCGAGTATGGTTGGGAGGCAACCTGTGAGGGCAAACTCTTCAGCACGGTTAAAGGCTTGCGGCAGCTGTTTCCGGGACAAGTGCAAATCTACACCCTCGACCCCGATTCCACCAAACGTCGTGGTGTCCGCGATGCTCAAGAACTTTATCTCGGCTACGACCAGATTGAAGTCGAAGACATCATGCTGGTGCGCAATGAGTTAAACCTATCTGAGGCTAGCCTAGAGAATTCCATCATTCTGCGCAACGAGTTCGGCAAGTCTTGGATCACCCAGTTGCTGTCTATGAGCAATGAAGAAATTGACTCGTTTTGTGAGGAAAAGCGGGGCAACAAATCTTCTATAATGGCTTTGCAGCGCAAACTCTTGCGCCTAGATGAGTTAAAGTATATGCGGACGAGTTGCCCACATAACTATGTGGCTCAAATCTTGGATTCATTGGAAGCTGGGAAACATGTAGTGATTGAGTTTGGTTCTCAGTCAAATATGCTATCATATATGTTAGCGACCAATGTAATCTCCCGTAGGATACATCATTCCTACGTCCGTAAGGCGGAAAAGTTTTTGCAGACAAAAGACCCGAGCGATCGCCCCCGCCCATTAGTTATCACAATTGAAGAAGCCCACCGATTCCTTGATTCGGCTACCGTCCGCCAAACCATTTTTGGGACAATTGCCCGCGAGATGCGGAAATACTTCGTCACCCTGCTAGTGGTAGACCAGCGCCCATCAGGGATCGACAACGAAGTCATGTCACAAGTTGGTACCCGCATCACTGCTTTACTTAATGACGAGAAAGACATTGAGGCCATCTTTACTGGTGTCTCTGGAGGTCAAAGCCTACGCTCGGTGCTGGCAAAGCTAGACTCCAAGCAACAAGCCCTAATTTTGGGGCACGCGGTACCAATGCCAGTTGTTGTCCAAACGCGACCTTACGATGAAAAGTTCTACGCTGAGATTGGGGATGTTGCCTGGGAAGAAAAGTCAGATGACGAAGTTCTCGCCGCTGCTGAGTTGGCTAAAGCCGATCTCGGTTTCTAGCAACGCCTCCCCCTCTTTCCCATTCTGGATATCTCACCAACGCTAGGGCCTAATTAGTTCGGTTATCCGGCTCACTCGTAGCAGTTAGTTGAAGGCTAGAAAGTTCATCATAGAAGAGTGAAAGTAATTCTGCTCTAAGCTCTAGTATTTCTAGCAAACGGAGAAACCTTTCCTATTGATTGAGCGTCTCTACATCTTCTGTAGGATGTGTGTCTCCTTGTTAATTAGTTAACCTCCTGTTAAAGCTAATTCATCAGTTTTTCCAGCTGCCACAGATATTAAGCATTCGAATTGTTTACGGAGCTGACGAAGCACCAATGCCCCCTGTTAACACCCAAACCGAAAAACCCAATACCAAATTCACGGCTGATATGGTGCGCACCTATCTGCGCGAGATCGGTCGTGTGCCGCTGCTGACCCGTGAACAAGAGATTGTTTATGGTAAGCAGGTGCAACAAATGATGTCGCTGCTCGAAGCAAAGCAGGCTTTGACCAAGAAACTACGCCGTGAACCGACCTCACAAGAGTGGGCATCGCACGTTCACATGAGCGAGGCTGAGTTGAACCAGGCTGTGCGGAATGGGCAGCGGGCCAAACAAAAGATGATCGAGGCGAATTTGCGCTTGGTAGTTGCTATTGCAAAGAAATACCAGAAGCGCAACATGGAATTTTTGGACCTGATCCAGGAAGGAACGATGGGTTTAGAGCGCGGTGTGGAGAAATTTGATCCTACACGCGGTTACAAGTTCTCGACTTATGCTTACTGGTGGATTCGCCAAGCGATTACTCGTGCGATCGCTCAGCAAGCCCGCACAATCCGTTTGCCCATCCACATTACTGAGAAGCTCAACAAGATCAAGAAGGTGCAGCGAGAACTGGCTCAGAAGCTAGGGCGTAGCCCCACCCCAGGCGAAATTGGTCAGGAGTTGGAGCTAGAACCTGCTCAAATTCGGGAATACCTGAATCTTTCCCGTCAACCGGTTTCCCTGGATATCCGAGTTGGAGATAATCAGGACACCGAACTGCAAGACCTGCTGGAAGATGATGGCCCATCACCGGAGCATTACATGACGCAGGAGTCTCTGCGTCAAGACTTGGATGACCTTCTAGCACAACTGACGCCTCAACAGCGAGAGGTATTGAGCCTACGCTTTGGTTTAGAGGACGGTAACGAGCTATCGCTCGCTAAGGTAGGTGAGCGACTAAACCTCAGCCGTGAGCGGGTACGTCAGCTAGAGCATCAAGCCCTTGCCCACCTGCGCCGCCATCGAGCGAATGTGCAAGAGTATGTTGCTAGCTAAGTAGTTTCGCTTACTCAGTTTTAAGACTAATAATTAACACGCCTCCTGAATCCAGGAGGCGATTTTTCTATTGACTAGTGTGGCAGAAAAAAGTCTGACTTGTGAGAGAACTGATATCTATAGCTGCTGGGCTAGATTTTAATTAATGCCTGAGCTCGTATAGGTGAATGGGGTTTTTTGCATAACCCCTCGAAAAGGTATATTTCAGTGACTAGGTGTTTTAGGCAGACTGGAAGAAATAAGTCTAGAAATCTTATGGAATAAGACTTTCAGTCGGTGTTCTCTGTTGGAGATCAACCTTTCTGTCTCAGCTTTTGGCTGATCACTTTTCAAAACCAGTAATCGCACTTCGAGCGTCAAGAACTCGCTTGCATCGCCTGAAATCTGCATTCCTTCGTCACTTTTGGCTCAACTCAGACGATCAGCTGATCTGAAATATACCTTTTCGAGGGGTTGTGCTAAAAACCCCTGAATACATTAATTTCTTTAATAAGAGGAAAATAGAAGTGTTTAATTATATTGTTCAGTTCTTTTTACCCCACTCTGGTCGACTACAAATCTTGGCTGGCTTACTATTAGCAGTGGGCATTTGGGCGGACCAGGCTAAACCATTACTGAGTAACGATTTAAGGTCCCTAGTCATGTCAGATGATACCGCACTTACGAGAAAATTGCCAGAGAAAGATGGTATTTACCTCTATGGTCAGTCACCAGAGCCAGAACAGATTGGGCAAGAGTATATGGTTTTTGAGATCCACCAGGATAAAGTGATTGGAGCATTTTATCTGCCCCAATCAGAGTTTAGTTGTTTTTACGGCAGGCTGCAGTCAGGAAAGTTGGCTGTGATGGTTGCCGATAGCCCCGACCTAGACACACACCCTACCCCTGTTGCCGGTCAAAATCAACAGGTGGCTGCAGCTAGTAATAGACCGCTGAGCGGGAATAGCTACAGCTCGATTGCTTATCCTTACTCAGTTGCACTGCAAAACTATCACCAGATAGCCTCTGTAAGTGCTAACGACCAAAGGATTTTGAGGACCTGTAAAAACAACTATTAACTCAATACTCAATCCCCGGCTGTGCCTTAACGCCCTGCTCGCGAAAGGGGTGCTTAACTAGTGTCATTTCTGTTACAAGGTCAGCTCTCTCGACCAAGGGAGGTGGTGCGCCCCTGCCGGTAAGGATGACGTGAGAATCAGCTGGCTTTTGCTCCAGTCCAGTTAAGATGTCCTCAACGTTTAAGTAGCCCAGTTTTAGAGCAATATTAATCTCATCCAACAGCACTAGCTTAAAGTCAGGGTTGCGGATGAACGTCAACCCAGTCTCCCAAGCTGCCTGAGCTTTTTGGATATCTCGCTCTCGATCTTGGGTTTCCCAGGTAAAGCCTTCTCCCATAGCATGAAACTCTAGCTGGTCAGGCCAGAGACTGAGGACAGCTTTCTCAGCAGGTTCCCAGGCACCCTTGATAAATTGGACGATCGCGACTCGATAGCCGTGACCAAGCGATCGCAACACCATCCCCAAAGCCGCCGTGGTTTTCCCCTTACCGTTACCGGTGTTGACAATGATTAAGCCTTTCTCAATTGCCGCTTGAGCCACTCGCTCATCCTGAACTTCCTTACGTCGCTGCATCTTCCGCTGATGCTGCTCAGGTGGCGGTGACTTCGACACAGGTGGGTCAGTATCTAAAGTTTCGTTTGGAGTTGGAGAAGAATTCGTTTTCATTACGCTGGCATCGAGACAATCACAATTTGTGGGTTCATACGATTCCTATTTAAAGATAGTGAAAGAAATTAGTGAAACATAGCTAAATTAGATCGGGTGTGTCTACTTAGAGTAAAAAAAATGTCAAAACTGCCCAGCAACAGAATTGCACCCATCCCCATGTCGACCGAAATTAGCGTGGTGGATTTAATCGATAATTACTTCACCGCCTACAACTCTGCACGGCTGCGGGAAATCTGCCATTTGCTCAGTCGGGAAGTGCTGTGCGAGGGCGTCACTGTTGGAGTCAGCTTATCAGGAGCAATGACGCCAGCTGGCTTCGGGGTTTCAGTCCTAGCACCGCTGATTCGCCACGGCTCTATTGACTGGATGATTAGCACTGGTGCTAATCTCTACCACGATATGCATTACGGATTGGGATTTGAACTCTACACGGGTCATCCGTTTTTAGATGACGTGAAGCTGCGGCAGGAAGGCACTATTCGCATCTATGACATTATCTTTGGCTACGATGTACTGCTGGAGACCGATGCCTTCATCCGCAAGATTCTGCAAGCAGAGCCGTTTCAGAAGCGGATGGGAACAGCAGAGTTTCACCATCTACTAGGCAAATATGTTCGAGAAGTAGAAAAGCAATTGGGTGTACAGCATTCCTGCCTGCTAGCCACAGCTTATGAGTGTGGTGTTCCTATCTATACTTCATCACCAGGAGATAGTTCGATTGGGATGAATGTGGCGGCTCTAGCGTTGGAAGGCTCTAAGCTCGTACTAGATCCATCAATAGATGTGAATGAGACAGCTGCGATCGCCTACAGTGCTCGTGAATCTGGGATGCCGGATGTAGAGGGCAAAAGCGCTGCTGTAATTATTGGCGGTGGCAGTCCCAAAAATTTCCTGCTGCAAACCCAGCCGCAACTTCATGAGGTCTTGGGACTAGAAGAGCGGGGGCACGATTACTTTATCCAGTTCACTGATGCCCGTCCAGATACTGGTGGCTTGTCTGGGGCAACGCCGTCAGAAGCCGTAAGTTGGGGTAAGATTGACCCTGAAGAGCTACCCAGCACTATTGTCTGCTACACCGACAGCACGATAGCTCTGCCCCTTCTCACCGCTTACGTGATGAACCAGTGCCAGCCTCGTCAGCTGAAGCGACTGTATGACCGGCGAGCAGAAATGATGGAAAAACTGCGGACAGACTATCTGGCAGCTAAAACTCAACCATCTGATCAAATCCCAGATGCCGTTGCCGAGAGTGCATCAGAGCAACCTGTGGCAACCTACCCCTGCGGCAGGCTAATTCCCAACAGCCCTTAGCAGCAAATCCTACGTTGGATTAAATCCCCCTGCTAGCCTCAATCAGGGGGGTTTGTTTAGCAATGACAGAATACAGCCGCCGTCCTTCACAGTCTGCCCATTGCCGGCAGAATCTTGAGGTCGGCTTGAAAACCTTTGACAAATCTGTGTTTATGGCTCCGGTACTTCTAAGTCGCGGCAGATCTTCCGGGCAAGAAATTGGTTTATCTCTCGATGGCGAGGGACGGCAGAGACTTTCTGAGCCGGACGATTGATGTAGATTGAGTGATTGCTTCCTTCGCGTAACAATTCACAGTCATGGGACTCTAGATAGCGAATGAGGTCACGCCGCTTCATGAAGCAGAGTTAAAGAACGATTCCCGGATGACTTCTTTTCCCTGTAACAACTCTTCAGTAAGCTGGCGGTTTGCTTCCAAAACCAGGATGACTGCTTCTTCTAAACTGGCGCGTGCTTCTTCCAGGGTAGGTGCTTGTGTGTTTGCCCCAGGAAGTTCTTCAACAAAGCCAATATATCCTTCAGGCACTTTCTGAAAAACAGCTGTTAGCTTAATGTTCATGGGAAGTGGGGTAGGAGCTACCTTTAGAGTTTTATGAAAATTGATAAACTGAGAATCAACCAACTGTCACCCGAAGCTTACGAGTGGTATTTGTCTTATCTGAAAGTCCTTGATGCGAAGGATATTGAAGGATATGGGGCATTTCTTAGCGACGATTGCGTGATGCAGTTTAACAACAACCCTCCAGTTCAGGGAAAGGCTGCCATCCTAGATTATCTTTCCCAATACTGGGCAACCTACGGTAGTTTGACACACGATCTGCTGAATATCTACGGCAGTGATTCCGCCTTCGTTCTGGAAGCCTTGAATCATTACACGCGACTAGACGGAAAGGCAGTTACCATCACGGCGGTTGCATTCACTGATCGCAACGAAGCAGGTCTCGTAACTTCCGTCAGATTCTACACCGATACCACTCCGCTCTTCGCATCTGGTGACCCGTAGTCCAGCTAGTTACTCAACCTCGGTCGTTCGCTCTAAACCCTGATCTGCCCATGATGCCAGATCCTCTAACGGTTCTAAATGAGTAATGACGTGGGTACCTGGCAGCGCTTTGATAATTGCTAACTCAATTGAATCACACAGCTTGTGACCGCGCTGAACTGTCCACTCTCCAGGCACCAAGACGTGGAAGGACACAAATCGACGTGCCCCAGCCACCCGTGTGAGCAGAGCATGGAACTGAATGTTCTTCTCCTGATAAGGCATCAAGATATCAGTAATCAAGCGCTGTTCGTCCGCAGGTAGGGCAGCATCCAGCAGTCCAGACCCAGTTTCGTGCAGCAGTCGCCAACCAGCCAAGACAATGTTGACTGCAACAATCAGGGCAATAATGGGGTCAAGCACCAGCCAGCCTGTCAGCTTGACTAGAAAGACTCCCAGCAACACCCCCACCGAAGTCCACACGTCCGTCAGCAAATGATGAGCGTCCGCTCGTAAGGTAATAGAGCGCAGTCGCCTTCCAGCCCCTAACATGATCCAGGCAAGACCGCCATTGACTGCGGTTGCTACCAGAGTCAGCCCCAACCCCAACCCCAACTGCTCTAGAGGTTGAGGATGAAACAGGCGTTCTCCGGCAGCGATCGCAATTCCAGCAGCGGCAAGCAGGATTAGTGCCCCTTCTACACCACTAGAGAAGTATTCCGCCTTGGAGTGCCCAAAGGCATGTTCAGCATCCGGGGGGCGGACGGCCAAAGTTAGCGCCCAAACTGCCACCACGGCAGCAACCAGGTTCACTCCCGATTCCAGGGCATCCGATAGCAACCCAACTGAACCAGTCAGGAGATAAGCGCCAAATTTGAGGGTGATGTTGAGCAGGGCTGCACCGATTGAGAAAAAGGCGTAGAAGCGGGCGGACTTGTTGCGCATAGCAGGCTTGTGGCAGTCAGAGCGATGATGCTTAACAACTTAACTGCTAGTCAGTTTAGCCAAAATTGACCCAGGTTTAACTACGAAGGGCAAAGCGAACTGACTACCCGATTCCGTCCCTCTGCCTTGGCTTGGTAAAGGGCAGCATCAGCACTGCGATAAAGCGCTTGCAGCTCTGTCCCATTCGCTGGAAACTCAGCTATCCCGCCACTGAAAGTTACCCGAAACTTCTGACCACTAGCGCTACTAAACTCTTGCTGATACAGTGCTGCCTGTAACTGCATGATTCGAGTCCAACTCTGTGGTTGAGTTGCACCATATAAACCAACAACAAACTCCTCGCCGCCCCAACGAGCTACCACATCTTCACTCCGAAAAGTCTGCCTCAATAGTGCTCCGAATCGCCGCAGCACTTGGTCGCCAACCTCATGACCGTGCTGGTCATTGACCTGCTTAAACTGGTCCAAATCTAAAATCGTGAAGCACAAAGGTTGTCTTTGACGCTTAGCTAGATGCAACAACCGTGTCAGTTCGGAAATAGATTTACGGCGATTGGCAATATCAGTCAAGATATCAGTTTCCGCCAGTCTTAGCAGGCTGTGCGTCCGCTCCAGTCGATTCAGTATACGAGCAATCAATTCTGGCCCCACAACTGGCTTACTCACATAGTCATCTGCACCCGCTGTAAACACTCGGTTGACAGTCTCCGGATCACTGTAAGCAGATAGAAACAGCACGGGCAGTTCACTCCACTGGGAGTCATTTCGCACGACTCGGCAGAGGTCAATGCCGCTAAACTGGGGCATCTCCAAATCGAGAATCAGTAAGTCGGGGTGAGATTGTGACAACGTGGCCCAAAACTGCTGAGGATCATCTAGCAGGGTGAGCTGGAATCCCCAAGGCAAGAGTAAAGTCCGCAGTATGTCCAACATCTGCGGGTCATCGTCCACAACCAGAATTTTGGCTTGCATGATGTCTGACTGCTGTAGCGCCTGGCTAACTGCTGCCAATACTGCAGCAGGGAGCACAGGTTTGTGGCCCAAAATTTGTCCCCCTAGACGAGCGACTTTGACCCGGTTCGCAAAATCTTCCTCAGCTATCAACACCAGCACTGGCAAAGTCCGATGACTGGTCGCTAGTTCTACCAACAGCTCTAAACTACTCGTAGCTGAGTTGGTACAGTCGAGTAGCACCACATCTGGCCATTTTTCAGCGATCTGCCGAAGCCAGATCGCCTCTCTAGCTTTAGTGGGTGTGACAACTTCTGCCTGAATTCCCCAGACTATAGCCTCTGAAACTAACTGATCACCGAACTGGGCATCATTGTCCACAATTAACAGGCGTCTTTGCTGCTTGACGGTAGTACTTCTAGAAGCAGGTGGCTTCAAAGTTGCGGCTGGTTGTTCCAGTTCTTGCCGTAATGCCACAGCGAGTTGCTCAAGACGTTCAGCTTGAGCTTGGCTCTGTTTGACTCCAGCCCGAAAAATCAGTTCAATCTCACGGGAGAGCCTTGAGGCTTCGACCAAACCAAAGCTAGCCAGCGACCCGATCAGCAGGTGGGCTTTTTGCTGTGCCTGTTCTTCCAGTTCAGCAGTTAACGTACCCGTCATCAGGGCCGCAATTGCTCGTTCTATAACCATGACGTGAGCGCTATACTGGGGCTGAGACTGCTCCCAAATACCAGTCAGTGCTGAGGGGATTTGTGATTGAGGTTGAACTCCTGCCGTGATGGAATCACTCTTAGCGGGTTGGGAGCGAACCGTTGACTGATGCTTAACTTCATTCTCCCCTAATTTGAGCCGATACCCTAATCCGTAAACTGTCTCAATCAACCTATCTGCTCCAGCTTGCTTCAGTTTCTGCCGTAGAGCCTTGATGTGTGTCCTGACAGTATTCTCGGTAGGAACTTCCTCAAATGACCAGAGATGGTCGAGCAGCAGCTTTTGGCTAAATATCCGGTGAGGGTTACGTAGAAGCAGTTCCAGTAGAGCATACTCTTTAGCCGTTAGAGGCAAAAGTCGTCCACCGCAAGTTACCCGACAGTTGCTGGAGTCAATCCTGATGTTTCCCGCCTCAAGCACTGAGGAGAGCGCCGGACTGACTCGGCGCAGCAAAGCCCGAATTCGAGCCAATAACTCATTACTATCAAAAGGCTTGACAACATAATCATCAGCGCCAGCATCTAAGCCAATGACTTTGCTAGTGTTACTGTCTAAAGCTGTCAAGAGCAGCACTGGAGTGCTATTTCTGCGCCGGCGTAGCTGTCTGCAAAACTCTATACCATCTAGCTTTGGCAATATGACATCTAACAAAATCAGGTCGTAAGTAAACACTTCTGCTAATTCCAGTCCAATCTGACCATCCATCGCCAAATCGACTATGTAACGCTGAGCTGTAAGAGTATTTTTTAATACTTCAGCCGCACCCGGCTCATCTTCAACCAGCAGAATTTTCATAGGCGGCTATTTACTCTTACTAAATACACATCACAGCAGTCTGATTGCCGTTAACTTCAGCCTAGATTCGGCTTTTCCTATTATCTGCTAACCTCTCCACAAAATCTGCACATGTTTTCTTTAGACTTATTGATAAGGACAAGCTATTTGAGAAGACGTCGCCAAATCAATATTAATTGGGAGCAAGTCATCCTGACTATTCAACGGTTGATATTTCAAGCCATGACAGCAGCTTTATTAGAAATTCACACTAGTAGAAGTGCTACAGCTATTTTTAAGAATTTCGACTGAGCAAGGGCTGCAAACGGCTTGCAAGAAACACTCAAGGGAACGCCTGCGGTGGCTCCGGCGACTTCCTTAGAGCTTGCTCAAGTAACTAAAGGAGTGGTGATTGTGCTAGATCAAAATGATGCAGAATGGTTCAACTTAAGCCTTGAGTTAATCATTGAGGCTTTAAAGCTCCAGAAACAGTCAGTGGTGGAATCCATTGCTGTTTCCCTCACCACTCTACTTGGTTCTAAATCTACCGCAGATATTCTGACAGCAGCAGTGTTTCAACTAGCTGAAACTGACCCGGTCATTTGCCGCTGGAGTTGGCAGACTTTCTCTCATCTAAATTTCCATCTTGGCCTCAGAGAGGAAATCCAAATGTTCGTTACCAAAAAATTAATTAGCAAAGGGTTCCTTCTTGGTCAACACTTTAGCCTCACTTCCACTGGTGGAATAGTGACGAGCAAAAATGCTCAGACTGCTTTAAGGGAAGGTACAACAGCTGCGGACTGGCTCTTCCTGGAAGAAATCTTGCAAGTTGAATGAGCCAGCTCCTCACTACCGACCTCAATCTGCCAGTGCGGCTTAAGTTTTACCAACAAGTTCCGCAATCACTGAGACCAATTGCGCTGGTTCGACTGGTTTAGTGATATACCTTTGAAAACCAGCAGCTAGAGACTCGCTTTGCTCTTCCTCTCTCACGTATGCCGTCAACGCTACCGCCGGCATTCCCCCTAACTCAGTACCAAGCGCTCTCACCTGGCGGATAAGCGCATAACCGTCTTCGTGCGGCATGCCAATGTCTGACAGGAGAAGATCATACTCCCCAGGATTTGCGTTCAGCACCGCAACCGCCTCTGCTGCTGCGACCACCGCCGTCACTTGGGCTCCATACTGTTCCAGAATTGTCGTCAGTAATTCCAGCAGACATGCATCATCATCAACGACAAGGATTCGCAAGCCGTCAAGTGATGAGGGAACCAGGGGCTGAGGAGGTAAAATTTCTGTCTCCCCCACTCCTTTACTCTCTTCAAGCAGCGGCAACTGCACTACGAACATTGCTCCCTGCCCCTCACCTGGACTTGCTGCACAGACTGTGCCACCGTGTTGCTCTACCAGATGACGCACAATTGCTAAGCCCAGCCCGAGTCCACCCTGCACCCGAGTTCTGCTACTATCAGCTTGACGGAACCGCTCGAAGACATGAGGTAGAAATTCGGCGCTGATGCCCTGGCCTGTGTCACTGACCTGAATCTGGGCAAGCGAGTCAGCACGCTCTAGTTTGATGGTGACTTGTCCCCCAACCGGAGTGAACTTAATGGCGTTAGAGAGCAAATTCCCGATCACCTGCTGTAAGCGGCTCGCATCTCCTGCTACTCTCAGAGGCTGAGGTTCAAGCATGGCCTCTATTTGCAGGTTTTTGGCCTCAGCTGATGGACGGACAAGGGCAATAGCTGCCTCAATCACAGGCACCAAAGTTATCGAGCTAGTTTTAAGTTGGAAACCGACTGTGGTGATGTGTGAGATGTCTAGGAGATCTTCAATCAGCTTTGCTTGCAGCTTGGCAGCCCGTTCGATGCTCTCCAGCGCCTGAGCTGCCTGGGCAGCGTCAAAGCTACGGTTACGCAGCAATTGAGTCCATCCAATTACGGAGTTTAAAGGAGACCGAAGTTCGTGGGAGACAATTGATAAGAATTCATCCTTGGTACGGCTGGCTGACTCAGCGGCTGAGCGTGCCGTCTGCTCTTGAACCAACATCTGGTTACGTTGTTCCTCAAGCAGCTTCCGCTGGCTGATGTCTTGGATAGCAAGCAGGATCATCTCATCATTGTCTGCTTGCAAGATTTTACAGGCACTCAGCAGCATCGTCTTGCGTCCGATGCGGTCAAAGACATGCTCTGCCTCAAAATCGTCGATCTGGTTGTTTTGCGGCAGCACTTCTTCTAGCAGCGATCGCAGATGGGGAATGTTCCACTGACCATTCCCTAACTCGAAGACACTTTGGCTCAGAGTTTCTGCTGGAATCACCTGGAAAGCGTTGTAGAAAGACTGGTTTGCTGTCAGCACTCGCAAGTTGCTATCCAGCACGAGTAGTGGTTCGCCCATTGTCTCGACGATCGCTTCAGCATAATCACGGGCTGCTTGCAACTGTTGGGCACTGCGTTTGAGCGCGTCAATATCTACTAAGAGCACTACCGCACCGTCGATCTTATTGTCGATGGTGCGATAGGGTCTAATTCGTAGGTCATACCAGTGCCCCTCCCGGTCCTGAACTTCCTGCTCCTTAACGCTAAGAGTGTTAATCACATCTAAGAGCTGTTGCTCTAAGTCCGGCAGGTTCAGGTTGTGGTTGATATCGCCCAACGGTCGCCCCACATCTGTGGGAATTAGGTTGAGGATTCTTTGTGCTAAGGGGGTGAAGCGTCGGATGCAAAGATCGCCTCCCAACATCAGAATCGGGATATTCGTACTGCTCAGCAAATTTTGTAAATCGTTGCTAACCTGATTTGCCTCGACATTTAGTCGGTTCAGTTCGTCGTTAATCGTGTTCAGTTCTTCATTGGTTGCCTGAATCTCTTCTTTGGCGGTTTCCAGTTCTTCATTCGTGCTTTGTAACTCCTCATTGCTCGACAAAATCTCCTCGTTGGCAGCTCTCAGGTCTTGATTAGTGGCTTGCTGCTCCTCAATGATCGATTGCAGATGCTCTTTTGTCTTTGCCAACTCCTGTCTCAGCCGCGTCATTTCCTGCTCGTTACTTGTGTCGCTCGCAGTGGCTGTCTCTGTCAGAGTCGGCACTAACGCAGGGGTATCCTCAAACAGAACTAAAAAGTAGCCTTCGCCCACATCGGGAGCTTTCAACGGCACTACATTAATCCTGACTTGTCTGACTTGCTCGCCCTCTTTGAGCTGTAAGCCTGACTTGGCGATCGCCACCTCCTGCTTTTTGGCCTGGTGGATGGCGGTGCGTAGCTCTAGCCGCAATCCTGCTTTTGCCATTTTTAGCAAGTTAAGACTTGCCTTACCAGGTGCGGGTTCAAGATAGGGACTAGTCTGTCCCCGAAATTGCAGAATCTCCAGCTCGCTGTTGATAATCACGCCCACCGGGGCGTATTGATTCAAGACAATTCGGTCTGCCAGGGACTGCATCTCCAGGTCGCTCTGGACATCTTCCCGCACTCTCGGCTGCAGCACGGCTTCCAGAGGATAGTTGTTGGCGACCAGCTCAATACTCAACTGATCCGATGCCAGTTTCCGGGAGTAAATTTTGTGCTTTTTGTCCACTAAGGCAAACAAGTTCACATCACCCACGGTTTCTGAGGTGCCTAGCATCAAAAAGCCCGTTGGTTTAAGTCCATAGTGGAAAGTCGGCAGGAGCTTTTTCTGCAATGGGGTGCCCAAATAAATCAGCACATTCCGACAACTAATCAAGTCCAGTCTAGAAAACGGTGGATCGCTAATTAAATTTTGTCTAGCAAAGACACACTGTTCGCGCACGGCTTTACAGATCTGATAGCCGCCTTCAACCTGGACAAAGAATCGGTGTAAACGTTCTGGTGAGACATCTGCTACTTGGCTGGGCGTGTAGATGCCGCTGCGGGCTTTTTCAATCACCATCTCGCTCAGGTCTGTGGCATAGATTTGGAACAGCGGCTTAACCGCCTGCTCTGTTAGGAACTCCAGCAAGCAGATAGCGATTGAGTAAGCTTCCTCACCAGTTGAACACCCCGCTACCCAAACCCGAATCGGTGATCCAGGCGATTTATCTTTGGCAATTGTGGGAAAGACCTTGCTCTTTAAAGCGTCAAAGGCTTCGGAGTCTCGAAAAAAACTGGTGACGTTAATCAGCAAATCGTGATGCAAAGCGGTCACTTCCGTTGGGTCATCCTGCAGATACCGGGTGTACTGCTCCAGCCGTTCCAGCTTGTACAACGCCATCCGTCGCAGGAGCCGCCGCTTTAGGGTCGTCTGCTTATAGTGGGTAAAGTCAACCCCCGTTGCTGCCCACAGTAAACTGAAGATTGTGTGGAGGGCATCCTCTTTAGGCTGTTCTTCAACTAATTCTGTGGGGCTAGGGCGGGTGACGTAGGGATGATGGCTGATCCTTCCCAACTCCTCGGCAATCCCTTGTGGGGACAGAACGAAGTCCACTTGACCCGTTGCCACAGCCGTGTTGGGCATACTGTTGACTCTTGCCGTGTCCTGACATTGAGCAAAGGTAATACCGCCAACCGCCTTGATTTCTTCCAGTCCGCGTGAGCCATCAGAATTGCCCCCCGACAGCACGACTCCGATGGCTTTGTTTCCCCGCTCTGCTGCCAGCGAAACAAAGAAGGCATCGACACTCATAAATTGCCCTCGCTCCCTACCGCGAGGCGTCAGGTTAAGCACCCCTTGAGCAATGGTCATTCTCGCATTGGGCGGAATCACGTAGACCTGGTTTGGTACCACAACCATGCCATTTTGCGCCTCGCTGACAGGCATCTGGGTTGCCCGCGCCAGAATCTCGCTCAACAGGCTTTCCTGATCCGGGGCTAGATGCTGAATCAATACAAACGCCATGCCAGTGTCGGTTGGCAAATGACTCAGTAATTGAGTGAATGCCTCTAATCCACCTGCAGACGCTCCAATCCCCACAATAGGAAATAAGTTACTCGGATTATCCTGTGGCTCTTCATCGACAGATTTGGCTGAGGATTTCTTGGAGTACCGTCTAGAGTTCATGTTGTCTCTGCTGGGTTGAAGGTTGAGTCCTTAGCCGATTTCCTAGAATGAACAGGGTTATGAACGGCAGGATGTACTCAAGCTATTCCAGTTTATTTTCAGCAGCTAGGATTTCGTCCACTGTCTTAAAAAAACTCTTTGAGAATAATGTATTTCTTGGAGTCCAAGGTAATCTTCCCTTGTTCCTGTAACTTGCCCAGCAGTCGTGTAATTGTCACCCTGGTGGTAGAGCAAGCTGAGGCGAGCGGATTAATAAGAATTTTAACAACTAATTGTCTCTGTTTTGGAGTGAGTTTTTTCAAACTATCACCCCAAAGTTCTTTCAGTTTTTTCTGGTTAGCATCATCATATTCAAAAGGCATGCTGGTTGAATTCTTCATTCAGCACCTCTTGACGAAGTCGCTCTAGTTTGACACAACTTTTTTAGCTAACCCAAAAGTATTTAAAGCTTGAATCGCCCACATCGTTACATCAATTTCCCACCAACGCTGTCCAGATGACGCCACATTTGGGTGAGCATGGTGGTTATTATGCCAACCTTCTCCATAAGTTAAGAGCGCCGCCCACCAAAGGTTACGGGAGCCATCATCTACAGAGAAATTACGATACCCGCGCAGGTGACTTGCAGAATTAATTAACCAGGTGCTATGCCAGAGCAATACTGACCTGACAAACATCCCATAAATTACAAACGACCATCCACCCAAACCATACAATAGCAGTCCCAGGGGGATTTGAAGGAGTAAGTAGTTGCGATTCAACCAACGGTAATAGCGGTCACGGTCAAGCTCAGGTGCAAATCTTTTATAACAAGAGTAGTTGAAAAACTCGGGGCGGGGGTAAAAAAGCCACAGCATATGGCTCCACCAAAAACCCCGCCGCGCCGAGTAAGGGTCTTTAGATTCATCCTCGGTATAGGCATGATGCATCCGGTGTGTTGCCACCCAGAAAATTGGTCCTCCTTGAAGGGCGAGGGCACCGATAGCGGTAATAATGTATGACAGCCAATCCGGCACCTGGAAACTCCGATGAGTTAACAGTCGGTGATACCCTAAACAGATACCAATGCTGCCAAATAACCAGTGGAGAAATATCATTACTCCCAAAGCTGACCAAGAAAAAAACCAGGGAGCTAACAGAGCCAAAGCGTGAAATGTACTGAAGAACGCTACGGTAGTCCAATTGAGAGCAAGCGGCTGTTTGCCCTCAGGGACAGTTGATTGTCTAGTCATAAATTTTTCCGGTAAAGACAGGTTGAAACATTTGTAATCGGTGTTGATTACATTCAATTTCTGCATCTGGGCTGATGGCTCGAAACAGCTGAATTTCTTCGTTATGGAGGCTAATGGCAGAGTCTTTCCTAGCCCAGCGCCTCCAGGGCTGTGACCAGTTGAATTTTTAAGTACTATAGCGTACTTAAAACTACTCTATCACTTCTGTACGCAACTGGATTAACTGCTAGAGCGACAATTCCCGGCATCATCCATCTGGATTAAGAAAAATAGACGCACTAGCATCTAAAAATTTTTAGTTAATTACCGATTGAATATCAGCTTCTAGTAGGAAGATTGTTGTCTCACTGCCCACCCGACCAAAATCTGGTTCGGGTCCCATATCCATTTCAATGGCATAGGACCATGTATTTGAATCAGGTTGGTAGCTTTTGACTGTGCCCACACCACCAACAAAGCAGACTACTTGCGATTTGAAAAATTTAGGCAACGCCAAAACCTTTATAGCTATAAGCCCCAAGGCAACTTCATTACCTCTGTCACTAGCACTTACCTGTTACTTCACAGCATGAGTTCGAGGACTCATTAATGTGTTAGTCATTTTGTCAAACATGAATGTGCCAACGGGAGCGATGACTCATTTCACCCCTGAACGACCTCATACTTAGATGCCAGTAATTCCCAGGGACGCTGACCGAATTTCGTCCTAAGTCTACCATAGTTGCGTTTAATCTCAATCTGGATAATCTCTGCTTTTACCCAGAGTGGCTTGCCTTGCTCAAATACGATATAGGAAATGCGCTGTCCACTTCTAAGGTTAGCAAGCATGACTCGCTTGTGATTAATGGTGTTACTCGTGTTAACTGTAAAAGACATAATCAAATTCTCCAGAACGAAATTACATTAATTTATTAGTGGTGTTTCAAAATGCGATGCCTACTTGGAAATGCTTGCTAACACTGCTTTTCAAAACTTAGATTGCCACTTCTATGGCATTACTCAAAATCCGTTGAGATATCTGGGTTTAAGTTTCTTGTTTTGCCATAAACAGTTCCGCAAAAGCTATCTTCAGCAGCGCCTGTGGGGACAGCGATTCTTCAGTGCGCCGCAACAGTGTCGCTACGACTGAGCTCAATGGCTCTATTGACTGACCAAACTCGTCTACTTGCATAATTTAAAGAAAACTCACTGCAATTGAGGCTACATGCTTCATATGGGCTGATGGTAAGGTTATGACAAGCCCAGCTTTTCCAAGCTGTGACTAGCTAAATCCTAACGTACTATATCGTACTTAATCGTACTTAAGCCTAGTTTGTCATTTCTGTGCGCTAGCGTACTATTATTGTTTTTAGTTTTTAGGCTAATTTTGTGAGCAAGTCGTAAAGCTTATTTCTTTAGACATAAGTAGCTACTGACAGTTTCTAGTCGTTTTGCTTCATGTACTCCTGCCAAAAATCTGCCAGGTTTTGAGCTGGCAAAAGCCATTGTGGAGTAAGCCCATAAGTTCGCTGGGCAAGTCCCGCGCCAAGGTAAGTTTGCAGCGGAATTCTATACGCTTTTGGGTGACACCAGAACGGCGTGTACCCAGCATCTGGGAGATAAATTCCTGAGTCAGTGGCAACACGTCTGACTCTACAGCGTCGCTGACTAACAGCAGCCAGCGAGAGAGTCGCTGTTAAGGGGAAAATAGACATACTCAATCGGTTCGCCAGCCTCACATACGACTTGAGCAGATGAAAGTTCGACATACTCCAAGTGAGCTACAAGTCGCTGGTAATCTTCAGCAGGTAGAGCAGCGAGCAGGCGATTTTGGCTTGGTATTTGTGGATCAAAGGACATTGGGATTCTCCTGAATGGCGTCATTGCCAGAAAAACAACTAACGGCACAAGGAGAGGAATTGAGAGCCTGCAGCCCAATGTCAAAAGGTGTATTCTCTAAAGGATTTGTTATACAAGCAATGCCCTAGTAATGGCACGCTTATATAACTGAGTATACAAAACTGAGTTGGCAATCGTTTGTCCTCTACCGTGCATAAAGTTATCTTCTTGTGATACACTATATGTGTTGAGTAATTCTGTAAGCTACCAAGCCTACAATTTATTCAAGAGAAAACACACCTTTTGACATTGGGACCAGGTTCTTAATTCCTCTCCTTGTGCCGTCAGTTGCCTTTTCTAAGGACGACCACAATAAGGAGGATCCCAATGTTAGCGATCAAAGAACTCCAGCAGTCGACAAAAAACCGGCTTCTAGCTGCCTTGCCTACCCAGGAGTACGAACGCCTCATTCCTTACCTGGAATTAGTTTCACTGCCACTCCGCCAAGTCATCTACGAGTCTGGTGAACCAATCAAATACGTATATTTTCCCAATAATGCAATAGTCTCTTTAGTTTCCACGATGTCAGACGGTGCGACAGTCGAAGTCGGCGTGGTGGGCAATGAAGGCATGGTAGGTGTACCCGTATTTTTGGGAGGCGATAGTACGCTCAATCAGGCATTTGTGCAGTTTGCAGGCGATGGCATGAGGATAGAGGCTCATCGGCTTAAAGCTGAGTTCAACCGGGGTGGTGTGCTTCAAAGCCTGCTGCTACGCTATACGCAGGCACTGCTCACCCAAGCTTCACAAACAGCCGCGTGTAACCGCCTCCATACCGTAGAGGAGCGATTCGCCCGCTGGCTGCTGGTATTTGCTGATCGGATACAATCGGACCAGTTTCCGCTGACTCAGGAATTTGTCAGTCAGATGCTAGCCTCACGCCGCGCTGGTGTTAGCGTGGTCGCTGGTACCCTTCAGCAGGCAGGAATAATTCGCTACACCCGTGGCAAAATTACCATTCTTAATCGGGAAGCTTTGGAAGATACTTCCTGCGAGTGTTATGGGTTGGTCAAAGCTGAGTTCTCGCGGTTAATTGGCGCTGAGTACGCTTAGAGAGGCAGGGAGTGGGCCCTACCCTAACGCCAGTTCTGGAGCCAGGCTGCGAATGGCACAGCCCTCCGGAGCGAGTTTCGGGAGGGAGTTGGGAGGAGATTGATTCTTCTCCCAAACTCCCGTGGAGATTGATTCTTCCCGAAAACTCGCGTCAGAATTGGCGTCGGACGGCACAGAGCAAACGAGCAGCCTGGCTCCTCCCCACCTCAACAGGCAATCTTATTTGTCTTTCAGCTTACTATTTTACTTCCGACTTGTTTTTACACCCGCTCTAGACAACTGCTCAATCACATCCATTGCCTTTTTATAGTTGACCGTTTGTTTCTGTTGCTGAAAACTGGCTGCGGCAGCCTGTAAATCCTCCAAGGCTCCTTGGCGATCGCCTAAATCACGGCGGACAAGACCACGAGTGTATTGGGCTACAGAATTGTTGGGATTGCTGGGATCAACACTTAGAGCTTTGGTCAGATCTTCAATTGCTCCCGGCTTATCTCCTATCCGACGGCGAACTTGAGCTCGTTCGATGTAAGCCTCAACATAGTTGGGGTTGAGACGTATAGCTTCGCTGAAATCTTTAGCTGTTCCTTCTCGGTCCAGCAGCATTGAGCGGGCGAGTGCGCGGTTGTAATAAGCCCTAGCATCGTTAGGACTAAGACGTACAACTTGGTCAAAATCTTCCAATGTTTTCTGACCATCTCGCAGGCTGCGGTGGATCACACCCCGAGTATAGTAGGCCTCAACAAAATTGGGATTTAGATGTATAGCTTGGCTAAAATCTTCAATTGCTCCCGGCTTGTCTCCCAGAGTATAGCGAATAACTCCCCGATTAAAATAGGCATTGATATAGCTTGGGTTGAGGCTAAGTGCCTTGCTATAGTCATCGAGTGCGCCCTGATTTTCCCCCTGATCGAAGTGGAGATTCCCCCGCTGATAGTAAGCATCAGCATAATTTGAGTTGTGGCTAATCGCCTGGTTGTAACTGATGAGAGCTGCTGACTTATTGCCTTGCTCACCTTGGACTAGACCTACGGCAAGAAAATCAGAGGCAGATTCAGGATTTGCCAACCGTTTAGCGGGATTATCTGTACTGGCTGTATTGTTCACTGCAACTTTTGCAACATTTGGTCCGCTTTGCGATCGCTTTGAGACAAAGCTATTGATCGGAATCGCTGAATTGAACCCAGTTTTTACAGAGACTGCAACGTCCTGTCCACTTTCTGTTACTCCTTTTCCCAAATCTTGATCGCCTAGTCCATGTATACCAATGACTCGACCGTCAGCATCAAATACTGGACCGCCACTCATGCCACCCAGCGTCAAAGCATTGTAACGCAGTCCATAGCCATACTTAGCACCAGTACGGCGACTTGTAACGTAGCCTGGTGAAAACTCAGAATCTCGGTTCTCGCCAAGTTTGCGCTCTTCTCCTGTACCTTGCACTGGATAGCCAAATACATAAATCTGAGCCCCTACCGCCACCTGATCAGAATTTCCCAATATAGCGGGTTGGTACTGTGATTTAGATCCAAACGTCAACAAAGCCAAGTCAGTATCATTTTCATTTTGCGAGCTTCCTAAACTTTGGATATTAGTCACTGGATAGAGCTTGCCATCATACGTCCGAACAGTGGGCGAAGCACCTACATCTTTTTCTACGTGGTCGCAGGTCAGCACGGTATAAGTGTCACCCTGTTTGCTGATAATCACCCCAGAACCACTACCATGTCCTGGTATTGTCGTGTTAACTTGTACCGTAACTAAATTTGCAGTCTGAGCAATTTCTTGAGGAGATTTCGCAGCAATAGCCACAGGGTGGTACATCACAATTGCTGAGATTGCAGTTCCTGTTAAAAAAACCGTTTGCAGGCCAAAGCAAGAAAATCGACTCATAAGTCACCTAAATTTTACCGTTAAATCTCAGAATCGTGACTGGGTGAACGTTGCTGTTGTCCAGCCACCGACTGAAATGGGGCAAGGGGAATTGCCCAGCTCAACGCATCCATTTGTTGAAAAATCTTTTGAGAGGGTACGGAGCCGTCTGCAAAAGTAAAGGCAATAATACCTTGCAATGGGTGTTTCAATCCACCACTGATGCCAACAAGCTGACCGGACTGGTTTAAGACTGGACCACCACTCATACCCTGTTCAACGTCGTTGGTGAAACCTATTTGGTATCCCTGCTGTAGCGATTTTTTTGGTAGCATCGCCACCTTCCCCTTAGTGATTCGAAAGGCTCTCATTCCCCAATCACGAGTATCGTCTACGGCATCTGATTTAGTCGATTGCCAACTGGGAAATCCTGCAGCATAAGTCATATCCCCAATCGATAGGGCGTTAGAGCCAACTACAGCAACTCGATAAGGCTGACTGCTAGTGAACTGCACAAGAGCTAGATCTGTATTTCCGAACTGAGCAGACCGCAGCCATTCACCTGAGTGCTTTAGTCCATCTGCTGTCAAGATAGTGTAATGTTTATCCTGATTGTCGTCCACCACATGGTTGCAGGTCAGAACAGTGTAGGTTTGCCCTTGGTGCTTAATAATCACCCCTGATCCAGTTCCTTGACTGGCTATAATTCGCACAGTTACTTGTCTGGCAATGGCTGGTACCGATACCCCAACTAGCAAATTGCTAGAGCGATGCTCACTGGGCTGTACGTGGGTGTAGGGGAACCCCAAAGGGGCTTGGTTAAGCGCCAATAGCCCCAAAAAACAAGAAAGTCTGAGATTAAACCCACCGTTAACTTCCACAAATTCAGAGCCTTTCAAACACAGTCTATTTATTGGGGGCGTTATCAGGGTGTGCGACATTAGGATTGTCTTTTAAATTACTCCCAGATTCAAAAGCTTTATCCACTACCTCTTCCAGGCTGACATATTGTTGGACTTTACCTCCGGCGGGATTTTCCTCGGTCCCTTCTCCGCTTTCAAAAACTGGTCTACCACTAGCACGCTGACTAAAACGCAGCAACTTGGCTAAAACATCGCCTGAGTTACCAGCATTCTCTGGCTTAAGCGTAAACAACACATTTTTGTTATTACAATACTCTGCGGTATTAACAAAACAAACTACCGTTTGACCATTTACACGCCCAGTAGTAAGTAGTAGGTTTCTCAGGCTGCCACCATTAGTGGCTACTACCGTTGTGAATCGATCCGAGACTTGTTCGCAGCGAGCTCTAGGGGGAAATTCAGGACCAAATGCATCACTTTGCCAGATAATCATTGGACCAGTCCTCCGCTCTCCTCTTCTGGCAAAAGTAGCGAAATAATCTCCAGCTCTGCCGCAGTAAAAGGTCGTCATTAACTGATTTCCAGCTTGCTCAGACTTTGCCTGCCCAACAGCTGTGGATAGCATAATGCCAGAAAGGGTCATAGTTACTAAAAGCTGAGCAGCAAATTTAAATTTCATCAGAAACTCCTTTTTAAATTAACTAAATGATGTTAAAACTTGAGTTCTTAATAATAGTTACATTTTATCATCTCCGTTTGATTACCCTTAGTTAGATGGGGAGTAGGGAATGGGGAATGGTGAAAACATAGAGATTATGTTGCTGAAGTTTCTGATCCTACTCCCTACTCCCCGTTTTGATAAGTAATATGGGCTTTCATTCGGATTTGATATTAACACTTTATCCTATACTATCTTGTTACCTGGCAGTTTGAAGATAATGTAAACTTTTGATTAAAGAACTGTAAAAATTGCTGAATACCTGTCTACGGTATCAGTTTCTGGCTAAACAAATTCTGGCCTAAATACCGCCGCTTGGCTGAGAATCGTCGCTGGGATGCTCCTGCGGTCCCGCATCAGGAGAAGACGAGGGAGTGGGATCTGGTTGACTGGGTACTGAGTCGCTGTGGTCTGAAGGGCTGGGTGGTATGGAGGAAGGACTGGGTTCATCTGCCTGAGCTTGACGTTGCTGCGCTTGTGCTTCTGCCTGAGCTTGACGTTGCTGCGCTTGTGCTTCTGCTTGGGCTTGACGTTGCTGCGCTTGTGCTTCTGCTAATTTTACTATTTGAAACCGTGCTTTTTGGACAACCGGTTTTATTTTCTCTTTCCAGAAGGAAATGTTTGGGAGTCTGTTAGATCCATCAATTGCAACCTGCCACCGACCTTGATCAAGCGCTTTCTGAGCTATGCTGAATTGCGTTTGGGCTAATTGCCAGTCCTTCTGCCACTGAGAAATTGCCAACTGAGCTTGTTGATACACAGGACTAGTTGCAGGAATTGCTTGAGCTATTGCTATCGCTGTATCAAGTTTCCCCGCCTGTAATTGCTCTGTCGCCAGCGTTATCATGCGCTTTGACCACTGATTGCTCAAGACCTGAGCGGCTGAATAGAGAGGGCTGTTTTTCGTAATTGTGCTGGCTGCTACGATCGCATGAGCTAACCTGCCTTCTGCCGCTAGCTTCTTAGCTTGTCCTAGCTGACACTGATTCAGAAGTTCTTGAGCTTTGACATAAAGACTCGAGCCGGTAACTGTTTTCGCCTTGGTAATGCATTCGGCGTACTTCGCCTTTGCCTGCAATGCCCTAACTTGAACGAGAATTTCAGTCTCACTTGGTTGCGATCGCAGATATATATATCCTGCAGTCACGGTAATAGCAATGGCAATGCCTGCCCCAGTCAGCAGTGAAGGAAATCTCCGGGGGAGTGGAACATTACTTGATCGGATTTCGGGTTCTTTGACCAGCGTGCTGAGAGGGAGGGGGCTAACCTGTGCTAGTGAATTGTTTAGATTTTGAGGGTTTGTAGCAATGGGAGTAGGAGGCTGTGACTGGCTTATTATTGGTATTAGTGGTCGATGGACTGTCGGGTCACTAACATACACCTCCACAGGAGGTATTGACGTTTGAGGGACGGCAACAGCAGCTCTTAGAGCCCGATTCAGCTCTTCTACGGATCTAAATCTCTCATCTGGTGACTTTTGTAAACACCGCATCACCACCGCTTCCAGTTCCGGCGACACTTGCTCTGAGCCCGGTTGCGATCGCAGCGGCTGAGGTTGTTTGGATGTATGAGCCAGAACCCACGACACTCCACTAATGCTGCGGATGTTGAGGCCAAAACCAAACGGGTCGGTCCCACAGAGCATTTCATACAGAATAATACCCAAGCTGTAAATATCTGCCCGCCCATCCAGGTCTTTCTCTACCTGCAACTGCTCAGGCGCAGCGTAGTGATATGTACCCATGAACATACTGGTTAAATTTGTATGTTCAGATGTGTCATTGCGGATTTTGGCAATGCCAAAGTCCAGAATCTTGACCATCTCTCCTAGATCTGTAGGCACCAGAAAGATATTGTCTGGTTTTAGGTCACGATGGACTACCAAGACATGCTCACTAACAGTTGCACCATCTCGCCACAGGGTAACTCCTTCATGAGCCAGACGCAGTCCTTTACAGATTTGGCTAACAATGCGGACTGTCCGCTCAACCGACAGTTGCTTTTCGGATCGCAGCAGTTGCCCCAGCGTCTGTCCTTGCAGATATTCCATCACGTAGAAGGGATGACCTTCTGCCGTCACTCCGTAGTCGTTGACCTGAACGATGTGATCGCTTTTGAGAGCAGCACACACTGCCACCTCGCGTTCAAAGCGTTTTCTCAGATTCTCTGCTGCCGCCAGCGGTTCTTTCAGCAGCTTCAAGGCTACCTGCTTACCCAGCCGAGTATCCATCGCCACGAAAACATCCCCCATGCCGCCCACCCCTAAGCGCTTGTCTAGGCGGTAGCGCTGGTGCTCGCCGATCAAACGACCAATCCAAGGATCTGACGTAAGTGCGGGGTTCATATGGCAGATTCTACCTAAGCTTTAGCAATTTGAGGTTTTATGTGCAGTGGGCGGAGTAGAGATTCTACTGATTGACAGCTCTAAAACCACAATATCTTAAGACACAAGCTTCGGCATCAAGCGATCGCACTTATTCAGTTTGAGCGTGGTGTCAAATCCGGTCAAATGCACATAACTGCTGTAATTAACCGGACTTGATATAAGTTTACTGTGAGGTCTGACAGATTCCCTCTGACCCTCCAAGAAAATCGCCCTTATCCCAGTTCGGCGATAAACCGATCAAGCGCCTTGACCGCACTCTTATATCCAGGTGCTTGTTTGCCCAACTTCAAGTTATTCAAAACCTGGTCACGAATGACTTGGTAGTCCTGGTGCTCTGATGATTCCATTTGCGGTTGACTTTGCAGTTGGCTTAGCGTCGCCTTCAACTCCGAGTTCTCGCGCATCAGTTCTTCTAGTTTTTGCAAGGGTTGATCTGCTGGTTCAAGATTTCCAACAATCGCCGCCTCTACCAATTCATCTATCATATGACTGGCATTTCCCCGTCCCTTCAACCAAGTTGAAGTTGTAGGAAGGACAGTCACATTCAATCTCATTTTTCCCTGTTCACGCGGCTTTGCTCCCAACTCCGAATCTTCAATCGAACGCATGTTTCTCAGATCTTGTCAATTATGTGCTCTTTTATTCTAGCCCCTATTTATATTTATGCGTATAGATGAAATAAATAAGCGCAACGCATGCGTGAATAGTGATAAGTGAGTAGTAAGTAGTGAGCAACGAGGGAGTAGGGAATGGGGAGTAGGGAGTGGTAAAGAGTCTACCCCTATTCCCTACTCCCTACTCCCTACTCCCTGCCTCAACAGACAAGTCATTCTACTAATCAGCATTTATGGTGTCAGAGGTGTTTATTTGCTTTTTTTCGAACTGCAGCAAGTAACTGGGGTTTAACTAATCTCACCCACACTTCAAAGTCAAAGCTGTGAGCATTGCCACTAATAGGGATGGCTATAGGCTTTTTTACTTGATTATTCATTCGATTTACAGTAGAACAACTGTAACTAGCTTCAGATAAGCTAGGCTGGCTTAAAATACATCCTAAGGTAGAGAAAGTGTATCTTAAGCTACCAAGTACTGGCTAAGTAGGAAAATTAAGAATTGCTTAATAAGTTGAGAGACATTTGGTTTGCTTATTGCTGCCCACTCTCCACCTAAACAAAACATCTGCAATCTTATTTGCGTGAAAGCTTATCATCTTGAATTTTGGCCAAAAAGGATTGGCTCAACCCTGTTCTTGGCGCGAGCCTAATGGAAGGTTTGCTTTCCATGTTTTACAAAAGACGTTTTGAACTTCTCCAACTGCTGGACCGAGAAAGCGCTTAATAGCTATAGCAGCCACCACAGGAGCAATTGCGATCTTCCAAACCAAGATTGCTGATGAGTAGAGCTGTCAAAGCTGCTGCTACAGCTACCTGATCAATACCAAAAGCGCTAAGTAGCTTCCCACGGTCCACAGAGCCTTCCGGATCACAAACAAGTTTATAAGCTTCCAAACTGAGACGATTGAACAGACGGTGGCCAAGTTCTTGAAATGTTAAAAGTTCTGAATCCGATGCAACAAAAGCCAACGGCGGTTCAAAGGAGCCAGCTAATGTCGGGTCACCCGCCATTGCTATAGTCCGCTTACCCAGTTCTTGGTAGAGGTCTTTTTCTTCAGAATTTAAGTATTGTTGGAGCAGCAAATCAGGCTGGCTATTAATCTGTGACACGTTCTCTCCTCCGCTTCTTTGGTACCAGTTCAGCATTCCTGTTTAGGTAATTTAACATTCTAGAATGTAGTATGATTGATAGCAGACCTACTAGTTGAACTGGAGCAGCGCAGCGTCCAATAAGTCCCAGAGGCCAACGAGTGAGTTGAGGAAGTCATTTACTCCCGCCATGATCAGAGGCTCAGTTTCCTCATTAAGTAAAGACGCAACTGCAATGCAGATATTCTTCTCGTGCTGCTGCTCTACCCCGAACTCACCCCAATGCTCAGCTAGGTAGCGCATCTCAGGATCAGCCATATTTGCTTCATACAGGCCGCTATTGACCAGGCAGTGCTTCTCACCAGGGATCAGATGATGGTTTGAGATGATTTCGAGTGCTAGAGTAGAGCCGAGATTTAGGAACGTGGACTCACGGTCTGTAAGCTTTCGCCGCTCCAAAACAGCGATCGCTTTCTGGGCTTCAACCGTGAGCCCAGTCTCCGGGTCATATCCGGGTAAACTGCTCAGGAGTTGGTCTGAATATTCTTTTAACTGGGCTTCTACAGCGGCCTGAGCGTTAGGATCAAAGCAAATCTTGCGCTTGGCCACGCAGTTAAGAATAAAGCCAGCCATCGTGGCAAGCGCTTGGCCATGTTCCCTTTCACTAATTACGATTGCCTCTACCAGTTCACTCTCTACCTGCATGCCAAGGAGTTTCAACGCTTGAGGGAAGTTCCAACCGAGCCGGGTCGCAGCGCAAAAGCACTGTAGCTGGTGAAAGAAGGCTCCGACTACCTCTGGTGGCGGATCGATAAGAACCCAGTGCTCGAAGACTGGATGCTTATAACAGCGATGGTTCCGAATGTGTGCAACGAGTTTCTCAATCCTCGGGTTCATAATAATTTGAAACATTTCATACTTCTATTGTGCAACCCCTAAAAATTCTTTCAGACGGCTAGGGGCAGGCTGCACCTTTGTTGGTCAATAAGCCCAAGTTCCCAGATTATTCATCTTGTTCCACTGCGCCTAAAGCCTTCAGCGTAGATTTCTGAGCTTCAGTCAATCCTTTAACGCCCTTGATGTTCATATTGTTATAAGGTTTTTCGGCTCTCAACGTGTCACGACAATCGCCTGTTTGCAGATCCCAAACCTTAATTGTTTCATCCTCACTACAGCTAGCTATAGCTTCGCCATTAGAGCTAAAAGCGACTGACCGTACCCAATTGCTATGCCCCTTCAAAGTTCTAAGACATTTGCCAGTAGCAACATCCCATATTTTTACTGTTGTGTCATCGCTACCACTAGCTATGATTTCACCATTTGGGCTAAAAGCAACTGAAACTACCTTGTCGGCATGCCCCTTCAAAGTTTTGACACATTCCCCGGTAGCAACTTTCCATATTTTCACTGTTGCGTCATCGCTACCACTGGCCAAAGTTTTACCTTCGTTTGGTTCAAAAGCGACAGAACGGACTCTACCAAAGTGTCGCTGATCTATGTTTTCTCCCAATTCAAGGTCCTCACCGGTTTCAACTGTCCATAGCCTGACTGATTTGTCATCACTACCGCTGACTAAAGTTTTACCATCAGGGCTGAAGGCAACTGACCTTACTCTATCAGTATGGGACTGCCAATCTCTCCGAGATTTGTTAGTGCGGACATCCCATATTCTCACCGTTTTGTCTTCACTACCACTAGCTAGGGTTTCACCATCATAACTAAAGGCAACTGATAACACCCAATTGGTATGCCCCTCTAGCTTTTTGAGTAATACACCCGTGCTTACATCCCACACTTTCACGACTTTGTCATCACTGCCGCAGGCTAAGGTTTTACCATCGGGACTGAAAGCAATCGACCAGAGCCAGTTGGTGTGTTCCTGCCAAGTTTTGCGACATTGACCAGTGGCGACATCCCATATCGTCACGGTTTGGTTTTCACTGCCACTGGCTAAGGTTTCACCATTAGGACTGAAGGCAATCGATAAGATCCCATTGGCGTACCCCTGCAAAGTCTTGAGACATTGACCGGTGCTAGCATCCCATATTTTTGCTGTGTGGTCATCACTGCCACTAACTATAGTGCTACCCCTGCTGTTTTTAGGATTAATGGTGCCGAAGGCAACTGACCATACCCTACCGTGATGTCCATCTAAGACTCTAATGCATTCACCGGAAGTAGCATTCCACATCCTTAATAATTTGTCATCACTGCCACTGACCAATGTTTTGCTATCACGCTCAGGACTAAAGGCAATTGACCATACCCTACTTTCGTAGTTTTGTAACGTTTTAGTACACTCACCCGTGCAAACATTCCATAGCTTTATTGTCTTATCTTCACTGCCACTAGCGAGCGTTTTGCTATCAGAACTGAAACTGACTGACTGCACTCTACCCGTGTGTTCTGCCAAGGTATATTTAAGATGTTTTAGAGGATCTTGCTCAGTACATACATCCCATAGCTTTATTGTCTTATCTTCACTGCCACTAGCGAGCGTTTTGCCATCAGGACTAAAACTAACTGACCAGATCCGACCGGCATGGCGTGCTTGAAAAGTAGTGATACACTCGCCGGAATCAACATCCCATATCCTTAATTCTCCGTTATCATTGCCACTGGCTAGAGTTTTACCATTATTATTTGGATTGAAGCTAACTGAACGTACCCAGGCTCCGTGACCTGTTAAAATTTTGAGGCATTCCCCGGTAGCAACATCCCATATTCTCACTGTCGCATCATCACTGCCACTAGCTATAGTTTTACCATTAGGACTAAAAGCAATTGACCAAATCCAATCCGTATGTCCCTTGCAAGTTAAAATTTGCTGCCCGTCTGCAACTCGCCATACACGGATTTCATCATTAGCATCACCTGTAACTAATATGCTTTTATCTGGACTAATTGCTACTGATAAAACGCTACTTAAAGCATCAGTAAAACGCGACTTGGATAAATCAGAGTAGGCAAAATTGACACCTGGTAAAACCACGCCTTGCAGGTAAGCCTGCTTTACTTTTTTGTGAGAAAAATCGTAATTTCTTAAATCAATATTAAGTTGACAAAGGAAATTTATCATATTGCCAACTGCATACTCTGGAGAGGTCTGAGTTTGAGATGGCTTCAATATTTCTAAAGCATTGATTAAGTGTTTATCTATATCAATAATACTATTAATTATTGGCTTAACAATAAGACGAATTTGAGTTTCTATAATATGTTCTTTTGCTGTTGCTTTGACTAAAGCATGGCTGGCAAGAAGCTTAAATTTTTTCTGCAGAATTTCTTCACTAATTTCCTTTATTAATCGCTCTGTGACGTACTCCATAATCACATTTTGTAAAGTAAAAAGGCCTCCTACAACAGTTTCAACCAGCGAACGCCATTTCAAAGACTCTAAGCTCTCCACTAATTTTGAAAGTATAGGTTGTGGAGTTATGTCATCAAGCAATTCTCTAACTCCAACTGCTTCGCGATTAATTGCCAACCAGTACATAACTATTTTCTCTAATTCTGACAGCTGATTAAACTGTTCATTCAATAGATCGCTAACTCCACTAAAAACAGTTACTTTTTGCGAGATAAACTCAGAGATATTGCCCCCGAATAACAACTTAATTGAAGCTGAAACTATTTTTAGTAATAAGGGATTACCGCTATAGGCTTGAGCAATTTGAATTATTTTTATCTTATCTTCTTCCGCTCCATTCAACCCCATGCTACTAAAAATCTCTATTGCTTCATTCTGTAAGCCAGTTAACAGAAATGAGCGAACTGATGGATTTTTGTTTTCCTGCAATCTAATTTCTTCTGGTTTGTCTCGACTGGTCAGCAATAGACAGCTTTGATGACGCGATTCTCCTACTTGATGGAGAAAAACACCATATTTTTCATATCCATGTATATATTTTCCAACTTGAGTACTACCGCTTTGCAGAACTGCCTCAAAGTTATCCAGTATCACTAGACAACGAGAGGACCCTAAGTAATCAATCAGTCTGCTTATCCTTTTTTCTACGGTGTCTGGCAAAGCAACTTCCCGCTGATTGGAGAGAAATTTGATCAAGTATCCCAGTATATTTTCAACCAGAGGTGCTTCCCGAAGGCTTAACCAGATAGTATATTCAAATTTATCTTGAATAATTTGCCCTAATCTTACAGACAAGGCGGTTTTACCCATCCCGCCCATGCCTAAAATCGCCACTAATCTGCAGGAGTCATCGATGATCCAGTTTTCTAGCTTGTCCAGTTCTTCCTTACGTCCATAAAACTCAGCGATATTAGGTGCTTCACCCCAATCTCGGCGCGTTTTAGCCGTGTGGGATGACGCTTCTATGTTTCCTGCCTGGAGAGAGGTTGAATCAGCGACTTCCTGCCAGTCCAGTCCCAATTGGCGACAAATCTCAACAAAGTTAGGATAGTCAATAGGTCTGCCATTCAAGAAACTGCTGATCGTCGGACGGGATAGTGCCACTGCTTCGGCAAGTGCCTGCTGGCTCTGGAAGCCCTTTTGTTTAAGAGATAGCTTAACCAACTGGATGTATTTGGGAGCAAGCCTGAGTGACCGTAACATTACTATCCTTATAATAAAGAGGGGCAAACCCTAAGCTAATAAACAGCACAGTCTAAGTAACGAGTCTTCTGCAAGCATAGGCTGAACCTTAGACCGCTAAGTCTAAACTCATACAGCTTTTACAATGAGTTTTACATAAGTCATTCATGCTGTTTTACACAAGTCTTCCTAAGTTCTACACCAATAGCGGGAAATGCACCATAAAATTGTAGGCTGTGGGTGAGTATCTGTCTGGGATTGATTGTCCCAGCTAGCTCGGCTTTTGTTTACAGTCGGCTCATTGTAAGGGGGTACTCATTTTCACAAGTGTCTAAAAGTATGGAAGGATGGCAATCATGGAGTCCAAATCAGGTCCTGAGCTTTGTGGAGTTGTCGTAAACGCTCCTCCGAACCCGGCAATGGTTGCGGACTATGCCCTTGTGACCAAAAATACTGGCATCCCTGTTGCTTACTTAGAGGAGTCGCCTAAGGGACACCCAGTGAACATCAAGCACTATCTTGGCGTAGAGGTGAGAATTAGGGATTACGATATTGATGATTCTCAAGAGACTTTTGGTATCCCTTTGGTTCAAGTCCACAAGCATAGTCTTCATAACCTTTCCCACGCCTGTTGATAATTTGTCTCCAGATAATTTATTCTGTAGGTATTCCTGTGATAAATTATCTGTCTGATTCGGGGCTTGGGAAGGTTTAATGTACGAAAAGTGGATATATAGGCTTAGGGAAGATAAAGTTTTCCCTCTCTCCGATACACCTGTTGACCAATTTAAGGAAATACGGGAGGCGGATCAGAGAGTTTTTATAGACTTTGCAAAGAATATTATTGCACCTTCTTGCGGCGCATTCCCCGCTTCAGCTGATGACAATGTAGAGCAGATTCAGCCTTTTTGGATCTCGAATGCTGTAGCAATTACATGCTCACCTGAAGAGCATCTTCGCTTACAGCAACATCAGAAAGTTTTAAGGGTTCATCAAGACATAGAGTATAAACTTCCAGCTTCTGAAGTCTTGTGTGAAGACACAGCCACCGTAGCAAATGCGGGAGCTCAAAGGTTATGGAATCTTGAGTTGCTGCAAGTGAATGAGTTTTGCGAGAGACATGGTCTTTCAGGGAAAGGTATTAGAGTAGGTATTCTAGATACTGGGGTTGACGGGGAACATCCAGAATTAAGTAGCAAATTGAAAGCCTATGCGCTTGTTGAAGATGAGAGGGAACCTAGAGAGGTTGTACCTGGGCAAGAACCTCAGGGTATGCGTCATGGGACGCATGTTGCGGGTATTATCGTCTCCGATCGTTACGGCATCGCTGTAGGCGCTGAACTGTACGTTGCATCTGTGCTGAACGGAGCCGGCGGTTCTTCAAGTTGGTCCAAAATTAATAAGGGCCTTCAGTGGCTGATCTCGAAGAACGTAGATGTCATCAATTTATCTCTAGGTGGGGGAATAAGTCAAGAGCAAGATGATCTCGACGAAACATTTCACACATGTGTTGCCAAGGGTATCGCTTTGATTGCAGCGATCGGCAACGTTCCTCCCGGCAGCACTCAGTATCCCGGTAATTCGCCTTATACCTTCAGTGTTGGAGCAACTACAATAGATGATTTATTAAGACCAAGAAGTGGCTCTAGCAGGAATTTACCTAAGGTTGTTGCTCCAGGAGAAAATATTATCTCCACAATTCCAGATGGTAATGGCATTCTTAGCGGCACGAGTCAGGCGGCTCCTCACATTACTGCGCTGTTTGCTTTACTTAAGGAAGCCTGTCCATCAGCTTCGTCGGATGACATCCTAGACGCAATTAGTGGAACGGCAACTCATATACCTAGAGTCCCAGTCGCGCACCAGGGTCAAGGGTTGATCAGTTATGAGAACAGCTATCTTCACCTCTTGGCCCGGACCAATTACGGCAATTGTCCTTAGTCATATTTCTTATAGGACTAGTTGAGGGGTAAGCTGGTGACAAGATTTGAACTTGCGACCGGCGGTTTACAAAACCGCTGCTCTACCCCTGAGCTACACCAGCGACTATAAATAAAATAGCAAACTTTTGGTCGCTTCTACGAAATTAGTCAGTTTCGGCCTAAATTGCACTGTTGGCGCTACAGTTGGAGATAATTTTAGCCATTTTTGCGTTTTACCTGCAACTACACACGCAACCACCGATGTAGAGGCTCGGGTAAGATGCGACGTTTTGGCTTGAGCTACTTTAGCTTGGCAGCTTGTGAACAATTTTGTGCGAACAAGAGTAGTAAGTATTATAAATTTTTGTAAAGAATTACGTAATTCCTCCATCTCAGCCTGAAGAGTCTATGGAGGTCGAAAAGTTAGGCAATTACATAAGCGACGCAGCCTAATTTTGGATTGAAATAGCAAACACCGACTATGCATGCCCTACTCATTGGTATTGATGGCTACAAACCCAACCGGCTCTACAAAAACCTCAAAGGGGCTGTACGCGATATTAATTTAGTCGAAACCTTCCTCAAGCAAACGTTACAGATTCCACCGGAGCGCATCCGCAAGCTTACCTCTCCCAATCAAGAAGACACCACGCTGCTAGAAGCTAGATCTGCCCAAGAGCAACCGACCTACGAAAATATCGTTAACGCATTCAAGGAAATTACGGAAATCGCCCAACCCGGAGAGCAAGTATACATTCACTATTCTGGGCATGGCGGACGTGCGACAACAGTCTATCCGACCTTGAAACAAGGTAGCAAACAACAGGATGAAGGCATTGTGCCAATGGATATTGGCAATACCGAAGAGGGGCGTTATCTGCGGGATGTGGAGATGACAACACTCCTCAAGCGCATGACGGACAAGGGCTTGATCGTTACGGTGATTCTTGACAGTTGCCATTCTGGTGGCGCAACCCGTGGAGACGCTGAAATCAGAAGCGGCGGACAAACAGATACCCTGAATCGAACTGGTGAAAGCCTCGTTGCCAACCGGGAAGAGTTAGAACGCAACTGGCTAGAACTGACCCGTAATCGAGGAATTGGAGTTGCAGGTTTACCCCAAGCCAGGGAGTATGTTTTACTAGCAGCTTGTCGTCCCAACGAATACGCCTACGAATATTCGGTGAACGGTGGTACAGAAAAGAACGGCGCATTGACCTATTGGATGATTGATACACTGACTAGCGTTGCTACTAGTGGTCAACCTCTGACTTACAGATTACTCCACGATCGCATCAATGCTCAAATCCAGAGTAAGTTTTCGCAGCAGATACCGATGATTTTGGGCGAGAGTGAGCGACTGGTGTTTGGCAGCGCTCAATGGTCTACCCCCTTCACTGTCTCTGTGATCAAAGTTACTTCAGATCAGGTCACGTTGAATGCAGGGCAAGCACAAGGATTAAGCAAAGGGACACGCTTCTCGATTTATCCGTTCAAAACAACTGACTTTACAGATCAGGAGCGTCAGGTGGCGATCGTTGAGCTGACGCGGGTAGATGCTTCTGAGTCAACTGCGAGAGTCTTGAAGCTAGAAGAAGGTGGCATTGAAGTGAAAGACAAACTGGAGCCAGGCGCTCCGGCAATCATGGTATCTGCCCCGGTTGAATTGATTCAGCGAGTTCGCTTTACTGACGATAAGATTGCGGGTGAAAAGGAGAACGAACTACCGTCGAACCTGGTGGATCTCCAGAAAGAGGCTTTGGACAAAGTTCGACAAGCTTTGGCTAGAAATGGCTGGGTTTTAGAAGAGCAAGAGGGAGAATCGGCATTGTATCAGCTGGCAGTTGATCGACAAGGAAACTACGAGATCTGCAAAAGTACGCCAATTGCGAATCTTAGACCTTTACTTTCAATTAATGATTCAGCGGCTCCTAAGCGAGTTGTTGATCGTCTAGTTCATCTGGCAAAGTATCAAGCCGTTCAAAGTTTAGATAACTCTAGTTCAAAACTGGCTCAGGTGCTTGATGTGCAGTTACTCACAGAAGACAAGCAGCCCTTCCCCGAACCTCAGAATTTAACCGTTAACAGTGGTGAGGTCGTTTGCCTGCGGTTATCTAATCAAGGAACTCAGCCTTTGAAGGTTGCTGTACTGGATATTGAGCCAACCTGGGAAGTTTCACTGATCCCGATTGGAGGAATAGAGTCACCTTTCTTCGCCCTTGATCAAGGTGCGGTAGAAGATGTCTTACTCCGGTTGCGGGTACCGGATGATGACGCCTATGAGCAATCTAAGGAGACCCTTAAAGTATTTGCTGTCCAAAGGGGATTAGCTGACTTCCGCTGGTTAACGCTACCACCATTGGACGAACCACCAGAAACGAGAGGAGCCAAATTTCATCAAGAATTGGCAGAAATTGTCACGAGTGTCACTAGAGGGGAAGAGCCAGAAGGAATTAATCCGCTCAATAATCTGCTGAAAATGATTGGTGCTGATTTGGATAAAGCGCCCAACGCTACCCGATCTGCCAGCGTTGTGGTTGATCCCAGGCAGGAGTGGGTGACGAAGCAAGTTCAGATTGTTGTGGAACGTTTATAAGGAGAGCCCACAGCTTGTGTCTTCCAGCAACTTGACAACTTCGGATAGCAGGATGAAAGCAATGCCAAAACTCCTTATTCTTTCCTCTAATCCAAGACGAGATCTGAATCTTGATCGAGAAGTTTCAGATCTTGTCTCGGCGATACAGCGTTTGGGGAAGTTTGAAATTAGGCTTGGGCTAGAGGTGCGCTCTCAAGAGTTGCAGGGGCTATTTACGGAACATAGTCCACAGGTGATTCATTTTTGTGGGCATGGAGCAGGAGAGCGAGGGTTAGTTTTCCAGGATGAGAATGGACAAGAACGACTCGTTAGCACGGAGATACTGGCTCGACTATTCAAGATTTTCTCCAATGAGATTAACTGTGCGGTACTGAATGCTTGCAACAGCGATCACCAGGCAGAAGCGATCGTTGAACATATCAATTATGTGGTTGGCATGAGTCAGCCAATCCTAGATAAAGCTGCCTATTACTTTGCAACAGGCTTCTATCAAGGGTTAGCGACTGGAAGATCGGTCGAGCAATCGTATGAGTTGGGTTGTATTGCGATTCAGCTCTGGAGTGAAGAAAATTCTCAATCCACTCAATCCAGGCAGTATCGCAAGGCTGAATATATTGGGGCAGTTGCACAACCCGCACAACTTATACCAGAACATTTAAAGCCAGTCCTGTGGAAAAAGAGTATGCTGCCGTCTTCCTCAGTAGAGCTCAGCTCGGTTCAGGAAGTTCCTCCTTCATCAGCACCGCCCGCTCCATTGGGATTTGTGGAATTCGTTCGACAAGAAGTTAAACGCAAGGAATACAAAGATCAGGCGAGAGCGGCTTATGACAATTTTGGGCAGTTTTCAGGTGAGCATGCGGCTTCTCTGACGAAATCGGAGTATGAGCAGCGAAAGATTGTGTTAGGTAAGGTGAAGCAGTTCTGGATTGAAGGATTTCTCAAGCCGTCCCTTCAGGGTGCTGCTGCCATCAGCCTTGACCTGAAAGCCCGTCCAGATGCCATCGCGGATCTATCTCAGGGGATTGAGGCGTTGTCTGTAGAGCTAGATGAATCGTTTGAGGAGCTACGCACAACGCGCATCTATAAGGAAATGGGGCAAGGTCGAACGCTGCTGATTCTGGGAGAACCGGGAGCCGGAAAGACAATAGCCCTCCTGCAACTGGCACAACGCCTGATAGAACGCAGTGAACAGAATTTGAGCTTACCAATGCCAATCGTGTTTAATCTGTCTTCCTGGGCGAAGGAGCGAAAATCGATTATGGATTGGTTAATCGATGAACTGCGAGAGAAATATCAAGTTCCTAAATCATTGAGTGAGTCTTGGATTAAGCATCAGCAGCTCATCTTATTGCTGGATGGGCTGGATGAAGTCAACAAAGACCACCGAAACGATTGCGTTCGTGCCTTGAACGAGTTTATTGGGCTGTATCCCCAAACTGAGGTAGCGGTTTGCAGCCGGGTACGAGACTATGAAGCTTTGACAGAACGCTTACAGATCAGCAGTGCCCTTTGCCTTCAGCCCCTCTCATCAGAGCAGGTGTATCAGTTTTTAGGCTACCAACGTAAAGCGGGACAGTGGTACCAAGAGAGGCCAGGCGAAGAAAAGCCACCGTGTGAGTCTAGACTAACCTCTAGACAACCCGAGAGTGAGGCAAGAAATGAAGTTACGCCAACG
>JAABUQ010000718.1_pt1 | contig 76593 bp, 67 predicted proteins | sample 5560001 | NCBI WGS metagenome assembly JAABUQ01 (sample SAMN10711888, study PRJNA513371) | rock metagenome | isolation source: Antarctica rocks | place: Antarctica: Victoria Land, Finger Mt nord | collected 2015-12-18 | reverse complement strand
TAGTCTTGCCCAAGTCGATGCCAACTGAATGTATCTGCATAGCAACGATCCTCCTCGTCAGAAGCTGCCTCTACGATCCCCCTGATCACGCAGGAGAATCAAGCGGCGGACCATCTCATTAGGCGGCTTGTCGGAAGCGAAGACGTCGCTAAGAAAACTCCGGACAAAGCTCCCTCGCCGAGCTCTCGTTCCAGATCGATTGGATTCCGCAGGGCTCGTCCTGCACCGTGGACGCTCACCTGGAACAGGACACACCTCCCCCTGCGCAGATCGCATCCTTCTCCATAGAGGAAGACGCATGGCCCTGTTCCACGAAGTAGCAACCCTCGCCGACCAGCTCGCCAACGAAGGCAGCCGCCTCAAAAAACGCGCCGCCATCGCCGACAGCATCCGCCGCATCGCCTCCGAGTCCCGCGCCGCCACCCAATCCCTCGACGACGCCGGCCTCTTTGCCCTCTACCTCGCCGGAACCCCCTTCGCCGAGGCCGACCCCCGCAAGCTCAACGCTGGCGGCGCCCTCCTCACCCGCACGCTCCTCGCCGTCAGCAGCGCCACCGACGCCCAACTCACCGCCGCGTACCGCCGCCACGGCGATCTCGGCGCCGCCGCCTTCGACCTCCTCAACGGCCACGCCCCCGCTGACCCCACCCTCACTCTCTCCGCGATCGCCCAGGCCTTCGCCGGCATGGCCACCGCCAACACCACCGCCGTCCGCGCCGCCCTCGTCGAAGATCTCCTCCGCCGCTCCACCGCCCTCGAAGCAAAGTACCTCCTCAAACTCATGCTCGGCGACATGCGCATCGGCGTAAAACAAAGCCTCGTCGAGGAAGCCATCGCCATCGCCATCGCCGCCCGCCCGCCCGCCCCCATCACCAACACCACCGCGAACACCCTCAAAAACCCAGCCGCGACCGAAGCCCCAGCCCCCAAACCCACCACCGTAGCCGCCGTCCGCCACGCCGTCATGCTCGAGGCCGACCTCGCCGGAGCCGTCCGCCGCGCCTTCGAGGGCACCCTCGACCGCGCCCGCATGCGCCTCTTCCACCCCCTCGGCTTCATGCTCGCCAGCCCCGTCGAGACCCCCGCAGAAGCCATCGACCGCTTCACCGAAAAGCCGCCCAAATCCAAGCCGCCGAAGCCCCCCAAGAAAGCCCGCGGCATAAAAGCCACACCCGGCATCCCGGCAGACGAAGCAGTCCCCGTCATCGACGGGATCTCCGAAGCCTTCGAGGACGCACCCGCCATGGATCTCCTGCCGGCCGCGCCGGGTGACCCTGAAACTGATCTCGAAGGCGCCGACACCGCCCCACCACAGACCTCGGGAAGCACCGACCCGGCCGCACTCCCGCCGAACCCGCCCCCCGTCCAGGCCTTTCTCGAAGATAAGTACGACGGCATGCGCGCCCAGCTCCACTGCGGAGACCCCGCCCAGCCCGGCCGCGTCGCCATCTACTCCCGCAACCGCGAGGACATCACCGAATCCTTCCCTGAGCTCGCCGAAGCCTTCGCCCACGTTGGCGAAACCGGCGCCGGAGCCCTCATCTTCGACGGCGAAATCCTCGGCTGGGACCTCGATCAGGCCCGCGCCCTCCCCTTCGCCATCCTCGGCCAGCGCATCGGCCGCAAGCGCGTCCCCGACGACATCCGCCGGCAAATCCCCGTCATCTTCATGGCCTTCGACCTCATGTACGCCGACGGCCGCCTCCAGCTCGACCTCCCCCTCCGCGACCGCCGCAACAAGCTCGAAGGCATCGTCGAAGAGCTCGTCGAAGCCGTCTGCTCTCCCGTCGAAGCTCCCCGGCCGTCTGCCACCGCGGCCCCGCAGTCCGCCCTCTTCGTCGAGGCAAGCGGCCCCGCAACCCGCCCTGACGTCAAAGGCGTCGGTCGCCTCCACCTCTCGCCCAGCCGCCTCGTCGAAAGCGCCGAAGACATCGACCGCGCCTACGCCGACGCCCGCGCCCGCGCCAACGAGGGCGTCATGCTCAAGGCCGCCAACTCCGCCTACCTCCCCGGCCGCCGCGGCCTCGCCTGGGTCAAGCTCAAGCGCGAGCTCGCCACCCTCGACGTCGTCATCACCGGCGCCGAGTTCGGCTCCGGCCGCCGCGCCCAGTTCCTCTCCGACTACACCTTCGCCGTGCGCGGCCCCGCCGGCGATCTCCTCAACGTCGGCAAGGCCTACAGCGGCGTCACCGACCTCGAAATCACCGAGCTCACCGACTGGCTCAAAGCCCACACCCTCGAAGACCACGGCCATTTCCGCACCGTCGAGCCCCAGATCGTCCTTGAGGTCGCCTTCAACAACATCATGCGCTCCGACCGCCATGCCAGCGGCTTCGCCCTCCGTTTCCCCCGCATCCTCCGCCTCCGCCCCGACAAACCCGTCACCGAGATCGACACCCTGGCCCGCGTCGAAGAGGTCTACCAGTCCCAGGTCGACAAACCCGCCACTTCCGATCTCGACACAGAAACCTGACCGTTGCATCTCCCTGCGTAAGGAACCTCCTGACGACCAGGAAATCAAGCAGAGCGGGCTACGACAAACCCAGTCGCCGCCCCAGATTCGACGTAAAACACCCCGTCGGGATCGTACTTCGCCTTCACCGCCAGCCAGCCTTCTACCTGGGGATACATGGTGCGAAATGTCACCGGGTCCGTGTAGGAGTCCTTTCCGAGGTAAATGCGGCCACCTGCGTCGACCACCATCGCGTCCAGACGACGCAAAAGTGCAGGCGTGCCCTCCCGCATCGGAAAGTCGATCGCAAAGGTATACCCCTCGCGCGGAAAGGAGAGCGTCCCTCCACTCTCCTTTCCAAGCCGCTTCAGTACATTCAGAAAGGGCAGCTCGCCAGAGGAGAGGATCGCCTCGAGAATCTCCCGCATCTTTCGCAAACCGTTTTCCAACGGAATCACGAACTGGTACTGCGTGAAACCCCGCCGCCCGTAACCCCGGTTCCACTCCGCAATCTTGTCCAGCGGATAAAAGAACGCCTCATAATGACCCAAAGGCGCGGCGCCTGCCTGGATTCGTTGGATCAACGCATTCACAACTCGGATGCTGGCCGCATTCAGCGTGAACTCCGGAAGCTCAAACGGAACACTCACCTTTGGCGTCCCCGAAACACGCAGCGGGTCCGACGCAAGGCGGCTTGGCAGGTCGCTTCGCAGGGCATGGTCGCCAACCGTCAGAACACCGCGCCCCAGCCGTGATCCCTTCGCCGTCACGTCAAGCGTTGCCACCGAGTACGGAAACGTGTGATCGTGCTCGGCCAGCGCCGCCATCATCTCTTCAAGATCCCTCGCTCGGATCGACCTCTGGTGAAAGTACGTCGTCTCGATCTTGCGTAGCCGAATGGTTGCTGTAAGCACTATCCCGAGCAGGCCCATGCCGCCGAACGTCGCCCAGAAAAGGTCCGCATTCTCGCTTCGGCTCGCCGCAACCACCTCGCCGCTCGCCAGCAAAATAGTCATCCGGTCCACACAGTTGCTAAAACAGCCTTGGACGTGGTGAGCCTTTCCATGGACATCATTCGCAATGCATCCGGCCACCGTCACGAACTTCGTCCCCGGGGTAATCATCGGAAACCAGCCGCGAGGCGCAAAAACCGCGATAAGGCTCTCAAGACTGGCTCCTCCCTCACACGTCAGCGTGCCCGTAAGTTGGTCGAAGGCGAGCAAACGGTCCATTCGCACCATTCCAAGCACCTGGCCGCCGCCGTTGATGGCGCAGTCCCCATAGCTGCGGCCAAGCCCCCGTGCAATCGTGCCCGTCCGGTCGAGCACCGCTGCCACCTCCGAGCTCGCCGTCGGCTCCCGCAAGGCACAGGCGACCCGCAGGTTGGCACCCCATCCCGACAGGTTCCTAACGACACGAGCAGCCGCCATGGCCTCGATCACCTCTCCCAACCCCAACGTCTTCACGACTACCTTATCTGAAGCACTCAACCTGCCAATCAGCCCCTATCCCGACCGCTTCGTCCGCAGAATATCCTCGCAGTTGAAGCACAGCCGCCGCCCCACCCCAGGCATGCCCCGCTCCCGCCGGTTCCGCGGAATCGCCTGCAGCCGCATACACCTCTCCGTCGTGTGGAACACATCGCTCTCCGCCGACCACGTCGGGCGGGATCTCCGGCGAAATCTCCGGCTGATCAGCGAATGGAAAGTCGCAAGTGCATCCCCGCAGCATACCCGCGCACGACCTCGAGATCACGTCCACGCCAACGTCCGAATCAGCCCGCATCCCCAAGCATCCAACCCTCCATGGAATCGAGACAACTCGGCAGGTCAGGCTTCAAAGTCCCGGAGCTCTGCTTCGGCGTAGGCACCTTCGGCAGCGGCAACGAGTTCTTCAAGGCCTGGGCCGAAACCTCCCAGGACGAAGCCCGCAATCTCATCGACATCTGCATGGAGGCCGGCGCCAACTTCTTCGACACCGCCGACGTCTACTCCGACGGCGCGAGCGAAGAGATGCTCGGCAAAGCCATCGCCCACCTCCCTCGCCAGGACGTCCTCCTCTCCACCAAGTCCACCTTCCGCATCGGCTCCGGCCCCAACGACGTCGGCTCCTCTCGCTACCACATCATCCAGTCCGTCGAGCGCTCCCTCAAGCGCCTCCACACCGACTACATCGACGTCTATCACCTCCACGCCTTCGACGCCCTCACCCCGGTTGAAGAGACCCTCCAGGCCCTCAACCACCTCGTCCTCGCCGGCAAGGTCCGCTACCTCGCCGCCTCCAACTTCTCCGGCTGGCACCTCATGAAGTCGCTCTCCACCTCCGAGCGCTACGGCTGGGCCCGCTACGTCGGCCACCAGGTCTACTACTCGCTCATCGGCCGCGACTACGAGTGGGAGCTCATGCCGCTCGCCCACGACCAGGGCGTCGGCGCCCTCGTCTGGTCCCCCCTCGGCTGGGGGCGCCTCACCGGCAAGATCCGCCGCGGCCAACCGCTCCCGCCTGACAGCCGCCTCAACACCAAATCCGTCGTCGACGCTGGCCCCCGCCCCGACGACGAGTACCTCTACGGCGTCGTAGACGCCCTCGACGCCGTCGCCCAGGAAACCGGCAAGTCCGTCCCGCAGATCGCCCTCAACTGGGTCCTCCGCCGCCCCACCGTCTCCACCGTCATCCTCGGCGCCCGCAACGAGGCGCAGCTCCGCGCCAACCTCGCCTCCACCGGCTGGAAGCTCACCCCCGAACAGATCGCCACCCTCGACGCCGCCAGCCACCGCGACCTCGCCTACCCCTACTGGCACCAGGTCCAGTTCGCCGAGCGCAACCCCTTCCCGGTACCCCAGGGCTGACTAGGTATCCCTCGCTAGAAAGATTTGAATGTCACTCGTCGGATTCTTGTTTTTTCTTGCATTTGCTCCTATTCTCGGATATATGGCATTTTCGTCGGCTGCGGTTGCAAATCGTTTTCTCAGGCTGGCCCGGCGTGATGACAAATACATCACACCGCTGAAAATGCAGAAGCTCGTTTACTTCTCCCATGGTTGGCATCTAGCACTCTTCGACGAGCCCCTTATCTCGGAGACCATTCAGGCATGGAAGTACGGACCTGTGATCAGCAGCTTGTATCGCCAACTCAGGCAATACGGCGATTCCCCGATAACGGATCCTGTAAGTGTGCTTACACAGGATGGCTACATGCCAGCAAGCCTTGGTCGTGAGGGATGGTCTAAAGGTGAAGTGAAAAACGCACGTGCCGTTATTGACCGCGTTTGGGAACAGTATGGGCGGTTCAGCGCTTCTCAGCTGACTACGATAACGCATGGGGCCGACTCCCCTTGGAGTCAGGTTCCCGACAAGGATCGACCAGAAAGACCGATTCCAGATCGCCTCATCTCTGACTACTTTAGGGCGCAGGTAGAAGCATAATGCCCGATGAAGGTCCATCATCAGAGATTGCTAAGATTAGAAGTCCGGATCAGCTTCCAATCGACCCAAACGCCGACGAAGAGCAGCGCAAGTACTACGCAGCACAGACGAGGGGCTTAGAACAGGACATTGAGGAGCGAAAGAAATACTCGCAGCGAATTTTTGTCCTTTGTTGCATATGGGTTTTCGTCGTCTTCGCTTTGCTGGTAGCACAAGGTCTAAGTTGGCTGACACACTTCTCGCTCTCACAGCCGGTGCTTCTCGCGGCGATAGGAAGCACAACAGCAAACATCATCGCCGTGTTCGTCATCGTTGCTCGATATCTGTTTCCAGACCGAAGTCGCCGGTGACTCGAAGTTTAGAGTTTTATGTGCACGACTAGAGCACGGCTACCGTAGATCCTTATCTTTCCTTCATACTAGAAGCAATCATGCATTTGGACTTTCTAGGCACCCTCACCCGCACCCACATGTGCGGAGACCTCCGGCCCGGCCACGACGGCCAGGAAGTCGTCCTCATGGGCTGGGTCAACCGCCGCCGCGATCACGGCAACCTCATCTTTCTCGACCTCCGCGACCGCTCCGGCATCACCCAGATCGTGCTCGACAAGGAGCTCTCCGGCCCCGCCCACACCAAGGCCGAAGCCGCTCGTCCCGAGTACGTTGTCGCTGTCAAAGGCAAGGTCCGCGCACGTGGCGAAGGCCTTACAAACCCGAAGATGGACACCGGTGACATTGAAGTCCTCGCCACCGACCTCCTCCTCCTCAACGACGCCCGCACCCCGCCCTTCTCGCCCGCCGAAGACGCCATCGTCAACGAAGAAGTCCGCCTCAAATACCGCTACCTCGACCTCCGCCGCGCCGACATGCAGCACAACTTCGCTTTGCGCAGCAAAGTCGCCATGGCCATCCGCAACTATCTCGTCTGCGAGGGCTTCCTCGAGATCGAAACCCCCTTCATGACGCGGTCGACACCCGAGGGAGCGCGCGACTACCTCGTCCCCTCCCGCGTTCACCCCGGCCACTTCTACGCCCTGCCCCAGTCCCCCCAGATCTTCAAGCAGATTCTTATGATCTCCGGCTTCGACCGCTACTTCCAGATCGCCCGCTGCTTCCGCGACGAAGACCTCCGCGCCGACCGCCAGCCCGAGTTCACCCAGATCGACCTCGAAACCACCTTCCCCCAGCAAGCAAACATCTTCCGCATCGTCGAGGGCTTCCTCACCGCCGCCTTTGCCACCGCCGGCGTTACCCTCTCCAGCCCCTTCGTCCAGATGACCTACGACGATGCCATCCGCCGGTACGGCATCGACAAGCCCGACATGCGCCTGCCCGAGATACTTGACTTCTCGGACGTTCTAACACCTGACTTGCGGGAGGCACTTAACATCGAGCAGGAACTGCCCGTCTTGGGATTTTCGATTCCTAACGCGGATGAGATGAGCGGGACACAACGTAAGGCGATGATTGGAGAAGTACGCGCTATTCTAGGCGCTTCTGGATTGGACTACCTTGATTCAGTACGCCTGAAGGCTTCGGAGCGCTTCTTAGATCTCGGAGACCTGTTATCTCAGAAGTTCCGCGAGCAGTACCACGAGTTCATCAAAACTGCGCCTCACGGGTCACTCGATGACAACCTTCTTGTGGCTGTAATCACGCCTAAGTTTGCCACACCAGCAGAAATCAATGGTGATCGCACCTGGATTTGGAAAAAAGTCGGAGCCCTGCGCCTCGAGCTCGCCAGGAAGTTCGCCGACAAGCACCGGCTCTTCGACAAAACAGGCACCCAAAACGATTACAAATTTCTCTGGGTCACCGACTTTCCCATGTACGAGTGGAACGAGGAGCACCGGACCTGGGACGCCGCCCACCACCCCTTCACCTCGCCGCACGAGGACGACATCACCTCCGGCCGCCTCGTCTCCGACAAGGGCGCCGTCCGCGCCCTCGCCTACGACATCGTCCTCAACGGCACCGAACTCGGCTCCGGCTCCATCCGCATCCACCGCAAAGAAGTCCAGGCCGAGATCTTCCGGTCGTTAGGCATGACGGATGAAGAAGCCAAAGCCCGCTTCGGCTTCTTCCTCGACGCCCTCGAATACGGCACCCCCCCCCACGGCGGCATCGCCCTCGGCCTCGATCGCATCGTCATGATCCTCGCCGGCGCCCAGTCCCTCCGCGAGGTGATCGCCTTCCCCAAAACCGCCAAAGCCATCGACCTCATGGTCGACGCCCCCACCCTCGTCAGCGACGGGCAACTCCGCGACCTCAGCCTGAAAACCGTTGTGAGAACTTAGGGCAATTGGATAGCATGGGTCATCGCCGTCCGAAGCAGAGAGTGGCGTCAACCCAGGAGGCCCAATGGCAACACTAGCGCACAACGTCGAAATTCCCGTAGGTGCCGTCAAGCAGTTCGGTCCGTGGGGTCCCGAGTATGAGGTATTCGGAGCGGCTGAGCCCAGGGATGGCGAGCGCATGGTGAAGATCGTGATCGTGCGGACCGGAGAAGAGCTCGACTACCCTCTCGAAGCGATCCTCCTCGATCCCGAGGCCGAGTAGTGTTCGCAATCGCCTTCGATCTCGATACAAACGACACCAGGCGGATTCACCCGAAGGGTCTCACCCAGGCCTACGCCGGCATTCGGAACCTCCTTGCCACCTTCGACTTCGAATGGCGTCAGGGTAGCGTTTACACCAGCAACAACGAGGACCTGTCGAACCTCTTCCGAACGTTGAACGCCCTCAAATCCCTCCCATGGTTCCCTGTCTCGGTTCGTGACCTGCGCGCCTTCCGTGTCGAGCAGTGGTCGGATTTCACCGCCGAAATGAAAAGCTGAGTCGTACTTCTCCACCCAGCTCACGTTGGCGTAACTCCAGGCCCCGCCAGCTACAATTAGAAGTGTGCTTTCTGGCAAGGCACACAAGCAGTCACGCCCGCACTCGCTTGGGGCGCAGCAGCCCTGCCAGGCATTGGAGGTCCCGCGTAGCCTTGGTACCCCCAACCTAAGCTCAACCGATCGAAGACTTTGGGACCAAAGTACGGGGGGGAGGGTACCTCCACCAGACCGTGCTCTAGTTCATGGAGCGTTTGTCGTTCTGCCGCCGCATCTTCTCGCGCTCGGTCTCGGCCGTGCGATTCTGCGCCGCGTCCGGATCCACATACCGCCCGTCCTTGTCGAAGTGCACCTCGCGATTCTGCTTGCGCATGTACACCTCGAACTTCCGCGCCGCCCGCCGCCGCTTCCACCGGTAGTAGTCGTTGCGCACCCCGAACATCCGCTCCGTCACCCCAAACGCCAGCCCCCGCCGCGGCGCAAACCGCACAAACAGAAACCCCGACAGCGCCCCCGCCAGCTGCAGCAGAGCGCTGAAGCTGTCCGCCTGCTTCAACAAGATCGCCACCGCGATCAGGATATAAATCGCCACCATGTACTTCGCCTTGATCCGCAGCACAAACCACAGCAGAAACTCCTGGTCGCCGAACAGCATCGCGATCGCGATCAGCATCCCGAAGATCCCCGCCCACGGCCCAAACGCCGCCGTCGCCGGATGCAGCCCAAACACCCGCGTAAACGCCACCACGCTGGCGATCACCGCCCCGCCCACCACCGACACCCCATACAGCTCCGCCAGCCACCGCCCCCCATACGACCCCTCCAGCAGCGACCCCGTAAACCACAGCGTCAACATCGCGAAAAGAGTTCCAAGGATCCCCTGCTCGATCACCGAGTACGTCGCCAGCTGCCACAGCTCGCCGCGCAGCAGCGCCCTCGGCTCCAGCATCAGGTGCCCGACAAGCGCATCCATCACCGGCCGCGACACCCACGACAGCACCGCAATCCCGAAGAACACACCGACGTTCAGCAGGATCAGCCTGCGCGTGACGCCGGCAAACGGTGGAAGATTCAGCGTTGTAGGTTGCGAACGTGGCATAAGAACGGGACCGGAAAACAGGACGGGAGCTGCATGTCGAAGCGGCCCCGAAGCCGCTCCCTCACCAGATGCACCGCTCCATCTATTTGACCACGCCCCGCCCTTTACCGCTGCGGCGCAGCTACTCCTTCGCCGCAGCCGCCGGCTTTGGCGGCATCGCCGCCCGCGCCGTAGGCTGCGGAACCACCGCCAGACTTCGATGCCCAGCCCCGTCCACCGATCGCACCCCAAACACTACATTGTCCTTCGACACCGGCAGCTTCAGGTGCGTCTCCGACCCCGCCCTCTGCACCGTCGTCCACACCGGCTCCTCGGTCGACCTCCACAGCACCTCGTACACCGTACCCGCCGGAGCCCCCGCCGCCTCCTCCCACGTCAGCTCCGTGTTGTTGTCGAGCGCCTGCGTCAGAACGCGGACGTTCCGCGGAACACCCGGTGCCGCCGCCAGATTTGCCAGCACCGCTGCATTCAATCGCGCCACCTTCGCCACATAGCCGAAATCCACAAACTTCAGCAGATCCCCGTACTCCACACCGTTCTCTACCCGCACATTCTGGTGCTGATGATCGAAGTTCTCCCTCCACTCCGTCAGCCGCACCGCCGTAAATCCCTCCTCGTTGAAGCTCGTATGGTCTCCGCCGCGCAGAAACCGATCGCTCCGAAAGACCAGCACCGGATGGAACGCCGGCAGCGTCCGGATCGCATCCGACCGCGCCTTACCCCGCCCTGCGCCCGGCACCCGCTCCGGCCCATTCCCGAAGTAGCTCCCACTCACATCCACCATCGCCCGCGCCAGCTCCCGCGACGGGCTGTCGCTCTCCGCACCCAGCCGCTCGATCGCCCTCACCTGCTCCGGCGTCGCCGACGGCGGCACCCCCTCCGAAAACACCCGCACCGCCGTCTTATCCGCCATCGTGTCGCCCGGCGTCGTATCCCCACCCACAATGTCATTGTTCAACACCGCCTCCAGCTGCCATCCCTCCGCCCTCGCCAGCTGCGCCAGGTGCTTGCTCCCGTTCAGCCCCTGTTCTTCGCCCGCCACCGCGACAAACACGATCGTCGCCGGAAACTTCAGCTTGCTCAGCACCCGCGCGCACTCGAGCGACACCGCCACACCGCTCGCATCGTCGTTCGCCCCCGGAGCCGCGTCGTGCGTGTTGAAGTTGTCCGAGTTCCGCGAGTCGTAGTGCCCCGTCACCAGCACGCGCCGCTCCGCCTGCGCCGGGTCCGTGCCCTTCAACACCGCATACACATTCGTCAGCTTCGTCGGCTTCCGTATCCGCGAGTTCGCCCCCGAAGATCCCGGCTCTGTGTAGACGTCCCGCTTCACCTCCAGGCACCCACCGCACTCCGCCGCGTACCGCCCAAACTCCGACGCAATCCACTCCGCTGCGGCATTCACTCCCGTGCCCGGCTTCAGGTCCGTCTCCACGCTCGATAGCGTGCTCCGATTGTTGAAGCTGACCAGCTTCTCGACCGTCGCCTGGATCCGTTCCGTGGAAACCTGCCCGAGCGCCGAAACGATCGCCGGATCGGCGGCCAAGGGTGTCAGCGATTGACTCCCTGGCGTCTGCCCATACACAGCAACGGCGCTGAAAATCACTATCATGGTGCCTGCGCGAAAGCGCCGAAAAGCGTGGCGGAATATCTGCATTCTTTACCTCCATGAACTTCCGTTCGTGAACCCCGCTTGACGCCGAAAGGGCTGGTCGTTAGACAATAGCGTTAGGGGGCTGAACCGGTCTGTCCCCATCATCGTATAGGCAGCTCCCCACCCAAGTTCCACGGAGGCACCCGTAATGGCTGTTGTTTGCCCAGAATGCGATAACCCCATCACCGTCGATGTCGACGAGGTCGACGAAGGAGAAACCGTTCAGTGCGACGAGTGCGGTCTGGACCTCGAGGTCGTCTCGCTCGATCCACTCGAGCTCGCGCCCATCGACAACACCGGCTACGACGACGAGGCCGAGTCGCCGGTCGAACATGAGGAAGAGGAGTAGCGAAGCGTATACTCAAGCCATGAAGCCGCACCCCGGTTCCACTCCCCGCACCTGCACCCTTGCCCTTTTTCTGCTCTCATCCCTGCCCTGGATCATGCCGGCAGCCGGCCTGGTCGCCACACCTGCCTCCGCGCAGCGTGGCCCGGTACAGCGCATCGTTCAGGGCAAGGTCACGGACAAAGGGGACGCTCCGCTTCGTGGCGCGGTCGTCTACCTCAAAGACGATCACACCTTGTCGGTAAAAAGCTTCATCTCCGATGACACCGGCGGCTACCGCTTCGGCCAGCTCGCGCAAAGCACCGATTACGAGGTTTGGGCCGAGGCGGACGGGAAAAAGAGCTCGATCAAGTCCATCAGCTCCTTCGACAGTAAAAACGACATCGTCATCGACCTGAAGATCGACACCGGCAAGTAACGCAGACGATCGCATCTCGCCAGAGCCCCTCATCCTTTGCTGGATCACCCTGCCGACCTCGACCCGGCTCTGCCACCTTTCCGTTCCGGCCCTCCATCCCCGCTCCCCTCGGAGCGCATAACGACCGTCCCGGCACAGGCTCAGCCCCGCCGACGCCGCCGGCTTCGTGGTCGTGCAACTCACCTCCGGTACCTGCCTCCGCTAGCCCGTCACCTCGTCACCTTCTAGGCGCTCCACCGCACGGCAACGCCCACCCAGATAGCATCAGAACCACAAGCAGCAGATCGGAGGCGCCTTTGACCATGGGTACGTTGAAACGGAACTGGCGCGCGCCCGCTCTGATCTTTCTTCTGCTGGCCTTCCCCCTCGCCCCACTGGCACAGACCGTCACCGCCGTCCCCAAGTTCGACCTCACCACCTTCACCGGCAAGTGGTACGAGATAGCTCGCCTCCCCAACAAACGCGAAAAGAAGTGCGTCAGCGATGTCTTCAATCTGATCGCCCAGGGTGAAAAGCTCACCCGCCTCCAGCTCGTCAGCTCCTGCAAGAACAAGGGCGGCTTCCCCGAGATCCGCAGCGCCGTCATCAAAGCGGCAAACAAGAGCGGCGACGGCAAACTCAAGCTGGTCTCCCTTTGGCCGTTCTCGACACCCTTTTGGGTGCTCGCCCTCGGTCCCGACAACGCCTGGTCCCTCATCGGCAGCCCCAACCACAAACAGCTCTGGATCCTCGCTAAGACCCCCGCCCTCGATCCGCAGGTCCTCGCCGACATCGAAGCGAAGGCTGCCGCCCAGGGCTTCTCCCCCGCCAAACTCGTCATGACCCAACCCGTCGCACCCGCCGCCGAGTCGAAGACCACCATCCAGGCCCCGCGGACTTGAACCACCCCTCGTCCTATCCCGAAGAACCGTCACCCTGAATAGCAGAAGCCATCTTTGTGAGGTGTGCCCGGCCATGCTCACTGCCCGGAGCACATCCCGCCTAACTCCCCCGACATCCAGATACCTTAACGCCGCGGCGGTGGAGCCGGCACCATCACCGCATCCGGATCCACCTTCGGAATCCCGAAATGCCCACCCAGGTGCAGCAGATCCAGCGGCCGCAGCATGCACGAGATCTGGATCAGATTCATGGTATTCGGCGCCCGCATCAGCACCGCCACATCGTCGATCTCGGTCCCATGGAAGTGCAGCCACATATCCGTGATCGGCTTTTCCGGCTGCGCCCCTTGCGCCGGTCCCACATTCGCGTTCACCAGGTGCTTCCATCCCGCCGCATCGTACGCCGCCGAAAGGATGCCCATCGTCTCCGGCGCGTAGAAAGCCGGCTGCGGATACCGATACGTGTCCACCGTAATGCTCGTCAGCGCCGACGCCAGCCGGCGCGCCTCTGTCTGGTTCGGATCGATCAGCCCCTGTGCCGATGCCAGCATCGACCGGTCAAACGTCAACGACGTATGCGCCGCCGGCTGGTCCGCCAGCGCCGCCAGAGCCTGCGGAATGCTCGGCGGCGCCTGCGCTCGCAACGTCCCGCCCACCGCGAAACCCACCGCCAACACCGCTGCTACCGCCAGTCCACGCACAGGCATCGCTTCGACCTCTCATGGGGTAGACCGCTCGCCACCGGAAAAGTTCCGTTTCCCCATGGCGCAATGACCCCGCTTTGCCCGGTGCCCTAGACAAGTCGCTAACCAACCCGGCCGGCTCTAAAGCTTTTGAAGTATGGACGCAACGTATCTCCTTGGAAGACTTTGCCCTGGAAGTGCCGGGGGGGTACCCCGCCAAACCCCTCAGGTATACTTCGGAGGGTTGTCTAAAAAGCACCACCCTAGGAAGACCAATGCCAAAGTTGAAGACCCACTCGGGCGCGGCCAAGCGCTTCCACAAGACCGGCACCGGCAAGTTCAAACGCGGCCAGTCCAAGATGCGACACATCCTCACCTCCAAGGCGACCAAAACCAAGCGCAAACTCGGCGGCTCGGCCCTTATCTCCGAGGCGGATCAGCACAAGGTCGACCGCATGCTCCCCTACGCCTGAGCCCATCCAGGGCAGGGAACACCCAAACCCTTCCGTCAAGCCGTCCGCGCAAGCAGGCAAAGGTCCAGAAAAGCGTACATGGACCCTGGAATCGTGAGCTCCGGCAATCGATTCCACTGAGACCGAAGCTGCACAGCGAGTGAAGAGGCTACCTTACCTCCAGCCGCTCATCCGACCCACGCAAAAGGAGATCCACCATGCCCCGTGTCAAACGGAGTACCAAACGCAACGACCGCCGCAAGAAAATCCTCAAACGCGCTAGCGGCTACTTCCTCACCAAATCCAAGCTCTACCAGGCCGCCCAGGAAGCCGTCGAACGCGGCCTCATGTTCGCCTACACCGGCCGCAAACAGAAGAAGCGCCAGTTCCGCTCCCTCTGGATCGTCCGCATCGGCGCCGCCGCCAAGCTCAACGGCATGAGCTACTCGACCTTTATCGCCGGCCTCAAAGCCGCCGGCAACGGCCTCGATCGCAAGATCCTCGCCCACATCGCCGCCAACGACGCCCCCGGCTTCACCGCCCTCGTCGCCCAAGCCAAATCCGCCCTGGCCTCCAAGCAGCCAGCCGCCGCCTAACTATCCCCGCCGTAACCACCAGGGCGCAGCTTCGGCTGCGCCTTTCGTGTGCCCCCTCCGTGTACCCCAGGTCAACATCCCCTCTCCCGCGACCACCCGCAACCAAGTATCCTGATACCTATGGCCGAACCCAGCTCGCCAGCAGAATCTATCGCCTCCACCACGGCTCTCTTCGAGTCCTGGGGCCGCTACCCCAATCACCACGCGAAACTCGTCCCTCTCCACTGGCAGACCGACTTCCCCGCCGTCACCCACAACCTCCACGAGGGCGTCCTCCCCGTCGGCATGGGACGCAGCTACGGCGACGTCTGTCTCCTTAAGGAGGGCAACCTCCTCGTCACCACCGGCATGAACCGCCTGCTCGCCTTCGACGAGACCACCGGCGTCCTCACCGCCGAGGCCGGCATCACCCTCGCTCAGATCCTCGACTTCTCCGTCCCCCGCGGCTTCTTCCTCCCCGTCTCTCCCGGCACCAAGTACGTCACTCTCGGCGGCGCTATCGCCAACGACATCCACGGTAAAAATCACCACATCGCCGGCACCTTCGGCGCGCACGTCCCCGCCTTCGAGCTCGTCCGCTCCGACGGCTCCCGGCGCCTCTGCTCCGCCTCCCAAAACCCCGAGCTCTACGCCGCCACCATCGGCGGCCTCGGCCTCACCGGCCTCATCACCTGGGCCCAGCTCAAGCTCCGCCCCATCGTCTCCCGCAAGATCGACTACGAGGGCATCCAGTTCCACGGCGTCGACGAGTTCCTCGACCTCACCAACCAGTCCGGCCACATCGAATACACCGTCTCCTGGGTCGACGTCACCTCGTCAGGCAAGAACTTCGCCCGCGGCATCTTCATGCAGGGCGATCACTCCGAGGTACCCGGCCCCCTCACCGTCTCGCCCGAACCCAAGCTCGTCTTCCCCATCGAGGCCCCCGGCTTCGCCCTCAACCCCGTCTCCGTCTCCCTCTTCAACACCGCCTTCTTCCACAAGCAGATCCACAAGCGCGTCGTCGCCCTCCAGGACTACGAACCCTTCTTCTACCCGCTCGACAAGGTCCTCCACTGGAACCGCATGTACGGCAAGGGCGGCCTGCTCCAGTTCCAGTACGTCATCCCCTGGGACAACGCCCGCGAAGGCACCATCGCCATCCTCAAGGAGGTCGCCAAGTCCGGCCTCGCCTCCTTCCTGGCCGTCCTCAAGGCCTTCGGCGACGTCCCCTCCCCCGGCCTAATGAGCTTCCCCAAGCCCGGCATCACCCTTGCCCTCGACTTCCCCATCAAGCCCGACCGCAGCTTCCCCCTCTTCCACCGCCTCGCCGAAATGACCCGCGAGCTCGGCGGCCGTCTCTACCCCGCCAAGGACGCCGCCATGACCCCGCAGCAGTTCCAGGCCTTCTACCCCCAGTGGCAGCAGTTCGCGCAATACCGCGACCCACAAATCACCTCCAGCTTCTGGGAGCGCGTCACCGGAGACCCCGCCTCCCTGTAACCTCCCGGTAGCTGTTCTTCGATAGGTCTGGGCTTCCGCCCAGACACCCGGCTCCCGCGAAAATACGGGGCTTTAGCCCCCGGGACGTGCTCTCCTTCAAGCACATCACTCGTTCCAAGACAGGTTCTATGACCTCCTCCAGACTCACCGCTGATCCCATAGCCCCCGGCTCCATCGCCGCCGCCACCAACGCCGCCGCCCTCACCGAAGATTCCACCCAGACCCTCGCCGTCCGCTCCGGCCAGAAAAAAAAGATCCTCGTCCTCGGCGCCACCTCCGGCATCGCCGAGGCCACCTGCCGCCTCTGGGCCGCCCAGGGCCACAGCCTCTTCCTCGTCGGCCGCAACTCCGACAAGCTCGCCATGGTCGCCGCCGACCTCCGCACCCGCGGAGCCGCCGCCGTCTACACCGAGGTCGCCGACCTCGACGACACCGAAAAACACCCCGAGCTCCTCGCCCACGCCATCAACTCCCTCACCGGCCTCGACATCGCCTACCTCGCCCACGGCATCCTCGGCGACCAGCACGCCGCCGAGCACGACTTCCCCCACGCCGCGCAGATCCTCCACACCAACTTCATCGCGCCCGTCTCCCTCCTCACCTGGCTCGCCAACTTCTGCGTCCAGCGCCGCTCCGGCGTCCTCGCCGTCATCTCCTCGGTCGCCGGCGACCGCGGCCGCAAGTCCAACTACCTCTACGGATCCTCAAAGGCTGGTCTCTCCGCCTTTCTCGGCGGCCTCCGCAACCGCGTCGACCGCGAAGGCGTCACCGTCCTCTCCATCAAGCCCGGACCCATCAAGACCGCCATGACCGCCCACATGCCCGGCGCCAACAAGTTCGCCGACCCCACCAAAACCGCCCGCACCATCGTCGCCGCCATCGAGAAACGCCGCGACAACCTCTACGTCCCCTTCCAGTGGCAGCCCATCATGTTCGTCATCCGCCACATCCCCGAGAGCATCTTCAAAAAACTCAATCTTTGATCGTCGCAATAGATGTTTCGTCACATGCATCTACGGTTTTTCATCATCAAATCACGTAGATTCCGCCACTCGGGCAAAACTCTCTCGCAAATTCAGTGTTTTAGACTATTCTTACTCGCCAAAGATTGGCCCCAGGATTGCTCCGACGTGAGCAGACACCCGTCTGCTTGAGGGCCCACATGAAAAAGTTGCTTGCACTGCTGATCGGTTCTTCCGCCTTAGCCGCTTCCTCCGTATCCGCCCAAACGAGTAAAGGTATCCTCGCCGGTGTCGCTCGCGACGCAACCAGTGCCGTCGTCACCCAAGCTACAATCACGATCACCAATGAAGAGACAGGTGAGGTCCGCACCTCTCTCACCCAGGGTGACGGTGCCTACCGGATCGAGGCGATTACGCCCGGGCACTATACGGTGGCCGTAGAGCACACAGGTTTCAATCGCGAGATTGCCAAAGGAGTTATCGTCAATCCGTCCGTCGTCAACTCCTACGATGCCACCCTCAAAATTGGCGATGTCAGCAATGCAGTCGAAGTCTCCGCCACCTTCAACGCCATCAACACAGAAAACGGACAGCTAGCCGGAATTATCGGAGCGACCGAGATTCGCAATCTGCCCGTCTTCTCCCTCAACCCCATTGAACTCGCCACTACCCTCCCCGGAGTGCAGATCGTCAATCAAGGCGGAACCGGCGGTCAGGGCCAGGAGTTCTCCTCAAACGGAGCTCGTCCCCGCGCCAACAACTTCCTCATCGATGGCCAAGAGATCAACGACGTCTCCATCACCGGTCAGGCCTTCCAGCCGAACCTCACCGATACGTATAACGATGTCGCCGTTCTGACTAACTCCGCTTCCGCCGAATATGGTCGTGGCGGCGGAGCTATCACCAACCTGATCACCCGCGGTGGAACGAATATTTTTCACGGCTCCGCGTATGAGCGCTACACCGGCTCCGGCCTCAACGCCCTCACCCCGCTCCAGCGACAGCAGAAGGCCACTGCTACCGCCGCCAACCCTGTCCGCAAGACGCGCTTCGATACCCATACCTACGGATTTACCGGCGGTGGTCCCATCTTGAAGGACAAGCTCTTCGTCTTCGGCGCGGGGCAATGGCAGAGAACCTATGGTCAGGCCCTTGGTGGTCGCTTCGAACTCCCCGATGGGGCCGGCGTCGCCACCCTTCGCAGCATCGCGGCCGCTCAAGGTCCGAACGGGCAGGCCGCTCTCTTCGGTCGTTACCTCTCGGACTACGCCTACTTGACCGCATATCAGAATGTGCGACCCAATCTCGAATCCATCAACGTCGGTGCGCAGCAGGGCTGCCCGGGTGGTGGGTCTTGCAGCATCAGTACCGCCTTCTTCCAGCGCCCGTCCGTGCCACAGCAGAGTACCAACACGCAATGGACGTATCGTGTCGACTGGACCCCTCGCCAACAAGACTCTCTGGGTTTCCGCTACCTGCACAGCCGCAACCGCCTGAGCCCAGACTTCGGCAATAACCTCTCACTCACCGGCTTTGACTCCCAGCAGGGTGGCCCCGTCGAACTGGGCGAAGGCTTTTGGACCCACGTCTTCGGCCCGAACGTTCTCAATGAGTTCCGCGTCTCCGAAGCACGCCTCAGCTTTGCTTTCGACCTCACCCCGGAGACCCTCGCCAATCCCCTCAACAGCCTGCCCGCCATCAGCTTCCTCGGAAATCAGATCCCGGTACTTGGACCCAATACAAACTTGCCGCAAGGACGCGGTGAAGACCTCTATCAGTTCCAGGACACCGTCGGGTTTACCAAGGGCCGACACTCCGTCCGCGTCGGTGCCGATGTCGGCCGCCAGCTCGAGCAGGAGTTGATCTCTCTCAACACGGCAGGAACACTCACCTACGGCAGCACCGGAACCTTCGGCTCGTCCGTAGGTGAGTTCCTCTCCAATAACCTCGGCGGCGGTGGCTCCGCCACGCGCACCTTCGGCTCCACCGCATCGATCCTCACGGCTGGAGAAGTGGTGTCTTTGCCCAGGACGATATCAAGCTCAATCCCGATCTCACCATGAACTTCGGCGTGAGATACGACTATCTTACCCAGTCGGAGACTCTCTGCGCTTCCCCGGTGTCGACCCAGCCACCCTCGCAACCGATCCCATTGATCGTGTCATTCGAGTGAACCCAGACACCAATAACATCTCTCCTCGTATTGGTTTCGCTTACGTCCCACACGTCGGTTTCTTCTCCAATGGTAAGACCGTGTTCCACGGCGGCTTTGGCACTTTCTACGATAGCAGCTTCAGCAATTTCGTCGTGAACGCTGGCCAGGTCTCGCCCAATGCTGTCGCCGGTCAAGTCACCTCGATCGTGTCCGCCGCCACCCCCAATGGGGTAGGCAACTCCAGCGCGCAGCTGGCCACACTCAGCCCCATTCTCCGGCCTACCAACTCCGTTACCAGCGTCGACCGGAACATCGTCAATCCCTACACCTACCAGTACAATCTCGGCTTTGAGCGCGAACTTCCAGGCAATACAAAGTTCACCCTCAATTACGTGGGGGCCTCGGCTAAGAAGCTCTTCGTCTCGCGTCAATATAATTACGTTGTGCCTGGAACCTCGGCCCGTGTCATCCCACCCGCGGCCCTATCCTCGTGCGCGGCAGCTACGGCGCCTCGAATTACAACAGTTTACAGGCCGAGCTCTCCCACTCTGCCGGCCACGGCATCTCGTTCCGCGCCGCCTACACCTACAGCCACGATCTCGACAACAACTCGGAGGCCTTCGCCACCAATCAGGGCGGTTCGCTCCCAGCCGATCTCTCCTCCACTGGGCTGAGGCAAGACTACGGCAACTCCGTCTTCGACCACCGCAACTACCTCGTCATCTCCTACGTCTACGCGCCTGTCGGACTCCGCTCCAGTAACGGTCTCCTGGATGCTGCTTATGGCGTCTTGACTCGGCATTGGACGATTACTGGTATCGAGCGCTTCCAGTCAGGCCCCTACAGCAACTTCTTCGTTGGAGCGGATACCAATGGCGACGGTACCTCGAACAACGATAGGCCTATCGTCAGCAATCCTTCGGCGCCGCTCAACACCGCGGCGGTTGACGGAGGGTCGCTCATCGGCGGAGGTTTGACCAATGTCACCTACGACCTCGTCGCTTACAACAACTCACCCAGCACTGCCAGGGTGCGTACGCCGCTCAGTCCCACAAACGCTCACTTTTACATTCCCAATGGCGCTAACGCCATCCGTCTCCTCAACCAGCAGATCGGCCGCAATGCCTTCCTCAACCCCGGCCAGCAATTCCATGATCTCGTTGTCCAGAAGGGCATCGGTCTCTCTTATCTCCACTTCGAGCGCGGCACCCTGAATCTCCGAGCCGAAGCCCAGAACATCGGCAACCATAATAACGTCGGTGTCCTCGGCACCAACGTCCTCCAGATCGGCACACCCTCAGTCTTCAACACGGTTACCGCCCGCACTGGCACTCCGGCCGCAGGCAGGACTCTCGTACTCTGGGCTAAGCTGATCTTTTAATAGGCTCTGATGACCAAACCTTCCGTGCCCAAACGCTGGCGTAGTGACTGCATCAACCAGCTATACTAGTAATTAGCCCCCTGATATAGAGCTAGTTATGAAAGCCCCGGACACAGTCCGGGCTTTTGCCGTCCAGAACACGGTACCCGCCAGGTACCCCTAACCTAACTCCCCTGATTCGAAGACTTTGGGTACCAAGTACGGGGGGGAGGTGTACCTCCGTTCCACTACTGTTGCTGCTGCGCCATCATCTGCTGCCGCGTCAACGCCGGCGGCTGCTCCGGCAGCTCCGTCGCCTTCTCCACCAGCGTCGACCAGTCCTCCGGCACCGGCATCTCCTGGTCCAGCGAGAACGCCCCCTCGCTCGGCGTCACCCGCACCGCCACCGTCAGCTCGCTGTTCGCCTTTCCGCGAAACATCCCGTGCGTCGGCGGCACATCCGCATAATCCCGCCCGATCGCCGTCCGGATATGCCGGTCGCCCGCTACCAGCCAGTTCGTCGGATCAAACCCCACCCACCCCAACTGCGGCACCAAAGCCTCAATCCACGCATGCGTCGCCGAGTTCACCGATCGATCCGTCCCATCCTGCCCGTGGTACAGGTACCCGCTCACATACCGGCACGGAATCCGCAGCTTCGACCGCACCAGCGCAATCATGATGTGCGCAAAATCCTGGCACACCCCAGCCCTGTTCTTGAGCGCCAGATCGATCGGCGAGTCCACCTTCGTCGACTTCGGCTTATAGGCGAAGTACTCATACATCTGCTGGTTCAGCTGCTGCAGCACCAACAGCGGATCATCCCTGCGCCGCACATCCAGCTTCGCCGCCAGATCGTCCAGCGCCGCCGTCGGCTGCGCAAACTCACTCGGGTACAGCATCTCCCAAAAGTCGCCGCCTTCGACGATCGCATCCAGATCCGTCCACGCATCCGCCGCCAGAAACGCCGGAATCTGCAGCGCCGGCTGCATCTCCACCAGCGACTCGGCCACAATCACCAGCTGCCCATGCTGCCCGGGAATGTCGAAGTGATGCACCTGGTTCGCCAGGTGATCGCGAAAGCTGAACACCCGGCACCGCGGGCTCACCGACAGGTGAAACGTCAGGCAGCGCTGGCTCTGGTCGCTCCGCGGATGCATCCGCGTCTCCATCATGCTCTCGCTCACATCGTTGCTGTACAAAAACTTCGTCAGGTGCCGAATCGAGTAGTACATGCAATCCCTCCCCATCACCTCAGCCCTCGAGGTCTTCCCGCTCCGCCGCCGCAAACCCTAACCCGCCAGCGCCGCCTGAATCGAATAGTCCACATACAACTCGTAGATCATCCGGTGGATCGCCCGGCACTGCCGTTGAATCTCCTGCAGGTACCTCACCACATCGCCCCGCAGAATTTCCTCCACGCTCGAGTAGCTCAAACTCGCCTGCAGCCGTCCCGCCAGCCGCCGCAGCGGCTCGGCCCGCTCGCTCCCGCTCCCTCCGTGGATCCCTTCCAGCGCCCTCTGCAGGCTATCGATGGAAAACCGCAGCGAGTGCGGAAACTCCACATCCAGCAGCAGAAACTCCAGAATCCACTCCGGCGTCAGATCCGCCGTATACACCTTGCAGTACGCCTCAAACGCCGTCGCCGACCGCAGCAGACCCATCCAGTCCAGGTACTCGTTCGTCTCCGGAAGCCGCTCCGTCGGCCCCCACACATCCGGGTAGTAGGCTTCCAGCAGCATCGCAATCGCCGTCGCCCGCTCGATATACCGCCCCACCTGGATAAAATGCCACCCCTGCCCATGGCTCATCGTCGAATCGCTCACGCCCTGGAACTGGTGCACCGCCTCCATCACCTGCTGCAAAAACTCCCCCGGCTGCTCCCGCCCTTCCAGCAGCGCGTCCGCGTGCATGTCGCTCTGCATCTCCGGCCGTGACACCTGCAGATACAGGCTGTTCAACCTCGACCACTGCTCCGTCGAGATCTGCTCACGCACATGCCGCGAGTTCTCCCGCGCCGACACAATGCACGCCACAATCGACGTCTTATTCAGCGGATCAAACGACATCGCCTGCGTCAGGTCATACGGATTGCCGGTCCACTTCACATCCTTCGGCCGCCCCAGCGCCTGCAACACCCGCTCCCAGCGCCGCTCCGCACTCGCCGGACTCTCGTCCAACATCAGGTTCAGATTCACATCCAGAATGCGCGTCGTATGCTCCGCACGCTCCAGATACCGGCTCATCCAATACAAACTATCGGCCACGCGGCTCAGCATCGACGACTCCTCCCCAAGTTTCCGCTAAGCGATCTTCACCGCGAGCGGCAGGTGCTCTGTCTCGATCGCACTCAGATCGATACGCTCCGAAGCGTGCTGAATATCAAGACCCACCACATGTCCCGCCTCGTCATAATCCACCACCAAACCGTCGGCGATCTCCTGTGAGTCCGTGCTCGAAGCCAAGCTGAGATCGATATAAAGAGAGTCCGTGTCCTCGTAGTAATGCAGCTTCATCGATTCCTCCTTGTAAAGCCACTGTCTGGAAATGCATTGTGAAGCGTCTCTCCATCCTCTAGCGTAACAACCCGCAAAGCCTTACCTTCGAGACTCTCGGGGTATGCCCAGAAGCGAATGCGCCCGTCTTCCTGAACCTTTCGCTCCACCGGATCTGCCACGATCGCAGCACACCCTTCCATGCTCAAGTAAGGCCGCTTCCGAAGCACCTGTTCCCGGAAGTAAAGCGTCGTCTTCGGCTCCTTCACTTACTCAACACCCACGTATCCTTGCTCCCGCCGCCCTGCGACGAGTTCACCACCAGCGACCCGCGCTTCAGCGCGACCCGTGTCAAACCTCCCGGAACTATATTCACCTTGTCGCCGTACAGCACATACGGCCGCAAATCTACATGCCGCGGCTCCAGCGCATCCCCAATCAGGCACGGAGCCCGCGAAAACGAGATCGTCGGCTGCGCGATATAGTTCCGCGGATCGGCCTCGATCTTGCGCCGAAACTCCTCGCGCTCCGCCGCCGTCGACTGCGGCCCGATCAGCATCCCGTACCCGCCGCTCTCGCCCACCGCCTTCACCACCAGCTTGTCCAGGTTCGCCAGCACATGCTGCCGCTCCTTCGGCCGCGTCAGCAGAAACGTCTCCACGTTCTTCAGCACCGGCTCCTCGCTCAGGTAGTACCGAATAATATCCGGCACATACGCATACAGCGCCTTGTCGTCCGCCACACCCGTCCCAAATGCGTTCGCCAGCGTCACATTGCCCGCGCGGTACGCGTTGAACAGCCCCGCTACGCCCAGAATCGAGTCCCCCCGAAACGCCAGGGGATCGATAAAGTCGTCGTCCACCCGCCGATAGATCACGTCCACCCGCCGCAGACCGCTGATCGTGCGCATGTATACGACGTTGTCGTGCGTCACCATGTCGCGCCCCTCCACCAGCTCGATCCCCATCTGTCGCGCCAGGTATGCATGCTCGAAATAGGCCGAGTTGAACACCCCCGGACTCAGCAGAACAATGTTTGGCTCGGGCCGGCCCTCGGGCGCCAGCGACCGCAGCGTCCCCAGCAGCAGCTGCGTGTACTGCTCGATCGGCCGCACGTTGTACGTCCGAAACAGGTGCGGAAACGTCCGCTTCATCACCCGCCGGTTCGTCAGCATGTAGCTCACGCCGCTCGGCACTCGCAGGTTGTCCTCGAGCACCACAAACTCTCCGCTCTGCAGCCGGATCAGGTCCGTCCCGCACACCGCGATATACACATTGCGCGGAACCTGCAGGCCGCACATCTGCCGGCGGAAGTGTTTGCAGCTGTACACCACCTCCCGCGGAACGATCCCGTCCTCCAGAATCCGGCCCTCGTTGTAGATGTCCTTCAAAAACAGATTCAGCGCCGTAATCCGCTGCGTCAGACCGGTCTCGACCGTCTCCCATTCCTCGCTCGTAATGATGCGCGGCAGCATGTCGTACGGAAAGATCCGCTCCGTCCCCTCCTCCCGCCCATACACGGTGAAGGTGATGCCCTGGTTCAGAAAGCTGAGGTCCGCCGCCTGCTTCCTCCGCTCCAGCTCCTTCGGATCCAGCGATCCGAAGTGATCCAGAAGCGGCTGGTAGTGCTCATGGAGCTCGTCCCGACCCTGAAACATCTCGTCATACGCGTGGTCCAGCAGATAGTTCTGTAGCGCGGCCTGCGTGAATTGGGTCGTCTGGGTTGGGGGCATGAGGAAACCTGAGTATAGCGGCACACACCCGTCCCACCAACACGTATCTGGCCCCGGCTCTCACCCGAAACGGGTATGCGGATCGCCTAAATCCCCACCCGCCGACCATCCTTGCTGAAATAACTCAACTGCCGCCGGTAGCACCGCTGCCTCTCCAGATCGAACGCAATGCAGCTGTCGAACGGCTTCGAGTACACATGGAGACTCACGCACCCCGTCGTCCCCACGTTCTCAATCTGGTGGATCGTCTGCAGCTTGTCCACCGTCACCATGCCGCTCCCCTCCGAGCACACCACCGTCCCCACCCGGTCCAGTTCCAGCTCCGTCGCCCCGCCCAGGCAATCGATGTTCACCACATTCTGGTTCTCGGGCGCGTTGCAGCTCGTATGCCGAAACTCATGCGTCCGCACCTCACCCTGCGCCACCGTCATCCATCCCAACTGCCCATTGTGCGTGTGGATCGCCGTCCGCTGCCCCGGCGACCAGCAGATCGTCATCACCTCAAACAGCTCATCGCGGTAGATCAGGTTGCGCGTATACAAGCTGTCCCGCCACCACACATACTCGCTTAACGCCTCCGGCCGCGGCGTCGCCGTCGCCATGTACTCCTTGATCCGGTCCTTCGTGATCAGGTCCCGCTCCAACTCACGCAAACCCGCGACAAAGTCCCCCACCGTCGTCCGTAACGGATGCGTCCCGCCCTCAATCTCCATCCCGATCCTCCCACGTCCCGAATCGGGAAGCCAACACCCCGATCGTCATCCCCAAACTCACCCATAAGTTTCTCACGCCGAACCTTCGTCGCTGCATTCCGGTCCCCGCCTTGGGTACAGTAGGGAGCGCCACCCCGTGCGGTCGACATCGGAGGGCAGAAATCGGACGTCCCTGCTATGCTGCGTTCCTTCCCAGGTCTGCGACTCCTCTGCTCGCTCGTGCTCGTCGGTGCTCTTCTCTCCGCACGCCCCGCCGGTGCCTACTCCGTGCTCTCGCACGAGGAGGTCATCGACATGGCCTGGCTCCCTCACATCCTCCCCCTCCTCCGCGCCCGCTTCCCAAACCTGACTGACGACCAGATCCGCGAGGCCCACGCCTACGCCTACGGCGGCTCCGTCATTCAGGACATCGGCTACTACCCCTTCGGCAACCAGCAGTTCTCCGATCTCCTTCACTACGCTCGTACCGGCGACTTCGTCTCCGCCCTCATCCGCGAGTCCTCTACCCCCGACGAGTTCGCCTTCGCCCTCGGTGCCCTCGCCCACTTCTGCGGCGATATCGTCGGCCACCCCGCCGTCAACAAGGCCACCGGCCAGGAGTACCCCAAGCTCGAGCGCCGCTTCGGCCCCATCGTCACCTACGACAACGACAAAACCGCCCACATCCGCACCGAGTTCGGCTTCGACGTCGCCGAGGTCGCCCACGGCCGCTACTCGCAGCAGAACTACCGCGACTTCATCGGCTTCCAGGTCGCCAAAGAGGTCATGGAGCGCGCCTTTCAGGAGACCTACGGCTTCCCCCTCAACACCATCCTCAAGCACGAAGACCTCGCCATCGGCAGCTACCGCCGAGCCGTCTCCGGCCTCATCCCCCGCATGACCACCGTCGCCCTCGTCCACTACAGGGGACAGATGCAGAAGGAGAACCCCACCTTCGATCGCAACAAATTCGTCTACCGCCTCAGCCGCACCGAGTACGAAAAGGACTACGGCAAGCAGTACGCCCGCCCCGGCTTCGGCTCCCACCTCCTCGCCGTCACCTTCGCCGTGCTCCCCAAAATTGGCCCGCTCAAGGTCTTCGCCCTCAAGGTCCCCGACCCCAAGGCCCAGGACATCTACATCAAAAGCATCAACGGTACTGTCGACAAGTTCAACGCCTACCTCGCCGCCCTTCAGGCCATCCCCGTCGACGCCCGCCACCCCCAGACCGCCCCCGACCTCGCCGAGATCGACCTCGACACCGGCAAGCCCGCCGAGTTCGGCGAGTATCGCCTCGCCGACCAGACCTACGCCAAACTCCTCCACATCCTCGTCACCGATCCCAAAACCCCCATGCTCCCCGACGTCCGCAAAAGCCTCGCAGACTTCTACGGCAAGCGCTCCGAACCCGCCTGGTACCAGCGCAAGCCCAAAGTCTGGCAGAGCCTCCAGGCCGACCTCGCCGCCTTCGACCGCTCGTCCTCCTCCCCCTCCGCCAACCCGCCCTCCCCCACACCCGTCCGCTGATCCCGCGCCCTCCATGCCCACCGCCCACGCCGAACGCCTCCGCTATACTTCGATTCACCGCTCTATGACCCTCACCCCCGCTCCCCACCCGGCCTCCGCTCAGGTCCCGCGCCCCGTTCTCTACCTCTGGATCACCTTCGTCGTCGTCTCCGCCCTCCTCTGGCTCTCCTGCCTCGTCCTCGGTCACCTCGGCTTCGGCCCGCCCTACTCCACACCCTTCGCCCAGGGCCTCTTCGCCGATCTCCAGATCTACTTCGGCCGCTTCGAAACCTTCCACACCGCCGCCTTCTTCGAGTACTCCCGCCACTCCCACTTCGCCTACCCCGCCGGCGCCGCCGTCATCTACCAGGCCATCTACGCCACCCATCGCGTCCGAGCCACCTACAGCCTCCTCTGCATCGGCTGGGCCCTCTGCGGAGCCGTCGTCCTCACCCGCGCCCTCCTCCGCCAGGGCCTCAGCCTCCCCCTCGCGCTCGCCATCGCCGTCTCCGGCTCACTCGCCTTTCCGTTCCTCTTCCTCTACCAGCGCGGCAACATCGAAATCGTCCTCTGGATCATCGCGAGCCTCGGCATCCTCGCCTACATGCGCCGCCACCCCTACGTCGCCGCCGTCCTCTGGGGCATCGCCACCGCCATTAAGATCTACCCCGTCTTCCTCCTCGGCCTCTTCCTCGGCCACCGCCGCCGCGAGATCGGCCCCCTCCTCACCGGCATCGCCTCCGCCCTCCTCACCACCCTCGCCTGCCTCGCCTACGTCGGCCCCTCCATCGGCCTCGCCTTTCGCGGCTTCCTCGGCGGTGTCCAGGGCTTCCAGGGAGCCTACGCCGAAACCGTTCGCTCCTCCGCCATGGGCTTCGACCACTCCCTCTTCTCCCCCTTCAAGCTCCTCGCCGTCTCCACCGGCCACCTCGCCGCCCCCTGGCTCCACCCCTACTACCTCCTCGCTGGTGCCCTCGCCGCCCTCGTCTTTCTCCTGCGCGTCCGGGAGCTCCCTTTCCTCAACCGCCTTACCTTCCTCACCGTCTGCTTCCTCCTCCTCCCGCCCGTCAGCTACGAGTACACCCTCGTCCACCTCTACGCCCCTGCCGCCCTCCTCTTCCTCTACGCCGTCGCGGCCGGCCAGGCCTCGCCCAGCCCTCCCCTCCCCCCCGCGCCCAACCCCGGCAACCTCCGCTCCCTTACCTGGGCGCTCGGCTGCCTGCTCGTCCTCTTCCTCCCCATCAACCTCTTTGTCCTCCACGGCCTTCTCTTCGCCGGCCAGGCCCAGATCCTCCCCCTTCTCCTCCTGGCCGCGCTCGCCGCCATCCACCCCTGGCCCAACCCCTCCCACCTCCCGCCGCGCACACCCGCAGGATCTCCAACTTTCCTTGTAGACCGACGGCTCCCAGACGACGTGATCCCAGCCGCCACGATCCCCCAATCTGCATTAGACTTGAAGTAGCACGGCTTTACGCCCCGGGATCGCGCCCAAAACCCCCGCCACTCCCAGAATAGGACCCAACTCCAGAGTGAGTACCCCCACCTCCGCCCAAGCCATTCGCAACATCGCCATCATCGCGCACGTCGACCACGGCAAGACCACCCTCGTCGACGCCATGCTGCGTCAGTCCGGCACCTTTCGCTCCAACGAGGCCGTCGCCGAACGCGTCATGGACTCGAACGACCTCGAAAAAGAGCGCGGCATCACCATCCTCGCCAAAAACACCGCCATCCAGTACCACGACGCCCGCGGAGCGGAATCCAAGATCAACATCGTCGACACCCCCGGCCACGCCGACTTCGGCGGCGAAGTCGAGCGCGCCCTCAAGATGGTCGACGGCGTCGTCCTCCTCGTCGACGCCTCCGAAGGCCCGCTCCCCCAGACCCGTTACGTCCTCTCCAAGGCCCTCGAGGCCAAACTCACCCCCATCGTCGTCATTAACAAGATCGATCGCCCCGACGCCCGCCCCCAGGAGGTCCTCAACGAGGTCTACGACCTCTTCATCGATCTCGACGCCGACGAGAGCGTCCTCGAGTTCCCCGTTATCTACACCAACGGCAAAGCCGGCACCGCCACCATGGACCTCGCCATCCCCGGCACCGACCTCCAGCCGCTCTTCGACCTCATCTTCCAGACCATCCCCGCCGCCACCGGCACCCCCGACGGCGACCTCCAGATCCTCGTCACCAACCTCGACTACTCCGACTACCTCGGCCGCCTCGCCATCGCCCGCGTCTTCAACGGCTCCCTCAAAAGCGGCCAGGAGGTCAACCTCTTCAAGCTCGACGGAACCCTTCAGCCCGTCAAGGTCACCAAGCTCTTCACCTTCCACGGCCTCAAGCGCGAAGACACCGTCGAGACCGAGGTCGGCGACATCGTCGCCATCGCTGGCATCCCCGGCATCACCATCGGCGAAAGCTTCTGCGCGCTCGAAAACCCCAAGCCGCTCCCCCCAATCAAAATCGATGAGCCCACCATCGCCATCAACTTCTCCGTCAATAACTCGCCCTTCGCCGGCCGCGAAGGCAAGTTCGTCACCAGCCGAAACATCAAGGAGCGCCTCGAACGCGAGCTCCTCACCAACGTCTCCATCCGCGTCGAAGACACCGGCTCCCCCGAGACCTTCAAGGTCCTCGGCCGCGGCGAGCTCCAGCTCTCCGTCCTCATCGAGATGATGCGCCGCGAAGGCTTCGAGCTGATGGTCTCCCGCCCCACCATCGTCACCAAGCGCGTCAATGACCAGCTGATGGAGCCGTCCGAGCTCCTCACCATCGACATCCCCGACAACTTCGTCGGCACCGTTATCGAGCGGCTCGGCCCTCGGAAGGGCGAGATGGTCAAGATGGCCAATCACGGCTCCGGCCGCGTTCGCATGGAGTTCAAAGTCCCCTCCAGAGGTCTTATCGGCCTCCGCAACGAAATGCTGACCGAAACCCGCGGCACGATCGTCATGAACTCCATCGCCGGCGAGTACATCCCCTACCAGGGCGAGATTCCCCAGCGGCCCTCCGGTGCCCTCATCTCCGACCGCAACGGTGTCACCACGACCTACGCCCTCGACGGCGTCCAGGAGCGCGGCGGCCTCTTCGTCGGCGACGGCACCGAGGTCTACGAGGGCATGATCATTGGCGAGCACTCCCGAGACAACGACCTCGATGTCAACGCCGTCCGCGAAAAGAAACTCACCAACATGCGCGCCTCAGGCTCCGACGACGCCCTCCGCCTCGTCCCCTATAAGCAGCTCACCCTCGAGCAGTCCATCGAGTTCATCGCCGACGACGAACTCGTCGAGGTCACCCCCAAGAGCCTGCGCATGCGCAAACGCGTCCTCCAGGCCAACCGTCGCCCCAAAGGCGCCCGTGGCGGCTCCCACCTCGAATAGCCCTCTTTCCCGTGCAGCACCCACCGTTGCCGTGGCGTAATCTCCCACCGAACCGCTTACAATTAAACGTAGGAAGCAGAAAGGCCTCGCTCAAGAGCGAGGCCTTTCTCATTAGAATCAAGACTTTAGCTGTAAAGTGTTTTGATCGAATAGTTTACGGGACGTCGTATTTCTATGTGACTGATTCCAGAAATCTTACTAACAAGTAGGGGGAGGGGGGGAGGGTACCCCGATCGGCCTACCTGCTCTTCGCCGTCGCAAAGCGCTTATTCACCTCGTCCCAATTCACCACATTCCACCAGGCCGCCAGGTAATCCGGCCGCTTGTTCTGGTACTTCAGGTAATACGCATGCTCCCAGACATCATTGCCCAGAATCGGATACATCCCCTGCGAGATCGGATTGTCCTGGTTCGGCGTCGTCACGACCTTCAGCTTGCCGCCATCAAACACCAGCCAACCCCACCCCGCCCCGAACTGCTTTGCCGTCGTCTCATTGAACAGCTTCTTGAAGTCCTCGAACGACCCGAAGTCCTGCTTGATCTGGTCGGCAATCTGTCCCATCGGCTCGCCGCCGCCACCCGCCTTCATGATCTGCCAGAACATCGTGTGATTCACATGCCCGCCGCCGTTGTTGCGGACCACCGCCCGTACATCCTCCGGGATGCTGTTCAGGTCCTTCAGCAGCTCCTCCGGCGACTTCGTTCCAATCTCGGCGTGCTTCTCCACCGCGCCGTTCAGATTCGTAACGTACGTCCCGTGGTGCTTGTCATGGTGCAACTTCATCGTCGCCTCGTCGATGAATGGTTCAAGCGCGGCGTAGTCGTAGGGAAGCGGGGGAAGTTCGTAAGCCACAGTTCTCTCCTTCAGTATCGTTCGTTGACGGATCTCTCCGTAGGTCGCGCACAGCCATGCGCCGTGTAAGCTCATCGGGGCGGGAACACCTTATGCTGCCGCCGGATCTCATGGCATGTGATGCCAGCCCAGGGAAGGGCGATGCACCGCGCCCGCTTCGCCCCCCATCCAACCCTCTCTTCTTCATCTCCGTTTGACAGACAATCCGTCCCTGAACCACGCTTTAGGTTCTAATAGAAGTCCATGGCGCAACCCACTGACGCATACCGCTGGCTGGATGACTCCGGTCCCGCCTTCGGCGCTCCCGGCCTCGAACCCCGCTGGACCTCCAGCAAAAAGGACGCCGTCTCCACCGCCTACGCCGCCTCCAGCCGCGTCTGGTTTACCGTCTCCCACGGCACCCTCAACGAGATCTACTTTCCCACCATCGACCGCCCCCAGACCCGCGACATGGAGCTGCTCTTCACCGACGGAGAGACCTTCTTCCACGAGGAAAAGCGCAACCTGGACTACGACTTCAGCTACATCGACCCAGGCGCGCCCGCCGTCCACCTCACCGCCACCGCCCCCGAAGCGCAGTACACCGTCACCAAGGAAATCATCTCCAACCCCCACCACCCCGTCGTCCTGATGAACGTCAAAATCGACGCCGCTCCCGAGGTCCTGGCTAAGCTCAAGTGCTACGTCCTGCTTGCGCCCCACCTCAACGGCGGTGGCGCCGGCAACTCCGCCCGCTCCATCGAGGTCGCCGGCAAACGCGCCATTCTCGCCTGGAAAGACGACTTCTCGCTCGCCCTGGGCGCCAGCTGCGGCTTCAGCCGCTCCTCCTGTGGCTTCGTCGGTCAGAGCGATGGCTTTATGGATCTCTCCGTCGACAAGCAAATGCACTGGCACTTCGGCCAGGCGCTCAACGGCAACATCGCCGTCACCGGTGAGATCGAGATCGCCTCTCACAACGAGTTCACCATCGCCATCGCGCTCGGCCACGGTCACCACGCCGCTCTTTCCAGCATGATGCAGACGCTCGCCTCCCCCTACACCGCCCACCGTGACCGCTTTCTGCTTCAATGGAAACGCGCCGGCCTCTCCGAAGCCATCGATGGCGCCTCCACCGACGGCGGAAAGCTCCTCCGCATCAGCCAGAATGTGATCCTCACCCACGAGGACAAGACCTACTCCGGAGCCTTTATCGCGTCCGCCTCCATCCCCTGGGGAGCCTCCAAGGGCGACTCCGACCTGGGCGGCTACCATCTCGTCTGGACCCGTGACATGGTCCAGTCCGCCACCGCCATGCTCGCCCTCGGCCGCACCGATACCGCCCTCCGCGCGCTCGTTTACCTAGCCTGCACCCAGCGCCCCGACGGCAGCTTCGCCCAGAACTTCTGGATCGACGGAACCCCCTACTGGACCGGCATCCAACTCGACGAGGTCGCCTTCCCCATCGTCCTTGCCTGGCGATTGTGGAAGCTCGACGGCCTCGGTAACTTCGACATCCTGCCCTTCGTCGAACGCGCCGCTGCCTTCCTCGTCCGCTACGCCCCGGTCACGCAGCAGGAGCGCTGGGAGGAAAACGCCGGCTACTCCCCATCCACCCTCGCCATCGTCATCGCCGCCCTCATCTGCGCCGCGGACATCGCCCGCGCCCGCAACTCCGCATCCCTCGCCAGTTATCTGGAAACCTTCGCCGATTGGATTGAGGCCAACCTCGACGAGTGGACCACTACCAGCGAGGGTGTCCTTCATCCCGACATCAAGCGCCACTACATGCGCATCCGTCCACCCGCTCCCGGTCAGCCCTTCTACGTCGAAGAGATCCCCGCCGGCTCCATCCGCATCGGCAATCGCGGCCCTGGCGAAAAGAATATCTTCGAGGCCCGCGAGGTCATCGATGCCGGCTTTCTTGAGCTCGTTCGCTACGGCATCCGCCGCGCCGACGACCCGCTCATCACCGACTCGCTCAAGGTGGTCGACCGTGTCCTCAAGATCGACACGCCGCCAGGCCCCTGCTGGCGCCGTTATAACCACGACGGCTACGGCCAGCGAAAGGACGGTGGCCCGTACGAGGGCTGGGGACAGGGTCGCGCCTGGCCGCTCCTCACCGGCGAACGCGCCCACTACGAGCTCGCCGCCGGCAATGACATCCGGCCTCTCGTCGCGGCCATCGAGCACTTCTCCTCCGTCGGCGGCATGCTCCCCGAACAGGTCTGGGACTACGCCGACCTCCCCTCCGAAGGCATGTACCTCGGCCAGTCCGCCGGCTCCGCCCAGCCGCTCGTCTGGGCTCATGCGGAGTACATCAAACTCCTCCGCTCCGCCCACGACAAACGCATCTTCGACAGCATCTCGGTCGTCGAGGAGCGCTACGCCGTTCCCCGAGGCAAGCGTGCCTTCACCAGCCTCGTCGAGATCTACGAACTGAGCCGGCCCGTTGATCAGATCGTCGCCGGCCTCACCCTGCGCATCGTTCACGCGGACTCCTTCCAGGTCGTTTACACCACCGACCTCTGGGCCAACCAGGCCACCGTCGATTCCACTGCCGTTGGCTTCCCCGGGTCCTTCGCCGATATCGCAACTCGCCCCGACCAGACCGGCAGCATCCTCTTCACCCTCTGCTGGCCGGGCAACCAGAGCTCGGGTCGCTGGCTCGGCCACAACATCGAAGTCAACCTCGTCTCACCGGCACTCCCGTTCTAAAGGTCCGAGCAATCTAGCCTTGTACACTTGTCCCTGAACCGTACAGCGCATAAACCCGAATTCGAGACCACCCGCGCCCTTCTCTGGACGCCCGGTCCACAAAGGAAAAGAATGAGCGATCAAAATCTTCAACAGCAGGAACTCGACCAGCTTTCGATTAATACGCTCCGCATCCTCGCCGTCGACACCGTCGAGAAAGCCAAGTCCGGACATCCGGGAGCCCCGCTAGGCCTCGCTCCCGTCGCCTATCTGCTCTTCACTAAATTCATGAAGCACGACCCGTCCGATCCCCTCTGGTCAGACCGCGATCGCTTCGTCCTCTCAAACGGCCACGCCTCCGCCCTCCAGTACGGTGCTCTCCACCTCTCCGGCTACAACCTTCCCATGGATCAGCTCATGCAGTTCCGCCAATGGGGATCGCACACCCCCGGTCATCCCGAGTACGGCGAGACCCCCGGCATCGAGGTCACCACCGGCCCGCTCGGACAGGGCTTCGCTGAGGCGGTCGGCCTCGCCATCGCGGAACGCCACCTTGCCGCCATCTTCAATCACGACAACAACACCCCCGTCGATCACTACACCTATGTCATCTGCGGCGACGGCGATCTCATGGAGGGCATCTCGCACGAGGCCTCCTCGCTCGCCGGCACCCTCGGCCTCGGCAAGCTCATCGTCTTCTACGACGACAACCTCATCTCGCTCGACGGCCCCACCGATCTCTCCTTCACCGAAGATGTCACCAAGCGCTTCGAGGCCTACCACTGGCACGTTCAGATGGTCGACGACGGCAACGATCTTGAGGCCATCGAGCAGGCCGTCAAGAACGCCCGGTCCGAGACCACCCGCCCCTCGCTCATCCGTCTCCGCACCGTCATCGGCTACGGTAGCCCCAAGGCCGGCACCAGCAAGGTTCACGGCGAGGCCCTGGGTCCCGAAGCCACCAAGGAAACCAAGAAAAACCTCGGCTTCCCCGAGGACAAGAGCTTCTACATTCCCGAAGCCGCTGCCAGGCACTGGCTCGAAGCCAAAGAGCGCGGAAAGAAAAAACACGAGGAGTGGCAGAGGACCTACGAGGAGTACCAGAAGGCCTATCCGGAACTCGGCTCAGAGTACGACCGCCGCACCTCGATGAAGCTCAAAGAAGGCTGGGAAAAATCGCTCCCCGTCTTCCCAACCGAAAAGCCCATCGCCACCCGCAACGCCGGCCAGACCGTCATGAACGCCATCGAGAAGGTCGTCCCCGAGCTCTTTGGTGGAGCCGCTGACCTCACCAGCTCCACCAAAACCATCTTCAAGGACTCGCCGTCCTTCCACCTCGACCCCAAAGGCCGCAACGTCTTCTTCGGCGTCCGCGAGTTCGGCATGATGGCCGCCGTCAACGGCCTCGCCGCGCACGGCGGCATCATCCCCTTTGGCTCCACCTTCTTCACTTTCTCGGACTACTGCCGCTCCGCCATTCGTATGGGCGCGCTCCAGTCCTCGCACTCGCTCTACATCTTTACCCACGACTCCGTCGGCCTCGGCGAAGACGGCCCCACCCACCAGCCTATCGAGCACTTGATGGCCCTTCGCGCCATCCCGCAGCTCACCGACTTCCGCCCCGCCGACGCCAACGAGACCGCCGCCTGCTGGCGCCTCGCGCTCGAGCGCCACAACGCCAGCTTCATGGCGCTCTCCCGTCAGGACCTCCCCGTCCTCGACAACGAAAAATACAAGGTGCAGGAGGGCGCACGCCACGGCGCCTATGCCCTCGACGCCTCCGGGAAAGACGTCATCCTCATCGCCACTGGCTCCGAGGTCTCCCTCATCATGAAGGCCGCCGAAGAACTCGAAAAGCAGGGCATCAACGCCAGCATCGTCTCCATGCCCTCCTTCCGCATCTTCGACGAGCAGGAGCAGGCCTACAAAGACCAGCTCTTCCCCGAAGGCACACCCAAGATCGCCGTCGAAGCCGGCGCCACCATGGGCTGGTGGAAGTACGTCGGCCACAACGGCGGCATCATCGGCCTCGACCGCTTCGGTGCCTCCGCACCAGGCCCCATCGCGCTCGATAAACTTGGCATCAACGTCAACGCCGTCGTCGAGCTCGCAAAAAAAATCGTCGCCAACAAGAAATAGCAACCCAGAACAGCAACCCAGGAAGAGAGCGGGTCCAAGCGGCCCGCCCTTTCCGCACAAGGTCAGCCGCATGCCAAACACATGGACCGAACGCTCCTGGAACGAGCTCGTAAGGATTGAGCAATCCGACCTGCCCCGCGAGCGCAACCCAGACTCCTCCATCTCCGCACAGTACGAAGATCACGTCCTCCCAGACATCTCCTGGGAACACCAAGACGAATCCTAAACTCCGTGTGCACGCGTCAAGCTAAGCACTAAGTGCTCACGAAACTCGATCCACCTCGCTAAACCATGCCAAACAACAGCCAGAGCATCCGCACCATCTTCTGGGACCTCGGCGGCGTGCTCCTCACCAACGGCTGGGACCCTCAACAGCGTGCCCGCGTTCTCTCTTTCCTCGGCGTCGACCTCACCGCCTACGAGGCCGTCCACGATAGCGCCAACTACTTCTGGGAGCGCGGCCTGGCAAGCGCCCAGGACTTCTTCCAGGAGACCGTCCTCCGTCCCAACCTGCGGCTCAATCTCTCCTTCGCTGAGCTCTGGCCGCTCGTCTGCGCCGAAAGCAAGATCCTCCATCCCGAGTGCTTCCACATCCTCTCCGCGCTCCAGGCCGCCGGCCAGTACCGCCTCGCCACCCTCAACAACGAGAGCAGGGAACTCAACCAGCATCGCCTCGAGGTCTTCGACCTCCGCCGCTACTTCGACTATTTTCTCTGTTCCGGATACCTCCACGAGATGAAGCCTGCACCCGGCTTCTACCGCTACGCGATCGAAATCTCCGGCGAGCCGCCCTCTACCTCGCTCTTCATCGACGACAAGCCCGAAAACTGCGCTGCCGCCCGCGCCCTCGGCATGCGGGCAATCGTCTTCGAATCTCCGGAGCAACTCAAACGCGAGCTCGTCGACTTCGGCATCCAAACCCCATAAGTTCAATCCACAGGGATCGCGCCAGAAACTTGAAGCAACCCGCACGTCCTACGCATCCCTTCCAGAACGAACTTCGATACGAGGAAAACGAAATGGCGACCGCCCAGATAAGCGTCTCACCCTCCGCCGTCCAGCACGACCAGCCCGAGCGCACACCCGATCCCTGCATCGTCGTCATCTTCGGCGCCTCCGGAGACCTCACCAAGCGCAAACTCCTCCCCGCCCTCTACCACCTCGATCAGTCCGGTCTCCTCCCCAAAGACTTCGCTGTCGTCGGCGTCGCGCGCCGCTCGCTCGAGCAGAGCTTTGCCCCGGACATGAAGGACGGCATCATCTCCGGCGGCGGCGTCGAAGAAAATGATCCGAAACTCGCGCCCTTCGTCGACCGCATCCAGTATCACGCCATGAACTTCGACGACGCCGCCGGATACGACACACTCAACACCAAGCTCACCGAGCTCGACGCGAAGTTCAAGACCAACGGCAACCGTCTCTTCTACCTCGCCGTCGCCCCCGAGTACTTCTCCGACATCATCAAATACCTCGGCGAGCACGGCATGGCCAAGCCCACCGAGGCTACGAACAAGAGCGGTCACAAAAGCTGGGTCCGCACCATCATCGAGAAGCCCTTCGGCCACGATCTCGACTCCGCCCGAGCCCTCTCCGACGAGGTCAACAAAGTCTTCGCCGAAGACCAGATCTTCCGCATCGACCACTACCTTGGCAAGGAGACGGTGCAGAACATCCTCGTCTTCCGCTTCGCCAACGGCATCTTCGAGAACGTCTGGAATCGGAACTACATTGATCACGTCGAGATCACCGCCGCCGAGTCCATTGGCATCGAGGGCCGCGGCCCCTTTTACGAGACCGCCGGCGCCCTCCGCGACGTCGTCCAGAACCACGTCATGGAACTCCTCAGCTTCGTCGCCATGGAGCCACCCATCTCCTTCGACGCGAATGCCGTCCGTGCCGAAAAACTCAAGGTCTGGCAGGCCATTCAGCCCATCCATCCCGCCGATACCATCCGCGGACAGTACGGCCCCGGCGCAAGCGACGGCAAGTCCGCTGTCGGATATCGTCAGGAAGAGCGCGTCCACCCCCGCTCCCAGACCGAAACCTACGCCGCCCTTCGCCTCGAGATCGAAAACTGGCGCTGGGCCGGCGTCCCCTTCTACATCCGCGCCGGCAAACGCCTCGCAAAACGCGTCACCGAGGTCTCCATCACCTTCAAACAGCCGCCGCTCCAACTCTTCAAAAACACCGAAGGCAAAGGCGCCGAGGGCATCAAGCCCAACGTCATCTCTATGCGCATCCAGCCCGACGAGGGAATCAGCCTCCGCTTCGGCGCCAAGGTTCCCGGCCCCAACATGACCATTAGCCCCGTGAACATGAACTTCAGCTACGCCGACGTCTTCGGCAAGTCCTCCGCCAACGGCTACGAACGCCTCCTGCTTGACGCCATGCTCGGCGATGGAACCCTCTTCGCCCATCGCGACGGCGTCGAAGCTACCTGGGCCCTCATTACACCCATCCTGGACGCGTGGAAGAACAATCCCGTCCGCGACTTCCCCAACTATGCCGCCGGTACCTGGGGTCCCGCCGCCGCCGACGCCATGCTCAAAGCTGACGGCCGCAAATGGCGCAAACTTTAGCCCAGCTTCTAGCCATTAGCCTCTGGCTCATGACTCACAGCTCATACCTCATTGCTGAATAGCAATTCTCTTGTTCGTCTAAAAGCTACAGCTAACAGCTAAAAACCCGACCCGGACCCCACTCATGCCCAGACCCGTCACCGTCACCTACTCCACCTGGCCCACGCCCGATCAGGTCGCCGCCGGTGCCGCCCAGCTCTTTACCGACTTCGTCACCCGTGCCATCGCCACCCGCGGCATCGCCCGCGTCGCCATCTCCGGCGGCTCCACGCCCAAGGCCATGTTCGCGCTCCTCGCCGACCCCGGCCAGTCCTTTCGCGAGGCGATCGACTGGCGGCGGCTCAAGCTCTACTGGGTCGACGAGCGCTGCGTCCCCCCCACCGACGCCGAATCGAACTTCCGCATGACCAGCGAGGCTCTCCTCAGCAAGGTCCCGCTACCCGGCGAAAACATCTTCCGCATGGAAGGCGAACTCGACCCCGAGGTCGCCGCCGATCGTTACGAGAGCAACCTCCGCAACTCCATGAAGCTCGAGGGCGCCGAGTCTCCCGCCTTCGACCTCCTCCTCCTCGGCATGGGCGACGATGGCCACACCGCCTCGCTCTTTCCACACACGCAGGCCATCGAAGAGATCGGCCGCCTCGTCCTCGCCAACCATGTCCCGCAGAAAGACACCTGGCGCATTACCCTTACCGCACCGGTCATCAACCAGGCCCGCGAGGTCGCCTTTCTGATCGAGGGCGAGGCCAAAGCCGCCGTGCTCGCCGAGGTTCTCACTGGTCCGTACAACCCCGAGCGGCTCCCCTCGCAGCTCATCCGGCCCTCGAACGGCAAGCTCCGCTTCCTGCTCGATGACGCCGCCGCCGCCCAGCTTCCCGCTCCCGCCAACACCTTGACGACCACTGGCGGCTCGCATAGGGTAGGCACTCTGGAGCTCTAATCCAAAATGATCCTCGCAGGTGACGTCGGCGGCACCAAGGTCCATCTCGCCCTCTACAACTTCGAAAGCGGCAAACTCAAACCCGTTCGCGATCAAAAATTCCCAGCAGCCGACCACGCCTCCCTCGAGGAAGTGGTGCTAAAATTCCTCGCCAAGGACGGCGAGGGCATGGAGGTCAAACCTGGCGATCACGGCGTCGTCGCCGCGTCCTTCGGCTGCCCGGGACCCGTTCGTGACGGCCGCATCAAGCTCACCAACCTCCCCTGGACCCTCGACGTCCGAGACCTCTCCAAGTCCCTCCAAATCGAGCACATCTTCCTCATCAACGACCTCGAGGCCAACGGCTACGGCATTCCCGAACTCGCCTCCGACAGCATCTTCACCCTGCACAAGGCAGACCCCACCACCGTCGGCCATCGCGCCCTTATCTCCGCCGGCACCGGTCTCGGCGAGGCCCTGCTCATCTGGGACCCCCATCTGCGTCGCCACATCCCAATCCCCTCCGAGGGCGGCCACTGCGACTTCTCCCCCCGCACCGATCAGGAGATCGCCCTCCTCCAGTACCTCCGCCGCACCCTCGAGGGACGCGTCAGCTTCGAGCGAGTCGTCTCCGGCATCGGCATCAAGAACATTTACGCCTTCCTGAAAGACGAAGCAAAAATGGAAGAGCCAGCCTGGCTCCGCGACCGCCTCGCCACCGAGGATCCCAACGCCGTCATCGGCTCCTGCGCCGAAGATGGATCGAGCCCGATCTGCTATGAGACGATGCAGATCTTCTCCGCGGCCTTCGGCGCCGAGGCCGGCAACATCGCCCTCAAAGTCCTCTCCACTGGCGGCATCTACCTGGGCGGCGGCATCGCTCCCAAGGTCATCAAGACTCTCCAGACCGGCGCCTTCACCGACGCTTTCCTCGACAAAGGTCGCCTTCGGCCCATCCTCGAGGCCATGCCCGTCCGCGTCATCCTCGACGACACCTGCGCGCTCCTCGGTGCCGCCGCGTACGCCGAAGCCCGCGCCTCCGAGGTCTCCGGACACTCCGAACGCGCCGCCTCCATCCAGGGCTAGCCTATGCCGCCGCCGCTTCCACCCTTTACCCGCGAGTCTGCCCGCGCCAAGGTCCAGGCCGCCGAAGACGCTTGGAACACCCGCAACCCCGACAAGGTCGTCCTCGCCTACACCGAAGACGCGGTCTGGCGAAACCGCTCCGAGTTCCTCCACGGCCGCGAACAGATCCACGCCTTCCTCACCCGCAAATGGCAGCGCGAGCTCGACTATAAGCTCCGCAAGCAGCTCTTCGCCTTCCACGAAAATCGCATTGCCGTCCGCTTCGAATACGAGTACCGCCTCGCATCCGGCAACTGGTTCCGTGCCTACGGCAACGAAAACTGGATCTTCGCCCCCGATGGCCGTATGGCGGAGCGCTATGCTAGCATCAACGATCTTCCCATCGCCGAAGCCGACCGCCGCCTCTGCCAGTAGCTCCCACCCCCGCTGTAGCTTCTTTTTTGCTTGGCATCCTTCGCGCAGCGGAGGACCTGCTTCTCCGTCAAAGCCGCGATATCATCTCCACATGGCGAGCGTGACCACCCTCTCGATCGCGGAGTATCTCGACACCAACTACGACCCAGATCGCGAGTACATCGACGGCGAACTCCGGGAGCGCAACGTGGGCAAGTGGGACCACGCACGCGTGCAATGGCTGCTGGCAAGCTGGTTCGGAAATCACGAGCGCGAATGGAACATTACCGGCAGCACCGAACAGCGCGTGCGCGTCTCCGACACCCGCGTCCACATCCCCGATCTCGTCGTGCTCCGCCCCGGTCCCCACCCCGATATCCTCGTCGACCCGCCCCTCCTCGTCATCGAAATCCTCTCGCCCGACGACACCTATACCGACACGCAGGCCCGCGCCGAGGACTACCGCAACATGGGCGTCCTCACCCTCTGGATCATTGATCCCAGAACCCGCACCGGCCGCATGTGCATCGGCACCGACTGGATCGCCGCCGATCGCCTCGAAGTCCCCGGTACCCCTCTGTATGTCGTCCTCGACGCCATCTTCAAAGGTATGGGCGACCGCCCCTCACAGCACTTACCCGCATAAATCTGCCCCCCTGTAAAGCGGCCGGTGTGCGTATCGTGGGTGCATGCCCTTCGCAGCGCTCCGCAACGCCCTTCTTCTGCTTTCCTTGACACCCCTCGCCGCTCAAGCCCAGCGCATTCCCGCTAACGCGCACCCGGAGCACTACACGCTCCACCTCACCCCGGACCTCAAAGCCGCCACCTTCACCGGCGACGAGACCATCGACCTCACCCTCGACGCCCCCAGCAAAACCATTACCCTCAACGCCGCCGAGATCAAGTTCCAGTCCGTAGACGAGACTGATCTGAACGACATGGAAATCATTCCCGCGCAAGGGTCTGCTACGCCCAGCAGAGTTCATGGCTCGCGCACTGACCACATCGCCACCATCTCCCTCGACCCCGGCAAAGAGCAAGCCACCTTCACCTTCCCGAAACCCCTCTCCGGCCGCGTCACCCTCCACATCCAGTACACCGGCCTCCTCAACGACGAACTCCGCGGCTTCTACCTCTCCCGCACCAAAGCCCGCAACTACGCCGTCACCCAGTTCGAGCCCACCGACGCGCGCCGCGCCTTCCCCTCCTTCGACGAGCCCGCCAGCAAAGCCACCTTCGACATCGCCCTCACCGTCGACAAGCGCGACACCGTCATCTCCAACACCAACCAGATCTCCGACACCCCCGCCGCCGCCATCAACGGCCAACCCAAGCACACCTTCACCTTCGCCCGCACGCCAAAGATGTCCACTTACCTCGTCGCCTTTCTCGTCGGCGACTTCCAATGCACCAAAGGCGTCGCCGACGGCGTCCCCATCCGCGCCTGCGCCACCCCCGACAAAGTCGCGCTCACCCGCTCCGCCCTCCAAGCCGCCGAGTACATTCTCCCCTTCTACGACAAATACTTCGGCATCAAGTACCCCATGCCCAAGCTCGACATGATCGCCCTCCCCGACTTCGAAGCCGGCGCCATGGAGAACTTCGGCTGCATTACCTACCGCGAGACCGCCCTCCTCCTCGACCCGAAGACGGCAGCCCTCTCCGACCGCAAACGCGTCGCCTCCGTCGTCGCCCACGAGATGGCCCACCAGTGGTTCGGCGACATGGTCACGATGCAGTGGTGGGATAACCTCTGGCTCAACGAGGGCTTCGCCACCTGGATGTCCGCGAAGCCCCTCGCCGCCTGGCACCCCGAGTGGAACATTCCCGAGGACGTCGCCGAGGTCCTCGACCGCACCCTCAACCTCGACGCCGGCCCCGCCACCCGCACCATCCGCGCCCGCGCCGAAACCCCCTCTCAGATTAACGAGCTCTTCGACGGCATCGCCTACGGCAAAGCCGGAGCCGTCCTCGGCATGGTCGAGCACTACCTCGGCCAAGAGACCTTCCGCCAAGGCGTCCACAACTACCTCCAGGCACACCTCTACGGCAACGCCACCGCCGAAGACTTCTGGAACACCCAAACCTCCACCTCCCACCAGCCCGTCGACAAAATCATGCAATCCTTCATCGATCAGCCCGGCGTCCCCCTCCTCACCTTCGGCGATCGTCAGGCCTCCGGCATCTCCGCCACCCAGAGCCGCTTCTTCCTCTCCAGCCCCGAAGGCTGCACCCCCTCCGGAACGAATGAGATAAGCTGCGCCCAAAAGGTCGCTCAACACTGGACCCTTCCCGTCTGCCTCAAGTCCGCCGGCACGCCCATTTGCCGCATCCTCACTCCCGGGGAGACCGCCCTGCCGATCCCGGCAGACGCCCCCGCCCCCTTCTTCTTCGCCAACGCAAACGCCAAAGGCTACTTCCGCACCCGCTACACCCCGGAGCAACTCTCCGCTGTCACCACCCTCGCCGAAGCCTCGCTTACCCCGCCCGAGCGCATGAGCCTCCTCGGCGATCAGTGGGCTTTCACCCGCACCTCCCAGACCTCCGTCGCCGACTTCCTCTCGCTCCTCATCGCCCTCAAATCCGACCGGAGCGGCCCCGTCCTCAACGCTTCGGTCGACAAACTCAATCAGATCGAAAGCACCATCGCTCCCCCATCCGATCGCCCCCGCCTCGCTGCCGTCCTCCACACTCAGTTCGCTCCCGTCTACGCCACCCTCGGTCCCGCGAAAAAGTCCGACTCCATCGATACCCAGCAGCGTCGCGCCCTCCTCTTCGAACTGCTCGGCGACGCCCAGGATCCCTCCATCCTCCCCGAAGCCGAGCGCCTCGCCGACCGCGTCTACCCCGCCTCCGGCAAGCCCCAAGATACAGATACCACGCTCGACCCCGCACTCGCCCAGGCCGCCCTCAACGTCGCCGCCGCCTCGTCAACCGACACATCGCTCTACGACCGCGTCGTGGTCGCAACTGAAGACGGCACCGATCCCAACCGACAGTCCGAGGCGCTCCGCCTCCTCTCCCGCTTCACCGCTCCTGCTCTCGTCACCCGCACCCTCGAGCTCGCCTCCTCGGGCAAGGTTCGGAAGCAGGACAGCTGGCGTCTCTACGTCGGCCTCCTCGAAAATCGCGATTCGCAGGACCGCGCCTGGACCTGGATTCAGGCCAATTGGGACAAGGTTCAGCCGCAACTCACGCCGTTCGTTGGTGCCCGCATCGTCGCCGCCACCGGCCATCTCTGCACCGCCGCCCAGCAGACCGAGGTCTTCACCTTCTTCAACGCCCATCCGGTCAACGCCGCCGAGCGCGCCCTCCCACAGGCTGTTGATAGTATCGGCAGCTGCGTGCGCCTGCGCACCCAGCAATCCCCAGGCCTCACCCAGTGGCTCTGGCTCGCCCAATACCCACACTGAGCTCGCACACGCAATTTAGAGCAGGCACGATTCCCAATCTGCGATAGGCTATACCTCATTCGAGCCATCCAGAAGCAGGCTTTTTGGCGGGCTTTTCATTGACACCAACCCGGGCAGACCGTACCTTCCAACGTGAGGACCAACATGAAGAAATCTTCCCTTCTGCTCATCGGCTCTACCTTCCTTTTCCTTGTCTCCGCACCTCTTTTACACGCACAGCAGTTCGGCGGCTGTGTTAACTCCCCTGAAAACCCAACCGCGGTCCTGGCCGTCGTCGGCTCTGCTGGCGCCTTCTTCTTCTCCCGCCGCAAGCTGCGCATCAAGTAATCCCCGAAACCGCCGCGAGGTTGCCCCGCTTCTCGTGTTCTGACTCTATGAAAATCCTTAGCGATGGGCGGGATTGAGGTCGCATGTCTACCCTTACCTCGGTTCATCCCCGTCCATCCCTGATTTCCTCGATTCTGCGCACATCGCCGCACGTCCCCGCAAGCCTGGCGGCCCTCCTTACCATCCTCGGCGTCAGCAGCATCTGGCCCGCCGCCCTCCTGCTCTGGAGCCTCTGGGTCACCGATCCGCTCAAGTCCATCGGCATGCTCGTCCCCCTCGCCTCGCTCGCCCTCATTCTGCGCGTCTGGCGCTCCATCGGCTGGGAGACGCAAGGCACCTGGGGCGGCCTCGTCCTCCTCTTCGCCACCGCCGCCGCCGTCTATGTCCGCGATCACGCCGTCCTCGTCCTCGTCGTTGCCCCCCAGTGGAACGTCTACTTCCCGCCCAACTCTCTCGTCGCCTTCGCCTATGTCAGCGGGGCCGTCCTCCTCTTCGGCGGAACCCGCCTCTTCCGCGCCGCGCTCTTCCCTATCTTCCTCATCCTCCTCGTCAATCCCGTCCCGCACATCTTCAACGTCTTCGTCGACCTCCCGCTCCAGCACGCCTCCGCCCACGTCGCCCGCGCCTTCGCCCACGCCCTCGGTCAGCCCCTCACGCCCGACCAGATGCGCCTCATGTTCACGCCCGATTTCGGCATGTTCATCGCCCCCGGCTGCAACGGCATCCGCGGAGCTATCACCATGGGCATGATCGCTCTTATCGTCGGCTACCTCTCCCGCTTCCGCTGGCAGGCGCACGCCGCCTTCGTCGTCGCCGCCGTCCTGCTCGGCTACCTCTTCAACTTCGTCCGCCTCTGCACCCTCGTCCTCTATTACATCGTCGCCCTCCACTTCACCCGGCTCCAAAGCCACGGTGAGATGGCCGACTACATCATCGGCGCCTGCCTCTTCCTCTTCGCCACCTTCCTCCTCACCTATATCGTCCGTCACGCCCAAAACTTTACTCGCCCCCCCGCACCCGCCAACCTCCCCTCCTCCGCCCCCGCGCCCAACTCCCTTTACCTCCGCTATGCCGCCATGGCCGCCCTCACCGTCCTCGGATCCGTCGGCATCGCCCGTGCCCACGCCGCCGCCAGCCGCATCGCACCCCAGGACACCTCCGCCCTCGGCGCCTTTCCCACCCGCGTCGGCCCCTACACCCTCGCGCGCTCCTGGAACGAGTACGTCACCGGCGGCCCCCTCATCTTTCAATGGGCCGACTACGCCCCGGCCGACAACTCCCCCCACGTCGCCATCGGCATCTCCCCCGTCCTCGGCTCCCACGACACCCTCATCTGCCACTCCGCCCGCGGCGAAGACCCCATCTGGCACGCCGAACTGCCCGCCGCAACCGCCGCCGGCGCCACCAGCTTCAGCGCCTCCTTCTTCGCCGACGGCGCCACCCAGTACCTCGAAACCACCACCCTCTGCAACGGCAACTCCTGCGGCGAGTACTCCGACAACCGCCGCCACCTCGGCTTCGTCTACAGCCGGCCCAGCGCCGCCTCGCTCTTCTCCCGCGACCCCGAACGACCTATCCCCGTCATGCTCCGCGCCGAAACCACCGACACCGCCCTCCCACCCGACCTCGCCCGCCAGCAACTCACCACCAGCACCCGCGCCTTCCTCGCCGCCCTCAACCTCGACGACCTCACCCGTCCCTTCCGCCACTAGAGCAGTTCTTCTACGCTGTAGAGCATAGGAGTTTTAGGGCCAACGGCCCGCTCTATACGAGCCTAGGGCAACGCTCTGTGTTCGCAACAGCGCAGCAGCACGAGGGGCTGAAGGCCACCCTATCTGCCTGCTATACCTCGTCTGAAGAACTGCCTTAAGCCTGGCCACATACCTCAAGGCTAAAAGTCGTGACTCAGTACTCATACCTGATCAAATCTCCACCATCCACCAACGACACGTGACCCAGATCGCACCCCTCGTTTCTGACCAACCGCCTAGCCCCGAAACAACAAAGGCCAACACCGACGCAAGCCATCCACCAGAAACAAGCCCTGGATTAGCAAAATAAGGGTACGGAGACGGTGAAAACGATCAGCAGCGCAACCTCCGGATTCGAAAATCCGCCCCCGGCACAGAGCCCTCCCCGCCAGCAAACCAATGCAGAACATGCCCATGCACAGCACACTAAGTCCAAAATGCCACCACCCAGCCGGAGCACTCCAGGGAACCATCCACAGCGAGTACAGAAACGCAAACAGGCAGAAGAACACTGCCGCACCAAAACAAAGTAGGCTGTTGCCCAGAAGGTAACCCGTCCCATGCCACGTCAGAGACATGCCCTACCGCAGGGCCAGCCGCGAGACAGCAGGCCCACAACCAGCACAACGACTCCAGCTACAGCGAACAGGGTAGGAATGCGAGTCATGGTCAGCTCCTTCAGCTTTGTCTGTGGGCTACAGCTTTGCTCCGTTGGCGGTCGCCTGCGGTATGCTTCTTCGAGGCCCGTGGCAGCCTCCTTAAGCCATGATCAGCAAGCCATGATCAGCCCTGCTGTCAGTAGAAAACAACCTTGAACCCAACCTTGCCTCCGTCCCACCATCTCCCGCAAGCCTTGACAAAGCGCCAAGCGCTCGCTGCCCCCACCCTCGCCGCCGCCCTTGTCATCCTCCTCAGCGGCTGTGGCGGGACCACCACCCAGTCCGCCCCCGCCCCAACCCCAACTCCCCTCCCCCCCTCCGGCATCGCCATCTCCGGCCAGGTCCTCGCCGGCCGAAAGCCCCTCGCCGGAGCCACCGTCCAGCTGTACGCTGCTGGCGCCACCGGCAACGGCTCCACCCCCACCCAACTCTCCTCCGCCGCCACCGACACCACCGGCGCCTTCACCATCGCCGCCAGTTACACCTGCCCCGCAGCCTCCTCGCAGCTCTACCTCGCCGCCCGCAACGGAGCCCTCGCCTCTGCCGGCAGTAACTCCGCCATCACCCTCATCACCCCCCTCGGCCGCTGCAACAGCCTCCCCGCCTCCACCAAGTTCATCGTCAACGAGGTCACCACCGCCGCCTCCGCCTGGGCCCTCTCTCAGTTCTTCGCCCCCGGCGCAAACCCTGGCCCAAACCTGGGCGCCACCGCCACCAACACCGTCGGCCTCGCCAACGCTGTCGCCATCGCCCTCTCACTCGCCGGCAACACCACCGGCACCTCCCCCGGTCCAACTTACCCCGCCACCGGAACCTTCCCCGCCCCGCGCATCAACGCCCTTGCCAACCTCCTCAATACCTGCATCGCCTCCGCCCCCGCCTGCACCCAGCTCTTCTCCCTCACCACCGCCCACACCTCACCCGCCAACACGCTCGACGCTGCCCTCAACCTCGTCCGCAATCCCGGCGCCAACGTCACCGCCCTCTTCAACCTCTCCCAAACCTCCACCGCCTTCGCCCCCACCCTCCTTTCCGCTCCTCCCGACTGGACGCTCCCCCTCACCTTCACTGGAGGCGGCCTCAACGAGCCCGGCCCCATCGCCGTCGACAGCAAGGGCAATCTCTGGGTCGCCAGCTACCCCGGCGTCGCCTCCCAGTTCTCCCCTCTGGGCGTCCCCCCCTTCCCCTCGGGTATCACCGGCTTCGGCCTATCCGAGTCCTACGGACTCGCCATAGACCCCTCCGACAACGTCTGGATCACTGACGAAAACAGCCCCTCCACCATCAACGCCGCCTTCGGAGCCGTCACCGTCCTCAACCCCTCCGGCCAGCCCCTCTCCGGCCCCAACGGCTTCTCCACCGGCGGCCTCAACTTCCCCGTCGCTACCGCGATCGACCCGAACGGCGCCGCCTGGGTCGTCGACTACGGCAACTCCCACCTCACCCTCTTCAACCCCTCCGGCCAGCCCACCTCCGGCACCTCCGGCTACTTTTCGGACCTTTTCGCCTTCCCCGTCGCCATCGCCCTCGACGCCTCCCACTCCGCCTGGATCGCCAACATGGGCGGCAACAGCATCACCCGCGTCTCCCCCGACGGCCGGCAGTTCACCAACGTCGCCTGCTGCAACGCACCCTCCGGCCTCGCGCTCGACCCCGCCGGCAACATCTGGGTCGCCAACTACCTCGGCGACAGCGTCAGCCAGGTCTCCCCCACCGGCGCCATCCTTTCGAGCGGCTTCACCGGCGGCGGCCTCAACCAGCCGCAGGGCATCGCCATTGACGGTGCCGGCACGGTCTGGGTCGTGAACTTCCGCGGCAACTCCGTCACCGAGCTCGCCGGTGCCGCCTCCCCTTACCCCGGTCAAACCCTCTCCCCCGCCGCCGGCTGGGCCCCTACCCCCACCTCCCTCCAGGCCTTCGCCCTCGCCATCGACCCAAGCGGCAACCTCTGGATCACCAACTTCGCCGCCGACAGCATCACCGAGCTCGTCGGCCTCGCCACCCCCGTCAAAACCCCCCTCTCCGCCCTCCCCAAAGCCCCGTGAGAGGGACAAGGCAAAGCTTCATCCTCCTCCGCCGAAATCGCCGGCCTCTCCGCTACCTCTGACCCCTCGTGCCCGATCGCGTCCTTCAATAGATCCTCCGCAACAATTCCGACACTCTACGAGACGCTGCCCATACGTCAAGGTTTCTTGCGGAATCGCCACCGAAATTCCTCACCACCTGGGTACCTCCCTCACCCGTCCCCCCCGCAAAAAGGACCAGGTCCCGCAGGATCTGCTCTCGATCTTCCCAACCTCAATCTCCAGCCCGTTTCGCAGCGATGCGTCGTCGCACTGCCCCCGTAACCCCTAAAGTCCCCGTGGCCAGCAGCACGAGGCTGCCCGGCTCCGGAACCGCCGAAGGCGTAATTTGCCCGCGAATCTCTCCCCCCGGGAAGTTCGCGTCATGAATGTTCGTGTACGTCATCCCGTCGTTCAATCCCGCGATCAGCTGCGCCTCGGAGAGGCCCCCGCCAAACGCAAACGTACTCAGATTTAACGTATTCATGTACGTCCCGAACGCCGCTCCCGGAAATCCCGCGAACGGCAGCACCACCGCCGCATTCGCGTTCGCCGCGGCGCAGCAATGGATGTGGGCCGCCGCTGCCGCCGCCGACAGACCCGTAAATGTCAGGTCCACCGTCAGCAGATCGCCCGTCAGCGTGTACGTCACAAAGCCCGTTCCCTTGGACGCGTTCGCCGGAACCTGTGCCGCCCCGCTCAACGTCGCCGTATAGGTAAGAGAACTCGCAAAACTCGGTGCTGCCAGACCACAGAGCAGCGCAGCTGTGAATACAACTCGCTTCATTCGCATGATTTTCCCCTTGAAAACATTCAATAGGATGCGCGCCTCTTCCCGGCAGTGTGAAGTTCTCCCCAATCAAAAAAAAAGCCCGCAACGTTGCCGTCACCGCCGTTCGCTCGCTTCAGCAACTCCTTACCGCTCTTCCCTCTGTCAAAACGGCAAGCTACTGCTCCGACAATCTCCGTCACGCCTCCATCCCGCCCAATCAGAAACGTCGTCAACCCAAACTCATCCGTCCGAAACATCCGCACCCGCGCATCCCGAATCACTCGTACGGAAGGCTCGCTATACTTCCGCTAACCGGAGTCGTCCCAATGCGCGCCACCATACTTTTGTCTCCTGCTCACCGGCACCACCCTCGCCCAGCAGCCCGCCTCCACGAGAACCGTCACCGGCCATGTTCTCTGCGATGACACCCACCTCCCCGCGCGCATCGCCTCCGTCGTCCTCCAGCCCATCCTCGACCTGACCTCCCCCGCACTCAAGCCTGAGGGCAAAGACTTCAAGCCCGAACCCGCCACCAAAATCGTTCAAACCCTTCTCGACGGCTCTTTCATCATCCCCGACGTCCATCCCGGCGACTACTACGTTATCGCCGAAAGATCGGCTACCTTTCGCCCCTCGCCCAACTCTCCCGCGAAGACCTGAACCACCCCACCGACGCCACCGCCAAACTCATGGCCACCCTCCTCACCCCCGTCTCCGTCGCTGCCAACCGCACCTCCACCACCGAGGTCCACCTCCTCAAAGGCGCCACCATCGCCGGTACCATCCGCTTCGACGACGGCACTCCCGACGCCGCAACCGGCGTCTCCCTCCTGGGCAGGGACAAGTCCGGCAAATGGTCCAACTTCCGCACCAAGCTCCTCGCTGGCCCCTTCAGCTCCACCCTCACCGACGACCAGGGACGCTTCCGCATCACCGGCCTACCTGCAGGCGAGTACCTCCTCAAAACCACCCTCGAGCTCTCGGACGTTGTCGTCGACCATATCTTCCGCGAAAGCGGCTCCTCCTCCTCCAACACGCGCTACTCCCTCGACATCTACTCCGGTAACTTCATGCGCCAGCGTGATGCCAAACCGATTAAGCTCACCGGGGCCGAAGACTCAGCTGGCAACGACATCGAGATCCCCCTCACCACCCTCCACGCCATCTCCGGAACCGTCCTCGAAGGCGCCACCGGCCGCACCGTCAACGCCGCCCACGTCGCGATCCACTACACCGACGACGACGCCCAACTCGTCTCCGCCAACGTCAGCAAAGAAGACAACACCTTCCACTTCCTCTACGTCCCCGAAGGCGAGTACACCCTCAAAATCACCGAGGCCCGTGACGTTACCCGCACCGAAGTCCCCACCTGCCCGAACTCCCCCTCCCGCTGCCTCCCACCACACATACCGAAGAGAAGACCATCCGCGCCTTCGGCAACGCCGAGCAGCCCCTCGTCCTCCACACGGACATCACGGGCCTTACCGTCGCCGTCCCACCCAGACCCGGCGGATCGGCCGCCGCTGCCGCCGCGCCCCCATCCGCGCCGTAGACCCTCCCACTTACATAATCCGAAACCGCTCCCGCATCAGCCGCTGAAACCGTGGCCGCCAGATCAGGTCATAAGCCAGCTCCTTGCCCGGAAACATCGCCAGCGCCGCCTTTCGGCTGTCCGCGATCATCTGCGACGCCTCCTCCACTGACAGCGTCCCGTCCTGCGCAATCACCTGCATCACCATATTCATCATCATCTGCAGCCGGCGGATCAGCTTCCCCTCCTCGGCCCGCTCCTCCGCCGACATCGCCGGTCCCTCCTCCGCCGTAATCTCCTGCCTGATCGCGTCCTTCATAAACCCTCCACACTGATTCCGACACTCTACGAGACGCCACCCACCCGTCAAGAATTTCTTTGCAATCTCCCCGCCCATCCCTCGCAGAACCAACCCGTGTACCTCGTCCCCTCATCAAACGCGAAAGAGGAGGCCTCTCGGGGCCTGGTCTTCATCTCGATCTCGGAAATCCGATGCTGCAGTAGGCCATCGTCTCCAAGGAATTCTCTGCAAAGCTCGCGCGCCCTCCCCATCCAAAAGGCGCCACCATGGCGTACCCAGCATGATCCAGCACAATAGAAGTAAGCGGCCCTGATCCTTCTGCGTGGCTGGATCCACCAACGCTTGGCGCCGGACTCTGGTACGGACTTAACCCTAAGCGATCGAAGACTTCGACTCCAAAGTACGGGCCGGAGGGTACACCCCCGGCTTTACCCCCGCCCTTCGACGGCAACCCCGCTCGCATATCTGCTTACAAATCCGCCCCGCAAAAGATGGGTGACAAACAACCTAAAACTAAAGATGTCACTCTGATGAACTGCAACAGCCGATGTGTGCTGCAGGGCACTGAACCGAAAGCCACCTCGTACCTCGTTCCCCAGGTTCCTAACGCAGCAGAGCCGAAGCACTCACATCGGCCAATCTCAGCAACACTATAAGGAGCAAGCAGATGTTCATAATTTGGTGGATTATTGTCGGTCTTATCGCCGGTTTCATCACGGGAAAGCTCATGAAGGGCAGCGGCTTCGGCGCAATAGGCGATATCGTTGTCGGCATCGTCGGTGCTATCGTTGGCGGCTTCATCATGCGCTCCCTCGGCTACTCCGGACAGGGCGGCCTTCTGTACACCATTCTCGTCGCCGTAGTCGGCGCAGTCCTCCTTACGCTGCTCCTTCGTCTCGTCACCGGCAACCGATCTCGCAACCTCTAAGCCGCGTTAGGGTTGCCCGCGTTTGCCTCGGCGCAGGCGACCCTGACATCTCCTCGATCTATTTATGCGCGTGATAGACCGTTATCTCCGGATAGCGGTCATCTTGCGTATAGTCCCTTCTAATGAGATCTGTGAACTCCTCAGGGTAGTAGGTGTAATCACCTTTCAGGAAGATGAGGGTTTGAAAGTGATGCTGCTTCCAGGCTTCTAGAAGCTGCGGCACGTCTTTCCGTGCGAAGGCCGTACCTGGGTGCCACCATGCCGCGAAGTGCTCCGGCGATGGCAGACCCAAGACCGCGTAGTTGAAATCGATACGAGGCCCGAAGAAGTAGGGCCCCCCGTTCTGCTCCTTGGCCTCGACCACCTGCTCCTCAACATGCTGCATCGTCGAACTAATCTGCATGTTTTGCAGGAATCCGCTGTTGACCCGATGATGATTATCCGTCCATTCAAAGAACATGCCGGAACCGATGGTGTAGATGCGGGTGCGGATGGCTCCCAAAAAGAGATCGCCCACCGTTCCCGCGAAGACAACCGCGATGTAGACCCGACGCATGAGTGACCCAGAGATGCGCATGCCAAAAACAAGGACTGCACCGGCCGCCAAAAGCACGCCGCACTCCACATCGCGTAGCTCTCCATTGGTTGCAATCCCATAAAGGGCGATGAGTACCGCTAAGGGAAAGAACATGCTCAAGGCGAACTCCAGCCAACTCCGCTGCTGCAGCTGTTGCGCCATTCGAGGTGCGAGGCTGACCAAGGGAAGTGCGAGAACCGCAACCCAGACGAGTGCTGTTAGCTTGCCGAAGTGGTTCATCTCGTCGAAGCCGAAGGTGCTGAACCCGCCCCGCTCGAGGGAGGCGCCATGGTAGCTCGCCAGCATTGCTGGGATGGAGACATGGTTCCCAACTAGGAGCAGTACCGCAAGCAGCGAGGCTGCCGCAGTCAGGGCAACAATCAGGATCCTGCGTTCCGCGAGCACCAGCAGCAGGGCGATCCCGCACACCGCGGTAACTCCGGCGATGTTCGGCTTCATGAGCACCATGATTGCGAGGGAAAGGCAGAACGACATCTGCGCCGATCTTGAAGCTCCTTCTCGCGCCAGAAGGAGGCACGAGAGAAAGAAGATGGACGCGAAGATGAGTGTGCTGTTGTTGTACCACCAGAAGCAAAGTGTCAGCATGACAGCACACTCGACCGCGAGGGCCATTAGGGTCGCTGCCAGCCTGCCAAGCCGAAGCCGCCGCATCAGCCAGTACATCCACAGGAAGGTGATGCAAGCAAAGAGCGCGCTGAGATAGAGGTTCGCATCCCACGACGCGCCGAAGATCTGGTACGCAAACTTCATGCCGAGGTTGAAGCCCGGAGGAGTGGACGTGACGAAGTCGACATAAGGCCTCTGCCCGAGAAGCTGTCGCCAACCTACCTCGATCAGGATGTTGTAATCGAATCCGCCGAACTGCCAACGGCCGAAATGGACAAGAAAGGCGCATAGGAAAGCGCACACCGTCGCGAGGGCGAAGTAAGTGTAGGCGGGCTTCCAGTAGCGCCTCCTTCTGTGCACAAGGCTGTCGAGCGCCGGCGTCATGAGGAACGCAGCCACGAAGCTGCCGATCAGGATGACGTAGAAGCGGAAGATAGTCCGCACGTACATCATGTCATCGGAGATAACCCGAACGCCCCGATGGATGAGGTGCGCGGCGCCGGCACAGACGAACGCGGTCAAGGCAAGGACGACCAAGCCGAGCCCAAGTGGAAGGAGGCTCTGTGGCTTAGGCTCTGCTTGGGACAGATCAGGTTGCAAGTGCGTGTTGATCAGGGGCAAACGCTTCTCCACGAGGTGGCGAAAGATCGGTCTTCTTGGCCCAAGTCTAGCCTAGGTTCGATCGAGACATGATCGGCGCTCGCCGGGTTCGGGGGTCGCTGGACCCAAACGAAGGACTCGCTTTACCCTTGACTGGTATGCAGAGAAAAGTGGTCATTACCGGGGCTGCCGGTTTAGTGGGGCAGAACCTGCTTCCTCGACTGAAGGCGAAGCAGATGGGCGAGATCGTTGCGCTTGATAAGCACAGGACAAACGCGGAGATTTTGCGGCGTCACCACCCTGAAATCCGCGTGTTGGTGGAGGATTTGGCTGGCTCGGATGGGTGGCAGGGGGAGCTTGAGGGGTGCACGCACCTGGTGATCCTCCATGCGCAGATCGGAGGGCTATATCCGGAGGAGTTCGTCCGGAACAACGTGGTGGCGACGGAGCGGCTGCTGGAGGCGGCGCTGCGGTACAAGGTGCCGTATGCGGTGAGCATCTCGTCGTCGGTGGTGAACTCGAAGGCGGTGGACAACTACACGGAGACGAAGAAGGCGCAGGAGGCGTTGATCGCGCAGTCGGGTATCAAGCAGGTGGTGCTGCGACCGACGCTGATGTTTGGCTGGTTTGACCGGAAGCATGTGGGGTGGCTGGCGCGCTTCATGCAGCGGGTGCCGGTGTTTCCGATACCGGGCAGCGGACGGTATCTTCGGCAGCCGCTGTATGCGGGTGACTTCTCGGACATCATTCTGTCGTCGCTCGAGACGGAGAAGACGGGGGCGTACAACATCACCGGACAGGAGCGGATCGACTATATCGATCTGATCCGCGAGGTGAAGGCGGCGGTGGGGGCCCGGGCGCGGATCCAGAAGGTACCGTATTCGGTGTTCTGGATGCTGCTGCGGGCGAATGCTCTCGTGGACAAGAACCCGGCGTTCACGACCAGCCAGCTGGAGGCGCTGGTGACGCCGGATGTGTTTGAGGTGATCGACTGGCCGGGGATCTTCGGGGTGCGCGCGACGCCGTTGCGGGAGGCGCTCGAAGCGACCTTTCGGGATCCGGTGTATTCGCAGGTGGTGCTGGACTTCTGAGGTGGGTACCCTCCCCCCCGTACCAATCCGTAAAGTCTCTCGTTTGTTAGACCTAGAAAACGCCGCTCCGGTAAAGTCTTCTAACGAAAAGGTTTATAGCTAAAGTCTAGATTCCCAAGGAGTTGCCCAGTTGAGAAGCGGAAGCGGCCGAAAGGCGGTGATTCCGCACTTCCGGGGCCTCTCAACCCTGTCTGTATTCTACCGATCCGGCATGGGTCCTTGCGCCACGCTCGCGTCGCTTTTTTCGGTCGGGGTGAGCGGATGCTCGAGAGCGGGCCGGGGCGAAGGTTGGCGGGCCGCAGGCGGGTAGGGGTCTATAGAATCGAGGGGACCCTTGTTTGCCTGTTTTGACCAATACCCTCTCGGTTGCGATCGTCGCCTACAACGAGGCAGAGAACCTCGCGCGGACGCTGGCTAGCGTCCGTTGGGCGGATGAGATTGTGGTGGTGGACTCGGGGTCGACGGATGGGACGATTGCGATTGCGAGGACCTTTGGAGCGGTGGTGTTCGAGGAGGCGTGGAAGGGGTATGGGGCGCAGGTGAACTCGGCGTTGGACAAGTGCACGCAGCGGTGGATCTTGAACCTGGACGCGGACGAGGTGGTGACGCCGGGACTGGCGGAGCGGATACGGAGCCTGTTGGCGGGCGAGCCGAGGTTTGCGGGGTACACGGTGCCGCGGGTGAATCTCATCTTTGGGCGGTGGATGCGGCATGGCGGCCTGTACCCGGACCGGAAGCTGCGGCTGTTTCGGAGGGGCTTCGCGCGGCTGCGCGAGGATACCGAGCCGCACGCGACACCGAAGCCGACGGGACCGGTGGGACAGCTTGAGGGCGGCGACCTTGAGCACTACCAATATCCGACACTGGACGCGTATATCGAGCATATGCAGCGGTACAGCACGGCGAGCGTTCCGCTGCTGCTGGCGCGGGGAAAGACCAGCAGGTCGACGGCCGCGTTTGTAACGAACACGGTGTTGAACCCCGTGTTGACCTTCTTCTACAACTACGTGATCCGGCTGGGATTTCTGGATGGGAGGGAGGGCCTGACGTTTCACCTCAACCATGCCCTGTATGTGAATTGGAAGTACGTTAAAGCAAGGGCTCGGGCGGAAGGGGACAGACGAGATCGGGAGTCACACAGCATCTAAGGAAAAGCCGCTATTTGCCGATAGGGTGGATGTCTTTCCAGGTTAGCGCCGCACCAACAAAAAACTAGAAGAGGGTTGAAACCCGAGATGAAGAGACTTCTGATCGCAACAGCAGCGATCCTCAGCGTAGTGATGTTCGGGCAGGCCACGCCCAGCCGGGCGCAGGTTGCAGCACCTGCGACAGCCACCCAGCAGTTGGCGCTCTCGGCGTTTGGGGGCGGGACCGGAACCTATACGAACATTCTGGGTGGGCGGAACCTGTCGGTGACGGCGGGAGCGGACCTTGCTTTTTTGACCTATCGCCGATACCGGCCGGTGCTGGAGGTGCGCGCGACCTACCCACTGCACAAGGGAACGATCGACGCGCAGAAGAACTTTCTGGGCGGGTTGAAGGTGGAGCGTCAGTTGGGCCGCCTGCACCCGTACGCGGACTTTCTGGTTGGCCGGGGGCAGATCGACTACCAGAGAAGCGGGCTCCAGGTTGGGGCGCTGCTGTTTCTTTCGTCGACGTCGACGGTCTTCTCGCCGGGAGTGGGTGTGGACTATGACCTGACGCCCAACTGGGCGGTGAAGGGGGACTTCCAGTATCAGATCTGGCAGGTGCCGTTTGCGATTTCGAACGGACAGCCGGGAGCGCCGGTGTTTGTGGCGACACCGGGAGGGGTATCGCAGCTGGCGACGACGGGGACGATCTACCCCAAGGTGCTGACGCTGGGCGCGGTGTACCGGTTCGACTTCAATCACCACTACCGGCGGCCGCGGGGTGAGCGGTAGGAACTACCGCAAATCTCCTGATGGTGTAGAGGCGGTTCGCTTTTTGTTTGTCCTCCCGAAGGGAATCTACGTTTGTCGCCGCACTCCATCATCAGGCACTTTGCTCTAAGCCGCGCCTCTGCCACCACCTCGAACGAACCTCCACCCCCGCCATCACCTCCGTAGGCCTCCCCAGCTCCGGAGCCCACAGCAGAAATCCCTTCTCCGCCGCCAACTTATAGATCCGCTCAATCGGCTGCCGCCACCCATGCAGCGCCAGATCGAACAGCCCCCAGTGGATCGGTAGAAACAATCCCGCCCCGCCCAGCGCCTCAAACGCCTCTGCCGCCCCATCCGGCCCCATGTGGATGTCCTTCCACATCTCGTTGTAGGCCCCGATCTCCATCATCGTCAGGTCGAACGGCCCATACGCCTTCCCGATCTCGGCAAACCCGCCCCACCACCCCGAGTCCCCACCGTAGTAAACAGTATGCCGCTCTCCCTTCAGCACAAACGAGGACCACAGCGTCTCGAACCTGTTGCTCAAACTGCGCCCTAAGAAATGCCTCGCCGGCACAGCCGTCACATGCAGCCCCGCCACCGCAACACTCTCCGTCCAGTCCAGTTCTGTAATCCTGCTCGCAGCCACACCAAACGACGTGAGCAACCCACCTACAGCGAGCGAAGTCACCCATCGCGCTCCCGCCGCACACTCAAGCTTCGCCAACCGCTGAATCGTGCTCTTTCCCAAATGGTCGTAGTGATCGTGCGACAGCAACACCACATCGATCTTCGGCAGATCCTCCAATTTCAACGGAGGAGCAAAAAAGCGCTTTGGCCCCATCCACCGCAACGGACCCGCACGCTCATCCCACACCGGATCGATCAGCACCCGCACCCCGTCGATCTCCACCAGCAGCGACGAGTGCCCCATCCACGTCACCCGCAGCCCGCTCGCCGGAGCCGTCCCGTACACCGCCACATCCGTCAAAAACGGCCCCTGCTGCTCCCGAGGCACCCGCTCTTCCTTATTCGTCAGGTAAAGCGGCAGGATTTTGAACATCATAGACAGCCCACCCACAACCACCGGCACTGGATTCAGAAACTTGCGCCCATCCCTCTGCGCCCGCTGCAACATCGTCATCTCGTAAGAATCACACACCCTCCCAACTCCCACCTCCTTTCGTCATCCACCCCCTCTTGTTGTCATCCCGCCATAAACGCCCGGGCACACAACCCACAAAGCCATTGGTCCGGCATCGTGCCGTGAAAGCCACGGCGGACAGTTGGCTTTCTGGGTTAAAGGTTGAAGAGTTCGCGGAGGCGTTTGGTCTGGGAGCGGCTGACGGGGATTTCAGTTTTCTTGGGGTCGTCCATGCGGAGCTGGTAGCTGGATTTGAACCAGGGCACGACCTCGCGGATGTGCTGGATGTTGACGACGAAGGAGCGATGGGCGCGCCAGAAGGCGTCGGGGTCGAGCTGGTCCATGAGCTCTTCGAGGGTGCGGCAGTTGGAGAGGCCTTCGACGTGGGCGCCGACGACGCTGATGGCTCCGTCGTCGATGGAGGCGAAGCAGATCTCTCGCTGGTCGACGAGCATAAGACGGCTCTGCGCGCGGACGACAACCTTGCCGGTATCCCGGGAGCGGCCGTGGGTCTGCTCGCCGATGAGGCGAAGGAGGGTGTCGAGTTTGGCCTCGGTGCCGAGCTCGGGCGTTGAGGCGGAGAGATCGAGCTTGCCGGAGATGCGAGCACGGGCTTTTTCGAGGGTGCGCTCCACGCGGTTTTTCTCGAAGGGTTTCAGGAGGTAGTCGACGGCGTTGACCTCGAAGGCGCGCACGGCATAGCGATCGTAGGCGGTAGCGAAGACGACCTGGGGCAGCTTGATTTTGCGGTCGATGAGCTTTTTGAGGACGGCGAAGCCATCGAGGCCGGGCATCTGGACGTCGAGGAAGAGGAGGTCGGGGTTGTGGACGCGGATGAGTTCGACGGCTTCGATGCCGTTCGAGCCCTGCGCGAGAATATCGATGTCGCCGACCTCTTCGAGGAGGAACTGGAGCTCTTGGCGGGCGAGGGGCTCGTCGTCGACGATGAGGGCGGAGAGGGACATGCGGGAGCTCAGTCGCTGTAGGACCGGAGGCGGGCCGGGGATCCGTCCTGGGCGAGATCGTGACCGCAGCGGGTGCAGTAGACGTCGGTGATTTTGACGCTGCGGAAGCACTGTCCGCAGACGGGGGCCATCTGGAACTGGCACTGCGGACAGAAGTGGAAGCCGGCGTTGATCTCGGTGCTGCAGTGCGGGCAGCGGGAGAGCAGGGGCTGGCGCATGAGGAAGTAGACGACGGCGCCGACGCCGCCGGGCATAAGGACGACGATCAGCATCCAAACGGCGGCGGGCATGTCGCGGCGCTTGACGTCGCGGCTGACGTATCCGACCAGGAGGACGTAGCTGGCGAAGGCGGTGCCCCAGGAGTAGCCCATGAGGAGACGCATGGGGAGGAGCTCATGCTTGTGGTGGGGCATGACGACGTGAAAGAGGTACTGGACGGCGCAGAAGACGAGGACCGAGAGGATAACGGACCAGGCGGGGATGATGCTGAGGTCGTCGGCGCGCTCGGGGTCGGATCCGGGGTTGTTCCTCGACTGGAGGGAGGGCGGCGCTTCCCTTTGCCAGGGCAGGTTCATTGCGCGGACTCACTGCCGGAGGTGGAGCGTGTTTTGTTGAACCAGACCATCGCGAGGAGGGCGGCGGAGACGGGAAAGAACCAGAGGAGGAAGACGAGCATCTGCTCGCCGGCGTCGGGGACGGTGGTGGGAATGCCGGCGGGGGAGAGGTCGTTTTGGGCGAGGGCGGTCCAGACGCCGGTGGAGATGATGAGGACGAGGGCGGAGCAGACGGAGATCGGGATCCAGAGGCTTTTGCGGAGGCGTTTGCGGTCGGACTGGGTTTTGGCGCGCTCGCGGACGATGCGATGGGTGCGGTTGACGAGGGCGGCGGGGGCTGCGGCGTGGGTGTTTGTGGATGTGGACGGGGAGCGGTAGGGGTTGCGGGATTGATGGGTCATTCGGCGACCTCGGAGTGACGGACGAGGCGAAGCCGTTCGATCTCGGGCTTGAGGGAGGCGAGGCCGCGGTAGAGGCGGGACTTGACGGTGGAGAGCGGGGCCTTGGTGACGCCGGCGATCTCTTCGAGGGAAAGGTCTTCGAAGAAGCGGAGGACGAGCACCTCGCGGGAGTTGGATTCGAGCGTGTGGAGGACTTCGTTGACCTCGGCGCGGTCTTCGCCGATCTGGATCTGCTGGAGGGGGGAGGGATCGTTGATGGGGAACTCGATGGGGCGGTCGTCCTCGGAGCTGTCGGAGAGCTCGTCGAGGCTGATGGCGGTGCGCTTGCGGGACAGATCGATGACGAGGTTGCGGGCGATGGTGAAGAGCCAGGTGTCGAAGCGCGCCTTGCCGTTGTACTGGGCGCCGCGGAGGAGGACGCGGATCCAGGTCTCCTGGAAGAGGTCTTCGGAGACCTCGCGGTTGCCGGTAAGGAAGAGGAGGTAGCGGAGAAGGCGGTGCTGGTACTGCTCGATGAGCCGGTCGAGGAGGTCGGGGTCCTCCCGCTTGAGGCCGCGGGCGATGGAGGCGTTTTCGGCGTGGGTCTGCGAGGCGATCAGGATGGCTGAGGCCGTCATCGGGGATCCGCGCATGGGGTAGAGACGCTCCTTTGGGGGGGAAAGACGCGGTGCCGGCGGGAGAATTGCTGATTGAGGGAGCAGGTTTCGTAAGCCCGAGGCCGGTTGCGCGTCGAGCTTGATTTTACGACTGTCAGCAACGGAATGGGTAGGGGTGGGTGGTCCGGTAGTGGTGGTAGTGGTGCAGCTTGCAATTCGACACGGGTAGCGCATTTTCGCGCCGGGTGCAATGGCGAAGCCATGAAGAAGGCAGCAAAGAAGTCTGTCTAAGCGAAGAAGCCGAAACAGTCATCGAAAATAACCGCGCTAAAACTGAACCAGGCACCGCGCGGATCGTAAGTGAAGCAGGAGACGGACTAGGCGCTAGTTGGCCTCCCAGTCCTTTGGGTCGTCAAACAGGCCCGGTGCGTCCGGGTAAATGGTTGCGACCTGATTCATTGCTTATAGAAGGCGTTATAGTCCGTGTTGGCCTTGATTAGGCCCACTACCGTTCCGAGATGTAACAAAAGCTCCGGTTTTCCTAAATCGTCGCTAGTCCAGGAGTGTAGTTTGTCGCTCTTGTGGGCAATTATACTGTTGACGAATCATCGTCGAGCCTTGAGAATCGGGGCGGGCGATGGTAGGGCAAAAAGGCTCCGATTACATTCGAGCGCTTGTTTGTGGCTACTCTCGTCGATTCCGGGAAAGCAAGGGCCTGTTGATGTTGACCGCGTACTTCGATGAGTCAGGGAGTTCAGAGGATGAAAAAGAACTAGTCCTTGCGGGTTATGTTCAGCGGGCTCCCCTCTGGGAGCTCTTTAGTGATGCTTGGCAAGCGGTGCTGGATCAAGACCCAAAAATCGAGTACTTCCATATGAGTGAGGCTGAAAGCAAGAAGGGTGTATTCGATGGGTGGGAGCAAAAAGATATTCGCCAAAAGACCTCGGATCTTGCAGATGTAATTGTCGAGTACGAGCTTTGGTCGGTAGAGTGCAGGGTTAGCATGCCTGCATTTAGAAACATTTTGGAGCCCATTGCTCCCTTTGACCTAAAAAATCCCTACGTGTACCTTTTCGCCGGAATTATTGACGGGCTCGCTCGGCTGCATGCTCACAGCGGAATCGAGTCTCCCGTTGATGTCGTAATGGATAAGCACACTGCCAGTCCGTTCGTTATTGGCTTGTATCCGGCACTCAAGGCGTACCTGCCACCCGGGGCGGCGGAGTTTCTCGGCGATAGTCCGATATTTCGGGATGATAAGAAGATCTTACCGCTGCAAGCGGCCGATATGCTCGTTTGGCACCTTCGCAGATCTAGGGAAGCAAGGAATGCCAGGGAGCGACGGAGGGTACACACAAAACTCTTACCGGTTATGCATGCAAGCATCTCTATCACGAGCGATATGCTAAAACACATGGCGACAGAGATGAACAAGGTTGCAGGACTATCCGAAAGTCAGGGGCGGCGCGGATCGATAGTTCTCCCTCCGCTCCCGCCGATCAGGAAGAAATTGAGTGATCTATCATGACAAAAGCTGACGAGTACGACAACTTCGATCAGGCGATGGATAAGCTTCTAAGGGTTCCACCGCAGATCGTAAAAGACGCGATGGAAGCTGAAAAAAAAGAGCGGGCAGAAGAACGAAAAGCAAAAAAGGAGGCAAAGAAATGAGCCGTTGGTATAGCGAACTGATGCACGAAATCTCGCTAGCTAGTTGTGAAAGTCCCGACCTAAGAAAGCTGCTAGAGCAGGAGCAACGTTATTACCGGTCTCTAACGCTTCCCGGAGACGGTGATAACGAGCCTCTACATACTTACGTGCCTGCGGTTTGGCTTCGGAAACCATCTGAGCAAAAGCCATCGCAGCCTGAGGGTCACTGTTCCCGGGTCGCGTCAGAACCATCGTCTGAGCCCTCTCATCGACCTCTTTAGCCATACAGCGTTCGATCAACAGCCTGAGGTCAGCTATGCGAACGGAAGCTTCACGGTTCTTTCTTCTTTCTTCCACGCTTCAGCCTCTTCGGATCAGTTGATCGTTTCTCCCACCTTGCCGGTGACCTCGGCGTAGGTGAGGCGTTTGCCAGCCACTTGAGATAGAACCATGTCGAAGCGGTCAGCGTCACTCACGTTCTTCCGGTTGTTGTACCGAAAGGTTTGTTCATCGAGGTAACGAAAGAGATGGAATGGCTCGACAGATACGTAGGTTCCATTGATGCCGCGCTTCAGCAGCGACCAAAAGTTTTCAAGGCCGTTGGTGTGGACGCGACCGTTGACGTATTCAACGGCGTGGTCCACAACCTTGTGGGCGTAGTCGCTGGCAAGTCCTTCGTAGGAGAGGAGGTAGTCGGTATAGAGAGCCGATCCCGCCTCTACGTGCTTGCGAACCTCGGCCTGAAGAACGGGTTTGCGGCGGCTCTGGACAACCACGGTGCGAACCTCACCCCCACGCTCAAGGATGCCCATGACAGCAACCTTGTCTTTGGTCCCGGTTCCGGTGATACGCCGCTGACGAACACTAAGGTGCATGTTGCGGGCCTTGCCACCGATGAAGGTTTCATCCGCTTCGATTTCCGCGCCACCCTTGCCGCCCAGCTTCATCAAAGAACCGCTCTGCATGGCAAGGCGGATGCGGTGAAGCATAAACCATGCGGTGGGCTGGGTGACGCCAAGGCTACGGGCAAGCTCGCAAGAGCTGACACCGTTCTTGCTGTTGGTGATGATCCACACGGCGGGAAGCCACTTCTCAAGTCCCAGCGGGGAGTCCTCGAAGATGGTTCCGACCTTGGCAGAAAACTGCCGCTTTGCGTGAGCACTCTTGCACTGCCACTTCTTTTGGTTCGCAAGCCACGACACATCGCTCCGTCCGCAAGTGGGGCAGGTGACACCATTCGGCCAAATCTTAGCGACCATATAGGCGATGCACTTGTCGGTATCTGCGAAGTAAATTATTGCTTCTCGGAGGGTAGTCGGGCGGCTCATGTATCTAGAATAGGCGATCTATCTTGATTCGTCAACAATATAATTACCCTCTTGTGTCCTCGTTCACTTTTACGGTCCTTCAAAGTTCTAAGGAGACCCGGTGCGATGCGTTCCCGATGAGGTCGTTGGTTAGGTGTCCGAAGTACTGAGGCAACCGCATATCTGCTCGGAGCTCAACGCCCTTTAGCCGACAGAGGTGCTTGGAATAGTCGCCGGGAAAGGTCTTAATCCATTCGCAAGCTCTCCGAAAGAAATTTTCAGGTATTCTGCCGAATCACGGCGAGGCATTGACCAAGAATCAGGAACACATCGCCGACCGCGCCTTGATGCTGATTCGCGGCTTCGCCAGTGTTGGAATCCTTGGGGAGCAAATCTGCGGAATACCCAAAGGCTTTCTTGCCCCGAAGAGTGCGGAACTCAATCTGAGCTGACGTCTTGAACAACTCTTCTGGAACGAATAGTCTTAGGTTCTTTGCCGTTAAGAAGGACGGCAGATTGATGTCGCCGCTGTAGTACTCACGGCCCTTCGCCTGCCGTGCCCGTCCGAGAGCAACCATGGTGCCGCTTTGAGTAAGCACTCGAATGCCGCCTACCAGCACAGCACACGGTATCTCAATTCCACCAATCTCCAGCAAGCCTTCGTGTGTGGCCGCTGGAAGAGGCTTGCCTTACTTGTCCCAACGGGCTTCTGCCGCTGCCTTCGCGATTGCACTGCGGTCCGAACCAGACAGTTTCTTCGCCCGTGTGGCACCACCCATTGACTGAATCGCTAGCTGCTCTGCCATGATGCCTCCAGTTTCCATAGCAAGCATCTATTGCAAGCAAGCAGAAACAGGTTGACGCTTCTTGCAAGCAAGCATTTTCTTAGGAGCACAGCAAAGTGCATTCGTCATCTTGGTACTCGTACAGGGCAGAAGCATAAACGCGATCGTCCCCATGATGTATGTGCCTCGACGTAAATACCCAAGCTGTGTATGCCTTACTCGTTGGTGATCGCACATCCGGTTGGTGGACGGCTTTATGCTCGACTGCGCCACGCTCCGAGGCGCCCGCCAGGGAAGCTTGTCTCGCTTCTTACGTCTCTAACGGAAGGATGGATCGCGTTGCTCGCACCGAAGTCCGCCTCCTAAATTCGACTGAGCCGCTGCTGGCGTTTCGCCCGTAGACTTGGGGGATGGATGTTTTGTATGGGCTGCATCCGGTGGAGGAGGCGGTTCGGTCGGGATCGCGGGGGCTGGAGCAGGTGTTGGTGGCGCGGGAGCGTCGGGATGACCGGCTGGAGCGGCTCGTGGAGCTTTGCGGGGGTGCGGGGGTGCGGGTGTCGGTGGAGCCGCGGGAGCAGTTGACGCGGCTGGCGAAGACGGAGGCGCACCAGGGTGTGGTGGCGATGGTGCGGGAGCGGAAGCTGCTGGCGCTTGAGGATCTGTTAGAGGGCGGCGGCGCGGGCGAGTTCCGGTTTCTGCTGGCGGTGGATGGGGTGGAGGATCCGCACAACCTGGGGGCGATTCTGCGGACGTGCGATGCGGCGGGGGTGGATGGGGTGATTCTGCCCGAGCGGAGGGCGGCGCCGCTGAATGCGACGGTGGCGAAGACGTCGGCGGGGGCGTCCGAGCATGTGCGGATCGCGCAGGTGACGAATGTGGTGCGGTCGCTCGAGCAGGCGAAGGCGAGGAACTTCTGGGTGGTGGGTCTGGACGAGCGGGGGACGGTGGACTATACCGACTTCGATTTTCGGGCCAACGTGGTGCTGGTTCTGGGGCGCGAGGGTGCGGGGATGCATGAGCTGGTGAAGAAGACGTGCGATCACCTGCTGCGGATCCCGATGGCGGGCAGCGTGTCGTCGTTGAACGTATCGGTGGCGGGGGCGGTGGTGATGTACGAGGCGATGCGGCAGCGGCGGAGGCCGGCGGTGGCCGAGAGGGTGGAGCGGCCGGTGAAGAAGCTCAGGGGTCTGGGAAGTTGAGGGGCCGCGGCGACGACGGCGAGACCGTGGTCTCGGGCGGCGTCGAGGGCCGATGGGGGATGCCCGTCTTCCGCGTTCTGCTGGGAGGAGCTCTGCTGGCAGCGATGAGCGGTGGCGTCCCCGCGCAGGCGTCGCAGGCCGAACAGAGGCAGGGGAGGGACGTGCGGCGGCAGGCGCCGACGGAGGAGGAGGCGAAGGGCGCGGTGGGAGACGCGGAGCGGTCGGCCGTGACCTTTACGGCGTACGACCTGGCCGTGCAGCTGCGCCCCGCGGAGGCGGGTCTGGCGGTGCTGGCGCGAGTGACAGTGCGGAACGACGGGGACAGGCCCCTGGCCGAGATCGCGCTCGAGATCGCGTCGACGCTGCACTGGGACGGGGTCTCGCAGCGGAGGGGGGATCGGACGGAGAAGCTGCCGGTGAGCCAGCATCTGCTGGAGACGGACGCGGACCACACGGGGCAGGCGAACGAGGCGGTGTTTCGGCTGCTCGGTCCGCTCGCGCCGAAGGCATCCGCGGAGCTGAGCCTGCTTTACTCGGGCGCGATCGGGCCGTCGGCGGTGCGGTGGAGTGGGCTGGGCGCGGCGGGGTCTGAGACTTCGGGTTCCGGTTCGGCGGGTTCTGGAGCTTCGGGTTCTGGAGCTTCGAGTTCCGGCGCTTCGGGGTCTGGAACGCCGGGGTCTGGGACTTCGGGTTCTGGGACGCCGGACGCGAGGAGTTCGGGGGCGGTTGGGGGAGCGGGGCCAGGTGCGGGCGGGGCCGTGGTGAGGTCTGCGGACGGGCCGTTGCTGGCGGACGCGGGCTGGGACGTGATCGCCCCCGAGGGCACGCTGCTGCGCGGGTATGGGGGAGATCTCTGGTATCCGACCGCTTCGCCGCAGGTGTTTGTGGGAGAGGGAGCGAGTTTCGCGCACGCGGCGGGGCAGCAGATGGAGCGGCAGGCGGGCGCCTCGATGCATCTGCGGGTGTCGGTGGTGTTTGCCGGGGAGGCTCCGGCGGAGGTCTTTTTCTGCGGCAGGCGCGGGTTGCTGCGGTTGACGAACGACGACGAGAATGCGCCGGTGGCGGAGGCGACGGGGGTGGCCACGGCGGAGTTCGCGACACAGGAGCTTGGCTTCCGAACGCCGAGCCTGCTGGTGACGGGCAAGCCGGCCTCGTCAACGGACGGGGCGATCGCGGTGATGGCGAGTGAACGGGAGACGGTGGAGCGGACGGCGGAGGCGGCCGCACCGGTGGAGCGGATGCTGACGGAGTGGATGGGCGCCGCGAGCGAGCATGTGCTGACGGTGATCGACCACCGGGGGGCGGAGTTCGCCGACGGGGGTATCGTGGTGGCACCGATCGGAGGGAGGAGTGGAGCGGAGCTGAGCTCGTCGCTGGTGGCTCCGTTGACGCAGGCCCGGTTCCGGTCGAGCCATGTGTGGCTGGAGGCCGGGGTGGCGCGGCTGATGGAGCTGCTGTGGATGGAGCGGACGGAGGGTCGGGCGGTGGCGGTGGCGGCGATAGAACAGCAAGCGCACGGGCTGGCGCTGGCCGAGTCTGCGACGCGAACGGGCGGGGCGGAGGAGAGCCTGCTGCGGGCGAGCGATGCCGTGTATTACCGGACAAAGGCGGCCGCGGTGCTGTGGTCGCTACGCGATCTGGCCGGCGATGAGGCGTTGAAGCAGACGCTGCAGCGGTATGGCGGCAACCCGCGTCTGGACAAGGATGCCGAGGGGTTTGAGCGATTGCTGGAGGAGATGTCGGGCAAGAGCTATCGCTGGTTGTTTGACGACTGGGTGTACCACGACCGCGGTCTGCCGGACCTTTCGCTGGTGAGTGCCGAGGCGCGCGAGGTGTCGGTGACGGGGGGACAGCGTGGGGGTTGGCTGGTGGCGGTGCAGGTGCGAAACGACGGGGGAGCGGTGGCGGACGTTCCGATCACGGTGAGGTCGGGGGCGTTGACGGCGACCGAGCGGGTGCGTGTCCCGGCGCACGCGGTGGCGGCGACGAGGGTGCTGTTCCAGGCGAAGCCGACGCAGATCCAGGTGAATGACGGAACTGTGCCGGAGTTGATCTCGAGCACGCACCTCCAGGAGATAGCTCCGGCGCGTTAGGGTCTTCCGCGCCGCGTCCGGGGGCGGGACGTATGCCGGGAACGGGGTGGGCGGACTGGGGCGGGGCCGGTGTGGGCGAGGTTGTCGGTCCAGACCTGGATACCGACCTGGAGGCCGGTCAGGAGGCCGCTCTGGAGTCCGGTTAGGGGCCGGTACGCGGAGAGGTCGAGGTAGGTGGGCGTCGCTACGCGGCTGGAGGGGAGGGCGCTGGCGGGGAGCACGAGAGGGAGGCCATCGCCGAGCTGGGGGACGGCGGCGCCGAGGGCGAGGAAGCGGCTGAGCGCAACGTCCCCGGTGAGATGGAGGGCGTATCCGTCCCTGTCGGCAGAGCCTTCAAGGACTGCCGGCTCCCTGGCCCCGAGGGGGAGGAGGAGAGGAGCCAGGATGAGGCGGGTGCCGGACGGGGCGTTGTGGGTGGGCTTGGTGTCGGAGTTCCCCGCAGCGGAATGGAGAAAGACATCTTCGAGAATGAGGGGAGTTGCCCCGAGGCGGTCGCCGGAGAGGGTGAGCTCGGGGATGGTCGCCTGCCCGGTCCAAGGGGTTGTAGAGGGATTGGTGGACGAGGTGGAGGGTTCGTGGGTGAGGCTTCCAGAGAGGAGGCCGGTGGCGGAGAGGCCGGCTGGGATGCGGGAGCTGGCGATGCGCAGCCAGTTGAGGAGGATGGCGGCGGGGAGGCGGGCGGTGCCGATCTGGATGTCGGCGGAGGCGGGCTGGAGGACGTCGGGGATGGAGCCGGCGAGGGCAAGAGTGGCGCCGTTCGAGTCCGGGACGGGCCAGGAGCAGCGGAGGTTGGAGAACTCGTGGAAGATGCGGGTGGCGGTGGCGTTGCAGTCGACGGCGATGGAGAGGGTCTGCTCGGGGACGAAGTCGGAGCGGCGGAGGCGGTTGAGGGAGAGGTGGGTCTCGATGGAGTTGCTGGAAAGGCTGCCGAGGACGTTTGCGGTGAGGGCGATCTCTCCGCGAAGGCCGAGGTCGTGGGTGACGAAGAGGCGGCTGGCCTCGCCGAGGGGTGCGCCGGTCCAGGCGGCCTGTAGGTGGAGGGGGACGGAGATGAGCGAGGAGGCGCGGCCGAGGGTGGCCTCGATCTGGAGGTTGCCGGTGTCGGAGGTGCTGGTGTCGGTGCGGACGGGGCGGCCGGAGACGCGGGTCTTCCAGGCGGTGGGGTCGGGGAGCCAAAGGGCGAAGTCGGCTTCGGTGAGGGAGAAGGGGGTCTTTTCGGCACCCTCCTTGAGGTTGACGCGGGCGCCGGTGGCCTCGATGTAGGGGAAACGGGGGATGCTGCCGGGGGCCGGCTGGGCGGTGGGAGCGGTGTCGATGTGGGCGGCCTGGAGGAGGATGCCCTCGAAGTTCCACTTGCCGCGGCGGTCGTGGACGAGGTTGAGGGAGGGCTCGGCAAAGGAGATGCGGGCGAACTCGATGCGGCGGCGCCAGAGGGAACGGAAGCGGAGGGTGGCGACGACGGTGTTGGCGCGGATGGTGGGCTCGCTGCCGAAGGCGGGGTCTTCCTCGACGACGAAGTTGGTGATGGTGAAGGAGGGGACGGGGAGGAGGTTGAGGGAGACGTGGTCGAAGTGGACGGGACGTCCGAGGCTGGAGCTGATGCTGGTGGAGATGCGGTGTCCGTAGCGGTTGACGCTGATGTAGGGCGGGAGCAGGGCGAGCAGGAGGAGGGTGAGGACGGCGATGGCGAGAAAGACCCAGCGTGCGGAGAGGTGAGGCCGTCCCGACGCTGGGGAGGCTGCGATGGTGGAGGCCTGGCCGGCCCGCTGGGGTGCTTCTATCTCCTGCATGGAGGCTCTTCGAGGAACGACGAGGAGGCCCGGACGAATCTGGGCGCCGTCCCCTTTATGCGATGCGGATTCGGTGATCTCTGTCGATGCCGGTGCACGGGTCGCGTGGCGGACTGCCTCCTTCCGGTCACTTGATCAGGTGGAAGGTGCGGTTCCAGCGGGTCTGATCGAAGATGTGGAGGAGGATGTGGCCCATGAAGCTGAGGCGCTCGCCGACGCTTTGTTTGTCGATCTGGTCGGCGGGGGTCTGGAAGGACCAGTAGACGAACATGGGGCGGCCGACGATGTTTTCGCGGGGGACGAAGCCCCAGAACCGGCCGTCGAGGCTTTCGGTGCGGTTGTCGCCGAGGGCGAAGATCTTTCCGGGGGGAACGACGAGGTCCTCGCCCTGGATGTGGCTGGGGAGTTCGATGGACCAGCTGGCGGTGACGTCCTCGTTGGGGCCGGGGGGGACGGCGGGGAAGTCGTCGCGGTAGGGGATGTAGGCGTGCATGGGGTTGCCGTCTTCTACGGGTTTGCCCGCCTGGGGCTCGATCTGGGCGACGCCGTTGAGGTAGACGATGCCGTTGCGGAGGTGGATGCGGTCGCCGGGGATGGCGATGGCGCGCTTGACCAGGAAGAGGTCGGGGTTTCCGGGCTTGAGGAAGACGATGATGTCGCCGCGGCGGATATCGCGGTAGTGGACGAAGGGGGCCCACCGGGTGGGAGGGGCGAGGGCGATGCGGTCGACGAGGACGTGGTCTCCGATGAGCAGCGTCCGGACCATGGAGGCGGAGGGGATCTCGAAGTTCTGGAAGATAAAGGTCATGACGAAGAGGCCGACGGCGAGGACGCTGCAGATGGAGGCGAGGGACTCGAGGGGAGTCTCGGTCTGATCCGGCTGGCGTTCGGTCGTCTCGACGGGGGCTGTTGCGAGTGTGCTCATCGTCTCTCCGTGGTGCAGAGCCAAGTGTATCGCTAGATGGGGCGGTCGCTCCTCCGTTTTCGAGAGGCGGAGGCGTCGGCCGGGGTAAACGGGCGGTACACCCCCGTGGGGTCTGGGTGCTAGACTCGGCTCGGTTGTGAGGGGGATGGGGATGGTTGAGGTTGAGACGGTGCGGCCCGCGGCGTTGACGAAGCTGGGTGAGGAGGAGCGGATGTTCCGGGATACGGTGCGGCAGTTCGCGGGGGAGCGGATTGCGCCGCTGGTGCGGGGGATGGATGAGGCGCAGCAGATGGACGCGGGGCTGATCCGGCAGATGTTTGCGCTGGGGCTGATGGGGATCGAGGTGCCGGAGCAGTATGGCGGGGCCGGGGGGACGTTCTTTGAGGCGATCCTGGCGATTGAAGAGCTGGCGGCGGTGGATCCGGCGGTAAGCGTGATGGTGGATGTGCAGAACACGTTGTGCGTGAATGCGCTGATCCGGTGGGGGACGGAGGCGCAGCGGCGGCAGTGGCTGCCGCGGCTGGCGACGGATACGATCGGGGCGTACGCGCTGAGCGAGGCGAAGTCGGGCTCGGACGCGTTTGCGCTCGAGACGAGGGCGACGCGGCGCGGGGACGATTGGGTGTTGAACGGGGGAAAGCTGTGGATCACGAACGCCAAGGAGGCGGGGCTGTTTCTGGTGTTTGCGACGGTGGACGCCGCGGCCGGGTACCGGGGGATCACGGGCTTTCTGGTGCCGAAGGGTGCTGAGGGCTTTACGGTAGGCAAGAAGGAAGACAAGCTGGGGATCCGGGCGTCAAGCACGTGCGAGCTGATCCTGCGGGACTGCGTGGTGGGGGCCGACCAGGTGCTGGGCGAGGTGGGCAAGGGGTACAAGATCGCGATCGAGACGCTGAACGAGGGGCGGATCGGGATTGGGGCGCAGATGCTTGGCCTGGCCGAGGGGGCGTGGGGGCATGCGGCTCGGTGGGCCAAGGAGCGGAGGCAGTTTGGGAAGCCGCTGGCGGAGTTCCAGGCGATGCAGTTCCAGCTGGCGGAGATGGCGCTCGAGGTGGAGGCGGCGCGGCTGATGGTCTATAACGCGGCGCGGTTGAAGGACTCGGGCGAGGAGTTTCTGAAGGAGGCGGCGATGTGCAAGTACATGGCGTCGCAGGTGGCGGAGCGGGTGGCGAGCCTGGCGGTGGAGGTATTTGGGGGATCGGGTTTCGTCAAGGATTACCCGGTGGAGAAGCTGTACCGGGATGCGAAGATCGGCAAGATCTATGAGGGGACCTCGTTTATGCAGCTGGCCACGATTGCGAAGCTGACTCTCGGGGCTTGAACGGCGAGCGCAAACGTCGTGAAGGGCGCAAGGAACGAAGGTACAGGTGGGAGCCTAGACTGAGGAGGAAGGCTGATTCCTCCTCCCTATAGAGTGTTGCTGAAGAAAGATCTGGTTCGCGATCGCCGCTGCCGTTTCTGGGGTTGGCGTGCGCGGTGGGTGTTTCGTCGATCTACTACAACCAGCCGCTGCTGAAGGAGATGTCGCGGACGTTTGGGGTGGGTGAAGGGCGGGTGGGGTTTGTGTCGGTGGCGACGCAGGTGGGGTATGCGCTGGGCCTGCTGCTGTTTGTGCCGCTGGGCGATGTGCTGGAGCGGCGGTCGCTGATGATGAGGATGTATGGCGCGGTGTCGGTAGCGCTGCTGCTGGTGGCGGTGTCGCCGAGTTTGCCGTGGCTGATCGCCGCGAGTGTGCCCATGGGGACGATGGCGGCGGTGACGCATATCGCGCTGCCGATTGCGCCGGAGCTGGCGCCGCCGGAGCAGCGTGGGCGGGCGATCGGGATTGTGATGACAGGGCTGCTGCTGGGGATTCTGCTGGCGCGGACGTTTGCGGGGTGGGTGAGCCACATCCATGGGTGGCGATGGGTGTTTGTGGTGGCGGCGGTGATGAACGCCGCGTTTGTGCCGTTGATGGCGCGGAGGATGCCGCGGCTGGAGCCGAAGCAGGAGCTGCGCTACCCGGCGGCGATGCGGTCGTTGTGGACGCTGCTGCGGACGCAGCCGGTGCTGCGGGAGGCGTCGACGATGGGGGCGCTCGTATTTGCGTCGTTTTCGTGTTTCTGGACGACCCTAGCGTTTCTGCTGGACCGGCACTACGGGCTGGGAGCGGGGGTGGCGGGAACGTTTGGTCTGGTGGGAGCGGCGGGGGCGCTGGTGGCGCCGGTGGCGGGGCGGCTTTCGGACCGGCACGGGTCGCGGTGGGTGGTGTCCGTGGGCGTGGCGGTGCTGGCCTGCTCGTATGCGCTGCTGTGGGGCCAGGAGCGGTTGCCGATGGGCCGGCCGTGGCACGTCGCGGCGCTGGCGGTGGGCGTGGTGGTGCTCGATGTGGGGGCGCAGATGACGCAGGTGGCGAACCAGACGCGGATCTTTGGGCTTGATGCCTCGGCGCGAAGCCGGCTGAACACGGTGTATATGGTGGTGTACTTTACCGAGGCGGCGGCGGGGTCGGCGTTGTCCACGGTGGCCTGGGAGCGGTGGGGCTGGAACGGTGTATGCGGTCTGGCGCTGGGGTTTGTGGCGCTGGCGGCGGTGCGGCACGTGCTGGGTGGGCGCGGGCCGGCGGCGGCAGGTGGAGGGCAGCCGGTGCGGGTGCGGGAGATGGAGTCGGTTTAGGGCTAGAGTGTGGGCTTGAGTTTAGGTCGCGAGCGCAGGTCTGGGGTGGTGAGCGAGGCAGGGCTCGAACCTGCAACCGTCAGCTTAGAAGGCTGATGCTCTATCCAATTGAGCTACTCGCCCGGCATGGTGCGCTTCGATCTCTGATTGTAAAGGGTGGAAGGTGGGGAGAGTGCGCGACGTGGCGGCGGGTCAGGTGTTGGGGGTGAGATCTTTGCTGCGGAAGATGCTGACCGCGGTTTCCAGGGCGGAGCTCCAATTGACGCGCGCATCGTGCTCGGTGGGGCCGAGGGCTTTGACGTAGAGGGTGAGGGCGAAGCCCTGCTGGGGGCCGGCGAGGTCGAGGAGGGCGGGTCGGATGACACATTGGACGAGGGCAAAGGTGTGGTCGGCGGGGGCGAGGCGGCGGGCGAGGCGATGGAGGAGGTGCTCGTGCTGGTGGAAGGAGGCGAAGAGGGTGCGGTCGCGCCAGAGGAGGTCGATGTAGGAGGCGAAGCCGGTGCGGGTGTCGTGGGGGATGGAGTCGGGGGCGGTGAGGTCGATATCCAGGTCGAGGCGCAGGGTGTCGAGTTCGTCGGGGTCGGTGAGGCGCCAGGCGTCGCACTTGGCGGTGAAGACGGGGGAGCGTGGGGCGTTGAGGGCGCGGAGGGCGTGGAGGAGGGGCGGATGGAGCTCGGCTTCGGGGATGTCGTCGACGGCGTACGGGTCTTCGCGGAGGTCGATGAAGCGGGAGGCTGGAGGGGCGGGGTCGGTCTGCGCGGGAGCTGATTCGTCCGAAGACCAGGGGACGACGAGTACGGGGTCGTCTGCGGAGCACTCGGCGGACCAGTCGAAGAGCATCTCCGTAGTTTAGCGGGTGGCGAAGGGCAGGAGAGGAGCAGAAGGGGGAGACAGAAGGGCTAGGCAGAAAGGCAAGGCAGAAGGGCAAGGCAGAAGGGCAAGGCAGAAAGGCGAGGACGAAGGCAGAGAGACAGGCGAGATTTGTCTGTGCTGATTACCGGTTGGCGAGGAGGAAGCGGAGGAGGGTGTGTTCGGCCCAGTAGCCGTCGTAGCGGTGGTTGGGGATGGCGGGGGCGAGGAAGGCGCAGTGGCCGCCGTGTGCGGGTTCGACGAGGGTGATGTGGGGGTTGGCGTGGATGGTGGCGCGGGTCTCGGGGGTGAGACGGACGAAGGGATCGTCGAGGGCGTGGAGGATAAGGGTGGGGAGGTGGATGCGGCCGAGGACGCGGGCGGCGGCGGCGCGGTGGTAGTAGTCGTCGGCGCCGGAGAAGCCGGAGTAGAGGGCGGTGATGCGGTCGTCGAACTCGCGCAGGGAGCGGATGCCTTCGGCGCGGGCGGGGTCGAAGGCGCGGGGGAAGAGGGCGGCCTTGCGGCGGAAGTGTTTAAGAAGGGCGCAGAGGAAGCGGCGCTCGTAGAGGCGATTGCGGGGCTCGTGGAGGGCGTCGGCGGAGGGGCCGAGGTCCATGGCGGGGGAGACGCCGACCACGGAGCGGAGCTGCGGGGGTGGGTGTGCGCCGAGGTCGCCGGCGAGTTTGAGGACGAGGTTGCCGCCCATGGAGTAGCCGACGAGGGCGACGGAGGTGAGGTGGTCGCGGCGAGCAAAGAAGCGGAGGACGGCGAGGACGTCGGAGGAGAGGCCGGAGTGGTAGAGGGTGGGGGAAAGGTGTTCGGTGCCGCCGCAGTTGCGCATGTTCATGCGGATGGCGTTGCATCCGGCATGGAAGAGCTTGTTGGCGTTACCGAGGACGTACTGGGAGCTGGAGGAGCCTTCGAGGCCGTGGAGGATGATGGCGGTGGGAGCCTCCGCGCGGTTGGCGGCGGGCTGCCAGTGGCAGTGGCAGAGAATCTGGGAGGCGATTTGGTGGTCGGTGGCGGGGGAGACCTCGACCAGGACGGACTCGGGTGGGCCGAGGTGGTTGGGACGCGGGAGGAGGTTGCCGACGATGGTTTGGAGGTGGCCGTTGGAGAGGAAGCGGCGGGGGGTGAAGAGCTCGCGGTGGAGGGCGGCGGCGGGGAGAGTGTTGCCGGGGGCTGCGGGGGCGGACATCAGGGCTTGCCTGAGGCGGCGGGGAGTTGGGCGACACCGTCTGAAGCGGACGACGGCGCGGATCTCCCGCCGGCATGGAGCTTTCGAGCTTCGGCGAGGAACTGTTGCGCGTTGAGGGCTCCGGTGGGCTCGTCCTCGTGCTTGAAGTAGACGTAGATGTCGCGGTCGCGGGTGAGCGGGACGATGCGTCGGGCGAAGGCGTGGAGCTCTGTGGGTGTATAGCCGCCGCTGCGGCGGAGGCGGAAGCAGGCGTGGGTGGAGGCGGGGTGGACCTCGGGGGTAAGGAGATCCTGGCTTTCGGCGATGCAGAGGGCGGCGTTGTGCTCGCGGAGTGTGGTGTAGATCTCGTCGGAGAACCAGGACTCGTGGCGGAACTCGAAGGCGATGGGCGGGGCGTGCGGGGAGGCGAGGGCGGGCGTGCGGAGGAGTTCGCGGAGGCGGTCGGGGTCGGCGGGGAAGTTGGGCGGAAGCTGGAAGAGGAGGCAGCCGAGTTTGCCGGCCTGGCGGACGGGCTCGACCCTGGAAACGAACTGCTGGACGTTGGCGGCGCAGTCGCGGAGACGGCTGAAGTGGGTGATGCGCTGGGGGGCCTTAAAGCTGAAACGGAAGCCGCGTGGCGTGGCGGCGATCCAGACCTCGAGCATGGCGGGGGTGGGGAGGGTGCGGAAGGTGTAGTTGACCTCGACCGACGAGAG
>JAABUQ010000717.1_pt1 | contig 76697 bp, 61 predicted proteins | sample 5560001 | NCBI WGS metagenome assembly JAABUQ01 (sample SAMN10711888, study PRJNA513371) | rock metagenome | isolation source: Antarctica rocks | place: Antarctica: Victoria Land, Finger Mt nord | collected 2015-12-18 | reverse complement strand
GTCATGGCGGTTCTCTCCTTGAAGCATTTGCTGATTCTCATTGTTTCAGTTAGTCTACCGCCTTTCTGACTGACGATGTGGGGACTCTCTTCGACTGACGATGTGAGTACCTCATACACTTTCCCCCCAAAGGATGGAGACCTATTATTTATTACCTGGTGCTGTATACCCACCACGACTATTCACGCCTGCACGTCTGATTTGGACGTGTACTGTGAAAGTCGAGATAACAGTAGGAGTTTTGGATATTACGGTTGTTGTCTTGGGTGTAGGCGCTTCTGACCCAGCTCCTGCCGCCAACGCATTCGCTAAAACCTGTGAACTACTGCCAACGAGTATAACGAGGAAAGACAGTGCGACAATACGTACTTGCCATGCAGTTACTTTATCTATAGCTAAACGAAGCTTTGTCATATTTTTTCCTTAGTTCATCCACTCACCAGGAGCATTCTTCCGACCTATTTTCACACCGCCATCACGATCCTTCATGGTCTTAGCATCTTCTGCCATACGCGCGCCCACATCTGAGAATGAGGTACGATGCCAGAAGGTTGCAGGAAATAGTCCAACACCAATAGCAATCGTCGCACCTATTTCCGCGCGGTTAAATGGCAATCCTGGTGGTAAAGGAAAAGGGACGTGTGTGATCACACCGATACGCAAGAGGAGTGCGAACACAAAAATTATCAGTTCAAAGGCGAACACAGCGTAATAAGATGCGACCTCCTTCGCCTGTCTTTGTCGATATAGAATGGCTAGCCCTACATTCAGGAGACAGAGGAACCCTGTGACCCAAAGTGTTATCGTGATCATATTGCTAAACGTTAAAAAGGCTAATTTTGCATTGATTCGACTAAGCTGTGCAAATGAGACCAGTAAAGAGACAATATGCATCAACCAATACCTCCCCGATCTGTATGCCCACAAAACTCTCGTGGACGCTTTCTTTCTCTATGCTGCTTTTTATTTATACGTCAACAATAGTTTTGAAAAGGCAACTTCAGTCTTATTCAGGTTCACCAGCATGCCAACTAATCCACTTTTCAACGAACTATCCTGTGCATTGCCTACAGCTTTATTGTTCACAATCAACGTGAACTTGTTTCCCCCATTTACAGCAACTTTCAAAGTGTTCACACTATTCAGTCCATGACCAGCATGAAACTCTTTTCCATAGGGAGCAGACCAGATCGTTGTCCAGGGACTATTTGCAGGATCGCCATTATCATCATACTTTAGTAGTTGATAACTGCCACCCTTTGTGTTTGCCACCTCAAAGATGTAAAACGACTTATACGTTTTTCCATCTTTTTGATGTACATTAAAGCAGAAAACAAGGCCAAATTGATTAGTGATGACGGATTCGTCACCACTAAGTTCCTCCATCGTGAGTGAATATACATATGAGCCACTCAACGTCTCATCAGGTAGTAACGCAAGAGCCAGTGCTTTTGTATCATTATTAGTAATATGGTATGCATTGTCCTTGAAAACATACTGTTGTGGTCCACTCGTAGCAACATGCCAATTATGGCTATTAGCACTCAACGAGTCGCTAAGAATAGTATTTGCCTGCATTGTTGCCGTAGTTTGCACACCAACAGTTGCAGTTAGATTAGGAGTAATAGTGGCAGTAGCTTGCTGCGTTATATTCGTATGTGTACGCAGCAGCCAGAAGGCGCTGGACGTGAGAAGTATCAAGAGAGCAGATGTAAGGAGTATAACCGCTTTTACATTGTTCCTCAATGTGTTAAATGCACGTAATGGTGTTCCTGAAAGGAATGGTTCTAGATTCGATGGAGGAAGTGTAGAGGTAGGAGAAGATGGTGCACTTCCTTGTTCCTGAGGCAAGACAGGCAAAAATCCAGTAACAAACTGTCCAGGTTGCCCCGCGACAGGCACTTGAACCACCTTAAACGATTGCATCAACTTCACTGTCGTAGCACCCTGACTCGGCTGAGCACCTGTCGAAGGCTGCGCGCCCTCATTGCTCTGTCCTCCTAATTGAGAAGCAGGATTTCCAAACGTTCCATTCGCTCCGCTAAAAGACGAAGTCGGATTAAAGGATTTCATTTCATCGTACGTATCTACAGCATTTAGGGTAGAGGGAACATTTGAAGTTGAGAATGGCATACTTGTTGACGGCACCTGTGCATTTGGCGGGTTGCTATTATCCAATGTGCGAAGAAGACCCATCTTATGCACAGTTCTTGGTTTGATATGTGCAGTAGCATTGGTATTCTGAAGGCTTGCAGCACTCGCTTGCTCTTGTGATGTATCAGGAGAGAAAGATATAGGTGTATACGGATTATTGGGGGTATAAGGGTTATGTATATTTGCTGTAGAGACAGTATTTGTCGGTGGCATGGTCGTACTTGTCTTAGCAGCAATATCGTTTTGAGGTCCCGAAGCACCTGTAGATGGACGAGGAGTTAGGGGTACAAGAGAGGGTATGGATAAACCTGCACCACTTTTTTGCTTTGGTTGAACGGCAGGCATGTTTCCTGTTTGCCATGAAGGATCGAAGAGACCTCGTGGTGTATATAAGCGGCTCTCGGCCCCTGGCGCAACCGGGCCACTACCACCAACGTTTTGTACGGTAAGCTGCAAACCGGCAACCGCAAGGGCAAGACGGAAGGCACTGGCAAGGTCCTGAGCACTCATATAGCGGTCATTAGGATTTTTGGCTAAGACACGAAGTATGACTTGTTCGGCAGGAACGGGCAAATCTTCGCGTAGCACACTCGGTGGAGGTGGTTCAGAGTTTAGATGATGCATGGCAATCTGCATAGGCATATCGCCTCCAAAGGGCGTTCTGCCCGTTACCATCTGGTACAACACGATACCTAATGAGTAGAGGTCAGCACGTGCATCTACATCGTGACCGCCTATAATCTGCTCTGGTGACATATAATCAGGTGTTCCTAGTGGTACGCCAGCCCCAGTCAAGCTTACCTGAGAGGGTTGCCCATCGGTAATTATCTTTACCAGGCCAAAATCAGTAAGGAGTAGGCGGCCCTCAGGAGTCTTTAAAATGTTAGCAGGTTTGATATCACGATGAATAACACCACGTTCATGAGCCACGTCTAAGGCTGCTGCAAGTTGATCGAGATAGTTTACCACTTTTATCAGTGATAGTTGCCCTCCATGCTCTAGCTCGTCACGTAGCGTCCCACCACTCACATATGGCATCACAAGATAAGCTAAGCCATCTCGCTCTCCATATTCGTGAACGGGAAGAATATTGGGATGATCCAGGGACGCTGCTGCATCCGTCTCACGACGAAAACGCTCAAGGAAAGCGGCTTGCTGAGTAGGATTTAAGCGTACAGTCGGCAACAATACCTTGACCGCAACCTGACGGCGAGGACGAGATTGCTGCGCTAGAAAAACAGCACCCATCCCGCCCTGCCCTAGTAGCTTTTGCAACATACAGGTGCCTAATACGTGTCCAATCAAAGCTTCTGCGTTCATGACGATTTCCTTTAGTTCCGAGTAAGCAAGAGATTTTTGAAGGCAACCTCTGTACCATTGAGATTGACAATCATACCAACTGTACCGCTCGCAAGCGAAGCATCTTGCACTGTTGTCATCACTTTGCCATTCACAGTGATAGTAAACTTCGCGCCATTCATAAACACCTTGACCGTGTTTGTGTTCTGTATGCCTTGACCTTGATGAAACTCACCACCAAATGGTTGATGCCAGAGTTTCGTCCAAGGTGCGTTGGCAACTGATGCGCCCTTGCTGTCATCATATTTCCAGAACTGGTACTCGCCGCTCTTACTATTGACCACCTCAAAACTATAAAAGGTGGTAATCGTTGTTTTGCCCTTTGTTTGCTGATTAAAGCGCATAATCATGCCAAACGAGTTGTTGGGTGAGGCATCATCGCCCTTGATCTCTTCCATTGTCAATGTATAGCCAATAGCGCCCGCAAGCGGTGCCGATTGTAGAACTGTTGCGCGTCCATTATCACCCTGATCTGTGATATGATATGCACCATCTTTGAAGGTATACACATTCGCGGGTGTTGTTAACCAGTTGTTCGTATTCATACTAAGTGGATCATCCAGAATAACATTCGCTCGCACAGTCGCTGTTGCTTGAGCCAATGCTGTCGCTTTCACATTGGGCGTTCCCATAGTTAGAGGGGCAGTCGTCGTCTTGGGTTTTGCTGTTGAAGAATTAGAATGCGCACGAATGAACCAAAGCGTGCTTACTGTTCCAATTAACAAGAGCATGACTGCAGCTATAGAAAGTGCTGTAACCCATCCTTTAGGTCTCTTCTTACTTACAGTATCTTCAAGCGGCGGTAATTGTGCCGTAGACGACGCTGAGGGTAGTAAACCTGTTACATACTTACCGGGCTGACCCGCAACTGGTACTTGCACGATCTTGAGTGGAGCAGTTAACTTCACCGTATTTGTCGATTTGGCGGGAACAGTGAGCGCTCCTGTTGTATTAAGTGCTGGCGACATTTGCTGTATGGTATCAAATTGTGCGGGAAATGGAACCTGTATGCTATCCGTTGATGGAGGTAGTGCAGTCGTTGTTTGTGTGGAAAGTGGTGCAAACATTCCTGTTGCACCAGTGTTGTCACTATCAGGTATATTTGCTGTTTTTGCCATTTCCGTCGTCCCATTCGCCATCTGCGGAAACCTGCCAGTGCGCGACAAAAGACCATTAGGACGGTCGGCCCTTGCAACAGGCATAGAGCCAGTTGTTACAGGAGCAAGCATTCCTGTCGGCTTACCTAAAAGACCACTCCTACCGTCAGTACCAGGGCCAGGTAGTAGTCCCGTTGGACGACCCAGAGCAGTATTGCCACCATTCGCGTTAAACGTTGGAACTGTTCCCGTTTGGCGCGCTGCCTCAAAAGCGGCTTGTGGCGTGAGCAATCGCGCTGCTGTCGCACCATTCAGGGCAGCACTTGCACCTCCACCTAACGGAATACCCGTTCCAATGAGGGCGGTGCGAAACGCCTGTGCCAGGTCTTGCACGCATACATATCTCTCAGATGGACGTTTTGCCAGTGCACGTAGAATGACTTGCTCTGCTGTGGTTGGCAGGTTGGGGCGCAGCAATTGTGGTGATGGAGGTGGAATATGCAGATGCTGCGAGGCAATTTGCATTGGATTCTCACCCTGAAATGGTGTTGTACCCGTGATCATTTGATAGAGAATGACGCCAAGTGAATAGAGGTCGGAGCGTCCATCCACATTGTCGCCGATTACCTGCTCTGGTGACATGTAGTCAGGGGTACCAACGGGCGCACCTTCGCCTGTGAGTCGGACCTGTGTCGTCTGCCCATCGGTAATCACCTTGACCAAGCCAAAGTCTGTAAGTAAAAGGCGACCTTCGGGTGTCATTAAAATATTGGCTGGCTTGATGTCTCGGTGAATGACGCCGTGTGCATGAGCAAAATCAAGTGCTGCGGCAAGTTGATCTAAATAATTTACCACTTTTGCCAGAGGCATCGGACACGAGCGCTCCATTTCATCGCGCAGTGTGCCACCACTGATATATGGCATCACGAGATAGGCTAAGTTTTCACGCTCTCCGTACTCATGAACAGGCATAATGTTAGGATGCTCCAGGGACGCAGCGGCGTCGGTCTCGCGGCGGAATCGTTCCAGGAATGCGGCAAGTTGCTTTGAGGTTAAGGAAGCCATGGGCAACAATACTTTGACCGCGACCTGTCGGCGGGGACGTGATTGTTGTGCCAGAAAAACCGCTCCCATTCCTCCCTGCCCTATTAACCGTTGCAGTGTACAGGTACCAAGCACCATTCCAATTAATGCTTCTGCGTTCATTAATTCCTCTTCCTTAATTTTGACATCTCTTCTGTCCTGCTCTATCTCTATGCGGGGAACTCATCCGCTTCTTCTACACACATATTCATCTGACACACTGTACCCGCTTCTGTAATACTTCTTTATGTGTTTACATCTTAGTCAACAAGACGACTTCTGACAATGTATAGGCCCTTTTTCATGACCAAAGTAATGTCTATAGTAGGACAAATGACCGTATTTACACGTCTCAATGCAATGAACGGGGGTATATCTCAATTTATGGATTATTAGGAAAGTTGGGGGAATTGGTGGAAAAGGTGAACAACGATGATGCGGAATGACAATATTCCGCATCATCGTTGTTCACCTTTTCATACTATACGGTGGGGTCTTTGAGTACGTCTGGGTCGAGGTCTTCTTCGGCGTCGGGCGGCACCATTTCGTCTTCAACCATTGCGACCATTGAAGGGACGGTCCGGCTCTGCACAATGATGCCATGCAGCAGTGATGCCGATGCTTGTGCCAATAATGGGCGGATACGTTCCAGGCGTGCGCGTTGTATCGTGAGTTGTTCAGCACGCTCACGGGCGGCACGCTCACTTGCGACGTCTTCTGTCGTCGTTGGCGACATTTGTGCCCAAATGGTGCGATTGTCCAGAACCTGACCAACAGCGGCTTGCACCTGTTGCAGCAGATCGATGCTCTGGTTGATCGACATGAGGATATCACCTTCGGCAAGGTCAATACGGTTCATGAGACCACTGAGCGACATACCACGTGACCAAGCTAGCGCAACACCGTGAAATTCTGGTGCGATACCAGGGGTGAAGTTAATTGCGGCACGCTGCTCAACACCGTTAATGTGCTGAACAATATGCCAGAGGTGACGACGCACCTGCACCAGTTTGGCATGCACAACGTTACGATTCTTCACACGTTTGTCGGTGTTGAATGTGAACCAACTACACACCTCAGCAAGCTCACTCACGGTCAATTCGTCAAGGATACCTTGTATGATAAGTTCAATGATGAGCGCACCAACTGGATGAAAGATGCTACGTAACAAACGGCCTTTGAGCGTGAGTTGGTCGTCTTGCCCAATAAAGCCAAGCGCACGAAGCGCAAAGATTGTTCCATCTAATTCTGCCGCACCTGCTCGGCTGAGTGGATAAGCACCAATTTTTTCACGACGTTTTTCAAGGGCTAGCGCGGCCCCATCGGAGGCGGCACCTTTCTTTTTCTTGCCTGACTTCTTCACCTTGTTATGATGCAATTCTAAACGGTGCAGTTCGTCAAGTTCCCAGCGCATATAGCGCTGGTATTCACGTAAGCTAGAGGCGCAAATGCGGCGTAGGTGTTGCACGTCGCCTGGTTGCCATAAGTTCAGGACGGAATTGTAGCGTATGACAAAGGCACTGGTAACAGGCAAGAGTTCGCCTGTGATGCGCTGAAACGATGACTCGAATGGCTCCCACGGTGAGTATGGAATGACGGCAGAGCCATGTGTATCCATACCACGCCGACCAGCACGGCCCGTCAATTGCCGGTATTCATTGGGTGTCAAGAGGCGCATCTCTTGTCCATCAAATTTGCTTAAGCTGCCAACAACGACAGTGCGTGCTGGCATGTTTACCCCGAGCGCAAGCGTATCAGTAGCAAATACAGCACGGAGGTAACCTCTAGCAAACAACGTTTCTACCAGCACCTTCAACCCTGGCAAGAGACCGGCATGGTGAAAGGCTAAACCACGCGGAAGCAGACCTGTGAGAGAGATGACTTGTTGCAGGTTGCGGTCTTCCTTTGGAAGTTGCTCTAGCCAGATGTCAATCTCTTCTTTGATACGCGTCGCTTCTTCTGGTGTTGTGAAGTTGTGGAGCGCTGCACTCATGGCTGCCTCTTCCACAACACGGCGTCCAGGAAGGAAGTAGAGACAGGGTAGCAAATTGGCTTCGCGCAAGGCGGTTAGCACCTCTCCTGGCTCGGCGCCCTCACGTCGCTGTTGTCGTTTCGGCTTTTCTTGAGCGGGGACTTGTGTAGTCTCTTCATCTTTATTTTTTGCAGCGCTTTGTGTGTCTTGCTGGCTCTTTCTGCTGCGCCGCTTGCGTCGGTCGTCCCACTCATCATCGTCTTCGTCTTCGTCATCAAAGGTGTAAACACGGCCTCGATTGGCTAGTTGTGCCGCCTTTGCCTCACCGCCAACGTTGGGAAATTTCTCGACGCGCTTGCCATTGGCATCCTGCACAAGATGAAGCTTGTCATCCAGAAAGTAGAAATGTTCCAGCGGCACGGCTCGCTGCTCATGCGTCACGAGGACAATGGGACGATGGACGCGACTAATCCAGTTTGCTAAGTCTTCGGCATTGCTTACGGTAGCGGAAAGGCCCACAAGTTGGACGTGCTGCGGTGAGCAGATAATCGCTTCTTCCCACACAGGACCACGTTCAATGTCGCTGAGATAATGTAGTTCGTCAAAGACGACAAATCCTACATCCGCAAGTGAGGAGGACATGCCAAAGCGTTCTCCGCCCTCTTCTAGCAGCATGTTGCGGTAGACCTCGGTTGTCATAATGACGATGGAGGCACGACTGTGCTCAACGATATCACCCGTGACAAGGCCAACGGTATCGGACCCGTAGGCGTCGCGCAGGTCACGGTACTTCTGATTTGAGAGTGCTTTTAATGGTGTTGTGTAGATGATGCGCTGGCCTCGCTGTTGGGCGAGCCAGATGGCGTATTCTGCGACAAGTGTTTTGCCCGTGCCGGTTGGGGCCGCTACCATGACGGACTGATTCTCGGCAAGATGAGCAATCGCTTCAAGTTGAAATGCGTCAATGGGGAAAGGATAGCGTGCTTTAAACGTCTCAATGCTTTCCAATGCCGCCGCTGATGTTTGGGTATCAGCTATTTCTGGGGTCTCTTGCCCGACCACTACGTATTCGTTCATATTCTTTCTTGCTTGTATATGTTTTGTACTCTATTAGAATTCTTGACTCCTCTCATTGTAACATGGATTAGGTGTACAATCCACTTAATTATACTAGTTGTGATCTTGATTTTACCTTCTCTTAATTCTACATTTTTTTGAAAGACTTCCTTCGCAAAAAGTTGATAAAGAAAAAATGTGGGCTATAACACAACTTTTTCTGGCTTGTTGATACATGGATTTCAACGCGTGATAACATGTTGTAGAAAGCGCATCTCCTGCGAATACTTGACAAGAGCAATTCTTGCTGGTATCTTACGCTACAGTTGCATAATATAAAGTTTCCTTCACTAACGAGGGGATGAGATGCGTGAACCATCTACATGGCGTGAATTGTTAGATACCATTCTTCAGATTCCGAAAAACCGTGAGCGGATGGCAAAAGAGTTGGGAATAAACCAGGTTACCCTCGACCGTTGGGTAAAGGGGACATCGATCCCTCGTCGGATTAACATACAGCGTTTACTTGAAATTCTCCCCGACCATCGTACCGAACTCCTTCGATTACTCGAGAAGGACTTTGAAGGTATCTCTGCAATTTTTCGGGGACAGTCTTTACAAAGTGCGTCAGCTACTATTCCTCCAGAGTTCTATGCGCGTGTTCTACACACATGCGCAACTATCCCCAGGGTACTACGTTTCGCCTCTCTCTGTGATCTCATTTTGCGACAAGCCCTTGAACAACTTGACCCGAACCGCTTAGGATTGGCTGTCATCGTCGCAAAATGCGTTGATTCCCCCGCGGGGAAGGTTCGCAGTTTGCGCGAGGTGGTAGGACGGGGAACTACACCCTGGAGACTCTATCTGGAGGAACAGGGAGTCCTCCTGGGAGCGGAGTCTCTTGCCGGATATGCTGTTATTTCTAACCACTTCCAGAGCAATCCGAATCTCCGAGAAGGTCAAGTGTTAACCGTTGGCTATCGTGGAGCCTGGGAGGAAAGCGCCGTTGCAGCCCCGATTACCCTCATGGGCGATGTGTCAGGCAGTCTCCTTGTTTCGAGTACTCAGGCTGATTATTTTTCTCCTGATCGCTGTCAGCTTGTCGAGAACTACGCTGATTTGTTGATGATGGCATTTACATCAACAGACTTCTATGAGCTACAGTCTATTGAGTTGGGGGTCATGTCACCTCCCGATAGACAGCAATCCATCATTTCTACATTTCGTCAGCGTGTCTCTGAGATAATGAGGCAAGCTGCGAAGGGTGACCAACTGATGAACATTCTTAAAGCAGAGCACGTAGCCTGGCAGCAGATAGAAGAAGAGCTTTTAAAGATGTCATAGGACGAAAGAGAAGCACGGCTATTGTTTAGATGTAACCAGACATATAACGAGAGAAGCACGGCTATTGTTTAGATGTAACCAGATATATAAAGAAAGAAAGTAAACGCCAATGTCAACATCACATGAATCCAATCCAAATGAGACTACATACATGGTTGACCATGAGAGCGGCGCGGAAATGGCGCGTCTGCTCGATCAAGATCACATCTTTACAAAAGCAATGGGTGGCCTCTTTCCCGAACGATCAGATGACTTTTCAGAGATTCGCAGCATTCTTGATGTTGGTTGCGGTCCTGGAGGATGGGCGCATGAAGTAGCCTTTGCACATCAAGCCACTACTGTAGTAGGGATAGATATTAGTCAAGCCATGATTGAGTATGCTTCCACACAGGCACGGATACAAGGGCTAGATAACCTGAGTTTCCGGATAATGGATATTACTCGTCCACTTGACTTCCCCGATAACACCTTTGATTTGGTGAATGCCCGCCTACTTGGGTTTCTTTCAGTAGATGCTTGGCCGAGAGTCGTACAGGAGTATGTACGAATTACGCGCCCGGGCGGGATTATTCGCTTGACAGAAACCGAAATGAGTGTTAGCAACAGCCCTGCACTAGAAAAGGAGCTAGAATGGTTCTTCCGCTCCCTTTGGAAGTTTGGGCAAAGCTTTTCTCCTAATGGGAACCGTTTGAACATCACAGCAATGTTGAGTTCGTTCCTTCGTCAAGCAGGGTGTCGCAACGTCCAAGTGAAAGCGCATGCCGTTGATTGGTCAAAAGGTTCCGAAGGATACTATCCGTTGCTTCAAGACTGCAAGGTTGGCTTTAAACTCACGGAGCCTTTCTTTCTGCAGGCAGGCGTTGCCGAAAAAGAGGAGATGGAACAAGTCTATGAGCAAATGCAGGTCGAGATGCTCCAAGATACGTTCTGTGCTGTCCATTACCTCCTCACAGCATGGGGAGAAAAAGCATAAGTATCCTCCGCAATTACTGGGCAAATGCTAGGGCGCGCCTCAAATGCTCTAACGAGGTGTTACCGCCAGAGCATACAATCCCTACCTTCTTACCGCGTAACTCTGTACGTAAATGATATGCCGCTGCAAGAGGGGCAGAGCCAGCGGCTTCAGCGAGGGTGTGTGCACGTTCAATCATCCAGACCATTGCCTGTAATATCTGGTCTTCGCTCACAAGCAAGAAATCATCGAGTTTGTCCCATAGAATAGCCTGTGGCAACTCAAAGGCGGAACCTGTCGCTAGACCGTCAGCGAAGGTGCGATTGGGTGCTGTTAACAGCTTACGTTGATTCCACGAGAGATAGGCCGCCGATGATGCTTCCGCTTGCACACCAATAACCCGAATATTTGGGTTGATAGCGTTGGCAACAATACATGCACCCGCCGCACCACTACCTCCGCCAATAGCGACAAAGATCACCTCTATTCCTGGCTCATCTTCCAGCATTTCAAGCATGCCTGTAGCAACACCAGCAATCAATAAGGGTTCGTTACCGGAGTGAATGTAGCGATAGCTATGCTCTTGTGCCAATTGTTCGCAGTAGAGTTTTGCCTCGTCGTAGTTTGCACCATGAAACAGGACCTCGGCTCCCATGCCTTGCATTGCGGCGACTTTCCCAGGGTTGGCTCCCTCCGGCACCACAATGCGCGCTTTGACGCCAAATAGCCGCGCTCCGTATGCCACTGACTGCCCATGATTGCCTGTTGAGGCTGCGATGACCCCACGTGCCTGCTCTTCCACACTCATCTGTGAAATCAGGTTTACACCGCCGCGCACCTTGAACGCTCCAACCGGATGATAGTTTTCGTGCTTGATGTAAACGTTCGTGCCGAGTAGATCGTTGATAGCGGGATATGAGTAGAGCGGAGTGCGCTGTAAATATGGGCGTATCTGTCTTTGGGCTAACAACACGTCCTGAAATTGCGGAATGTACATGAAATAGTTCTCTCTTTCTTATCTTTCGGCTGCACACTTACTCATTATAGTACGTGACACTCTCTCACGTGCAAAGTTGTTATGGTCTCATTTCCTCTCCGTCAAGTTGCTCATCAAAGTGCCGATTGCATGCGAGAACGACATTTCACAAGATAGTTATCTTGTGAAATGTCGCTTTTTTGTTACAAAAAGCAACATTTTAACCAGAGCTAGTAGTACTTTCTAGACGTTTCCGTACGAAAAATAGCTATTTCGTTCTGTTTTCTGTATCATTTTCATGAGGTAACACACAATAACTTTGTTTTTCACACATCTCTGAATTTCGATACAGAGATGTAATCCCGTCATAGAGTGAGTACGCAAGTAAGGATGAATTCATGAACATGCAAACGCAAACGCCACTTTTTCCGCCATCGTCTCCTTTCTCTTCACGTCGCAAGAAGAAGTATGTTCCCCCAAACCGACGAGCTAAACGCTTTTCTCCACTTGCGATGATTGGCGCTGCTGTCACGCTTCTTGTCGTACTAGGTGCTGGAACCTATTTTGTTATTCTTCCCCGTTTCTTATCTCATGCTGCAAATACTCCGTTGCCGGGTCAACGGATATGGAAAGGTGGCGTCTCTTCATTGGTCTTTGGCTCAAATGACCCTACCTTTAATTCTGCAACGTCACAGTCACTCCGTCTCTCTCTTCGCCAGGCCGGTATCACGCTGGTTCGGACGCCATTAGCAAACAATGGCGGAAGTGAAGTGGAGCAACGACTCACACAGATTCAAGACATAGGAGCAACATGTCTCGGTATTTTGACTATGCATGACATGGCTCTTGACCAACAGATTGTGAAACAGGCCGGAAACCGTTGCCAGTTGTATGAATTCGGGAACGAGCCAGATAATCCTGGTTCAAATGCTATGTCTGTAAGTGCATATGCGCAGCAGTGGAACCAGACTATCCCCATACTTCGTCAAATCGCACCTCAGGCCAAGTTTGTCGGGCCAGCCGTTGCCAGCCCAAACCTTGGGTATATCTCTGCATTTTTGCAGGCAACTCAAGCGAACGCTCCTGATGCCGTTACCTATCACATGTACCCATGCACTGATGTAGGTGTACAGACGTGTCTCACTCAATCAGTCAACAGCTATGCAAGCGCTGCACAGCAGGTACGGAATACAGTCACTCAAGTTCTTGGCAGAACACTGCCACTCGGAGTAACGGAGTGGAACGATAACTGGAGGGATCAGGCCAAGCCCGAGGAAAGCGACCCAACCTTCATCAGCCAATTCACAACACGCTCTCTGCAATCACTCATGCAAGGGCAGGTTGCGTTTGCAAATCAGTACAACTTCGGCACTGGAACTGGCGATGGACATTTATTCCTCACAGCGAATGGACAGCCAAAGCCGCAGTTGCAAGCGATGGCAAACATGATAGTCCAAACAAAGCTAGGCACCTCGGCTAATCCTGTGCCTACTGGCACAAGTGGAGTTGCTTCGCCCGTAGCGTCTCGAACACCATTACCAGCGAGTTCGCCGACAGTCTCATCAGCGAAGCCGCAAACTGCAACCAAACTCAACTGTACCATCAATGGACAATTCATACAAAACTGTACAGGCTCGGTAATAATTAATGGGCAGAGTTGTACACTCACACTTAAAGGTAATACTGTCGCTATGACCTGTCCGCAAAAAGAGCACCAGGAATAACCAGGATAACTACGCAGCCAATTATGCGGTTCCAGGTAAGCGCAATAAAGAGACTCACAATCTGTTGCGCTTACTTGGAATCCTTCATATATCCTCCATTACTTTTAAGAGTATTTCTTTCCCTTTACCCAAAAGGGTAATGCTATGTGCCCCTTCGATAGATGTTTTCTTGCCATCAACTTGTTATAATACACAACTACAACAAGAACAATATTCTCAAAGTGTGTTATAAGGATTCTCACTATGCCGCCAGTCATCGAATGCATAAACCTGACAAAAGCATATGGTTCACACGTTACAGCACTGAATAACCTCACTCTTACTATTTCTCAAGGCACCTCGTTTGGGCTACTGGGCGAGAATGGGGCGGGCAAGTCTACATTGGTACGGATAATTATGGGTTTTATCTTTCCTACGTCGGGACGTATTCGGGTATTTGGCGAGGAACAGGTTGCGCTGGCTCATCCTAGCATTGGCTATGTACATGAGCGACCTATTTTTGAGATGCGTTTTACGGGACGTGCCTATCTGACCTATCTCGGTGAACTTTCAGGTTTGTGGGATGACGCTAACCGTTCACGTATACAGGCGTTGTTAGAACAAGTCAATTTGCATGAGGCAGCAGACCGTAACATTGGCACATACTCGAAGGGGATGTTGCAACGCCTCGCGATTGCACAGGCGTTGTTGACTCATCCTGAGTTGCTGATTTTGGATGAGCCAACGAGCGGATTGGATCCGCGTAGCCAGTGGGAGGTACGCCAGATTATCACGGGATTACGCAAAGAGGGCAAGACAATTTTGTTATGCTCACACTATCTGTCAGAGGTCGAGGCGTTGTGCGACTCCGTATGTATTCTGCGGCGTGGGCGTCTTCTCTTAAGTGGTGCGGTGGCTGACCTGTTGCATTCGCAAGGTATTGTCGAGATTGTGCTAGCAAATGATCAGGATGCGAATAAGGTTGTAACACAATTGGGCATTACAGAGCAGGTGATGGAGACACAGGGCAATTTGTTACGCATAGCTGATTCTATGCAGGCAAGTGTACTGGCACGACTGGTGAATGAGAATATTCCGCTAGTGTCGCTGACGCCTGTGAACCGCTCGTTGGAAGAGGTGTATGTAGATACGACACAAGCAAACGATAACACGGCAAATCCTGTAGGGGACGTTTAACATATTTCTTTGTTGATGATGGACCTCTCAAAGCTAAGGAGCACTATGGGTATTTCTCGTACTCAAACACGTATATCATCACCCAATATATTTACGCGTTTTTGGCGGTTGCCGACGTTGGTGGTTGCGCGTTTTACGTTGCGTAGTTATGTGCGGAGTGGGTGGGTATTGGGTGATGTCGTTTTTGTTTGGTTAGCGTATGCTATTTTCTATTTGGAGTTTGGCGGCAATGTCTCGTATTTCTTTGGTACGGCTGGCGAGGCACTAAGTGTGCTATCTATTCTGAATGCGGTTGTAATGACACAGCGGGCGATGAGCGCAAGAGTGTATTTGCCGCTAGCACGACTTACATCGCGCTCGGCCTATGTACGTGGTGTTATTCTGGCGACGAGTGTACTACGTATTCCAGCATTTTTATTGCTTATGATTTTGGCGATGAGTTATCACATTTTTAGTCCGCCTGCATGTAATCCTTTATGTATAGCGGATGCAACGTTTAGCAATATCTCTATAGGAGCTATTGGCTTGCTGGTCAATTGTAGTATCCTCTCAGCATTAACGGTCTTGCTGTCGATACCTATTGCGACACGCCGTATACAGATTGCCTTTCTCGCGTGGCTTGCGCTTGTACTCTATACAAACACAACCAATAATATCGTGGCAACGTATTTTTCGTGGGTCCGTATTCCGCTTGCGCCTCTGGCGGCTTGTTATAACCTTGGTACTACGGGGGTTGTGGGATGGTACAATCTTGTCATGCTTGTTATAGCGATGAGTTATATTGTTACGTTGACCATATTGGCAGATTTTTTGTTAAGGAGACGGGATTTGATTCTTCTGTAAGGACCGATTATGCCCTTTAACTAATTAATCAAGATACATCGATTGTAGGGACCGATGTATCACGTCCTCGTGGCGATTGATATGCCGCCGAGGACGTGATACATCGGTCCCTACAGATATCCATATTATTTTGTTAAACAGCATGATCGGTCCTTACAGAAATTGGGCTACACCTGTTCTACAAAGAGTTGGCGCTGCGTTTCGCGGAGATTGGTGTTGCGGCTGTAGCAATGGATTATTTCGGGCACACATCTGGTTTGACGGGACGCGATGACTCGTTTGAGTTTATGCCTCATGTGCAACAGTTGGCGGTGAAGAATGTCTATTCCGATGCGCGAGCGTCATTAGAGTATTTGAAGACACAGGTTGGAACTGCTGATGGCTCGTCGTTCACCATCGGCTTTTGTTTGGGGGGCGGTTTGTCGCTCTACACGGGGTCCGAGGACATGGGGTTAGCGGGTGTGATTGGCTTTCACGCAGGTTTGAGTCGTAAGATGGATGCTATTGCGTTTTCTTCCGTATTCCGCTATACTGGACAAATACACACAATAGAGATATTCCAACAGCGATGAAGAGGAGTAGTTCATCAAGAATGGCAGAGAGCCGACGGTTGGTGCAAGTCGGTGATTAGAGATGAGCGAAGGGCGCTTCGGAGTTGGATTGAATGAGTGGCTTCACAGAGGTGAAGAAGCAGGGTGGAACCGCGCTTCATGCTGTAAGACGTTGTGGCCCCAGGCCAGTGCAAGCATGTGTCGTCCCTGGGCATATGATGTGCCTGGGGCTTTTTTATTCCAAATAAAGAGGAGATCACTCATTCATGACTCAAACAGAGAATAAGCCGGAGGTCAACGACACGCCTCTGGTTCCGATTGAGAAGATTGTGTCACTGTGCAAACGGCGTGGCTTTGTATATCCTAACTCCGAAATCTATGGTGGCGTCTCAGGTATCTATGACTTTGGGCCAATGGGCGTCGAACTACGCAACAATATCCGCCGTTACTGGTGGTGGTCGATGGTGCAGAACCATGATAATGTCGTGGGTATCGAGGGTGCGATCATCACACATCCCCGTGTGTGGGAGGCGAGTGGACACGTCGAGAACTTCGTTGATAAACTCGTTGACTGCAAAAAGTGTAAACGACGTTTTCGTATCGACCATCTTGAGCCAGAAAATCTTGAGCAGCACAAGTGTCCGGTTTGTGGCGGCGAACTCACAACAGAGCCGCGCGTCTTCAACCTGCTGATGGAGACCTACCTCGGTGTGGTTGAGGGTGATCGTATGAAGACATACTTGCGTGGTGAGGCATGTCAGGACATCTACCTGGACTATGACAACGTGCTTAAGTCTTCGCGTGTACAGGTGCCATTTGGTATCTGCCAGATTGGTAAAGCCTTCCGTAACGAGGTGACGCCTGGAAACTTCTTGTTCCGTCAGCGCGAGTTTGAGCAGTGGGACCTGCAATTCTTCGTGCATCCAGACGAAATGCAGAAGTGGTTTGACTACTGGAAAGAGTTCCGCTACCAGTGGTACCTGAGTATTCTTAATCACAAGGATCGTATCCGTTTCCGCGAGCATGCTCCAGACGAATTGGCGCACTATGCCAAACAAGCGTATGATATCGAGTACCAGACCATTCTTGGCTGGCAGGAGTGGGAAGGCATTCACTGGCGTCAGGACTGGGACCTCTCACGCCACAGTCAGTATAGCGGGCAGGATTTGAGCTATACCGATCCAAACACAAAGGAGAGATATATTCCCTGGATCGTCGAAACCTCTGGTGGTGTAGATCGCACCTTCCTCAATTTGCTACTCGACGCCTATGAGGAAGAGCCTGATCCGGCAGGCAAGGAACCACGCACAGTGTTACGCCTGAATCCGATGCTAGCTCCGGTAAAGGTGGCTGTGTTACCATTGCAGAAAAATAAGGAAGAGTTGGTTACAACGGCGAAAGACATTCACAAGAAGCTGCAACGCCTGATGGTGTCGCAGTATGACGATGTGCAGAATATTGGACGCCGCTATCGCCGTCAAGATGAGATTGGTACGCCCTATTGCGTCACCATTGATTTCCAGACGCTAGACGACCAGACCGTCACAATACGCGAACGTGATTCTATGACCCAGCAGCGTATCGCGATTAGCGAACTTCCAATGTACCTGTTGGAGCATGTAAGCTTTAAATAAGAAACTAGTCTTCTAGTTGCTGCAGAGTATTGTACCTTCTATACCTCTAGGTTCGTCTGGTATAGTAATAGAGAGACACTATGTATAAGAGGACATACTCTGCATGACACGTATCACTTCGTACAACATTCTGGCTGGTGGCTACGACCTGCACAGAAATGGTTCTACACATCGCACTCAACAGCTTACGACTATAATCCGCTCTACTCAACCTGACATTGTAGGATTGCTGGAAGCCATTAATCCACTCATTGCACAGCGTCCACTGATTGTTGAGCAGATTGCTGACGAATTGGGGATGCAGTTGGTGATGGGGAGCGAGCCAACACATTATCATGATTATCAGACAGCACTTTTAACTAAACTTCCTATTGTCTATAAGAAGATCCATGCGCGTCCAGGAATTCTGACGAGGCCACTTTTAGAAGTCTGTGTGGAAGAGGCAAACGGAGAGCAGCTTATTGTGTTTGTGACACATCTCGCGGCTGCATTCAGTCATGGTTGGGCGGGAAATGCTATTCGTGTGCGTGAGGTACGCGAGATATTGCGTATTCTTTCACATGTGCAGGACAAGCCACACGTTATTATAGGTGACTTCAATTCAATAGCTCCTGGCGATTTCTTTAAGGCAAGCTATTTGCTGCGCTATGTTGTGCAGATGGATTCTAAACGACATACCATAGGTGCTGCAGATGGAAATCCGCATCTTAATTTTGTTGTACCAGGACCGCTGCGTTTTCTCAATCCACTACTACGCATCATCCCTAAGAGCAGCGTGTTGAGCAACCTGTTTGATCTTGCAGCCTTTCTTTACGCACCACGCGGCACGATTGCTTTACTACAAGATGCTGGTTATGTCGATAGCTATCGGCGGATTCATCCTCATGCATTTGGGTTTACCTGTCCATCACCAGCACCCGCAGGTCGTATCGACTTCATCTTCGCTAATCCTACCCTGGCCGAGCACCTGGAAACCTGCTATACCGTTGTCGATGGGGATGGTCTTCCTGCTAGTCATGCTAGCGATCATCTAGCTGTATCAGCTACATTTGGTCTTTCTGTTAAAAACAGCACTCAGGAGGTAGAGAGTACACATGTACTCTCTACCTCCTGAGTGCTTGTTTGTTTTTCTTTATTGAAACACATCTTTCGTCTTATCGAATAGGTTGCGGAAGATGTTTTTGTCATTCTGCTCGGTCTGTTCATGCTCAAGACGCGCGAACTCTTCGAGCAGATGTTTTTGCTCTGGCGTCATGTTGGTTGGCGTCACTACCTTAACCGACACATGTTGGTCGCCACGCGCACTGCTGTGAACGACAGGTACACCCATACCCTTGAGACGGAATGAACGTCCGCTCTGTGTGCCGGGTGGAATCTTGAGCGGTGTTGTCTTATTGTCAATCGTTGGAACTTCGACCTCATCACCAAGCGCGGCCTGTGCAAAACTGACAGGCAGTTCATAGGCAATATCGTTGCCTTGTCGCTTGAAAAATGGGTGTGGCTTGACCGTTAGAATAACGTACAGGTTGCCAGGTGTGCCACCACGCGCACTCACTTCACCCTCGCCGGTCACACGCACATTGATACCATCATCGACACCAGCTGGGATATTGACCACAACGCGCCGATTGTTACGCACTCGGCCTTGACCACGACACTTCTCACAAGGAGTTGTGATGATCTTACCTTCGCCTCGGCAACGCTCACACATAGTCACATTGACAAATTGACCAAAGATCGACTGCTGCACACGGCGGATTTCGCCTGTACCCTGACAGGAGGGGCAGCGTGAGGTTGATGTGCCGGGTTGAGCACCACTACCGCGACAGGAACCACATGTTTCCCAACGTGGAAGTTCAATCTCTTTCTGACAGCCAAATACGGCCTCTTCAAAGGTGATGGTCAGGTCGTAACGCAAGTCCGCGCCACGTTGTGTGTTAGAGCGGCGCTGTGTGCTACCCGCCGTTCCCGCGAAGAATGTTTCAAAGAGATCATTGATATTGGTGAAACTGCCAAAGTCGCTGAAGCCTGCTCCAGCTCCAGCACCAAGACCCGCATGTCCATAGCGGTCATAAGCAGCACGTTTTTGTGTGTCACTTAGCACTTCATATGCTTCGTTGATTTCGATGAAGCGGCTTTCCGCCTCGGTCTCTTTATTTGCGTCGGGGTGATACTGTTTTGCAAGACGACGAAAGGCTTTCTTCACCTCATCCTCGGTTGCGGTGCGCGCTACACCCAATATTTCATAATAGTCGCGTTTACTCGTCGCCATCGCAAGTCCTTTTTTTCTTCGTACACACTGCATGGTGTCTTGGAAACCATGCTATGGAATAGAATATGGTACTTCCTATAATTCCGCGAAACGTCTTTTACTAGAGTACATCAGTTAGCAGAGTATACGCAAGAGTGATAGCCCAAGTAGGGTAGATAGAATGCGCTACGGTGCGACTTCTTGAGAAGTCGCACCGTAGCGCATTCTGTATTCCTACATTTCCTTGTATTCGCCCTCGATGGTATCATCCTTGGCGGAAGGACCCTGACCTGCATCAGTTGCGCCACCACCAAAGTCGGCACCAGCAGTTGCCCCATCACCACTCTGACGATAGATCAACTCGCTGATCTTGTAGAATGCCTGCTCAAGAGCCTCACGGGAGGACTTGATGCGGCTTACATCGTCGGTCGAAAGGGCTGCACGAACATCGGCAATCTTAGACTCAAGCTCGCTCTTCTGCTCAGAAGTGATCTTGTCACCGAGTTCAGCAATGCTCTTCTCAGCACGGTAAGATGCGCTGTCGGCAAGGTTACGCTCCTCGACCTCTTCTTTACGGCTCTTATCCTCAGCAGCGTGGGCTTCGGCATCACGCACCATCTTTTCGATCTGGTCCTTGTTCAGACCGCTCGAAGCGACGATAGTAATCTTCTGCTCACGTCCAGTGCCACGGTCACGGGCCGAGACATTGAGAATGCCGTTAGCATCGATGTCGAAAGTTACTTCAACCTGTGGTACACCGCGTGGGGCAGGTGGAATACCATCAAGGATGAAGGTACCAAGCGAACGATTGTCCTTCGCAAATTCGCGCTCACCTTGTAGGACGTTGATCTCTACACTAGGCTGGTTATCGCTGGCGGTTGAGAAGACCTGGCTCTTTTGTGTTGGAATGGTTGTGTTGCGCTCGATCAACTTGGTCGAGACACCACCCATCGTCTCAATACCGAGAGAAAGTGGAGTCACGTCGAGCAGAAGCACGTCCTTCACATCACCGGTGAGAACACCGGCCTGGATTGCGGCACCGATTGCCACGACTTCGTCTGGGTTCACGCCACGATTTGGCTCGCGGTCAAAGATGCGCTTGACCATGTTCTGTACTGCTGGCATACGTGTCTGACCACCGACCAGCACGACCTCGTCGATTTCGCCAGGTCGCAAGCTGGCATCAGCAAGAGCCTTCATGACAGGACCACGTGAGCGCTCTACTAAGTCCTCCGTCAACTGCTCAAGTTTGGCACGCGTGAGCGTCATGGTCAGGTGCTTTGGACCACTTGCATCAGCTGTAATGAAGGGAAGATTGACCTCTGTTGACATTGAGCTAGATAGCTCTTTCTTTGCCTTCTCAGCAGCTTCCTTCAAACGCTGTAGTGCCATGCGGTCTGAACGCAGATCGATGCCCTGCTCCTTGCGAAACTCGTCGGCCAGCCAGTTGATAACGCGCTGGTCGAAGTCGTCACCACCCAGGTGAGTATCACCATTGGTGCTTTTTACCTCGAAGACGCCATCGCCAAGTTCCAGGTTTGAGATATCGAATGTACCACCACCCAGGTCATAGACGGCGATCTTCTCATCTTTTTTCTTGTCGAGACCATAAGCCAGAGAAGCAGCAGTCGGCTCGTTGATGATACGCAACACTTCCAGACCAGCAATTTGTCCGGCATCCTTCGTCGCCTGACGCTGTGCGTCATTAAAGTATGCGGGAACTGTAATAACTGCCTGTATGACGCGCTCACCAAGGTATGCTTCAGCATCGGCCTTGAGCTTCTGCAGAATCATGGCAGAAATCTCAGGCGGGCTATAGGTTTTGCCCTGAATCTCTACCCATGCGTCACCGTTCTTTGCGCGTACAATTTTATATGGCATGAGACGCTTGTCGCGGTCTACATCGGTTTCATCGTATTTGCGACCCATGAAACGCTTGATGGAAGAGACGGTGTTCTCAGGATTGGTGATTGCCTGACGCTTTGCCACCTCACCCACGAGACGCTCGCCACTTTTATTGATAGCAACAATCGAAGGTGTGGTACGTGCTCCCTCAGCATTAGGAATAACGACCGGCTCTCCGCCTTCCATCACCGAAACACACGAGTTTGTGGTTCCTAGATCAATACCAATAACCTTTGGCATGATTGCCTCCTACTATGTATGTACTATTGGAGCGAATAAGAAGCTCCAAACAATAGATTTTGTTTTATGAAATGGCACAAAGATGTGCCGACGTTGTTTTAGGTATGTGTGTTTGTATGTTTCTACTTAATAGAAACGTTTGTTTATGTATCTGTATTCCCATATTCTGTATAAATTTTATGCTTAATACATCGGTCCCTACTGATCGGACTCGTAGCCGTACACCTCAGCGAGGAGTTCGTTCATGACCTGTGTCATATAGCGTACAACCGCGATGGCGCGCCCATATTGCATACGGGTGGGACCAATGACGCCTAGTAAGCCGCCAATCTTGCCCTCTTGTCCATAGCGTGCAACGACCATGCTCACATCTTTCATATCGTCCCACTGGTTCTCACCACCAATGATTACCTGCACACCATCAGAGGCCCGCAAATGCTCCGCGAGGACAGGTAGGAAGCGATTTTGTTCCAGAACCTCCATCACCTTGCGCACACGCTCACTACGTTCCTCTTCGGGTCCCATACGGCTGTACTCTGGTTGCTCAAGGATGTTGACAACGCCTTCACGGTAGAAGACATCGCCCAGAATATCGCCGTGTTGCTCTAAGATATGCGCAATACTATTGCCGATCAGTCGCTCAACAGGTGTAAGTTCCTGCTGCTTGAGCAGAGCGTCCATCTCGACTGAGTTTTTATTCTGCAATAGTCTGTTTAAATGTATCGCAGCAGTACTGAGCTCTTCCTGTTGAATGGGTGCATCAAGCAATAAGCGTTGCTGTTTTACCGTTCCATCCATCAAAACCAGTACAACATAAGCCGAAAGCTCTGTTACAGACAGGACCTCAAAATGTTTCAGTCGCCCTTCGGCAGACCGCGGTTGCGTCATAACAGCAGCACTGTGTAACAAACGTGCCATTACCGATGCAGTAAGCCGCACCCACTGGTCTAATTGATCCTGCACCTGATAGAACTGATGACGGATAAGCCGTTGCTCATCCATCGAAAGGGCCGATTCACCCATGAGATGCTCGACAAAGTAGCGATATCCCAGGTCAGTAGGCACACGTCCCGCGGACGTATGAGGTTGGAAGATAAGGTTTGCCTCTTCCAATCCTGCCAGTTCATGGCGCACCGTTGCGGAACTGAATTGTAATCCGTATTTTCGTACAAGGGTATCAGACGCAATAGGAGTGGCAGTATGAATGTACTCTTGAACCAGAGCACGCAAAATCTGTTGCTTGCGCTGACTTAATGGTGTCATCGAATGTACCTCGTACCATCTCCCGTTGTTCCTCTTCCCAAGACGTCTTTGCCTTAGCAAGATGATACAACGTTTGTCAACTCTGATTGCTAGCACTCTCACCTTGAGACTGCAAATACAGAATAGCACTCAAAGAGGGGGATTGTCAAGGGGAGAAGTGATCAGTAAACAAAAACTGTCCTACTGAATACAAGACAACTTTTGTTTACTGATCATAGAAAAGAAAGCATTAAGGATTTAGTGTACCATTACCTTCACCTGGCTAATTACCGTTCCCACCATCGTTATTCTGCTTTGTTGGAGGAGTGTAAGTAGCAATACCATTGGTAGTTGGGTCTTCACCATCAAGCATCCAGTCATAGTTGCCACCACCCTTTAAGCCATCGGCACTGGAAGTAGAGGCTTGATGAATGCCTGCTGGAACAGTGAAGGCACCTTGTGTAAAGTTGTAGGTAGCAGGATTAAAACTGCCACACGCAACACCATCCCAATTTGGGTCATTAGGATCGCATGCCTTACCACTTACACGTTCTATGATGCTATGCCAGATTGGAGCAGCACCAGTGATGCCAACGCTATCTTTTGATAGAGATGTGTTATTGGCATTACCAGACCAGACTCCTACCACAACATTTGGTGTATACCCCATTGTCCAGTTATCTACAAAGTTGTCAGTTGTACCCGTCTTTGCTGCTACTTGATGAACAGTGTATGTCGGATCCCAGTCGTTAAAAGACAAAATGTGGTCATTGCCAAACTCTGCATGACGCGCGGGCTCATCCATGAGTACTGAGGTCATCAAATAAGCAACTTGCGGACTAATCACCCGAATAGCATGTGGATGGGCAGCATCATAGTGATACAAGTTATGCCCATAGTTATCCCAGATATCAAGAATGCTTTGTGGTGGCACACGTAGCCCTTGATTTGCAAAGACTTGATACGCATTAGTCATCTGTATCAGTGGTACACCCATTGAACCGAGCGCGAATGAGAGTTGGTTGTAGTCAGTCACGGTCTTAATTGGATGGCTCTTATGAGCATTGTTGTATATTGCTATATCCTCATCCAAACCTGTTATCCCAAAACGTCTAGCAGTATTTGCAACATTTTCAATACCTGCAAACTGTAGTGCTTTAACTGCTGGCACGTTACGCGAGTTCGCAGTAGCAAGGCGAAGCGAATTATTACCACCACCATAGACGTTGCCATAGTCAGGTGGCAAATACGCACTCTTGATATCGGTAACGCCACCATTAGGAAAGTATGTCTTTACGTCGGGTAGCACTATACCTGGATACCAACCCATCTCAAAGGCAGTTGCATACACAATTGGCTTCCAGGTAGAGCCAGGAGATCGATATGCATCGGTTGCGATATTGTAGGCACCGGAATCGGCGTCAACTCCCCCGTTCATTGCTAAGACTTCGCCAGTTTTCGCATCCATCACAACAGCAGACGCATTATGGAGATTGTTATCACGACTCAATATTGCATAATGGCCATAAGGGAACGGCTGATACTCTACCTGGTTGATGTGACGATCTACTGCCTTCTCAACATAGTCTTCCAAGCTTAGATCAATCGTGGTGCGAATGTTGAAACCTCCAGTGTACAAGGCAACCAGTCCTGCCGCCTCATTTCCGTGTCCTAGTTTAATTGCTAATTGCTGCTTTGCCCATTCAAAGAAATGCGGTGCTTTAATTTTTAGTGAATAGCGCGTAAACTTCATGTTGGCAGTCAGAGTTTCTGCCTGCTGAAGCATCGCTTCAGTGATAGGATGACCATCAACAGACATGCCTAGAGCGAGCATATTATGTAATACCTCGTCCTGACGAATAAGAGCAAGCTGTCGTGCAGTTTTACCATTCGTTGGATCATAGCTCACTGGGCTTTGCGGCATACCTGCAAGTAGAGCTGCGCGGGCAAGGCCCAGAACAGAATCATTCTTTTTAGTATCCTTGTTGTACTCCAGTTGCGTAACACCAGCGGTGCACGTGAAATCTTTTGGGTCACAGATACGTTGCAGACCAAAGTATTCTTCCGTAGCAGCCTCGACCCCAAGATCGAGTGTGCCAAACGGGGAGACGTTGAAATACATCTCCATGATCTTCCACTTGGGATACTGCTGAGTGAGACCGATCGCAAGTGCAGCTTCCGGCAGTTTACGGTTGATCGTCTGCTCATCGTTCTTCGTCATATTTTTGATCAACTGTTGTGTTAGTGTACTACCACCACCCTGAACGGAATTGTGCTGCAAGAAAGCAGTGCTCGCACGTAAAATACCTTGTGGGTCTACACCTGAGTTGGTCCAAAACGTTTTGTCTTCTGCCGCGATCATTGCATCCTGCATGACCTTTGGAATGTCTTTATACTGCACAGGAATACGACGACCAACGCCATTAGGATCGAACAGGTCTCCTAGTAAGACACCGTTACGATCATATATGCGTGTTGTCTGCTCCACGCGCTGATTCGCAAGGCCTTGCACGCGTGGCAACTGGCTCTGATAATAGCCATAAGCATAAGCACTGGTTGAAGTTGTAATAATGATGAGCAATGCTAGCACTGCAATGAGAATGCTAATGGCAATGTGTCCACCATTGGGTGCTTTAGTGTACCAGCGATAGCGGCGGTGGCGCATTTGCATAGCAACACGTATTGTACGTGAGCGTTTCCAGCGCTTCGTTTTCAGTGGCATTGGAGTTGTGGGTACCTGTGTTTGTGGTAGCTGACGTAGTACCATTGGTGGCTCGGGCTGTCCATAACGTTGCGCAACCATCTTGCCCGACCACTGCCGTACTCTGTACATAGCGTTTGCAGCCCAGCCCTGTTGACTCTGCCCACTTTGGAGTTCTTGCGGTGTTTGCGGTATATACTGATTTGGTCTCGGCGGTTGAGTGTAGTTTTGCACTCCAGGAGAGTATTGTTGCGGTCCTTGCTGCTCGTAATTTTGCGCTCCAGGAGAATACTGGTTCTGAAAGACAGGTGAATTAGGCTCTTGCTCATGGTACCAAGGTTGGTTCTGTTGCGGTCCTAACTGCTGGCTCTGTCGGTGATATTCACGCACAATGTTCCCTGAGCGAGAAGTACCATATCCAAAGTTTTGATTATTTTCAGATTGCCAATTATCACTCATAACAGTATTCTTCCTTACAATAGCATCCATTTATCGTATAAACCACTTATTCTCTTGCCCAACCCTCGCTCTTCTCCTGTATGTGACTACTAAAAAGAACGAGTGGTAAAGAGAGTTTTTAGTAGGATTGAGCTACCCCACTCCACTTGCCCTACCAACGTGACCTACTAGATGCTCACCTCCGCATCCCCTACCTTACAATACCCCTATACACCCTATTACCTAGCAGGGTGTATGGTACGCCTTTTATCTTATCTATGATAACGGACAGGATGAAACACGTTAACCAGAGTAGCCATTCGGATTAATCTACGACAGATGTAAGAATGTATAGTGAGAAATTAGTACATAGTAAGAGACGGGCGACCACAAGGGATCGCCCCTACTATAATACATAAGAGGTATAGTAGGGGCGATCCCTTGTGGTCGCTCGTTTGTTCCCACCTAGCAATTTTTGGAAAGCCTTGCATCCCTCTTCCGTGTGACTCCTTTTGCGTCACGGCCTCCACGTTCCCACCTAGCAATTTTTTGGAAAGCCTTGCATCCACCTAGCCGCGCCTTGTCATATCGTGTACAATAGTGTTCATACATACTATATCGCAGGGAGAGAGCTTTCCGATGTTTTCAGGGCGCATGTACTCGTTACGCTTGCTATTAGCATTCTTTTGCGCTAGCGTCCTTTTCCCCATGCTTTCTGTTCCTCATGCGTTTGCGTCTAACGACCCAATTACGGTCACCGCTCAAACAGCAACCGAAACCTTTCCCAAAGGGATAGATTTTCAGGTCAGTGTTCAGGATAGCGCTGGACCAATTACAGGAGCTACATTACTACTTTCATCGAACAAGCCACGCTATGTACAGGAAGAACGCACCGTCCTTATTAATATTCCCAACCAAACACTGATACTCCATTGGCATGAAGATACGACAAGTAGCAGCTCCTTTATCTACCCAGGTACGACTATCAATTATAGCTGGCGGTTTCACGATAACGCTCGTCAAGGATATACACAGGGGCAACAGCAGGCATTTACTGTCATTGATAATCGCTTTAGTTGGCAGCATTTGACGCAAGAACAGGTACAAGTAAACTGGTATGGGCAATCTACCGATTTTGGGCAGATAGTGCTTAGCCAGGCGCTTGACAACATTAGACGTATTCGTGGAAATCTTGGTAGAACGTTGATTCATCCTATTAATTTGTGGGTCTATCAAACTGCTGATGATTTTCGTGGTTCGTTACCTCCAGGAGTTCATGAATGGGTTGGCGGTATTGCGTTTCCTTCGTTAGACGAGGCGTCTATCGTCGTTGATAACACCAACGCTAATACGCTCATTCGTGACATGCCCCATGAGTTGACGCATCTCGTCTTTCATCAGTTGATCGAGCATGGTATTTCTGCACCGCTGTGGTTTGATGAAGGAATGGCTGTCTATAACCAGAGTTATCACGAACCAGACATGACGCAGCACTTTAAGCAAGCACTTGCAACACACACATTGCTGCGTTTGAACACCATCTCATATGCCTTTCCCACAGCCGCAGATGCCGCCTACCTCGCGTATGCACAAAGCTGGAATCTCATTAGCTACATGTACACGACTTTTGGTCAGGCAAAAATAGCAAAACTTATTTCACTCATGAATGGGACGACAAGCGAATTTAATGCAGATATGAAACAGGCGTTGGGTGAGGATGTAATTCACCTGGAAAATCAATGGCGTGTTCAACTTCATCAACCATCGGTACTCACGCCAGTAGATTTCGCACAATCAACTCCGCAAGCATCAAATAGTACTCTGCCACCTTCTGTAGTCACCAGTGACGTGTATGCTCCACTGCTTATTTCGGCAGGCTTGTTGCTTATTTTGCTTCCCATTGCAGGTCTTTCAGGTTTCTTTGTCTATCAACGACGAAAACGGCAACATGCCCTTCTAGTCCAACAAGCACAGCAAGTTCTTGCCACAAGATTTTCACCAAATGGGTATAGCCAGCTACAGCAACACTATTTCCGGCAACAACCTGCTGCGCCGTTTGAGTCTTATGGCAACATGACTGTACCACCAGTTCCGTATACTAGTGACTCGACACAACAATATACTGATCCTATGCGATATACACAACAACCGCAATTTCCTCAATCGCCCTTGTCAGGGCAAGAATACACGAGCCAAAAGCCACACAAGCAGGCTCCACAGGAATAGGCATTTTTATGAATAGGAAGATACATAGTAATGTGGTGTTCGATCTCCCGACTCCCTACTATCCATCAGAGGCATTAACGTTAGGCGAGCTAGCACACTGGGTCGCGTTCAGTCGTTTTCCTGGAGTTGGACCAGTACGCTTCAAGCTCCTACTCGACTTTTTTGACAATGATGTGGCAGCAGCCTGGAACGCCGATAGCAAGCGCTTAGTAGAAGCAGGACTCGATCAGAAAACAATTGATAAGCTTATCGCACATCGCAGCAAAATCACGCCACAACACGAACTAGAGATATTGGAAAAGAAGCGCATTCGTGTCATCACCTGGAAGGATGCTAACTACCCTCCTCTTCTGAGAAGAATCGAGTATGCGCCACCTGTACTGTATGTGTATGGAGCATTTACAGAGGATGATCGTCACTTCACACTCGGCATTGTTGGCACCCGTAAGATGAGTACGTATGGCCGTCAAGTGACTGAGCAGTTTAGTACTGAACTTGCACAAGGAAAGATAACAGTGGTAAGTGGTCTGGCCGTCGGGGTCGATACCGTGGCACACACAGCGGCACTCGATGCAGGAGGACGCACGCTTGCAGTGCTGGGGTGCGGATTAGATACGATTTATCCACCTGGAAACTATAATCTTGCTAAACGTATCGTTGAGTCTGGACAAGGGGCGTTGATCAGTACATTTCCGTTGGGAGTGCGCCCCGATGCGGGAAATTTTCCGGCACGCAACCATATTATCTCTGGACTCTCGCTTGGAGTATTGGTTACCGAGGCTCCACCAACCTCTGGTGCGTTAATCACAGCAAATTCAGCGCTCAATCAGGGACGCGAGGTTTTCGCAGTGCCAGGAGGTATCTTTTCTACTACAAGTGCTGGGGTAAATAAGTTGATTCAGGATGGAGCGCATCCAGTGACAAGTACACGTGATATTTTAGAGTGTCTCAACATTCATGTGATCCCACAAAATGAAGAGACGCGCGAACAATTGAAAACTCTTGCACCCGATAATGCTGAAGAACGTGCATTGCTCAAATTTCTGAGCTTAGAAGGGTGTCATATCGACGAACTCACACGTCAAAGTGAGTTGGAAGCAAATACCGTGGCCGCAATGCTAGTCATGATGGAACTCAAAGGCATGGTCAAGCATATCGGCGGCATGCACTATGTGCTGGCTCGATGATACAAGAAAGAAAAACAATAGATTGCTAGCTCACAGGGGTCAATAATGCACCATGTGTATAACAAACTCGTTCGCGACGCTATACCAGAAATTATTCGTCAGCATGGCGATACATGTCAGACCGAGGCGATGACAGAGGCAGAGTTTCAACTAGCGTTGCGGCAAAAACTGGTTGAGGAGGCACAGGAGGCTGTGCAAGCTACCACTGAGGGTGATTTAATCACAGAGTTGGCGGACCTCTATGAAGTCGTTGACACACTTTTACAAACCAACAGTATTACTACTGATTTGGTGCGAACAGAACAAGAGCGGCGACGCGAAGAACGTGGCGGCTTTGCGCAGCGTATCAAACTACTCTGGACGGAGTAATAAGCATGATTTACCTCGACCTCTTGCTAAAAGCAACACAAGGCACACTTTATTATGCTGGCAAAGAGAATACGTTTTCCGCGTTTAGTCACGATACGCGGCAGATTGTTCCAGGTGAGTTGTTTGTCGCGGTACGTGGGGAACGAAGCGATGGACATGATTATTTGCTCGACGCGTTGCGTGGTGGGTCAACTGGCGTCATGCTGGAAGCACGTGTCTTTCATGCACTCGCGGAAGAGGTACAGCAGAAACTAGAGCATGCAGAGATTGCAACGCTTGTTGTCGAGGATACACGTCTTGCCCTGCAACAGTATGCGAGCTTTATTCTACAACACTGGCATCCCACGGTTATTGCAGTGACGGGAAGTGTAGGCAAGACCAGTACAAAAGAGGCGGTTGCAACTGTCCTTACAAGCAAGTTTTCGACATTTAGAAGCTGGCAAAACTATAATGACCTGCTGGGCATTCCACTCTCGCTAGGTCGTCTTGAGGAGCAACATCAGTATGCTGTATTGGAACTTGGATGTGATCATCCAGGCGAAATTGCTGATCTCTGTCGTATTACTCGTCCCCACATTGGTATACTGACGCATATTAGTCCAGCGCAATTACAATACTTTGGTACGTTGGAACAGCTAGCGTCTGAGCTAGGAACACTCTTCACAAGTTTACCTGCGGGCGGATGCTTTTTTTATAACAACTACAACCAGGCAATCTACGATCTTCTCTTACATCGTAACATACCGCACGCCCAAAACGTTGCACGCTATGCCTATTTAGTACGGAACATGCCAGCGTTTACAAAAGATGAAGCTCCCTCTCCTGTACAAGATGTACAGGTGACATGGCAAGGCGTACAATGTTCGCTTCTGACAATGAAACCAATTTCGTCGGAAACACCAACCGTTGCCACAACACCGTTGACATCGCATCTGCTAGGTGGACATCATGTACAAACGATGCTTGCAGCGTATGCGGTTGGGCAGCATGTAGGTATGAACATTGATGAGGTTGCGTCCGCACTGCATAACGTGTATCCAATTGCAGGAAGACTAAACCCATTAGTAGGAGTTCAAGGTGCTATGCTTCTCGATGATACGCATAATGCAGCACCTGCATCAGTTAGTGCGGCATTGGAAACGCTTAACGCGCTTACACTTCCGACAGCACAGCGATTCGCAGTTTTGGGCGATATGCTTAATCTTGGCGACTACGCAGAGGAGGCACATCGTATTGTAGGACGTGAAGTGGCACATTTTGCCGATTACCTGATTGTAAAAGGCACCTATGCCCCACTCGTTGCAGAGTCTGCGCAGCAGGCAGGACTTCCTGCTACACGCATTATCATTACCGCAACGCATGAAGATGCAGCAAAGGCAGTCCGACATCTTCTTGAGCAAGGTTCCCCTGCCTCTGAATCACAGAACGTTGTGCTTATCAAAGGCTCTGAAGCGACACGAATGGAGCGTGTCACTGAGTTACTCATGGCTGAACCGTGGGAGGCTTCGGAGCGCCTGGTACGGCAGACGCCTGGCTGGAAACAAATTGTGGTGACGCGTGCCGAGCGTCCAACGTGGGTCGAGATCGACCTGAATGCAATTGCGAACAATACACGCCGTATCAAGTCGATGGTTGGCACACAGGTGCAGGTGTTGATTAGTCTCAAGGCTGATGCATATGGACATGGCGCGTTAAAGGTGGCACGAACGACGCTGCGTAATGGGGCATCAATGCTTGGTGTGGCGACACTAAGCGAGGCGACACCGTTACGTGAAGGTGGCATTACTGCCCCCATCCTCGTGTTCGGTTATGTTCCACAGTGGCAGATGCGCGAGGCAGTGCGCCAGGATGTGACCGTGACACTCTATACGAGCGAAGCGGCACAAGCACTTTCACAAGCAGCACAGGCACTCGGCAAAACTGTTAAGGTGCATGTCAAGGTTGATACAGGGATGGGACGCCTGGGCATACGTGAGGAGCAGTTAGATGACATTGTGGCTCTGGCGCGTGAAATTCAGGCATTGCCGGGACTGATACTAGAAGGACTCTACACGCATTTTGCTATGGCGGACACACAAGATAAGAGTTACGCGTATCAGCAATTAGAGCGCTTTCGCCATGTTTTGTCTGTGCTTACCAAGCAAGGACTACGCCCACCACTTGTGCATGCCTCGAATAGTGCCGCGACCCTTAGTTTTCCAGAGGCACATTTTGATATGGTGCGTCCTGGTATTGCTATTTATGGACTTGACCCTTCGCCAGAGGTACGTGTGCCAGTAAGCTTTCGACCTGCACTAGCATTCAAAACCCTGGTGGCACAGGTCAAAGTGGTGCCAGCGGGCGAGTGTATCAGCTATGGCTGTACCTTTACAACGGAGCGCTCTACACAAGTTGCAGTGTTACCAGTGGGTTATGCGGATGGTTTTCGACGTAGTCCGAACAATTGGGGATCAGTTTTAATCCACGGACAAGAGGCACCTATTCTTGGGCGCGTCTGCATGGATCAATGCATGGTTGACGTGACCGACATTCCACAAACGCGCATGGGCGACGAAGTTGTACTTATTGGACGACAAGGCGATGCAATCCTTACAGCAGAACAGGTCGCAGAACGTCTTGACACAATCAATTATGAGGTGGTCGCAGAAATTTTAGCACGTGTGCCACGTGTGGATTAGAATTTCTGATAAAATGAGGCCCCTACAAATACCATCTCTGCAACTGTTTGTAGCAGCGTTTCGTAACAGAATTGATGCTTAACAAAATTTAGAGGACATTGTTGGCGTTGCTTTTACCACCTCTTTTCCGTATTATTACTATAGAGAGGTAAGGAAACGCTTATGGCACAGGTTATTCTACAAAATCAACAACGTCGCATGTTACAAGAGGAACGACGCATCGCCAGTCAATTGCAGGCTTGTCTCGTCGGCTTCGAGGGCGCTGATGCCTACGCGACGACGTTGCGTCAGGTAACGAATGCGCTGGACGATCTTTTTCTACTTGTTGTTGTAGGCGAGTTCAATGCGGGAAAATCGGCTTGTATCAACGCGCTCTTACGTAGCGAGGTATTGGAAGAGGGCGTTGTTCCTACCACGCATCAGGTGACGATTGTACGCTATGGGCAGCAAAACGTACAGCATCAGATTGAGCAAAACGTGTTGGAGATTGAGAATACCGCTGAATTTCTGCGCGATATCAGCATCGTTGATACGCCTGGTGTGAATGCGGTTCTGCGTGAACACGAGCGGTTGACAGAGGAGTTTGTGCCTCGTAGTGATCTTATCCTCTTTATCACCTCGGTTGATCGCCCCTTTACACAGAGCGAACGCATGTTTATGGAGCGCATCCGTACATGGGGCAAAAAAGTAATCGTCGTGCTTAACAAGATCGATATATTGCGCACTCCTGCCGCTCTTGAAGAGGTATTAACATTTGTGCGCGATAGCTGTAAAAAACTACTTGGCTTCCAACCTGAAATTTTTCCAGTTTCAGCATTACTAGCCCAACGCGCCCTCTTAGCAACCGGACAGGAAACGCTACAACTGTGGGAGCAGAGCCGCTTTGGGAAACTCGAAGAGTATCTGTTTCACACGCTGGATGAGGCGGAGCGTATTCGACTTAAATTGCTTAGTCCACTTGGTGTGATGCAACGCTTGCTCAATGAGACACGCGCCTCTGTACAGCAACGTGCTGAGCTACTAGCGGAAGATGCGCGGACCGTTGGCTCGATTGAGGAGCAGTTACAGCTCTATCGCGAGGATATGGAGGTCAATTTCACGCATCGTTTGGGCGAGATTGAGAATATCATTCTGGATATGCGCAGCCGTGGGGATAGCTTCTTTGATGAAACTATTCGTTTGGGTCGCATTCTTGATCTGGTACAGGGTGAACGTATCCGTGAGGAGTTTGATCGTGATGTCATCGGTGATAGCGCCGCACGTATCGACCATGCGGTACAGGAATTGATTGACTGGCTGGTACAAAATGAGCATCGCCTCTGGCAAGATGTCATGGAGTATCTGGATCGTCGTCGTCAGGTGAGTGTACGGCGTGACGATGAGATGATCGGTTCTGTATCGCGGCAATTTGATTACAACCGTCGCACACTGCTGCAATCAGTGGCACGTACAGCAGCAGGCATTGTTCAGACGTATGATCGACAGGCAGAGGCGATAGAGTTGTCGCAAGATATGCGGAGCGCAGTTGCACAGGCAGCGATTGCGGGGGCAGGCGGTATTGGTTTGGGCGCGGCAATTGTGGCCTTTGTTGGTACAGCCGCCGCCGATATTACCGGCATTCTTGCAGGTGTCGTGTTGTTAGGTTTGGGGCTGTACATTATTCCTGCGCGTCGTAATCGTGCTAAAGAGGACTTCAACGTGAAAATGCAGGAGTTGCGAACACGGTTACGTACAGCAATGCAGGAGCAATTTAAGAAAGAGCTAAACAACGCTCTTGTACGCGTGCAGGACTCCATAGCCCCGTACACCCGCTTTGTGCGGGCCGAGCAGAAAAAGACAGAGGCAATGCAAGAGCAGGTCTTACAGCTTGACAACGCACTTGTTGCACTCAAGAGCGAGATCGAACTTGTGAAATAGGCACCGATGTATCGCGTCCTGATGGCAATCGACCACCAACAAGGATGTGATACATCGGTGCCTACTTCATCCGTTCAGGTTGAACAAAGCATTTACAAGGAGAATAGTCGCAGCTGCAATGCCGAACACTACAAGCCCAATAAACCAACCTGCCGAGCTTGCTAACCCTGTAGCAATACCTCCAAGCGGAACAAGCAGACAAAGAGAGACAATCGCTAGCGCGAGGCGTTGTCCAGCAGAAACACGATCTTTACGATTTCCTTGTGGATAGATCTTGCCTTGTGGTCCCTGTGCCATACGTTGTGAAAGGCGCTGTGCAAAGGCATCCATAAAGGCATCATCGTACATTGGTGGGGGAACACTTTGTCCTTGTGGCGGCGTACTATACTGCTGCTGTTGCGGAGGACCATCATACTGAGGACTACCTGTATAGGCACCATAATTAGGTTGTTCTTGCATGTGCTTGGTGCATCCTTCCATGTTTGTCTATACACTTATATAGTTTATTTATAGGTAGGTATTTGCTCCAACTGTTTTATCTACGTATCATTGGTTACAGAGTTGTAACCATTCGATTTTTCCTCTGTTGTCGTGTATACTGAATACGTCAATGACGATGGGGCACTGAACCTTTCCACAAGCTGTCTGCCTATTTTCGTACCTATCGCCTCGACATACACACATTTCACACCGTAACCATCAAATTGTTACACTTTCATCGACGAAAGGAGTACAACATGGCAACAGTCGTTCTCTTAGGAACACTTGATACAAAAGGTATCGAGTATGAGTATGTACGTAAGCGCGTGCAAGCAGAGGGCTGTGATACCCTCCTCATCGACGCTGGCATCCTCGGCACTCCTCTTACACAGCCAGATATTTCACGCGAAGCGGTGGCACAGGCGGCAGGCGTCAATTTTGCAAAGCTCGTTGAGACAAAGGATCGTGGTGCCTCTGTCGAAGCAATGGCACGCGGCGCGGAGAAGATTGTACAGAACCTGTATACGAAGGGGCAACTGCAAGGTATCTTCGGCGTTGGCGGCTCTGGCAATACCACGATTGTCACGCAAGCCATGCGTGTGTTGCCCGTTGGAGTTCCCAAGCTGGTTGTATCGACAGTGGCGTCGGGTGATACACGACCATATGTTGGCGCAACTGATATCACGATGATGTACAGCGTGGTCGATATTTCTGGTATCAATAGTATTTCAGAGAAAATATTGACCAATGCTGCCGCAGCTATCGCGGGTATGGCACGCGCAAATGAAAACTTTAAGGCATCTACTGGGAGTAAGCCATTGGTGGGCGCGACAATGTTTGGTGTGACGACACCAGCCGTGACCGAGGCACGCAATCTGCTAGAGGCACAAGGCTATGAGGTCCTTGTCTTTCACGCGACTGGTACAGGTGGGCAGTCAATGGAGGCACTCGTCAATGGCGGCTTTCTAACGGGTGTACTTGATCTAACCACTACAGAACTAGCTGACGAATTGGTTGGCGGTGTCCTCAGTGCGGGTCCAGACCGTCTTGAAGCGGCTGGAAATCAGGGCTTGCCACAGGTCGTCTCGCTGGGCGCGCTGGATATGGTCAACTTTGGTCCGATAGAGACGGTACCGGAGAAGTTTCAGCAGCGCAAACTTTATAAACACAATGCTACCGTTACTCTCATGCGAACGACGCCCGAAGAGAATGCACAGTTAGGTGAGATCATCGCACGAAAGCTTAACCAGGCAAAGGGTCCGGTGACGCTGTTCATTCCACTTAAAGGTGTGTCAATGATCGCAACTGAAGGGAGTGCATTCTACGATGCAGAGGCAGACAAAGCACTGATTGACGCGCTTAAAAAGAAGCTCAATAGCAACGTAGAGATGCGGGAACTTGACATGGACATCAATGATCCACGCTTCGCACAGGCTATGACAGATCGCTTACATGAGTACATTCGTGCTGCTGCACCACAAACAAGTTCGACAGGAGGTAACTAGATGGAGCGAGCAGAGGCTTTAGCGCGACTGCAAAAGACGGTGAGCAGTGGAGGCGTGATTGTTGGCGCAGGCGCGGGAACGGGTCTCTCGGCAAAATGTGCCGAGGCAGGTGGGGTCGATCTCATTATCATCTACAACTCCGGTCGCTATCGCATGGCTGGCCGTGGTTCGTTAGCAGGAATGTTACCCTATGGTGACGCTAACGCTATCGTTGTCGAGATGGCGAACGAGGTGTTACCTATTGTAAAGCATACGCCTGTGTTAGCAGGAGTATGTGGTACTGACCCATTTCGGGTCATGCCCTATTTTCTACGCCAAATTAAAGACATGGGCTTCGCAGGCGTGCAGAACTTTCCTACCGTTGGCCTCTTCGACGGCTCGTTTCGACAGAATCTGGAAGAGACAGGTATGGGTTTTGGGCTAGAGGTAGACATGATTCGTATGGCCCGTGAAATGGACTTATTGACCGCGCCCTATGCATTTAATCCTGATGAGGCACGCGATCTTGCCAAAGCTGGCGCGGATGTGCTGGTGCCACATATGGGTCTGACGACAAAGGGTAATATTGGTGCTCACACCGCGTTGACACTCGAAGAGTCGGCCAAACGTGTGCAGGCCATGCATGATGCGGCAAAAGAGGTCAACTCTAACATTCTTGTGTTATGTCATGGCGGCCCTATTGCTGAACCAGGGGATGCAACCTACATACTTGAGCATACACAGGGTATCATTGGTTTTTTTGGAGCCTCAAGTATGGAACGCCTGCCGACAGAGGTTGCGATTACCGAAAATGCACGTCGCTTTAAGAATATTCGTTTTGCTTCTCACTAACCGTTGTCGCTTCTGAACTATGAAAGGACCTGCAACCATGCACAAGTTGACCGTTCTCTATGGACATCCCAAAGACCCTGAAGCCTTTGATAAGTACTATCACGAGACACATATTCCTATTGCGAAGAAGATGAAGGGATTGAAGGGTTGGACCATTGGCAAACTTCAAACGGGCGGCGAGGGTGAGAAGCCACCATATTATATGATTGTCGGCCTCTATGCAGATACACGGGCAGATATCGAGGCTATTCTTGCCTCGCCCGAAGGCCAAGCCTCCGTCGCGGATGTGCCAAATTTCGCCACGGGCGGCTCGACCTTTTTGTATGACGATGAAGAGACGATTGTGCCGCTTTCGCTGTCATAGGATCATTAGCTCATCATGAAACTAACTGTTTGATAGCAACGTACTAAGTGTGTGTCCTTCTTGGAGAAGGCACCTGGGAGAAGATGCTCTCAGGAAGCTATAGAGATGGACTCTAGCCTCTCTATCACAATGTATTTCTTATATGTAAGAATAAGGAGAAAGTACGTATGCTGCAGGACATAGGTTTACTGATTCTACGGCTTGTCGTAGGAGGACTCTTAGGTGGGCATGGCTCACAAAAGCTCTTTGGCTGGTTTGGCGGATTTGGCATAAAAGGTACAGCAGGTTGGCTTGAGTCAATGGGTCTGAAACCAGGATACCTTTGGGCTACTGGTGCAGCGACATCCGAGTTTGGCGGGGGTGCATTAACAGCCCTGGGCTTTTTACATCCACTTGGCCCTATTGCCACGATAGCAGCAATGGTCATGGCTACGGCCAAGGCTCACTGGGGCAAGCCCATCTGGGCAGCCGAAGGTGGAGCCGAACTCCCTGTTACTAACATCGCTGCCGCCCTTGCACTGGCCTTTGCTGGTCCAGGACGTATTTCGCTCGATAACCTATTTGGTATCCGCTTACCACGTACATTGGTTGCCGCGGTAATCATAGTAGAAGCGGCCCTGATAGCCGTGGGAGTTGCCAGCCGTCCTGCACAATCTCCTGCTGCCGAAGAGCATGCGAGTGCTAAAGTTGAGGGTGGTCAAGGGGCTGAAAGTCTCTAACCTTACATCTCGCATCTTTGCATATAGAAGAACCCTCTCCTGTATTAGAGAGGGTTCTTCTATATGCAAACTATTTGGCAAAAGCTTTTTCTCTGCTCGAATAATCCAATTTGCTACTGACATACTGTTGTCACTCTGATGCTCTATACTTCTCGTGTAAGAACAAATCGCTACTTCACAGTAGTTAGTACAGAGGAGAACAACACCTATGCTTACCACAGGACTGAATTTTGTGATGATACATGTTGCCAACGTGAACGAGGCAACAACCTTCTTTACCGAGAAACTTGGCCTTGAGGTGGAGGTGCAGCAATCCGATTTTGTGCAATTTAAGCAACCGGGAGGTAATGGTGCCGCGCTTGCAATTGGCAAGGGAGAGAGTAACCCTGATGCTGGTACAGAGTTATGGTGGTATGTTGAGGATGCGGACAAAGCACTTGCTACACTACAGCAAAGCGGTGTAACGGTGAAGGAACCACTTACCAATATGCCATTTGGTCGCACCTTCTCCATTCAAGGACCAGGAGGATATGTATTATACCTCTTGCAATTAGCGCAATAGCATGTCTTAAATTTTTGATTTGCTGTTCTGTAGGGACCGATGTATCGCATCCTGGTGGGGGATCAATTGCTAACCAGGACGCGATAATGCGCTTTGACAAATTAATCAAGATACATCGATTGTAGGGACCGATGTATCACGTCCTCGGCGGCATATCAATCGCCACGAGGACGTGATACATCGGTCCCTACAGATGTCCATATTATTTTGTTAAACAGGATCATCGGTCCCTACAGAACAGCAGTATACTAGTTATGCTAGAATACATAATTGCACGCATAGGCTCGACAAAAAGTTACACGCTCTTTCTAAGTGCATTTTTATAATACGCCTAGATAGGAAAACTGTCATCCTCTGGTAGCACGACGTTTCGATAAATATTTTTGAGGGGAAATTGTAAACTCACGCTGGTGAGTTTCACGATATCGTCTGGACCGAAGGCGTGATAGGTCCAGAGGTTATTCTTCTCTCGTCTGAATATCTCCAGAGAGATAAATTGTGGTTCTATCAAGATATATTCGTGTACTGTTGGACACTCTCGATAGAGCGCAAGTTTTCGGCCCCGGTCATAGGCTTCGGTACTTGGTGACAGAACTTCGACAACAAGACATGGATATTTAATTATCTCTTTTTGATTCTGATCCCACTCATCACAACTGACAGAAACATCAGGATGAACATATCTTGTCGGCGAGAGGCTAACATGAACATCACCTGTATAGATACTACATGAATCCGCGAGCAAGCCAAACAAAACGCCGATGACGTTTGCCGCTATCTTCGCATGATCCGGTGTTCCTCCGGCAAGCATACGTACATGTCCATCAATGTACTCGTAGTTTGCTTCGTTGCTCTCTCGATCAAGCCGAAAATATTCTTCAATATCTAATGATGGATGATTTGGTAATGCCATTGTATATATCCCTTCTATAAATTAGCCGACAACACATGTTATTTTTCGGGATTATGTTTATGACGGGAGAATATACTCATACCACCAATACTCAGGATAGTGCCTGCGCTACCTATACTTAAAATGCTTCCAACACTACCAATGCTCAAAATACTACCCGTACTGCCAATACTGAGAATACTGCCTGCACTACCTATACTCAAAATGCCCCCAACATTAAAGAGGTTCCACAGACTGAGAAAGCTAGCGATACTGCCATTGCTTGCATAGGAAAGGGTAGAGCGTTGCCATACTCTTTTGGCTAGCGGTATTTCTTGTATCTCCGTTTTGCTCATGAAAAACATATCCTTTTTTTGTTATCAGTATACCATGTTGTAACTACAACAACCTTGTAGTCGTCCATCTATCCCTCCTTTGTTTTACTTGTCTACAAGAAGTTTATTCCGATATACACATTACGCGGTATGTCTGAATCCCATTGCGTAGAGCGACGCGTACTCGCCTTCGCGCTGCAATAGTTCGTTGTGCGTGCCTTGCTCGACGATGTGACCTGCTTGGACGACGACGATGTTGTCGGCGTTTTTGATCGTTGATAATCTATGGGCGATAACGATAGCGGTACGCCCCTTGAGCAGAGTATTCAGCCCCTCCTGCACGATGAGTTCGGTGAAGGTGTCGATATTCGCCGTTGCTTCATCAAGGATAAGAATGCGCGGGTCTGCGAGGAGCGCCCGCGCAAACGAGATGAGTTGACGTTGCCCAACGCTGAGGTTACGTCCACGCTCACGAATGGGCATATTGTAGCCTTCTGGTAAGCGTTCGATCAGGTCGTGTGCTCCAACGACACGCGCAGCTTGCTTAATTTCCTCGTCGGTTGCGTCGAGTCGCCCGTAACGAATATTTTCGAGAATAGTTCCTGTAAAGAGGAACGGCTCCTGTAGCACGATGCCAATCTGGCTACGCAATGATGCCTGTGTAACACCCCGAATATCGTAGCCATCAATCAGGATTGCCCCCTCTTGAATATCGTAGAAGCGCGTCAGCAGCCCAACAATCGTGCTTTTTCCCGCTCCAGTAGGGCCAACGATAGCAACAGTTTGCCCTGCCTTGATCGCCAGGTTGAAGTCACGTAGCACAGGGACACCTTTGAGATAGCCAAACGAGACATGATCGAATGTAACGTCACCGCGTATCTGTGGCAGTGTCTTCGCATCGGGCTTGTCGGTAATCTCGATGGGAACTTCCATGATTTGAAAGATGCGCTCCGACGCAACTCCAGCACGTTGCAGTTGTGTGTATTGTTGGCTCAATTCACGGATGGGATCAAAGAAACGGTTGATGTAGAGCGTGAATGAGATCAGCACACCGACCTGCAATTTGCTCTGTGAAACCAGGATACCACCGTATACGATGGTAATCATGATGGCAATAGCAGCCACGACTTCGACCAAAGGCAGAATCAGGGCGGCGACGCGACTGGCTTCCTGGTTAGTATCACGGTTATATGCGTTTAGCTCGTCGAACTCGTCACGATTGCGATCTTCACGTGCCAGGCTTTGAATGACGCGCATACCAGAGATGTTTTCCTGCAACGTTGCATTGACCATCGAGATCGCGGCACGCGTCAAGCGGAATGAACGTTGGGCATAACGCTGCCAGAACGCCGCGATTGCGATCATGATTGGTAACACAATAAAGGAGAGCAGGGCAAGTGAAACGTTCAGAACAAGCATAATCCCGATGATACCAATCAGCGAGATCAGCGAGCCTAGAATTGAGAGCAAGCCCGAGCTGAGCATAGACTCCAATACGTCTATGTCGCTTTGTAAACGTGACATAACCCGCCCAATCTGTGTCCGATCATAGAAACTGAGCGAGAGCCGTTGCAGATGCGTGAACATGTCCGAGCTAAGCTGGAACAGAATTTGCTGCCCTGCCCAGGACATGGTCCAGACCTGCCAATATTGCGCCTGCCACATGAACACATTCACCACGAGCAGCACGACACCAATGATACCGAGTCCACGTAGATCGTGATGCGTGATAAAGGAGTCGATGGCGACACCAATCAAGTAGGGATTCGCGAGGTTGAGTAGAGTGTACACAAGCATAAGGACAAGACTTGCCAGTGTTGCGACTCTATAGCGCGAGATGTATGGTCCGAATTGCTTGATGTAGTGCCAACTAAATTTGCCTGAGACGTTTTCGTCTGAGCTTTCCAGGCTGTTTTCGCGTAACCTACTTTTGCGACGGTGCGTCATAAATTCGTCAATTGAGGCTGGGCGTGTTGATTTTAGCATTTTCATCGTCTCACTTCGCGTTTCTGATCACCTGTAGGCTGTGATACATCAGAGCCGTACAGGGATTCTTTGTTGTCTACGGAGAGCATGCGCGTCTCGAATTCTTCTTGTTCACGTAGTTGCAGATCGTAGAGACGTGTATAGTCACCGTCTAAGGCTAACAGTGACTTGTGAGTGCCACGTTCAATGATGCGGCCCTTGTCGAGAATGAGAATTTGATCGGCGTTTTTGATGGTGCGTAGGCGTGAGGCGACAACGAAGGTGGTACGTCCATGCATTACGGCATCAAGTGCTTGCTGAATAAGGTACTCGGTCTCCATATCGACGCTTGAGGTCGAGTCGTCAAGCACAAGGATACGTGGGTCAAGCAGAAGAGTACGCGCAATGGCAACACGCTGTTTTTGTCCACCGGAAAGTGTGACGCCACGCTCTCCCACCCAGGTATCGTAGCCATCAGGCAAGGTTAACGCAAAGTCGTGGAGGCGTGCAATCTTTGCCGCCGCGAAGATCTGCTCATCCGTCGCATTCGCAACACCGTAGGCGATGTTGTCACGCAGTGTTGCATTAAAGAGAAACACGTCTTGTAGCACGAGACCGATGTTTTGCCGCAACGAATGCTGTGTCACCTCGCGTATATCGTTGCCATCAACCGTTAAGCGTCCTTGTGTTGGATCATAGAAGCGCGGCAGCAGGCTCAAGATCGTGCTTTTGCCGCTACCAGTTGCACCCAGCAAGGCGATAATTTGTCCAGGTTTGGCAGCAATAGTGATGTCGTGCAACACCTCTGGACCTTTATTATAGGCAAACGAGACATGCTCAAACGCGACATGACCTTGTACATTTTTGAGCATGCGTGCATGAGGAGCGTCAGTGATGGTTGACTGCACATCAAGCACGCTGAAGATGCGTTCACCACCAGAGAGGCCGCGCATGAACCACGTCACCATAAAGCCAAAGGCACGCACTGGCGTGTTGAGCAGCAGAATATATTGAGTGATTGCTGCAAGCACACCGATACTTAAATGGTTTCCGATAACTGCAACACCACCAATCCATACAATCAAGACGGTGATAATGTTTATCACCAGTACCATCAGTGGCTGGTTCCAGGCAGAGAGGCGCATAGCCGACATATTCAGTGTGCGCAACTCCTGATTTTTCGCGCCAAATTTGGCAATCTCAAAATCCTCGCGCGCGAATGCTTTGACAACGCGTACACCGCTCAAGCTCTCCTGCAAGACTGTACCAAGGGCACCATTTTCGTTTTGCACATTCATCCATAATGGACGGAGGCGACGTGCAACCTGGACAGACAGGAAGACAAGCATTGGCACACTAATGAGCGTGACCAGCGCAAGATATGCATCAAGCCGAAACAGAATGACGGTGATTGCCGCGAATGTCACCAGTGTTAAAAGGGAACGCAGCAGACCAAGCGTAATAAAATTTCGGACCGCTTCAATATCGACAGTGAGACGCGACATGAGTTGTCCTGTCTCCGATTCATCATGAAAGGCAAAGCTGAGTTTTTGTAGATGATCATAGACCTGATTACGCAGATCATAGGCAACAAGGTTAGAGACGGACTGTGAGAGATAACCCTGTCCATAGGCAAACAGGCCACGGAAGGCACTTGATACAAGAATTGCTAACGCGACAAACAGTAGGTTGCTCAATTGTCCGTGCTTCATGCCGGTGTCAATAACATCAGCGATAAGCCACGGAATAATTAACGAGAGGCCCGTAGAGAGGCCCAAACAGGCCACGGCACCAAGAGACTGAAGCCAATGAGGTCGTAATAACGCAAGAATACGCATATAGATGCGCAGGTTCTCTTGCCAGGTATCAACATACAAGGACGTTTTTGATGCATTTCCAGAGAACGAGGTCACACGCTGTTCCTTTCTCGATATACGCACTCCAAAAAAGGAAGCCGCTCACAATGTCTACTTCATAAGACAATGAAGACAACAAAACAGAAGACGGTGAGCGACATGAGGTTGTCTTGCTTGTCTGTCTTCTGTCGTTAGAGTGGAGGAGATCATCGACGTTGATGATAGAGATGCAGTCGCCCAATGGGTGGCGTTCTCTGTATCCTTCAGAACTTCTTTCTTTTCTTTTACAGGATATCACATTGTATCATACACACGCTACCCCTGATAACAAACAGGTCTCCATCCTTTGGGGGGAAAGTGGTGAACATGCAGGGAGACCCTTGCGGTCTCCCTGCATGTTCACCACTTTCCCCCCAAAGGATGGAGAGCCTAACAAACCAAAAATACACATAGGGGTCATCATTCAGTACACCATTGTCGATGGTGACGGAGTACTGAATGATGACCTCTGCAAAATTGGATGCTGTTCTTTGGGTTATTTACCTTGAATGAAACCAAGTCCTGATGGACTGGTGAGACCGATGATAACGGGAACGATTGTTCCTGTTTTCGGATTGACCGCTCCAACATATCCTGCAACACCAGAGTCAGAAGGTGATTCTGTGTAGATGGTGCCGCGGGTAAAGCCAGTCTTGTTAATGGTCACATTGTAGATGGCATTCAGTTTGGTATCAACAATCAGCATGCGACCCTGTGACGAAGGAATCCAGAGCGTGTCGTCAACCTGTGTACCAACAGTAGTACGTGTTACCGTCTGTTTGGAAGTGCCAGGGTTGTGAATGAAGATGAGTTGCGCGTCTGCCTGATCGGCCTGCACAAGATTGCCTTGTGTGTCAATCGACATTGAGTCAGGATCGGTCATGTTGAGCGTAACCTTTTGCTTGGTTATGGTATCAGTAGCAGTTGAGTTACCATAAAGAATAGGTGTCAACACAATTTTGCCATTGGTTAATGCAATCTTATCTACTGCTGGGAAGACGTTCACACCCAGGCTATTCAAGTTCGGTGCAGAAGCTGTAATGAAAATCTGACCGTTGAGAAATGCCAGGTCATCATAGCCACCACCATGAGGTGTCTTTGGAAATTTGTACTCGGTTACAGCATTGGTTTTAGAATTAATGATTGCAAGCTGTGGGTTGCCATCCTCGTTTGAGGTCGCCCAGACGAGATGTGTCTTAGGGTCAATGCGCAATCCATCGCAGTGACCAAGCACGCTATAGATGTGGACAACCTTCCCCTGCAATGTGTATTCTACGATGGTGCTTGATTTTCCATCAGAGCCATCTTTGGCAGTTGTATTCTGGTAGCCGATCCAGACATACTTGCCATCGACTTCAACCGAGTCTGGATTGTAGTACGCTTTTGTGCCTTTAGCAAACACCGAAATGTTATATCCCGGCAAGCCGACAACACTTGACGTGGCTGAAGCAGCAGTATTTGCATGCACAGATGGGCCAAAGTTTATGCCTATCAGCGTAAGAGCCATCACACATACTGCAATAAGAAATACAACCGTCCCCCTGCGGAGAATTGTAGCCATAGTTATTCCTCTTTTCACGATGCATATTTTCATGAGAAAGACGGGAAATAAGTTTATTCCCCCTACTAAAGGGTACATATACCAGGTTAATAACAGGTTATGTATGTGTTAACAAATTCTTAAGTTTTATACATTAAGTACACTCTATAGGTTGTATTAGCAGTGCTTTTCACAAGACAAAAACAAAAAGCTAGACATAGAAATATGTGATATTATCAAGAAAGATTGCAGGTATAGAATGGACATACTTACGTTATGTGAAGAAAGAGAGAAACGTGATCATGTTTCGACTCACCGTCCTATATGGTCATCCTGAAAATACCGAAGAATTCGATCGTTACTATGCAGAGGTACATACTCCTCTTGTGCAGAAGATTCAGGGACTTAAAGGCTTAAGCGTAACCAAGTTTACGGCTGGACCACGCGGGGAGCAGCCGCCCTATTATCAAATGGCGGCCATGTATGCTGATACGCGTGAAGAGTTTGATGCGTTAATGTCCACAGAAGAGGGGAAGGCAGTGGGGCGTGATGTACGCAATTTCGCTACAGGTGGCGCAACACTGATTTATGGCAACGAACAGAAATATTTGTAGGGACCGATGTATCACGTCCTCGTGGCATTTGTGATCGCCACGAGGACGTGATACATCGGTCCCTACAAGAGGTTTGACAATTCCTCGGCGGTGTTCGCGGGTGCCTGACATGCGAAGTTTTGACAGACATAAGCTGTTGCTTTACCATCTTTTAGCGGACGGTCTGCCAAAAGTGGAACAGTTTGTATAGCTTGCTGGTCATCAGGGACACAATAGGCTAAGACGCTGTTGGGCAGGTAGTGTTTGTTGGTTGCTTCTAAGAGAGCGATAGTGTCATCGGTTGCAAGAGGGCCGAGAACGGCGATCTCTTTGCTGGGTGAGAGCGCGAAATCGAGCGCACCGAGAACATGACCAAATGCTTGTGGGTGCTGCGTCATGATATCTGCTAAAGGTTGCAGGTAGTCGTCTGCACGTTTACGATAGGACTGCTCACCAGTGAACGCTGTGAGTCGTAAGAGCACATCAATAGCTACACTATTGCCAGCAGGTGTTGCGTTATCCATGATATCTTTTGGACGACTAATCAGGGCTTCAGCATCGCTACCTGTATCGAAGAAACCACCGTTTTGCTCGTCGGCGAACAAGGCGATAGCCGAGTCCATCAGAGTGCGTGCCTCTGCGAACCAGCGCGGCTCAAAGGTCGCCTCATATAACGCTAGAAGACCATCGGCAAGGAAGGCGTAGTCTTCCAAAAAGCCGTTCAGGTGCGCTCGTCCATCTTTATAGGTACGTAAGAGGCGGTTCTCTTTACGCAACGCGCGAAGTAAGAAATCAGCGTTCTTGCTGGCAACCTGAATATAGTCAAGACGTTCGAGGTAGCGTCCCGCTTCCGCGAAGCTACGCAGCATTAAGCCGTTCCACGAGGTTAATATCTTTTCGTCGCGTCCCGGCTTAACACGCTTTTCACGGGCTTGGAAGAGCGCGGCACGACTCTGTTTGAGCGAATCTTCTAAGGCTTCGTCGCTTACCTGTGCTTCATCGGTACTGCGTACTTGTGGCTGTACATGAAGAATGTTTTTGCCCTCGAAGTTGCCATGTTTGGTGACATCATAGTAGGGCATGAAGAGCGCAGCGGCCTCCGATGAAAGCATCTGCTCGATCTCTGCTGGCGTCCACACAAAAAACTTGCCCTCTTCCCCCTCGCTGTCGGCGTCCTGCGTTGAGTAGAAACCGCCTTCGGGTGAGGTCATTTCGCGCACAACATAGTCTAGCGTTTCCTCAACAATACGACGGTAGAATGGAACACCAGTTACTAGATATGTGTGTAGGTAGACACGGCTCAGGAGAGCATTATCGTAAAGCATCTTCTCAAAGTGAGGGACGAGCCATTCTCTGTCGGTTGAATAGCGGTGGAAACCACCACCTAACTGGTCGTAGATACCACCATTCGCCATATTTCGTAACGATACTTCGACCATTTCGAGTTCGGACCTTTTTGCTGGCTGCGTAATTTCGCCTTGCAGTCGATGCTGATGAATGCGCACCAGCAATTCTAGCGACATAGTGCCAGGGAACTTAGGAGCGGTACCGAAGCCACCATATTCAGCGTCAAATTCTTCGGCTAATGCATCACTAGCTTTACTAAATATATTCAATGAGAAGGAAGTATCAGCGGGAAGCGTTGAACCTGCTCTACGTAGAGGTGCATCGCTGCGCTGTTGCAGGTAGTCAGCAAGTTGGGATGCTTGCGCTTCAATCTCTTCCCGGTGTTCTTTGTAAGCTGCGGCGGCACTGAGCAAGATACTGGGGAAGCCTGGCATTGTCTCTCGCCCATAGCGGCGATCATCGGGCGGAAAGTAGGTGCCACCATAGAAGGGACGACCATCCGGCATGAGAAAGACGGTCATGGGCCAACCGCCTTGACGCGTCATGGCCTGCACTGCCTGCATATAGATACTATCGATATCGGGGCGTTCCTCACGGTCTACTTTAATATTGATAAAGTTCTGATTCATTAGCGCAGCGGTCTCTTCGTTCTCAAACGACTCGCGCTCCATCACGTGGCACCAGTGGCACGCGGAATAGCCAACGCTCAACAAAATTGGCTTATCCTCTTGCTTCGCTCTTTGTAACGCTTCATCATGCCACGCGTACCAATCCACTGGATTGTGCGCATGCTGCAAAAGGTAGGGACTCGTCTCGTGAATGAGGCTATTGGTATGCTTACGTTGCTGCTGTATATCTGACATGGATATTCCTTCCATTTTATGCTCGCAGATAACTTTTATGCATTGTACGACATGGGGAGGAATAGGGCTATAGTGACATAGACATGTGTATCTCTTGGGTCGTCCATTTTTCGGGAGTAAAACCTAGAGAAGTGTAGAAATTGATGGCATCGTACCAATCATTGTTTGTTTCAAGCCTTAGCTGTATGTATCCACGCTGCCGAGCTATGTCTATAAGACAAAGCAGAATAGTTTTGCCAATGCCATTACGTCGATAGGCATGGTCAACCGACATACGCACGATGCGACCAACGTTTGGCTCTTCCGCGATGAGTGCGCCAGTGCCAACGATACGCTCATTCAGACAAGCGATGACGAATGTTCCACCTGTTTTGATATAATAATCCGCGATGTTGTCGAGATCGGGGTTGCGCGTTTCGTCGATGTAGCCGAAGTGTTCGCCTAATCCATTCAGGATAAGTTGACGTGCGGCAACTTGGTCGCGTGCCTCAAAGAGCCTATACCGTATGGAATCTTGCATAACAAAAATCCTGGAGCTATTGATATGACAGGCAACGGGGGCATGACAGGGGCAAGCCCTGTCACTACGATACTACTCAATGCCACGATGTGGCTTGTCCCTGTCATGAGCCCAATTGATTACCTCAATGCATTGTTCATAACAAACATAAGATTTGCGGGACGCTCTGCCATGCGGCGCATGAGGTAGGGGTACCATTGTGAGCCATAAGGAACGTAGACACGCGTATGGTAGCCTTTTTGCACGAGTTTTTCTTGCAAGTCACGCCGAATACCGTAGAGCATCTGGAACTCGAATGCTGTTTTGCTGATACCAGAATCGCGTACAAAGTTTGTTGCAGCGTTGATAATGGCTTCATCATGAGAGGCAATAGCAGGGTAGTTACCACGTGCAAGCAACATGAGCATCAGTTGCACATAATTCTGGTCAACCTCACTCTTCTGCTGAAAAGCGATTGTGGCAGGCTCTTTATATGCTCCCTTGACGAGACGAACGCGAACGCCCTCAGCAATAAGTTGCTCGATATCCTTTTTGCTGCGATGAAGGTAGGACTGGATGACGGTCCCAACTAGCTCAATTTTTTTGTGCATACGCAACGTGATATCAACGGTCCGCTCTGTATAGTCTGCACCTTCCATGTCGATACACACAAACGTGCCTTGCGCTTGAGCGTGTTCGAGGATGGTTTGTACATTTTGTTCGCACAGGTCTTGGGAAATGTCGAGTCCTAACGCAGTTAGCTTGATGGAGACATTCGCGTCTATGCCCGTTTGCTTGATATGGTCAAGGGCGGCTATGTAGTCGCGGGCCGCAGCTTGCGCTTCTTTATCATCAGAGACGTTTTCGCCGAGCAGGTCAAGTGCAACACGTATGCCGCGCTGATTCAAGTTCTTTGTAACTTGTACGGCCTCATTCAGAGCTTCACCCGCGACAAAACGGCGCGAGACACCGCGTGTAGCTTTGTTATGTACAACAAAATTGCGTAAATTTTCGTTTTGAGCGAGATACAGCAGCGTATCTTTAAGTACCATTGTTTGGGTTCCTCTTTCTTGCCTAACAACACTGTTCATGCTGATAGATGGCTGCGCTGCTATCTATCAGCGTAAAGCTGTGTAAACGGTTGTAAAATGTCATTGATGTCATTTCTTTGAGTATATCACTGATTACAGAACCTTTACCATATGCTACTTATGTGTGCTTCCAGAAGTGCAGAAGGATGCTGTGAACAAGATTTCTGATACTTTGAATCTGAGAGTTGTTCTCTACTACTCTGTATAGTGATATACTGAAATCTCTAATCGGTTCATTATGAGAAGGGAGAGATATTCTTGGTAGCTGCAACACAAGCATCTATAGAAGGTCTGCTACGGGCTAATCAAATGACAGCACAGCTCTTACATAATCTCGCAACTATGGCACGTCCTGGGGTTACAACTCATGAACTGAATGATTATGCCATGGACTATATGACGCAGCTTAACGCTGTACCAGTATTTCATACAGAGGAAGGCTTCCCAGGCTGTATCAATACCTCTGTGAATGATGTTGCTGTCCACGGTGTACCAAGTAATCAAAGGTTGAAAATAGGTGATGTGCTTAGTATTGATGCTGGCATGCTCTTGGATGGTTATGCTGGAGATTCGACGATCACCATTGCTGTCAGCAAGGTCAGTGCCAAGCATCAATACCTTATTGATACGACGCGTGAGGCAATGATGGCAGGTATTCATGCGGCACTGCCAGGAAAGCGTATTGGCGATATAGGATATGCGATACAGGGCTTTGCCCAGTCACGAGGCTTTAACGTGGTACGTGAGTATATAGGACATGGCTTAGGTCAGCGTATGCACGAGCCGCCTGATGTGCCAAGTGTTGGGCGTCCTGGGACAGGTCCAGTGATACCAGAGGGGCTTGTCATTACCATTGAACCAATACTGGTAGAGAAATCGGCGCGTGTAAAAGTTGACGCGGATGGGTGGACAGTACGTACTGTAGATGGTGGATGGGCTGCACAGTTTGAGCATACTGTACTGGTCACGAAACAAGGAGCAAAGATTCTGAGTCAACTTTAGGAATTTATGTTATTGTTCATCTTTTGGTCCAATACGACTCCACAGACCCAGGCGAAGCAACTCCGTGCGAGCCTCGAAGCCAAACATATGTGGGTCCATCGTTCGCCCATGACGAATAACGAGCCCACGTAGCATCTCTATTTGTTCCGATTTTGTAGCGGTATCGCGTTCAAACGGAATATGGAGTGCAAGTTGCTCAACTGCCTGTCGGTTGTACCACTGCTCAGTTGACTCTGACATAATGCTGAAGATACACGCTTTCTTTGTTAGCAAACACGCCCTAACGCTTCAATCGTAGCACGTCTCTCTGCCTCTTGCAAGAGAAAACATTAGTTTCCCTCTAACACCAATTATCCTATCCCTCGTACAGAAACGCTTTGATACACGTTTGTTTATAGTGATGAAGAAAAGAGAGGCATAGCCCTTTTGCACTACATAAGGATTGATTTCTTGATTCCTTGCTTAGTCGATGCTAGTGTAGGAATATATGAAACATACATTGAAGGATATTAAGTAGCAAAAAAACAGCATGTACTATGAGGGCTGAAAAGATATGATCTGTGCTTATTGTAAAATGATGCGGGCGGAGAATGCGACTCCTTGTACAAACTGTGGAGCACCTTCGCCAATACAAGCCATGCCTCAAGAGGCAAATTGGGAAAATACATCGATTCCAGGTGAAGGACTTCTTTCACGCCCACAACAAAATGGTATGGTAGCCCCTTCGTCTAGCTTCTGGGAACAACATCTTCAGTCACAACAACAGTGGTCACCACCACAACAGGGTCAGCAAGCCCAACAATGGTCTCAAGTACCACAGGCGCAACAAGGAAATTCGCTTTTACCTGTTCCCTATCAAGGTGGTATGGGTCTTCAGCCAGTTCCACAGCAGAGCGCAATGCAGGTCCCTGCTCAGGATATCACTATCGCCCCTCCATCTCATGAAGAAGGTGTCGTATACGTGCCGCCTATGTATACGAAGCCTCGCCCAATCATTCCTCGCTATCGTATCATCAGTGGTTTTCTCAGCGTCATTATCGTTTCGCTTATGTTGTGTGGGGGGGCGGGGTATTACGCAAAGGCAAGTGGGAAGCTGGACATGGTGACCCGCGTGCTGACTGGAAATAAACCTGCACCCCTAAGTATTCGTCCAACAGCGCCTGCGCTGCCCGATCCACCAGATAAAGTTGACATAGGAAGTGCGGCAGCATATAGCGTCATTACTTCCGCAACGACAACATCACATCTTGTGAAAGGTACGACAATCGCGGCGCAAACGGATAAGATATTTAAACCGAACGAGACATTTTATCTTACCTATAGCGTACATCCACCGACGGCAGGAAGAGTCACTATTAAATGGTACATGAACAACTTGCAATTGCCTTACAGTACAACGCCAGGTCCGCCACTTCCTGCTAATCAGGCGCTTACAGGAATGGCCTCTATGAGGTATGCAGAACAGGCAGAGGGTAAGGTTGAGCTCTACTGGAACGACCAACGCGCACAAACACTTTACTTTGTCGTAAGAAATTAACACAGAACAAAAAAGAGGAACTGCGTGTCCAGTAGATACGCAGTTCCTCTTTTTGTTCTGTGTTATTTGCATTGAGTATCAACGGTAATATCGCCAAGCACCTGCACCTGACAGGCAAGGCGCATGTTGGGGTTCTTCTTGAGATCGCCGCGCAACCAGAACTTCTCAGAGAAAGAGAGGGGATTTGTGTTCACCGAAGGTGAAACAGCTACACGGTCAAACCCACATAGTCCATTACCATGACAGTTAGCAAGATTCTTCCAACCACAGTACACAGATACATCATTCTCTAAGCCAGGATAGCGTACACTATCGCCCTCCGGTACTTGCACCTGTTTATTCTCACGCACAAACGTTATAGTTGGCACGACATATTCCTCCGTTAGATAATGTAAAAATTAGTTTGTAATAATAAGCTTGTATTCCTTGTCAGAATATAGCACAGAAGCCCTAGAGCGTCAATGAACCTGTAGTATCAAGCAGGACTTTCCAAAAGTCACAAGCAGAGGTGGTGGGAACAGACGGGCGACCACAAGGGATCGCCCCTACTATACATTCAGGGTGCAACGCGTAACGGTCTATAGTAGGGGCGATCCCTTGTGGTCGCCCGTTCCTTGCCTATAGTGTTAGATGACAGAGAAGCTGAGATACACCATCTGTGGTGTCACAGTTGTTCCAGCATCGCTATCGATAATTTGGATCGAGCCTTGATAGGTAACGCCCCTCGGCAAACCAGTATTACTACAACTCACTACGATATTTTTACTCGCTCCTGGCACAAGCGTTCCACTTGGGGTATTGATAGAGAGCCATGTCCCTCCTATCGGTGCGTCTATATGAACAAATGTGCTCCAGTTTAATGGAGCCGTACCAGTATTTGTGATCGTTACCGTGCGTGTAGTTGGTTTCGTGCCGCGTGCACTCAAACTAATGTTTGTTGGCGACGCTGAAATTGAGGCCTGACCCTGAATTATCACTGTCACTTGTATTTTCTGGCTCATTACAGTTGTTCCCACATCGCTATCCGCAATAGTGATCGTGGTTTTCAAAGTACCTGGTGGATGGTTAGAAACAGTAGGATATATCTCCATGAGAGTAGAATTCTGAGGTGATAAGCTTCCACTCGTGATAGAAAGAGGTGCGAAAGTTGCACCATCGCCACTCTCTGTTGCAGTCCAATTAAGTACGGCATTACCTGTATTCGTAAACGCCAATAATTGCCCACTTGGGTCACTGCCCGACGTTGTTTGAAAGGTGAGCGCGGTACTTTGTACTGTGATTGTAGCAGCAGGAGGCGTTGTCAGTGTCAGCGTCACAGGCACAGATGTAAGTTGATTGCCCATAGTGAACGTGAGTGTTCCCTGATATACGCCTGCTTTCAGCCCTGTAGTCGTGATGTTAACTGTCACCTGTGTCTGTGTACTCGCACTCACTGAGTCACTTTGTGATGTTGTACTCAGCCAGTTACCTTGATCGACGGCAGTAGTAACACTCCACCCTTGCGATTGCCCACCAGTATTTTGCAAGGTAAGTGTCTTACCTGTAACACTTTGTCCAGTGAGTGCAGCAAAGGTAAGTGTGGTAGGCGTCACAAGAATATTTCCAGGAGCCACAACAGTAAGTGCTACATTAATCGTAGCACTTGCCCCACCGATCAACGTGATGCTGCCTTGATAGGAACCAGGTGAGAGATTTTGTGCTTGCACATCTACGACTAGTTGTTGACTTTGTGCAGGAGCAATACGTCCACTCGTTACGCCTCCAAGATACAGCCAGCTTGCTCCATCGTTGGTAGTTGCCGTAGCTTGCCAATTCAGTGGCTCGCCACCGCTATTTTGTAACGTAACCGATTGCGTAGGAACATTCTGTATGCTTGTTGCAGCAAAGGTCAATGAGGAAAGTGACACATTAAGCGCGGCAGGCTTGGCATCAACGCCCATAGTAACGGTGAGTTTGACCGTGTTGTTACTATCTTTTTGTGCAAAGACGATATGCCCTGTATATCCTTCCTTGGGCGCAAGACCGCTGCGGTTTGCGGTAATGTTCACTGACGCACTGCCAGAAAATGTATACGTATTGCCGCTAGCAGGAGAAGCAGTAAGCCACGTAGCATCACTCTTTTGTTGCCATGTAAGCCTGCCCCCACCTACATTTTTTAGTGTCACTTGTTGACTCGACGTGGTACCGGCTCGATCAGTACCTAAATTTATGCTTGTCTTCAGCAGTTGTAAATGTGGTAGGGCTTCTGATGGAGGCTCGACTACGATAGAGGTAGAGATAGTTGATTGCTGCGCCTCATCAGTTGCATAAATAGTGTGAGAGCCTACATTCCAACTCGAAGGTGTCACAACATCAACAGAGAATATGCCATGATGATCGACTTCGGCCTGTAGTTGATGCCCCGTACTATCACTAATAGATTTGTCATCACACGCGAATTTCACTTGTGTCGATAATCCAAATCCTGTACCACTAAGTGTGAATATATCACCTGCGCGTACCGTAGTAGGATTGGCGGCAAGCTTCAGTATATGGAGTGGTGTAGACTTTCCTGCAGTTAACGCATACACCAGAATGCCACTTGCTAACAAGAAGAAGATGCATGAGAGTATTAATAACGTAGAAATGGTACGCTTCGCTGTAGGTATTTTTTTTGACTGTTGTGGTTGATAGACGACTGGAAGTACGCCATCGGTATCTAGTAGCGGCCTTTCGTGATACATGTGTGGCATCGACTCAGCATGCTGAACGCTTGGAATGCCCACCTCGGTCTGTGATTTTTCAGAACGCACGCTTATTAGTGTTGGTACGTCATCTTCAACACTAGATAAGGCGTCTTGTTCCGACTCCTTCTGCACACGTTCGGGAAGCAGTGCAACTTCTTCTTCTTCCAACTCTTGCATAGGAAGTCGTTGTACGGCAATCATGCTTGACTGGTAAGGCTGATCCTCAGGATGCAAACCTGAGTAGTGACCAGCACGATGTGGTGATGCTGGTGGAAACGACGGACGTGTTAGGTCCCTTGTTGGCAGCTTACGTTTTTTTTCTGGAAATGTATAGCCGCAGCGACTACATATTTGTGTTTCAGTGCGTAACAACTTGTGGCATTGGGCGCAGCGTTTCGTCTCCATAAAACATCATTTAAGGCTAGCATCGGCCATATGCGGCGTGCCTCCCCATCCTCCTTGACCGCTGTGTTTTTGTAGTAGTGCTCTGCTGTATTAGGAATAGACCACGTATAGTCCTACCTTGATAGACGTAGAGAAAGTACGTCCATCAAACACGTCTCGTTATGCATAGTTATATTTCAATATGCGTCGTCATCAGCGGTATTATTGTATCACAACCGTATAGAGGGAGGAAAGAGAAACCAGGGCTGTTGCACAGTTCGTTGAAGCCGACAGTGGTGGCATGACAGGGACAAGCCCTCTCACTCCTCTACGATGGACGCAACAGCCCTAGGGCTTTAACTTTTTCTAACCTTGAAGAAGAGAGATATTGGTGCCTGGCATGTTTCCTGTTGCCGTAACGGTGACGTTGCCAGTGTAGTAAATAGCGCTGCGCATTCCACTGGCTGAGACGATATAGGTTCCTAGTGCAACATTAGGAATAGAATAATTGCCATTTGCGTCTGTAGCCACGGCTGCTACTTGAGTTCCTGCTGTGTTCGTCAGAACAACAGAAGCAGCAGAAAGCGGCATGGGAGGTGGTTTAGTACACGTACTTTCACCACATATATTGGCGGTACCACTAATCGTAAAGCCTGTAACCGTAACTGTTATCGGTATAGTTTGTGTACTACTGCCTATCGTTGCGCCATTACTAGCCGTTAGTGTCATATTCGCTTTGTAATTTCCAGGAGGTAGTGAAGCAGCATTGATACGCGTACTTACAGTAGCTCCACTTCCTGTGTCCGAACCTGATGGTGGCGAGATGACAAGCCAACTCGTACTGGCAGAGTCACCTGTAACGGTCCAAGTGACAGGCCGTGTACATGTACCTATTTCACGTACAGAGAATGTTTGTGCAGCAGACACCTTTTCTTGAGTAACAGAGAACGCGAGATTAGCGGGTACAGGAGCTATTTGACACGGTGGTTGCACCACTAGCGTGATCGAGAATACCTGTGGACTTCCCTGCGCGGTTATTCCTGATGTATCGGAAACACTAATTGATACTTGCGTTGTATAGGTTCCCGGCGACAAGTTTGCAATCGTCGTACTAATACCTAGTGTATTGGAGAGGTTTCCTTGCCCAAAGGAGCCAGCAAAGGATGAAAGTTTCAGCCAAGGGGCCGCAGGCGACACACTTGCTTTCCAGCCTAAAGGCCACATGCAGTTACCTGACGCGGAGAGCGTAACAGCTTGTGAAGCAGGATCGCCGCCTCCCTGTATCGAGGTGAATGCGAGTGCACTTGACGAAGGCTGTACAAGCGCACAGGGAGGACTCACCTGCAATTGTACGGCTGCAACTTGTGGACTACCAGCGGTTGTTTGACCCGTTGCATCCAATCCATTCAATCTGATCTGACCATTATATATGCCAGGGGTAAGGGCAGTTGCAACAGCCATTACTGTTAGTGTAGCCGTCTGACCAGGATTAATTCTTCCACCAGTCGGTGAAACGCCGAGCCAAGAGGTCGCAAGTTGACTTACACTTGTATTCCATTGCAGCACGCTTTGACCTGAGTTCGTAATCAGCACAGTTTGTCCAGATGAAACAGGTTGTCCTTGCACTGTAGCGAAGCTTATTGTTAGCGGGGCTGCCGCTAAAACTGGTGATCCAGGTGGTGGAGGTGACTGCACAGTAAGGACAACTGTTATGGTTTGTGTACTGCCCTGCTGCATGCCTCCACCTTCCGACACAACAGTAATAGTGCCAACGTATGTTCCTGGACCCATACTACCTGCATTGACTCCAACCGTGATCACTGAATTACTCCCCGCCTTAGCTAAACCACTTGTGGGAGTAATGGTTAACCAACTCGTAGATGAGGACGCCATCCAGTTAACTGTAGAACTACAGCTAGCAGAAGGACTCACGTTTAGAGACTGATTACTGGCGTTACTGCTATTGGAGACAGTCGTAAAGGCCATGCCACCTGTGTTGAGAATTAAACTACAATGCTGTTGCACAGTTAGCGAGATACTCACGCTTTGTGTGCTATTTATCGTCTTAGGGTCTGGAGAAGAGAACGCCAGTGTATCCATATAAGCACCTGGAAGAAGACTCTGGCTATTTACAGTGACGGTAACGCTTTGCGTTTCACCAGGAGCTACAGTGCCAGATGTGATATTCGTATTTAGCCAGTTGGTGGTGACACCTGCCGTACTCGCAGGTGTGCTTGAGTCTGTTTGTACACCGGGTTGATTATTGATGAGTGACCATGAAAGCGTTTGTCGCCCGAGATTGCTTACCGTAAGTATTTGATTATTTGTGCTAGGTGCGCCATCGAGCGATGTAAACGAAAGTACGGCAGGCGCAATCATGAGCACAGCACCAGCGCCAGGAGGTAAAGCAGTAACCGCCATTTCCACCTGCACGATTATGGGAGCACCTACATTTGATGAGAATGTGATATTGCCGATATACGAGCCGGGTGCTAACGAGCCGCGTTCAACTCCAATGGAGATTTTCTGCGTATCGCTGAAGGTTCCCTGGTTAGGTGTGAGCATAAGCCAGGGCTTGTTACTACTAGCAGCCCATGTAATTGCACCACTGGCATTTATATCGTTAGAGAGAACAAAGGGTTGGATGGTGTTTGAGCCTTGATAGCCAGCACCCATATCCAGGTAAAGATTTTTAATGATTAAGTGCGAAGGTTTTGATGGCCCTGAGCCAACGATTTGCAATGTTGCGCTTGCTGTATAGTGTGATTTTACGTCCTCTGCATCCACCGTGTGAAAGCCGGGTCCCCAATCATTGACAGTGATGACAGTCGAGGCAGTAGCCGAACCATTTTTTCCTATCTGCACGCTAGGAATACCAGTGCTAAGCACAACAGGCACTCCCACATCACGTGTAATAAGGACAGTAGTAGATGGATTGAAATGTATCAAATGAAAGGTCACAGGTTGTCCCAGACTGGCTTTATTGTCTTTCGTGGCTTCTGAAGTAATCGTCAGAGTCGGTGGGCCACTGACAGGAACTTGTGCTGTACGATGTGGATGCAAGAACGCTACTGAGACAAGTGCGGTATCAATTGTCAAGGCAAGAATTGCAAGTATTGCGAGACCGACAAATGCTATACGCAGACGTGCAGTAAGGATAGAACGATGCGAGAATGGAGTCGTTATAAGTCCCTCTGCTCTTGCTCTGCGTTCGTCTTCGGCCTCGATACGTGCAGCCTCAGTGCTATCAGGAAAGTGGCGTGAGAGCAGCGGATCGGTGTAGTTTTCCAAGCTATTGTTATCATCAATATCATCAGTATCCGACATCCAAGGCCATAAATCTGGCATATTGCTAGCACTGGCCGCAAAATCTTTTTGAGGTGCATCTGCTGTACCAGCGACAGCCTTTGGTAACGGAGTACTTTGCCGTTGGATATCCGCGGAAATATCGCGCAGTGGTGAGAGACGCGAGGGACGAGGCTGACGCTTTTTGCTCGGTTCTACAGCAGCAATGCGCCGTGCAGCATCATTCAGCCTGTGAATTGTGTGCTCTACCATATTTACATGGGCATCGTGAACTGAGGGTGGTGGAGTTTGTGAACCTTTTGAAGCAGGAAATGTTTCTACAGCGGCATGAGATGGCGGTGAAGTAGGTACGTTCTCTTCACTTCTTCTTTGCTTGTACTCATCCTGCGTAACTGTAACTATTGGATGTGGTGCCGTAGAAACATTGGTTATATCGACGTATGCACTAGAAGCCTGTGGTGCTTCATTATGTTTATAGAGTTGTGGCTGGCATGCATCACAAAATAAAGCTGTTTCGTCACATGAATTACTACAATGCAAACATTGGCTTCCGTCTCGCCTGTGTTGGTTGTCCAAACTCTCTACCCGCATACGCCAACCCTCACGCTACGAGGAATGCGTGAAACAGTGGAGTAAAAAATAAGGACTGGTTGCCACTGCTCCCCACAGCCCCTCTTGCCATTCACAATTAATAGACATTCTCTCGTTAGTATGCCTATATCATATTAACGCGCCACTATGTCGGTTTATCACATAGACACACACCATTACAGGACTTATGCCCTAGGAAATGGAAGTGTCAATGAACGCATGCTATATGTTCATTGACACTTCCATTTCCTATTGTCTCAGAGTTGCACCATAGGTGTCGTGCAACGCATGCACAGTTTTTTCTTGTAGTGCGTTCGCTTCGGCATCCGTCAGAGTACGATCAGACGATTGGTGTACTAATGAATAAGTCAGGTTTTTCTTACCTGCTGGAATAGGTTCGCCTGTGTAAACATCGAAGAGCGTAACTGAACGCAACAGTTCTCCGCCATTGGAGATGATGACATCACGCACCTGCTCTGCCGAAATCTGTTGATCAACCACAATCGCCAGGTCGCGTGTGAGTTCCTGGTGACGTGAGATCGTCTCGTATGTCAACCGCGACGGTACTGCGGCATACAGCATCTCCAGATCTAGCTCACAAAGATAGGCACGATGCGGTAGGTCATAGCGCTGTTGCACCAACGGATGGACCTCGCCCAGGACACCAATTGGGCTGAATATCTCCTCACCAGTTCCAGAGAGACGTGGCACCTCTACGAGCGCACAGCGTCCTGGATGAAATGTTGGATGCTGTGTTGGCGTGAAGCGATATCGTGCGACGTGCAAGCCATCGAGCAAGGTCTCGATCGTACCTTTGAGATCATAAAAATCAGCTGGGCGACCCAGTTCCGGTATCCATGAAATCTCTGCTGGTCCACAAAGTGCAATAGCAACACTGCGCCGCTCGTCTGGCAGTTTGTGCCTATCCTCTGATGGCAAGTAGCGCCGTCCAATCTCGAAGAAACGTAGCCCTGCCTTATTGCGTTTACTGTTCTCTTGTACTGTTTCGAGCAGACCACTCATCAATGTCAAACGCATCGCCTCAAGGTCGCTTGTTAACGGATTTGTGAGTACTACAGCTGGAATACTTCGCACCTCAAATGGTACAGCAGCATTTCCATTTGTAGCTTGTGCCGCGACAGCATGTTCTTGTTTATCGTTCGAGGTAGCAGTCCCCGAACCTAACAGAAAACGGGCAGATGCATCATTTGCTTGTGCTAATATGTTCATCATACGTGCTCTACTGGTCATAGCATAAGTGATGACTTCGGTAAGCCCTGCGCCAACCAGCCGTGTGCGTATCTCTTGTTCGCGATCAAACCATGACTCCACCAGTGGCTCCGGCAATGGCCCGGTTGGAATAGTGCTTGGTAGGGTGTCATAGCCAATGAGACGTAATACCTCTTCTACAAGGTCGGCCCCCTCTTCAATATCACCACGATACGTTGGCACCGTGACGAGCATCTTTTCGCCTAATTCGTCGGGGTCCGCGACGACCTCAAAGTGCAACGCACGGAGCGCATCTACGATTTCGTTCTGCGTCACCTTCATACCCGTCAGCCACTCGACCTCGTGGGGAGAGAAGGCAATCGTGCGCGGCTTTGCAGGTACAGGATAAACATCGATAACTCCTGGGTTGACGGTTCCACCAGCCAGTTCTACCATCAATTGTGCAGCACGATTCGCGCCCACAATAGTCAATTCTGGGTCCAACCCCTTCTCAAAGCGGCTTGAGGCGTCAGAGCGTAGCCCTAGAATAGTAGAGGTACGGCGTATACTAACCGGGTTAAAGTTCGCGGCTTCTAGCAATACAGTCGTCGTCTTGTCGTTGACCTCGCTAATTGCGCCGCCCATAACACCCGCAATGCCCGTTGGACCTTGTGGATCGGCAATGAGTAACATGTCAGGAGTCAGTTTACGCTTGACTCCATCTAATGTTGTCAGCATCTCCCCCTCATGGGCACGACGTACGATGATTTGATGTTGATGCACCAAATCATCGTCATAGCCGTGCAATGGTTGCCCAAATTCCAACATAACGTAGTTTGTAATATCGACAACATTGCTGATAGGGCGCATACCGACAGCGAGCAAACGCCGTCCCATCCAACTTGGCGAAGGGCCGAGTTGGATGTTACTGATAATGCGTGCGCTAAAACGTGGACACAGTTCGGGCGCGTCTATTGTCACCTGGGCCATCTCTGGCGCAGGCGCTCCTTGCTCACAAATAGCTGGTTGCGGAATCCGTAACTCCTGCCGGGTCAATGCAGCGACCTCGCGTGCGATACCAATGATGGAGGACAGATCGCCGCGATGTGCCTTAATTGAGAAATCCAGTACAACCTCGCCCAAAATATCGGAGAGGCGTTCGCCAAGTGGCGTATCGGCATCAAGAATGTAGATGCCGGAATGGTCATTGCCCATGCCAAGTTCGCGCGGTGAACAGAGCATGCCCTGTGAGACATAGCCCATTTTTTTGCTTTCACCAATAGTGAGATCGCCTACCTGTGCACCAACTAAAGCTAACGGAACTTTATCACCTAGCTTGATGTTGGGCGCACCACACACCACACCTAGTTCACTCTGTCCAGTATTGACGTGCGTATAGCTCAGATGGTCAGATTTCTCTACGTTTTCCAGGTGCGTGATCTGCGCGGTAATGATCTTATCACCCCAATTTGCCCCGATATAGTCGATGGTTTCAACCTCTAGCCCTGCCATCGTCAGAACGTGTGCTAACTCCTCTGGTGACATCTTTATGTCAACATATTCTTTGAGCCAACTCAGTGGCACTCGCATAGAAAATTCTCCTTTTTGTGGGGACTGATGTATCACGTCCTTCTCAGCGATCAGTTACGTAAAGGACGCGATACATTGATGCCAACATTTTTTCTAGAATTGGCGCAGGAAGCGCAGATCGTTGCCAGAGAAGAGACGTATCTCATTGACACCGTATTTCAGCATAGCGATACGCTCGACGCCCACACCAAAGGCAAAACCACGGTACTTCGCGGGATCATAACCAACCTGTCGTAGGACACGTGGATCAACCATACCAGAGCCGAGAATTTCTAGCCAGCCGGTGTACTTGCAGGTACGGCATCCCTTGCCATCACAGAATGGGCAGTCAATATCAACTTCGGCGCTTGGCTCGGTGAATGGGAAGTAGCTTCCACGGAAGCGGACCTGACGTTTCTCGCCAAACATCTCACGTGCAAAGCGTTCCAGGCATCCTTTCAGGTCAGACATGGTACAGTGTTCATCGACGAGCAAGCCCTCAATCTGATGAAACATAGCCTCATGCGAAGCATCAATCGCCTCGTAACGAAAGACTTTGCCGGGCACAACCACGCGCACAGGTGGACGCATCTGCTCCATAGTGCGAATCTGCATTGGTGAAGTTTGTGTCCTTAAAAGAATCTCGCCTGGCACAACCCAAAAAGTGTCTTGCATATCACGTGCGGGATGGTCGGCGGGCAGATTAAGTGCCTCAAAGTTATAGTAGTCGGTCTCGACCTCTGGTCCCTGAACGATCTGGAAGCCCATGTTGGCAAAGATACGCGTTACATCCCATATAACCTGTGATAGGGGGTGAACGTGTCCTACAGGAAGTTCACGTCCTGGCAACGTTACATCAATGCGCTCCTGCTCCAGTGCGTGCTGAAGTTCGCGCTGGCGCAATGACTCGCGTTTTGCAAGTAGCTGCTGTTCGAGTTCGGTTTTGACCGCGTTGATCTTTCGTCCTACAACGGGTTGTTGTTCCTTTGAAAGTTTTGGCATTACGGCAGAGAGTTTCTTGAGTTCGCCCTTGCTTCGTCCAAGATAGCGCGTGTCCCACTCGTCGAGTGCTGCTGATGTGTCTATCGTTTCCAGCTCTGCAAGTGCGCGAGTGCGCAATTCGTCGAGTTGTCCTAGTAAGACATCGAGTTGTCCTAGCATATACTACATCCTCCAAAAAATCAAAAACCGACGCATCGTCAAAGGGACGAAGGTCGGCGAAAAGCTCCGTGGTACCACCCATCTTGAATATGCTGCACTCGATTCTGCTGATGCACACGCACATTCCACTTGGTTTGTCCTATAACGAGGACACCCGGAACTGTCTACCTGTTACTTCAACAGTTCACTCTGGGATGAACTTCGGCGAAGGCTTCCGCGAAGAGGCTTGCAGTCGATGGCCTCTTCTCTCTGTCCGGTCTTCCTTCGCATACTCTTCCCATCATCGCTTTTTATACATTATTTTTCTGATGTGCAGTATATCAGAACTAAGTTAGAAAGTCTAGGCAGACTTTGCTTGTGAAAATTCATACAATGGAACGGTACGTATAGGTGGTTGTGCTGTCCGTCTCAGTAGCTCAATCTGCTCTACTGTATCAGGTGTGAATAGTACGTCGCCACAGATCGTACAAACTTCTGCGGGAACATGATCAATTACAATAATACGGTTTCCTTGACGTACAGTATGCACCACCTCGCGCTGTTCGTATTCTCCTAAGCAATCGTTATTACTGCATCTCATACGTCTCTCCTTCGTGTTGGGCTCACCCACTTTGGTAATGTTGGCTTATACACTGTAATAATAATTAACAATGGCTGTGCAGTAGTACAAACTATATGAAGAGGAAAGCCTTCCTCTGTTTGACCATAAAGCAAGCAGCATGGTCCACGGAGATGTTCTGGATAGTTCTCTAGTACTTGCCCTTTAGCAATAGCTTCGCGAACTTCGCGAAGGGTAATGTCCTCTGCATCCATTTCCTCTTGGGCATGCTGGGTAACACGTAAGGCCTTCAGCCGAGCTTGCTCTTGCATCTTTGCTAGCATCACGTCCATTTAGAAGACTCTCTATTCATCACATTTTACCGTATCTACCTCATTATAGTATGGTTAGCGACTCTTGGCAATCACCCATTGTTATGTGCACTTACTGAACTTGCTTCCGAAAACGGAATGTTGCAAGACCAAGTGCCAGGATGGTTAGCACCAGGAGAATACCAATACCAACTAAGACAATGCTTGTTACAGTCTGCCCATCGGCAATCTGCTGCTTATTCAGTCCTATCACGATCACACGCAGACTGTTAACCGCGTAGGTAACCGGATTGTAGCGTGAGACTGCCTGCAACCAATCGGGCAAAAATTGTACCGGCAACTGCGCCGAACTCGTGAAGAGAAGCGGCAGCGTGAAAAAGTTGATGATTAAGAATGTCGCCTGCGTATTGCGCGTTGCCAGACCAACGAAGAGGCCAAGCCCACCCATCACTAGGCCGAATAGGGCGGCAATCACGAAAATCACAGGAATCAGTTCGACATGAGCGAAGCGCACGCCAAAGATGAAGCCAACGACCAGCAGAACTACAACCTGCAACAGCATACGGGTCAGGTCGGCAAGCAGGTTACCGATCAGAATAGCCAGGCGATTAATTGGTGAGACACGCAGTTTGTTCAAGTAGCCGCTCTGATCATCGTTGATAATGCCGAGTGCCGAGTTTGCGGCACCAAAGAGCAGTACCTGTATGATAATCGCAGGCAGGAAAAACGCTTCGTAGTTATCAGTACCAAATTGCGCCATAATTGGATTGGAGGCCCCAGCAGGAATAGCGCCAAAGCCCGTTGTTAATCGGCTAAACAATTGTCCGAAGAGCAAAAACCAGATTAACGGTTGTACGAGCGAGAAGTATAGCTGTGCTGGGACACGAAAGGTTTTGAGTACTGCACGCCGATACAGCGTGGCAGTATCACGGAAAAAGTCTGCGACAGGATTTGATTCGACAGGAGTCAATGGCTCCGCAACTGCAACATGTGCCATGTATTGTACAGCCTTTCTTGGAAATTGTAACGTCAATTAACGTCTGCGACGTGCCCACGGTCCTCTAGCACCACCAGGAGTGTAGGCAACGGGGTCATCCTGACGAATACGTGTACCTGTGTATTTCAAGAACACATCGTCGAGCGAGGGGCTTGTCAGGCTCAAGCTGGCAACAACTAAGCCTTCGTGGTCGAGCAGACGCATGACCAGAGGAATAGCCTCGCTCCCGTTCTCTACCACAACGGTCAGATTTTTCTCTGCGTTTACTGTTGTGCTGCGTACAAAGGCTTGGTCACGCAGCACTTCTTGTACACGCGTTGCCTGGAATTCAGGCGAGGTGCCGTTATCTTTAAAGGAAAGCGTAATCACGTCTCCACCAAGATGGGCTTTGAGTTCGGTTGGGCTGCCTTCGGCGATAATCTTCCCACCATCGATAATGGCAAGTCGCTCACAGAGTTTGTCGGCCTCTTCCATATAGTGTGTTGTCAGGAAGATGGTCAAGCCCTCTTGCTTGTTGAGGCGTTCGAGATACTTCCACAGTCCTGCGCGGTTCTGTGGGTCGAGACCGGTTGTTGGCTCGTCCAGAAAGAGAATGCGTGGACGGTGAATCAATGCGGATGCAAGATCAAGCCGTTTGCGCATACCACCAGAGTAGGTACCGACACGACGGTTTGCAGCATCTTGTAGGTCCATCAATTCAATCAACTCTTCGATACGGCTCTTCAAGACTGTTGGCTCGATATGATACAGGTTACCTTGAATATTCAGGTTCTCTTGCCCTGTGAGATCATCATCAGGACTAGCCTCTTGTGCCGCATATCCAATCAAACGACGTACTAACGTACTCTCCTCATTCACATCGTGACCCAAGATAGTCGCAGTACCACTCGTTCGGGCAAGCAGGGTAATCAATATTTTGATCGTGGTTGACTTGCCAGCACCATTTGGTCCAAGAAAGCCAAAGAACTCACCCTCGCGCACATAGAAATTGATACCCTTTACAGCTTCAATGTTGCCAGCATAGACCTTACGCAGGTCACGCACATCAAGGACAGCATCCTCTGGCACACTGCGTGTCCACACTTCTTGCGTATTTTCAGGTGTTATATTTGCTATTTTTTCAACCATGAACCTGACCTTTTCTTCTAACAATACAATCATCGGTGCCTATAAAGGTTTTTCTTCGTTGACCTGTACCCCTATATCTACAAACTCTTGAAGTCCTTTGAGCAGGCAGTCGCGGCCTTCTTCGCTCATACCGCGTACAATCAATGACAGTCGGTCTTTGAACCGTCGGCGTGCCGTCTGTTGCTCTGTCAGTCCTAACGCGGTAAACTCTACAAAGACGAGGCGGCGGTCCTGTGTATCACGCCGACGCTCAACAAGACCACGCTTTTCTAGGCTATCGACGGTGCGTACTACTGTAGCAGGATCAAGACCTAAACGACCTGCAAAGAAGCTAATCGTACATGGCTCATGACCTTGCGCCTCTTCCATCATCGCGAGGATCATGAACTGTGTCGCGCTCATACCGTTTTGATGTTGCTGCTTAAAGTGCGCTCCCACCACCTGATGGCGTACCGTGTTCCAGACTGTAAAAAACGCCTCAACCTCTGCGTTGACCTCTGATTCACTCTGATCGGTCTCTTTAGACGTAGAATCAATACCCATCAGTCGCGCTAATCCTTCCCCTAAGAAGCAAATGCTTATAAAAAATTGTTGTGTATCTCCAATCATTGACAACTAACAATAATTGTCTTGTGCTAATGATACAAGATAAAAGAGGGGACTGTCAAGGGAAAAACGAGGATAAAAAGCTTGACGTATCCCTATTTTTTCTGCTATAATTGTCTAGTTCCATTCTCGGGGTGTAGCGCAGCCCGGTAGCGCACTACAATGGGGTTGTAGTGGTCGGAGGTTCAAATCCTCTCACCCCGACTAGATAAGTAAGGCAGGAAGTACCGTAAGAAACGGCCTCCTGCCTTGTTTTATACGCTCTTCTACTCCTTTCGCAGTCTGTTGGGCCGATGATTTGAGCCATTTCCTGCCACCTCAACAGAGCGGCTTTCATCGGTTTCTTCCTTTCGGAGGAATACACACACTTGTATCTCTACTCATCAAACGTTTCCATGATCTTTAAGTGAATCATATGCACTGCATAGGAGCGGAAAGAGATGTGCTTCTTCATCCCGAACGTGACGATAGCAAGAGCAAGCCCCCCGTTTCCTGCGAGCATGAGTTTTCTCAAGTCTCTCCCAGGACCACTGTATTCCTTGACTACAGAGAGCACCGGGTGCTGACTCGCTGGGTTCAGTTGAAAATAGGCGGCATCGCCTTCCTCAACAATGAGGGGATCAGGAACCTGTTTGAGGCTTTCTGCCCTGCCTTGTGCTACCAGGTGGGTAAGTCGCAGCTCTTCGTCCTCGCTTAGGAGCCACACGGAAATAAGATGATGGGACATCAGCCCAAGGTTCGTCCATATTTGGAAGAGTGAGTCACGTTGTGAAGGGTCGAACACCCGCTTCCCGCCTGAAGTGACTCTTCCAACCGTTGGAGGCATCGCATCGCTTTTGACCTTTCCAGTTTTCCCTCGCGCAAAGAGAATGGACTGGTATATTGTACATTCTTCTCTCCTGGCTGAAAGAAATTTTGATTAATTTCCAAATTGACACAAAAAACGCTTGACCTGGAGCGCTCTAGGTATTGCATAATGCACTCATGATCAAAGATACGGAAACAAACACGTCGACCTACTTCACACTCCAGGAAGTGGTGCAGAGAAGTGGTTTGAGCGAACACACACTGCGTTATTACGAGCGTATCGGCCTCCTTGATCCAGTCGATCGAGATAAAAGTAGCGGTCATCGCAGATATAGCGCTGAAGATCTATGGAATATCGAGGCACTGGCTTGCCTGCGCACAACCGGTATGTCAATTGAGGATATGCGGAAATACTTCGCACTGCTCAAAGATGGCAAGGCCGCAGCTGATCAGCAGTTGGCGCTCTTCGAAGGGCAGAGAAAAGCGCTGGAGCAAGAATTGGCGCAGAAGCAGAGGCATCTACGCTACCTGGAACAGAAGGTAGCATTTTGGAAAGCGGTCCAGTCGGGAGATGACGCAAAGGTCAAAGAGATCAGCGAGATCACGGCAGGACTGGCGAAGCAGATCATCAAAGAACAATAGCGTATCTTCTTTTGAAAGGAACACTTATGACAATCGCACTTATCACCGGTGGCAGCCGTGGATTGGGCAAAGACATGGCGTTGAATATCGCGAAGCAAGGACATGACGTTATTCTGACCTATAACAACAAAAAAGCAGAGGCCGAAGAGGTCGTGGCAACGATCGAGCGCCGTGGTCGCAAAGCGGTGGCTCTACAACTTAATGTGGGTGATACAGCATCCTTCACCGCTTTTAGAGGCTCTGTGAAAGAGACACTTTATCGTACATGGAATCGAGACACATTCGATTTCCTTGTCAATAATGCTGGCATCGGCATTTACGCGCCCTTCGCCGAGACGACCGAGGAGCAGTTCGACCAACTGGTTACCATTCATTTCAAGGGTACCTTCTTTCTCACACAAACATTGCTTCCGCTGATAGCTGATGGCGGACGTATTATCAACCTTTCATCAGGTTTGGCACGTTTCTCTGGCCCTGGTTTTAGTGTTTATGGCGCAGCTAAAGGAGCAGTAGAGGTGTTGACGCGCTATATGGCTGTCGAACTTGGTTCACGCCGTATCCGAGTTAACGTAGTGGCCCCTGGTGCTATCGAGACAGACTTTGGTGGTGGCGTCATACGCGATAACCCAGAAGCCAACAAAGCGACAGCGTCACAAACTGCGCTCGGTCGTGCAGGCAAACCTGAGGACATCGGAGGAGTTGTTGCGTTATTGCTTTCGGATGAGATGGGCTGGATCAATGGACAAAAGATAGAAGTTTCGGGCGGTATTCACCTCTAATTGGTGCATTCGCTAAGGAGCCACACGGAAATAAGATATCCTAAGATGATTATCTCGCTTGAGGCTTGATGGTATAGTTCCACTCTCCATGAAAGATATCGCTGAAGAGGTTGAGAGAAGCAAGTTCCTCGTCGGTGACTTTCAGACCGGTGGGATAGATCTGGCTATCTTTGACAGCGGTCACCGTTAAGCCTTCAGTGGTCGTGGTGTGAGAGATGAGATCAAGCACGAATTCCAGAGATATGAGGGGTTTCGCACGCCAATTGATCGAGATAAAGGAAAAGAGCCGATGCTCGATCTTGTTCCATTTGCTGGTGGCAGGCGGATAATGCGCCACTGTAATCGCGATCTGCTCTTCATTGGCAAGCTCTTGGAGCTTCTTCTTCCATAGCCGATTTCTGACCCCGTTGGAACCACCCCCATCGGCGGTAATGAGCAGGTTGCGCTTCTCGGGATAGAGCGCTTTGCCGGATTGCTGCCACCATCTCCTGATACTTTCCACGCCAAACGCTGCCGTGTCATGATCGATCCCTACGTTGACAAAGCCTTGGTTATGAACCAGATCATAAATGCCGTACGGAATAGCTTTGCCATCGGCGAGCGAAAGAAAGTCGTACTCATTGACGTTCGTCTCTTCGCCTTTTGCCTGCCATTCCCCCCCGTTGTTCTTGAAGGTGCCTATGAGTTCTTTTTTCTTGCAGTCGACGGAAATGATCGGATCGCCACATGCCTCAAATTGGTCGCACTTCTGCTTGATCTGGGCAAATTGGGCATCACGATCTTGGTGTGAGCTGCCTTCAAGGTTCTTCTTATTGGCTACGAGCCGGTAGCCAAGTGAGAAAAGCACATTGCGTAGTGCCGTATCCGCGATGGTATGCCCCATCGCGTGCAACGCTTCTTTCAGATGCGCCACACTCTTACAGGTCCATTTGAGCAGACTCATCGAATCGCCTTTGGGCTCCAGGAGTCCTTCCAAATCCGAGAGCAGCGTGGGATCTTTCTCGCTTTCTTTTTTTCGTCCGCCCCCTTCTGTTCGCTGCCTCTGCTTTGGAGTATAACCCTCTCCCGCTTCCACTTCTCTGATCCCTCGCCGGATCGTATTTTGGGACACCTGTGCTTCTTGCGCGACTTGCGCCACTGATCCTCGCTCTTTGGCTTCCAGAGCTAGATACTGTCTCCATTGCTTCTCGTTCAAGAGTGCATGCATCTGCTGATATTTGTCTCTTCGATCCACTTGCATCATGCCGAGAAGGATATCACATCCTCCTCATACGGTGAAGTTATTTCCGAGAGAACCCTTAGTGCTGGGGTCTGTTCTATCCGACGTTCTATGCGCTGGACATAATGCTCCATTTCGTTCTCGTTCAGAGGCGGTATGTTCATCGATCCTGGGCTAGAGCCTCGCACCCCAAGTGAATGCATCAGCAGGAACAGCTGTGCTGTCCTCGATCATCTCCAGAGGAAGTGAGAAACGCTAACCAATGACCATTTTTGCATAATACGCTCTAAAAGCATGAGTAAATGAAGGCCGCGGATTCACAGGGGAAGACGCTCGAGTTCCTCTTCAGCCCGACGAGAAATGCGGAGGCCGCCAAGCGCTTCTTGCTCAAAACGCTCACGGCCTCCCATACGAGTGAGCCACGGGTGATCAACGTGGACAAAAATGCGGCCTCTCCGAAAGCCTTTGCTGAATTGAAAATGGAGTCTTCATGATATACTTCTCCTCATACCTTCTTGTCGTAGGGAGCCAACAATACAACGTCGGTCTTCAGATATCTTTCCCTTCCTCTGTGAGGGGAGAAGGTTGCCGTGCAATCGTCATCAAGGCAAGCCTCTGAACCCCTTGGCGGAGGAGCACCCAGATTCCCTCGGGGGCAAGTCGGATTATGACGATTAGCAGCAGACCAATCACAAGCGTGCTCCAGCTGCCATAGCCCTGCAGTTGTTGTTGGAGCGTGAAGATCACCACGGCACCGATGAGTGGTCCTGTCGTCGTCGCCAGTCCTCCAAGGACTGCCATAATAATCATGTTGACCGTCCAGTTCAGGCTGAACGCCGAATTGGGCTCGATACTGACACTTTGGAGAGCAATCAACGCTCCTGCCAGGCCAATAAAGAACGCACTCACGGTAAATGCGGTCATCTTCACCAGAAAGCTATTCACTCCGAGTTCGGCTGCGGCATCCTCATCATCGCGGACGGCCATGAGCCGGAGTCCAAAGGAACTATGAATGAGCGCGACGAGGCAGACAATGGTGAGCATCAGCACGCCCAGGGATGCATAGTACAGCATGGAATAGTCGAGCGTCGCGCTGGAAGGGAGGCTCAGTTCCTGGGTGCCCCCCGTGTAGGACCAGTTGATCATCCAGGAGAGGCCCGCCAGTGCAATGCCCAGTGTCCCAACGGAAAAGTAGGCAGAGCGGAGTCGCAGCAGCAGGAGTCCGCTGAGTGCTGCGATGAGCGCGGCCAGCACTCCACTCAAAAGAACCGCCAGGTACAAAGGTATGCCAGTATGCACAAGCAATACCGCGACGGTATACGAGCCAGCCCCTACGAAAATCGCATGGCCGAGTGAAAACTGCCCTCCGTAGCCCCCTAACAGATTCCAGGACAGCGCGAGGATCATGAAGTTGAAGAGTGTAAACCCGAGCGACAGCGTGTAGAGATTGAGATAGCTTGGTCCTGCAACGAGCACAGCCAGCACCACCACCACCGCTGCCCATCCGAGCCAGCGACGAGAGTGTCCGATGAACACTGGAAGTTCACTCCGTCCCTGGCGCGTCCGGCGTAGTTGCTCCTTCACAGAAGGCTGGCGATTGGAAATACTCATCTCGCCGCAACCTCCTTCTTCCCAAAGATACCCTGGGGACGAATGACCAGAATGAGCACCAGGAAGGAAAAGACGATGAGGTCGCGATACTGTGGACCCACCTGACCGGCAACGACTTCTTCCAGGATGCCAATCAGGATGCCTCCAAGGAACGATCCCCATAATGACCCCAGACCTCCAAGCACGACGACTGTGAAACCGCGTAAGAGCCACGCGGTCCCCGTCGTTGGTGTAAAGCCGAAAGACAACCCGATCAGCGTCCCCCCAACCGCTGAAACCGCAGCAGCCAGACCAAAGGTCACCGCATAGACATGTTGAACATTAATCCCCACCGAGGCTGCGGCCAATGGATCCTCGGCGGCGGCTCGCAAGGCCTTCCCGAAGGGAAGCTGGTTCAGTGCCAGGTACATCCCGGCCACCAGCAAGAGCCCCATAAAGAAAGCAATCACGTAGACCATGCGCACTTCGTCACCTAAGATGTTCACTCCAGTCAGAGTGTAGGCTGCATTGAGGGATTTGGGATTGCTCCCAAAGGCTAGGGCAAAGACTGTCTGAGCGACGAGCGAGACACCGAAGGTAGCGACCAGGGGAGCCTCTTGCCCTGATCTCATGAGTGGACTCAAAACGAAGCGCTGAATGGGATAGGCAAGCCCAAACATGATCGGTGCCACGACAACCAGTGAGACCAGAGGGTCAAGCCCCAGTCCTGTACTCAGCACATAGGCCAGATAGCAGCCCCCAATGAGGAGTTCACCATGAGCAAGGTTCACCAGCCGCATGACCCCAAATACCAGGGTCAATCCCAGTGCCGTACTGGCATACAGACCACCAAGAAAGAGACCATCGATGAGATGCTGTAGCAACATGCGTGTATTTCTCCTTTCCCTGTTGTATCATCAGAGACCCGGGATGGGAGATTCGAGGGCGCTCGATCCCTGGGTCGCCGGGTAGACACGCACCATATTCATCCCCTGCCATTGATCCATCCCTGCTATGATAGGAGCGGTATGGTTCGCCCCGAACTGAATATGACCCAAGGGGTAGGTCTTATCGATCTTCCCAAGTGCCGTGTTAATGGCAGTGGGATCAAGCGAGTTCGCCTGCGCAATGGCGTCAAAGAGTATACGTGCCACCGTGTTCATCGTGACGATAGTTGAGAGGTCCGTCGTGATTCCATTCTTTCCATAGGTTGAGACAAATGTGCTTGTCTCGGGAAGCCCCAGTGAGGGGGACCACCAGTCAACCGTCATCGTCCCCTCGGCGACAGGCCCCAGTATCCCCTTCCATGCGCTGGTAGCGGAGCATTTCTCGCAGAACGCCGTCTTGGGCTGATAGCTGAGAGACTTCATCTGTTTCCAGAGTCCAGCCGCATCTGGTGGAACCATCTGCGCGATCAGAACATCTGCTTTGGCTGCCTGGGCAGCAGCAATCTGGCTGGAAAAGTTGGTTGTCCCAACCGGGAATTGCGCATGGTAGACGACCTGGTACCCCAACTGCGGGGCTTTTTGCGCCCACAGTTTGCCCATCGTGATCCCGTCCTCTTCAGTATCTGTGAAGAGGGCAACCCGTTTGTTTGTCTTGACGAGGTCGGAGGTTTGGAACTGCAAGTTGGTCATCTGGTTCTCGTCAAAAAACAGATCCCAGGCGTAATTCCACCCTCCCGGTCGTCCACTTAACCATGCTTGCAAAGGTGTTAATGACTGGACGACTGGGTGCTTTAACTGCTCACCAATATTCGAGATGGGAATATCAAGTGGTGGGGTCATTGCTCCAAGCAGGGCAACCGCGTTATTCTTCAGCAAGAGCGTACGTGCCTGCTGACTCGCCGTGTTGGGATCAGATTGGTTATCGAGGACGACGAGTTGGATTTTATCCTTCGTTCCCCCAACAGCAAGCCCACCGCCCGCATTGATGTCGTTGACGGCTTTCATGTACCCTGTTTGAATGAGCGGTCCAAAAGATCCTAATGAACCGGTTAGGGGAAGAGTTGCTCCGATAACAATCGTTTGTGTCCCTCCCGATGTTGCCCCTCCACACGCTGCCAGGCTCACCGTGAGCATGGTCGCGATCAGGATAGCCGATGCTGTTCTGTAGATAGTATGCATGCAGTTTCCCCCTTTAAGGATTAGGAAATAGGTCTAGACGTTACTCTTCAGATGTACGTGAACGATTCGTTGGCTCTCCAAAGTAGGCCCGATGAAGTGTCTCGTCATGTTCCAGTTCAGCTGGTGTTCCACTAAATGAGACCTGGCCCCGTTCGAGGATATACGCCCGATCCGCGATCGAGAGCGAACGATGAATATTTTGCTCGATCAAAACGATACTGACGCCCCACTGGCGAATTTGAGGAAGGGCTGCGAAGAGCTGGTCAACGATCCGGGGCGCAAGTCCTAACGAGAGTTCATCGAGCAGCAGCACCTTTGGCTCTGCTACCACTCCTCTGGCAATAGCCACCATCTGCTGTTGACCACCGGACAGCTTTCCAGCAAGGGTTCCAGCTCGCTCTCTTAGCACCGGAAAGAGCTCATAGATCCGCGTCATACGCTCTTCCAATGGAGTGGAGGAGTGGGAGGCGTACCTCGCTCCCAATTCGATATTCTCTCGTATCGTCAATTCCTTGAACAACCGTCGTCCTTCGTGGCAAAGAGCAATCCCGAGCTGTGCTCGGCGATAGGCCGGGTATTTGGTGATCTCCGTGTCGTTGAACAGAATTTTTCCTCCGCTGATCGGCACCAGCCCACAGATGGCTTGCGTGAGTGTGGTCTTTCCAGCACCGTTGGCTCCAAGGACAGCCACAATTTCCCCCACACGGACCTCGAAATCGACGGCACGCAGGGCCCGAAGCTTGCCATAGTTCATATTCACTTGTTCCAAGCGCAGAAGGGGACGTCCGTTTACCGCCTGTTGAGTAGAGGGCTCGCCTCTTTGTCTCGCTGCTGGCTTGACTTGCTCCGATCCAAAGTAAACAGCGATCACCTCAGGATGTTCAGCAATCTCTTTGGGCGTTCCTTCTGCAATCTTGAGCCCCCACTCCAATACCATCACGCGCTCTGCCAGTTGCTGGATGACGGCCTGGACATGCTCGACCAGCACAATCGTCACTCCGCTAGCTTGCACAGAAGCGATGAGGTGTGTGATCGCATCAATCTCCTGGCCCACCAGACCAGCGGCCACTTCATCCAAAAGCAACAGACGCGGACGAAGTGCAAGGGCACGGGCGACCTCAAGCCGTTTCAGGTCAAGCAATGTGAGGGTAGCGGCCAGTTGAGAGGCTTTCTCCTGGAGTCCGCAGGTCTCGAGAATCTCGCGTGTATGGCGATGAGACTCCTTCCCTCCGCGTTGGTGCGAATGAGCGGGCACCAGGACATTTTGCTGAACCGTCATGCGTCCAAACGGGTGTGGGATTTGATGGGCGCGACCAATACCCAGTTGAGCAATGGCATGTGGAGGCAGGCGTTCGAGCCGCTGACCCTCAAAAAGAATTTCCCCAGAGCTGGGGTGTTGGGCCCCAGAAATCAGGCTCAAGAGCGTACTCTTTCCAGCACCATTGGGGCCGATCACACCGAAAAGTTCCCCTTGCTGGACCTCACAGCTCACGTCATCGAGAGCCTTCACCCCTCCAAAGTGCTTGGAGACATGATGCAATACGAGTAGAGGACGCTGCTTGGTCAATCCACCTTGCATTCCGGGTGCCCCTGTCATTGTCGTCACCGCCTTCGCAAAACGCACGTTCTGAAAGCGCAAAACGCATATAGAATTCCTAGATCATGAGCCACGTTATGATAGAGCTAGCGCAATGGTATGCGGCAGATCACCTGGTTGTGTTGCAAGAATTTTAAAGAGATGAAGCGGTGATCTTGCTCGACTACCAGTATTTCACTCTCGACAATGTGCCTAAGCAGATGCAGGCCGTTGCCACATGCATCAGCAGCAACCCCCCAACCTCTGGCAATGTCGTGCCTGGGAACAGTTCAACGAATGCGAGCAGCACATCAGG